>Ga0163217_1095747_pt1 | contig 10665 bp, 13 predicted proteins | sample SynspAceP_FD_185933 | JGI IMG/M metagenome (GOLD analysis project Ga0163217, IMG submission 185933) | Saline lake microbial communities from Ace Lake in Antarctica - Synechococcus sp. Ace-P (PacBio error correction) | ecosystem: Environmental > Aquatic > Non-marine Saline and Alkaline > Saline ...
CAGGGAAACCTGACAAACAAGGAGGAGTGAAAAATTTCCCCCCTGCTTTTTTTTGGCCAACTTGCGGTCCCAAGGCGAAACGTGAGAAAGGAGTGCCCCCGTAAAAGTAACCCTTCGACGGACCGCTCCTCGTGAAAACTGCTCGAAACCAAGTCGGGGTTTTTCCAAAATAAAATTGCTCCAAAAACGAGGGCGCAAAATGTGGTAAAGTGGAGCGCTTATCAAGCGGTTTGCAAAAAACTAAGGAGTAAAATGCACCAAAAAGCGGAAAGACGGACGCGTCGTCGGAAACCGCTAAGGATTGGCGAGCCCTGGGCAAGCTGAACTGCGCAGTTTGCCCGCCGAATGACAATCCTATCTGAAAAGAATCCGATTACGTCTTTGTCATTACCCAAAGGTCGGAACAAGGGTGCTCTTCCAACCCGAATCGACTAATATAACGTGTGGGTGCAAATTATATCGCAGAAATGGCGAACGATCTTGCAAGAAGCTATTGGTCCATGAGTTGATGCACCTGTCGTCGGTGGAGTCACATGGACTCATCGTAACAGATTCTTCTGGGCGACCCTGACGCTGGCAAACTGCCTTGGTTCAGACTTTATAAAGAAACCTGCGGACGCTGAACTCATGCGATTGGAAATATTCTCGGGCACAATTTATGACGATAGTGCTGGCTGCTATGCGGTCCACGCAAACGTTTATTGTCCTGAATGAGCTTTTCGCCGATTGCGACCGGAAGAGAACGCAACTCGAAGGTCAATGACACATATGCGTGTGTTCAATAGCAGAAAAGTTGGCTTTTCTTACGAGTGGCCCCTGGTCATCCTATTTTTGTCGGGGCCACAAAGCTTGCGAGCCAAACACTGGTTGCCATTTGATGGGACTAAACGGTTCAGGTCGAAGACGACAGGAGGGCGATTTCGGATTCATCAAATCCTTTGGGGAAGCTGGCGTAAGGATGGAATGAATCGTAATTGATTTTCTCCATACTGAGCCTCTAGCGACCGCAACCCTGGCATTTTGATGGTGAGCAGCGTTCTGATTATATTAGTTGGTTCCGTACGCGAAATTATCAGATACTGAGGCACTGTGCGATTCGAAACCAGGTGACCCCGCTGCGGTACCAAGCACAGAATACTAACTGCGAAAAGGCATTGACGAGGCGCTGGTTGCCACTAGCGGTGCGGGGGGCAGAAGTCGTTCATGGTACGATGAGAAATCTACGTCTCTTCACTCATGATCAATGAGTCGGACTGGTTGGCCGTAAGTATTGAGGAATCTTTCCCTCGTCAGCAGAGAAAACCAGAACTGGGAAGCGATTTAATGCAGGTCTTGGAAATGACCTAACTAGACTTGCTGTACTCCATTTTCTGATCTCGGACTCAAGTCCGTTCCCTCTTGACTCTCTACATTCGCTTGTCAAACGAAATGACGTCAAGATTAGTAAAGGGCTCACGCCGCGTTTGTTCTAGCTAATGGCGGGTGAAAATGTCCTTGTAAAAAAGTGGTCTTGGTCGATCTATCGCTTTTTTGTCATCACGAAGAGACCCCGTGAAATCGCACGGAACGGACTATCTGCCTTGCAAGAACAACGCGAGAAAAAACAAAGGGGTTAGGGTGTGCCGGATAAAACCGGTTTTGGATCGGAATGAAATTTCCTAACAGAACGACTAGCCCACCGACTTCGGCCTTCGGACCAAATCAAGGGGACGGGGGTAGTTTCTTCAGCCACCACCCGAGCACCGGAGTGAAAACGACGCTTAACGAGGCCACCGCACGGTGCCTTTTTCCGTTGGCGGGGCCAGGAATGCCCGTCACTCTCCTCGGCTGGATGCCGACCATGCGTAGCTTTCGGTTTGTGAACTTTGGGAGAGCGAAGCGACGACAGAATGTCGTCGCAATTTTTTCGGCCACGATGGCCGCCAGCCTGGAAATGATCCCTGAAGCTAAGCCCGGCGAACATGGACAATGTCGGCCGCAATGAACGAATGCCCGGTGGCAATGCCACCCGCGAACAGCGCACGGAAAGGCGAGAACGCGCTCAGGCAGTCAATGCCGACGCCGCGTTCGCCGGGGGCAGCAACCGAGCCGCAAGGGAAGGCGAAGTGAGGAGGTTTTTAAAAAGGCGACGACGCATGACCGCACCGGAAGCGACCGAGCGGAGACCGGGCGTCGTGAGCGAGCGGCGTTTTTTCCGGCACGAAGCCGAAAACGACGCGACAGGGGAACCACGGCAGGATCCGAAAAACAGTAGGTACGATGCCGTCCACCGCTCTAGAACGCGAGGCGGAGCTGAGCGGTACCGAGTACGCGGTCGTCAAGTGTAGCGGTGAAGCACCAGAAGACTTGGCAAGGCGGGCAAGCTGTTGACGTTCCGTGAGAAATGAGCCCGCGAAACGAACCACGTACGTCAAAAAGCGCAGTCCGGTCGCAAATGGCCCGTTCTATCTCGCCGACAGCGCTTCCCGCTCGAAATCACCAACCAACTAGCCGAAGCGTTGTCGTGCAGCGAGTCTCGAGCAAACGGACAACCGGTGTACGGCAACCTGCCAGGCCCGGGAATCTCCGCCAGGGACCGCCACCGAAAACGCCGCACAAGTCTCCATTCCGAGAAACGGTCGAACACCGAAACACTCCCCAACCGCTGCGGCACTCCAGGCCGATCACGACGCTTCTTCGTTCGTGAGCGCGAGTTGATAAGCCGAGTTACGGCGCGTTGATCATGTTCGGCACTTGGTTGAACTGCTAACTTCTCCCAAAAGCTTCTGGTCTCGTCGTCCATCTCCAACGCGTCTTCTTGCCGGCTATTCAATCCAGAAGTTTCGTCGGCGGAAACACAAAGAATCTTGCCATTTCGACGAGCAAGTCAAGACGTATCCGTCGGCATCGCCTCGTTCGTAGTGCTCCATCATCGGCTGGCTGATGTCGAGCCTGGCAAAAATCGCGTTTTGGTTGATTAGCACGTTGCTGGCGCAAGTCGACTCAGACGGAGTGCGATGTTTTGCGTTCCTTGGTGGTCGGCTGGCGGTTCCTCTCTGCCACTTCGGGTCTTTCAATTGAGCTTGCATGAGGCATGACTGGAGTTCCTAAATAGTCCACGGCGGGAATGTTTGACGCAACAACAGAAGATTCCGTATGGTAATACCAAAATGACGGAAAAGATTCCGAAAATACTGTTCGGGCGGATCAAATTCCAACGCCAGCCCGTGGAGCCACGACATGGCAACGATTCGACGATGAAACGCTTGCGAAAAATCAACATCTGAAACCGACATCTCGCTCTGACGAGAGCTACGGAACGAACTCAAACAAGCGTCCGCGATGAACTGATCGGCTTTGTCCCGATCCAGGACGATAAAAACGCTCTCCGTGTGCGTCAATCGCCGGCAAGAACGAATGGGTGTGCTTGGGCGCTGTGGCGGTTGGTGGGGGCGACGTTTTCCAAATGGGGCCATGCAGAGCCGAAAAAAACTTCGTTCCGCTGCCGTCGACTACTCAGCGAAGGAAAAGTTTTGGCGCGCTCGTCGGCCGAACGGAAATAAATGCCGCGACACACTCGCCGTCTCACTCTCCCATCGCCGCAAACCGCTGAAGGACGAACCTGTTGTCGGCGGTGGGCGAAGTATTAACAGATCGTCTCAAAGAATCGCCCGACGCCTGGCGTAATCTCGCCAAAAGCGGCACGACAACGCCGAAAGCATCGCAGCATTTCAAAATCGGGTTTAGCGACGAACGGCGTGGACTTCGCCGCTGCCGACTTAAACCCGAACAATGCCGGCCAAGGAACATGCGGTCTTCGAATCGGAAGCTGCGCCGTCACAATGAAACGGTCACGAAACCTGATGCGGGCTCATCACGTTCCGGTCTCGCCGAAGGCGGTGTCGGTGAAATCTACGGGCGTCCGGATCGACACGGCGGCAAGTCGAAACTGAAACATTTTTATCTGCTGGACCCCATGAAGGATCTCAACAGCGAAGCCTCGCCGTCATCGATGAAATCGCCCTCTGTGGAATCCGTCATCGACGCGTTGTCGTCTGGTGTGACGGCGTCCGCAAGTGACCGCGATCTGGGACCAACGGACTGAAACCGACGAACTACGTCATGCTCGGTCTAAAATGAGATCCGTGCGCAATCCTGCTGGCCTTCGAGCCGACGCGGCGGGCAAGGCTTGCTGTCGAGCGGATCGCCGGAGGCGAACTGACGCCGAGGCTACGAGGTGTCAAACATCCGTTCAATGCCCTAACATGGATGCCAATAGTTACATGCTGAAAGTTCGTCCGCTGTCCGATCGACGTGGCGATGGTGGCGTTTCGGGCAATGCGGATTGGCGGCAAGGGCAAAAACGCCGGCGCGGCGTCGTCCAGTGTGGAAGCGGCTAAAGAATAAACCGTTCGTGCAAACCCGATGACGTGCCACGACTGCTGCTTGCTTGCTTGCTGCTGAAAAACTTCTCTTTAGCTGCTGAAAATCCCTGGGCCGTCTGGTCGCCAAGCAACCGGCCAGCGAGCCGGCGCGGAGCGCCGCCATCACCTGCCGGTCACATGCTTCGCCCCGTCCCGAAACTCAACTCTTAGAAACCAGACGCTCGATTTGGGAAAATACCAGAATCGGGAAATCGTGATGACGATCCGCAACTGCGTCTATCGCGTTCGTGGGCGGATAATTCCACTCATCGACGCAATGAAACTCAACGTCATGGTTCGTCGCGACAGACGCGCAGCGCTTCTTCGTCGATACGCTCGATCTGTACGCCGCTCGCTTCGCACGCACTCACTCAACAAGGAAAGCAGCCCCCGTTGAACTGGCTCGAGTCGAAGTGATAAACGCGACCTCGGCCGCGTGCTGATGACGCTCGAAACCATCCAGGAAAACAAGCTCGCCGAACTCGAACGCTCAAAGATAAACCCGTCGAACTCCGACGACGGCGAAAAAGGCGGCGGCGATGGAACTGTTGCAAGCCCCAACCGTTGAAAGAAATCCTCAAAGACTCGCCAACGTGGGCGTCGCGCGAGAAACCAACAAACTCGTCGGCTATCTCGCGGCAACCAGTCGCAAACGGCAAAGCCGCTTGCCATCGTGTATCCAGTCGTCATCGGCGGCGGGCAAGTCGTCGCTGATGGATGCCGGGCGGTCGTTCATCCACCCGAAGAGCAAGTCGGCTACTCGCGATGACCGGGCAAAGTCTGTTCTACATGGGCGAAACGAATCGAAAAACAAAATCCTCTCGATCTCGCGCGAAGACGGAAAGGCTGTCGCGCAACGGCAAAGCTACGCGCTGAAGCTGCTCCAAGCGAAGGACAACGTTACATGCATCAACGCAAAGATCCCGGCAGCGGACGAATGGAAGACGCAGAATACCAACGTCGTAAGGCCCCCGGAAGAATCTTCTTAACGACCAGGCAATCGACTCGACGAAGAAACTCAGAACCGCTGGCATCGTCTTAACCGTCGATGAACAACCCGCGAACAAACCTCCGCGCGATCCATGCACCAACCCAACCGCGAGAACGAAACACTCGACGGATTACTCACCGGCAAAGCGTGTTGCGAAAGTCCGCAAGCCCTGCATCAAAACTCGCAGACGCTTCTTCGTTCTCTCAGCGTCGTTCAATCCGTTGCCAAAAAGAACTTCGCTTCATCGTACGCCAAGGCCGCGCCCGCCGTCGCGAATCACATGAATTATCTCTCGCGATTCGCCTCCATCGCACTGCTACATCCAACACCAACCGAGAAGTCAAAACCGCTCGCTACCGACGAACGGTGAAGCCGTCGATTACATCGAAGTCAACGCGCGCGTATATGCGTTAGCCATCGACTGAGCGATCAAGTTTCAGGCACGTCATCGACGAAGCTACCGCCGGCAATCCCGCGCCTGCTGATGGAACTCCACGAACTGTTCGCACCGAAGTGACGCCCAGGAACTGAGCAAACCGATATCGGTTCACTTCGTCGCTGTCGTTCTGTGAACGACTCGGCCTGGGGGCAAACGCAAGTCAAGCCTGCACCGTCGATCGATCCTCAATTGAAAATGAATACGCTGGCCCATGCGCGCCCGAGCGTCGCCGCGTCGAAACGACTTCTGCTAACGACGGTCGCGGGCGCGATGGTCAACCGACGATGTGCCGGGTCTGATCGAGTGACAAAGCTAACCGATAACTGTCAAACACGACATCAGATCATCACGGGGTCCAACGTTGGCATCATCGGGGCAAGTGATGAATCACGGGGCCAGATCGGGCCGCGATATCGGCCATCCATCGGGACGTGAATCAATGGGCAAACCCAGCAAAAACGGGGCTGCCATGAACTAAGCAACGTAAAACACGAAACCGCACAACCCGGCGAAGCGAAATCAAACGCTCGTCGTAACTGGCCATCCATCCCCTGAAAGATCCAACGCGGCCTTCCTGGTCTCAAAAGATCAGAAGCCGCTTTGTTGACCCTTCCCGTTCCGTCCTTCTGGAGGTGAAATCATGTCCAAGAAAACGCAACGCAACCAATCACGCCCGTCGATGACGCCACGACAAGCAACGGCTTCCAACACTTCCTCAACATCCCACGTCGATGATCTTCGTGCCTCGCACACTACTCGAACTGCGATCGAACAACCGAATCAAGTACGTTCGCCGCTCGCGCTGTGGTGCCTGCGCCGCGGGATCACTCCGCGCGAATGAAATTACCAATAGCCAATCTCTTGAAACGCTTGCCACGTCATCTCTACCTAGCACCGGAGCCGAGCAAGACAAAGCCGCTTCTTCCGCAGTCAATCGCGCACCTGGTCCGAGCCTTCGCGCCTGGTTTCAAATGCTGGCCGCAAAAACTACTTGCTATTTAATCCGGGCAGTGAAACTCGATCTACCCAAGCTACGGCCACCGCCCCCCAAACGCCCGTTCCACCGCCAACGAAGCCGAACTGGTCTTGGCGACACGAACGATCACCGAACCTCTTGGCGTTCGCGGACAGAGCCATCCTCGAAACGTTCTAACAGCACCGGCATCCGTCGCGGAACTGGCCCGGGCTTCGCCTCGACGACATCGACGCGAGCGACGAACATCAGATCGGTTGGGCAAGGGGAAAGAAAGACGAATCATCCCGAATCGAACAAACGAGCGTGTCATGGATGCACCGTCTAACATCGAATCCGCTCGCGCGAACTCCTCGCGGGTGTCAACGAACCGACGCTGTCCTGACCAACGAAGCGAACCATCAATCCCGACAGCCTCACCGAATACGTCCGTCCGTTACATCGACGACAGCGGCAATCGGCAAACGCGGTTCTTGCCATCGTTCCGGTCATACGATGGCCCACACTGAATGCTTCGAACACGCGCCGACAATCCGTACAGTCAAAGCGATGCTGGCCCACGCCAAGCTCAACACAACGGAATCTAACACCCAGGTCTTCCATCCGCAAGCTGCGTCAAATCACAACTGAACTCACGCCTGCGACCACGACCGAGAAGAACCGCCCCGACGACCTGAAAGCACCGGCGACGAACAGCGACAACCGCCGCGTAAATCAAAGCGCCCACGCCCAGGGCGCCATCGCGCTTTCAAACTTCTCTTTAGATTTACGCGCTCGTCCCAGTCGGACGGGCAGCTAAAGAAAAAACTTTCGGGCTTCGCTTGCCCCCGCCGCCGCGCCAATCGCCTACAATCGGGACTGGTGAAACCGCAATCTACGCCCCGCCGCCCGATCACGAAAAACTGCACTCGCGCACGCGCGAGAAGTTTAGGCGTCAACAGCGCGAGCCTGCCTCGAAACCACCGCAAAACGCACTAGCAACGCACTTGCACTTACGACAATCGCCGAACGATTTGAGTCTTGCTCCAAGACCCGATTGGGGTATGTTGGATGGTATCAGTTTTTATCGAGCATTATTTGTCTGCAAGCTGGTCGATCCATTGGGGCCTAAAGCCAGGCCTGGGCGGGTGAGATAATCCGGTAGGAGAGGGAATGCTGAGGACTGCGAAGAATGCGGGGAAGTACTTTCTAGCCCTGGCATTCCGGGTCGATTGGGGCTAATTCTGAAGGAAGCCAATTGCCCATTACCATATAACCCTGAGGATCACCTTGGGCCCGTCATTCCGTTACTCCCCACCAAGTGATTCAGAAGGATTCCGCAGCAGGTAACGAAAGACGCGATGAAACACCTCGAAAACGAGCCTGTGAATCACTTGAAAAAGCACGCCCTTGAACATTTTAAGGTGACATCGAAAAAGCTTGAGCGCTTGCGAAAGGCAAAAGCTGAGGCAGCTCTAGAATTATTGAAAAAGGGGATGGACTAAGGAAAGGAAGGAAGAGGCAGACGAATGATGGCGAACGGCCACCCCAATCAAACCTCGCGACTCGCGATCGGGACTAAAGTCCCGGTCAGCTTTAGGCGAAGCCTCGGAGGGGGGGGGGGGGATCGGTTTTGGGTTTCGCGGTGTAGCTCGAATTTTTAAGAGTTCATTAATGTGGAAACAATCCTCTTTTGTTCCTAGCAATACTATGTGCTTGCTCCTCTTTTGCATCTCCTGGCTAAGCCGCAAGAAAAAAGCTGGGGAAACTCAGGAAACCAACACCGCTACATGGAGAGCCTGATTGAGGGGAGGGATACCCTATGTCCAAAGCATCAACATCAGCGGAAACGCTTTGAAAATGGCGGTAGCCTCACGTGAATGGAGTCCCGTATTTAATCCCGATAACCGGTTAAAGCTCCCGGGCTCGGGGAAATCAGAAGTTAAAGTTGCCTCCTCTGGGAAAAACTGTAAAAAACGCACGGTTGTGAACGTCTTGGTGAATTGGAGCTAAAGCTTGGCGACAGTGAATGTCCTTTCGCAGTGAATCTGTGAAAGCGAGCGTAGCAATCGATGATAATCGACGACGCGGAAAAGCCTCGATGGGTTAATCGGGGCCTCACTATTTAAAAAACAGTGTTCTTACGTTTCGAATACGCACGGTTTTTTTCCGATTGTACCAAAGAGACAGCTCCAACTTATTCGATGCGAAGCTCGTTTCGGGAATTAGTAAAATCAAGGTCCTCGCATGTATTGGAGGTTTGCGCTTGGGAAACGAGGAAACTGGTCCATGCACACTCGTGCCAAAATTCCGCATCGCATGAAGCCAGCAATTTCCACGTACGTTGAATACTGCTTGATAGATGGAGTGAAGAGATACTCTGCCAATCTGTTGGAGGTCATTGAAAGTACGGTGTGGCACAATGGCAGTTGCAACGTTTCGACATGAGATTCTCAGATTTCAATATGCGAAAATAGAATCAACTAACGGGATCGGCCCTACAGGTTTAAGGGAGCTTGATTCGTAGCCGATAGCAGCCGCAACACCTTCAGTTACGCTCGCCGAAACCCTCAGCTTTCGACAATAGTAGAGGCAAAAGGGAGAAAGGGACAAAGAAGAAGATTAAGGTGTCAGCGTGGAAATGGCGTGGACTTAAGATTGGAGAAACAAGGAAGAAACAAAGGGAGCCATCAAATGGGTCAAACCTCTTTGATATGATTCCACACGTTGCACCGGAGAAGTTGTCCTCACAACGGTAGCCGGTAGGCTGCCATTTTTTCGTTTGGCGGGGCAGGATGCCCGCCATGGTTCGCGAACGAGGCCGCCCATGCGTTGGGACACTTCCGGCAACGAAGCGAACGGACGACGCACACGAAGTGCGTCGCGCTGCTCGGCTGAGCCGCCAGTCGGGATGATCAACTGAGCAAAGCGCGACAGGACGTCGCCCGCATGACCAAGCCGGTGCAGATGCACCCGCGAATGCCGGCACGGAAGGCCGACCGCGCAGCCGTTCAAAGCGACGCCCGCGTTCGCCGGGGCGTAGCGACCGAGCGCAGGGAAGGCGAAGTCGACAACGGAGCGGAGTCCCGCACCGAAGCGACCGAGCGAGACCGGGCGTCGTGAACGTAGCGGCGGTTTTTTCGCACGAAGCCCGAAGACGACGCGCAGTGAACCCGAGGCTGAGTCCCGGTAAGAAAACAGCTAGCAGGAATGCCGTCCGAACTTCCATCCTAGACGCAGCGGAGCCTGAGCGAACGCGATAGCGTCGTCAGTGTAGCGTGAAGCCCAGAAAGACTCAAAGGCGGGCGGCAAGCGTGACGTTCCGTGGGGAAGTGAGCCCGCGAACGAACCACGGTACGTTCAAAAAGCGCAGTCCGTGCCGCAAAGGCCCGTCCATCTCGCGACAGCGTTCCTGGCCGAATCAACCAAACCAAGTAGTCCGAAGCGTTGTCGGTGCAGCGAGTCCTTCGAGCAAACGGACAACCGTGTAGCGATGAACGTCGCCAGGCCCGTTGAATCTCCGCCAGGACCGCGCACCCGAAACCTCTCGCACAAGTCTGCCATCCGAAAACGCCCCCGCGCACCAAAACCGCGCTCAAACCGCTCCAGGCCGATCACGAACGCAGCGGACTTATCCATCGGTTGATGATGCGAATGACGGCGCGTGATCCTTATCGGGCCAAGTGGCGAGCTGTTGAAGACTTTCTTCCAAAGTCTCGTCTGCTCCGGCGTCACTTGGTCGTCTTCTCTTCTAGGCGTTCGTTAATCCAAGAAATCTCATCGGCCGAAACCTGAACAAGTCGCGATAGCTCGACGATCAATTCATCCGTGAACGCGAAGTCTCGCCGGCGTTCATACCGGAAACCAACGGCTGACTGAA
>Ga0163217_1102790_pt1 | contig 10665 bp, 9 predicted proteins | sample SynspAceP_FD_185933 | JGI IMG/M metagenome (GOLD analysis project Ga0163217, IMG submission 185933) | Saline lake microbial communities from Ace Lake in Antarctica - Synechococcus sp. Ace-P (PacBio error correction) | ecosystem: Environmental > Aquatic > Non-marine Saline and Alkaline > Saline ...
ACGAGAGGCCGACGGGGCGGCCCCCCCGAAAGGAGACGGATGAAGAGAGAGAGAGGAGGGGAACAGGAGAGAGAGAAAAGAAGATGTAAGATATATAAAAGAGATATACAGATTTTCTCTCTAAAGAGAGGGACATAGTGTTTGGAAGACTATGGAAACATCGACCCAGACTATTATAAATCTCTGAGTTCTCCACTCTAATATATATGGAAGTTTCGCCGCGCGAGTACACATGGACTCTACGATGCCCACGACACCTCGAGAGAACCACCTGATGTATAATAGGACGAGAGTTAGAATAGAAATGTATATCCCGATGGAGACGAGTATGTTATATGGCATGGAGAGAGAGTCGGTGTTGATATATCAGGACACGACAAATATACGAGAATACCTATAGCATTATGAGGTCTAGCGCGTAAGAGAGAGAGAGGAGCTCTAAGCGCTCTTGTTGATCTGAGAAGAACAGGCCGTCGATTACTCTAAGAGAGAGCAGCGCGACTCACGCACCTATACAGAGTGTTCACCATAAGTATGCGCGACCGGTACTGGCTTGAGACCGCAGCGACACTATCATCCATAAATAAGCTTCTGGGAGCACAATAGAGAGTGTGTACGTGCGCCCGCGACACAATTCTTCGATCAGTGCAGTTCTGCTCTCAGCCGCAGTTGTGCTCAGTAGCATACTTATAACACTCTGATATCACGCAGTACAACGACATCGCGAGTATCGGAAAACGAGAGAGAGCGCGACAAGAGAGCAAAGAGTCCTGAATCGAACCACACCTACCTAATAATGACATCTGCGAAGTGCACAGAGGATGTTCTGTCTAAATCAAGTAGGAACGAGGTCAAGGCTGGTAAATTTGGAAGTTCAGTTACTTCGTAAGGAAGTTCAAGTAGTTAAATAACTCGCAGCCATAGAAATGACCGGACAACCTTTGGGTATCCACAGCGGAACATCCTGACATAGAGTTATTCATCTCTCCGTTTAATCCTTTTGTGTCCTAATGCTCACTATTTTTACCACATCTAAGAACAGGAGTCGTACACAACGAACGTGCAACGTCAGCGAATAATATAACTCGTTCCTCCGCGACACTTCGCTGATACTTCGAGTCTAAAGGAGTCTATTATCACGCGAGCGCCATCGCACAGGTACACAATGCACAGCAACATTTCGGCCACGAATCTTTTCTCAGAGAGGAAACCGCTGTGCAATGGGATATGTAACACACTCTCATGAAACCACTGATAGTACAAACCCAGCACTACCTTTCTCACGACACGACATACACCATGAGGCACTCGCTCACAAGAGGGCACTTATTTAGAGCTAGTCTCGTTTTTTCCTGGCAACGAATTAGGTGCGACTCGGAGGCGCGAAGAGTTTGAGCAGGTCTGTTTAAATCGCAGTAACCTCCTATCGCCGTACGCGAGATCACTCTCCACCTTCGGATGAACGAAAGTTTGCAATATATTCCGTCTAACGAAAAGGGACTTGCGTCACTCAGATAATCATCACATGAATTTTTTTTTCTTGGATTGTTGGCCAGCAAATTGGCTCAAGTCACGAATTTCCATTTGGCGAAGAGAATCAACGCCGGACCAACGCTATGAACGCCATTGCTTGCAATGAAATAATCGCGTCCCGAACCCCAGACCGCAGCCATAAACATCCACAAGCGCCACGAATAAGGAGCTCTTTCCTGAGCCGCTCTGCATCAACGCTATATGAGCAAAAGAAAGATCCCTCAATCGGGAACTACATTTGACGATGGTCGTCACGCCCAAATGCCTGGTGCCGTCCGATTGCGTACAGCTTGGTTGTCGATACGTCACTAAGCACGCCTCGAGGAACTTATCATAAGAGAGGTCGATCACACAAAAATTAGGACTAAGGCTGACAATGTTACCATTACGCCCCGCACAGTGAGACACGAGCACCACTTTTCCGTGCGAGCTATAAGAGTTCCTGGTAACGAATCACACCACCTCCTGCATATCAACGCGCCAGAGAGCCACACATGCATTCATGTAGTCAGCGCCACGTCCGTTCCGACTCCTTCAGTCTGGATCGCACGTCACTACACGCCATATACATGAGCACTGCCTGAGAGGCAGGATAGTTTATACGCATCTTGGAGTATATATGATCGGCAAATGCACGATGATAAGGTATTGAGCACATCAAGATCATTTTATACAGTGCACCTTTCTTTGATTGACGCTGGGTGTGCACCAGACAGTCATATATAACACCGTGATCCACGCCACTAGGTTGCGTGGAAGAACACGCTCTATATATGGCCCATATGGTCGAAAAAAGATTTGAGAGACTCGAGAGTCAACCCGAAAAATACGATAGTCCCTCCGACTGTTTTCCGCCCAATGATATTATCTGATTCTGTACTCTTAAATCACACACGGAGTAGGTCCGTACACAGAGTGGCTAAATTCCAGCTCGCTTTCACTGGGAGCCTGGTGAAAGGCGCATATATCATCCTCACCGTCATAATACTACATCTCGGGACACCACGATATATATACACTGCAAATGGCATGCTGCGGAGTAATGTTATAGTAGGCGCGAGATCTTGACGACAGGCCAGCCATAATTTCGCGAGAGGAGGGAGTACGTCGAAGAATAGGTCGAAATCTTAAATGAGGAATTTGCACACATGATCCTGTGATCACCCACTTGGAGAGAACCCCGAGGGGGTAAAAAAACAGAAACAATATTTGTAACATAGTAACACTGTATGTAGGATCCTAATCCGGGATCACCCTCTTGACGCGAGAGGCCAAACAGCCATGTGTGCGGGACTGGTCTCCGCCTAGTTAGCATGCGGAGAGAGGTGTCAATTCATCCTTGACTAAAGAGAGCCCGAGAGGGTGAAGTCCAACAGCGAGAGCAGGTGGATTATCTGTCGACGTTCGACTACTGCTTTGAAGTATAATCGCGCGCGCACAGTAACTTACCTGTTTGAACATATACCATCGGGACCGATGAGCATGTATACATCGACAGATCACAGCGACGCCCAAGATACAGCAGAATGTATAGATCCCCGGATGAGATCGTTTCTCTATGTTACCGAAGGTCGCAATATCATGTGATCAATAACCATGCGGTGTGCACTATCTATGGCAGAGTGTGACAGCGAGTCGTTATTCCATAAAACTGAGTTTGAGCACAGCATCCATTACCGATAGAGAGGTGAGAGGAGGATTCAGGGGTTTTCAAGAGCGCTGATGCGATCTAGAGCGTCTCTGTATATCTCTCTCTCATGCGATCCGCTTATAGATGTATTTATCACGTATACCTGTATATCGCGCCGAGATGCCTCTGGAGCGCACACTGGGCAGCGACACTGGGGGAGCTGCCCGCCCCGCGACTTCATAGACATAAGTCGGCGCCGCCACAATTGAGACGAACGCCGATTATTTGGTCGGCTACTTGAAATTTTTTTGAAAAAGGGAGAATTCGCGTCTGCTAAAGTCAAAACTCGTAAAGGCCATCTCCATTATTGTCGCACAGGATTGTCGTAATAAAAATCCTGAGAATGTCCAGTCAATGATTGGAACCTGTAGAAACCCCATTTTGGGAGCGAATCCAAGGATCGAGAATTGGGTTTCTCCCCAACTCTGTCGCAAAATCCATCCACGGAAAAAATTGGTGGCAGATAGTGGGTTTTTTTTAGTGATCACGAGTTGATTCAAACCACCAACTGCCTCTGACAAATAGAGCGTGGAAGCAGGCCCTTTCACTACTTCGATTCGATCGGACAAATCAAGCCCTGCGGAATTCCGTCAAGCCATAAACCGTAGCCCAATCCGCAAACTCACAATCGCATTGCCACTCAATTAACACCCAGTGGTAAGGTAAGGCCCACTAAGCCATTTGCATGTGTGAAAAAAAATTTATCTCCCGTGTAAAAAATCGGTTGCAATTGACTGTGGACGGACCTCCATTGACATTTGTGGAGCGATTCAAATATCGAAGGAGTAGGAATTTGGCCTTTGAAAGAAAATTTGCCCCGAATATCACCGTCCGACTGGAACAGGGCTGTCCAACTTTGGAACACTTCTTGCATGCTGCCAGATACGACCACTTGCTTCCAATCCCTCCATCTAATTCCGTCAATTCAAAAAATCAATTCCAATCATGACTTTCGCCAATTGTTAAAGTTATTTGCTGCTGAGAAGTCTGATAAGCCTATTCGAGAAAGCTTGAATGGTGAATTTAACCCGTTTCATTGAATCTGATCGAAAAGTTGCCCTCGCTGTCAGTTTACTGCACGACATTCCAATTCCTATTTGAATACGAACGATTGGCATAACTCCAAGGCTTCATTTCCGATAAAACCTTTTCATTATTTCTTGGGGCTGTTTTGCCGAAGAAAGTGAATAAGAAAACATCAAGGAGAAAAGTAAAGATCTAAGCATAAGGGTATCCAAATTTTAAATTTAGATACGACTAAAAGTAAAAAGTAAGATTACATCTTAACAAAACTGTTTTACTATTATTTTTACATAATTGAATTTCCAAAACAGAATGCAATGGCTTCACAAACCGAAGAAAAACTACCTCAAAGCCCTTTTTAACTTGGGCCCAACTCAGCTGGAGAAGTGAATATTTTCCAGAATTAGGCGACGGCAGCGTCATGTCAGTATGCAAACCGGTGATAGTATGGTGAAAACCCTTTCTCAAAAAAAAATGGCTGGGTGGATTTTATCAGAAGTACAAACCGGTTGCCAATGTGACTCCTGAAGGACAAAAAACTGGCAGCAATGGTATTAAGACAACATCGCTTTGACTGAGATTTTTTTGGTCAAATAAAAATGGCTTTGGCGTGGAGGAAGTTCATGCGATCGCTGAGCAGGTGGATGCACAATTCATGCCCAAAGTTCTTTATGAAAATGGAACGAAACTCCTAGGCTATCCTACGATCGATCCTTCATGGGCTTCCCCTATTCCAGATAAGCAGGGACGAGTCAAGGAAAACTCATTACGTAATGCTTGGCGATTGTATAAGGCTGGCAAAATGTGGTTTTGGCAGCGCTTACACAATATAGCTCGGACCGAGTTTTTAAGAATTTCTCAATAGTCCGAGATCATGAAGTTTGGGTACCCAACTCATTATTCATGTCTCAAGAGGCTTTACGAGATGCAAAGTATGGTGGTGAGCTATCTAAGTCATTCCAGAAGAAACGTTAAGCGCGAGAGAAGTCGCCTGCGAAAAGCTGTTGGTGGAATTAAATAGTGAATAATTTTTCTAAAGGCAAGATATTTTGGGGTTTTTGAAATTCAGAAAACTATCTTTTGTAAATTTTCCTTGTTTTAACCTCAACATCTATATTCCTGTTATGTCATTCAACGAAAATGCTCAATTCACAAATCATTTTAAGCCTTTTTCTTCACTTTTGGCTTCAGCTTGATTTTCTTGTTTTTCATCTTGTGACCCAAAAGATGGAAATGTTGACCGGAAACTTTGACGGCTGGCAAATTTTAGGCGGAGCTGAATGGAAATTTAAAATGAAGGTGAATTAATAGCGGTCACAGTAAAGGACCAGCGTCCGGGTTTGTCATGACTGAAGATCGATACAGTGATTGTATCCCGAACTTTTGAAATTCAAGACCAGGAATAGCTTTTCCATCTATATTCCAGCGCATTTTTTATTCGTTGTAGTATAAACAAAAGAAATAAGCTATACAAGATTGCTGACGCAAATTAATATCTGGGATCTACATCCCAAATCAGGACTTTAGGACTGGGGCGATTGTAATAGTGCTATTCCGCTCAACTTATTGTGGAGACCAATTGGTGAATGGAAATACCTATAGAAAATGTCAAATTCCAGGGAGACCATTCTTTCAGACTTGGATCAATGATATCTCTTACCGCGGCACGACTAAAAAGACAGGGCATTCTTCCAGAAGTTATCTTGTTTGGGGACTGGGGGGCGGTTTGTTTTTTCGGCACGTCTTCCATTTTTCAGGCTCATTGGCCCTAGGTTTGCAGTTCGCCTCAGGACTTGCTATCGGCTTTTCCCTGCATGTATTGTCCCATCCCCCTCTTTACACCTTTAGCCTGACATCGGTCCCTCTTATTTTTCTATTTCTCCCCTTTCCCCTCCGTTTGGCCTCCCGCCGCCCGTTTCTTGCTCGTGGCCCCCACCTTGCTGCACGCCCCGCCCCGCCCCTCTCCAACCGGTTGCCAAGCCTTCTCGACTCAGGCGCATGCCCCCGGCCGCCGGCGTCTTCGGCGCGTCGCAGATTTCGCCCCCCTCGTTGGCCTGTCCCAGGTGGCAGCAGCTCGCCATGCTCCTTGCAGGCGCCGAGCGTCGATTTTGCAACCTTCCCCTACCCTCAGTGCTTCTTGGCTCCACTCTTGCCGTTTCCTAGGCCGTTTGCCTTCTCGTGCGCGGGCTCGGGTCAGGCGCTCTCCCCGCAGGTGTCCACGCCGTTTTCACGCGGTGTCGTCTACCTTTTTTCCCCACCTTCCGCTCTTCCGCTGCCTCTCTCCATGCGCTCATGGACGTCATCCGGACCTCTCTGGCGGCCACCGCGGCGTTGGCCGGCCTGGCCTTCATGCCCCTCCCACCGGGGCCCGAACACCGCCCCCCTCCTTTTGCCAGCCTCCTCCCTTATGGGTGCTGCCGGTTTGCTCAGCCCTGCCTTTCCCTACCTCAGCTCCGCTTCCTGTTCCAATCTCCCTTCTCGTTTCCGAGGCCTATCTTTTTTGCCGCGGGGCATTATTCCAAGCGCACCCCGTCCCTCAGCCCTTGGCAGCTCCGCCCCTGCCAACGCTTGCCACCGCGCTTGCGGCACGGCACCTCGTGGCCCTTGGCCGTCGTGCCCGCCCTCCCTCACTCCCTCTCGGGTCTCTCTCCCTTTTCCGCCGTCCATCTGCCATTGGCCCTGCTCTACTGCCTTCCGCTTCTGCCCTGGCTCACGGACACTCTGCCCCCCGTCCCTCCTTTCCACGCCTCGTTGCTTTTTTTCCGCCTTCCCCTTTTTCGCATTTTCGTCGCTCTCGCTGGCCTTTTTTGGGTTTGTCGCTTTCCGGCTTCTGCGCTCCCGCTTTCCAGACGACGTGGCATTTCTCCATGCGCTTTCTTCTTGACGCCCTGCGCTGCTTTCTGCAGCCGCACTGCAGGCTTCCCTCGTTCCGTATTTTTACTTTCCGCTTTTCCCCCGTGTGGTTTATCTGACGCCTTCGGCCGCTTTGGGTGCAGCGTGGACCTCTGCCTGTGCGTATGCACCTTGGCTCCCTATCTTTCCTTTGCCCGGCCTCCTTCGCGCGGTCTGGCGCTCGTTCGCTAGCCTCGGATTTCCTCGTTTCCCTTGCCCATCCCACTGCCCAATTGCCGCGCCGCGCGTCGCTCATTTCGTCTCCATCCCTCGGCTAGCCCCTGTCCGTTTTCCGCTTCCGACGTTTTACGCTCCCAACGCCCTTTTCGGTGTTCGATCGCTTTCCTTGTCGCTTTGCTTTCTGCCGCTGTCTCCCTTTCCCCCCTGGCCTCTGCGCCGCTGCCCCGCTTGCTTTCTTCTGTCTCTCCCCCGGCTCCTTCTCTCGTTAATCCCCGGGCCTCTTGCCTTCCCCTCCTTCTTTCGGCCCTCCCGCATGTTGGTGATACTTCAGCGTAGTCCTCCTGCCCTTGCCCACCTTTGCCCTCTCGAGGTGGCCCATTTTTGCCATCTCTTTCCACTCTTTCGGACTTTTTCCCCCCATTGCTCTTCGCCCGCTTCGACTTTCGAATTCTTGTGCTGAGTCGTCGCCGCGAGCGTTGGCCCCCTCCTCCCTCTCGCCGGCTCCCCGGGGCCCTGCTCCCCCATACCATTGACATCCGACACCCGGTTTCGCCCCCCCCCTTTGCTCTCTCCGGCGCGTGGTGGCCGTTGCGCCCGTCTTCGGCTTGCCTCACACGACTCGCTCCGGCAGACTTGCGGTTTTTTCCTCTCGGGCTTCGTCGCTCTGTTGCAGTTTTTTTTGCACCAAATTTCCGGAAATCAATGCATATCAGACATCCATAAAAATCACTCATCTGCATCCTCAAAATGCTTTTTTGAAATCTCGATCATCCTTAAGACGATCACTCGAACAAATCATATGAATAGTCATAACGAGGTACAGAAATTTGGTTATTCGCATTTCCCTGAAAACCTCCCAGGTAAATGGAATACAAAGAAAATTGTCTGTCTGCTAACAGTCTTATCACAGTCATACTAATGACCAGAGCAACCATATTTTTTAAATCTCATTATTTTCATTGCTTATGTGTTTGTTTAATGCCCGAAAGATCAGGAATGCTTGATCATGAAGCGAATAAAAATTACACAAGCATTGCAGAATATCAGCCAGTGAGTGAATGTAAAATAATTTAAGAAAATAGTAGCATTCCTAAGTTTACCCGCTCGGTTCTAAAGGCTAGCCTATCTAATTTTAAAATCATTAACAGTGAAAATAGTAATTGATCTCTAAAATTGAAACCGGACAAACCTAAACCATGAAACCAGAAGAGATTTTGATTAATTGCTTGGTGCTGGGTGGATCCATGGCGCCTACATGGTGAAGGAGCCGGCATCATCAAAATTTCAATAGACCAACCCTAATCAATGGTGTAACAGATCGATGCATCCACTTATATCTTCAGAATCGAGGCCTGACAAAGTGCTGAGCACCCTACTGTATGTGAAGATGTGGCTGAGTGCCATTGAATTGATGGGTGACCTGCTGCTTTGCCGAATCCGATGTTGACCGTCTAAATGTCCAATTAGGAGGGAAAGCAGGGTGAAAGACTAAAGCAGTATGAGCAGAAAAGAATTGGTGAAAATTAGGCGTCTCAAGTGAATCATTTAGAAAGAAGTAGCACAATGGCGAGCAAATGCATATGAAAAGTTAGAGCAGATCGCAATAAGTCAAAGATGCAGGGAGTTGGTATATATGCTCTAACCGAATGCATTGAGAGATAATAGGATGCGGATGACTTATGGGATGAAAGCTGCCAAACTCTGGCGCTTCACATATCACTGTTAGAGCCCCTCGTGATATGCACAACATAAGTTGGCATGGTCAAAATATGATGGATTAGTGTTCATTATGGACACGAGCAGAAATTTGCTTCTGTCAGCTTATCAAAGCGTAAGAAGGTTATCTGGGACGGTCATATTCCGCTCGGGCAAACTGAATTAATCCCTCCTTGAATTGAAAAAGATACTGCAGAATTCTGAGCATGTCATACAGGATGTACACCACGCATGGCAAGGAAGATTTATGCTGGGGAACCGGGAATACTCATATCCTGAGTTTGCTTAAATGATGAAACAATAATATAACTCCCGCTACGATTGAGTTGGAAAATACGAATACGACAATTCAGAGCAGTAAAGGAAGTAAAGAATGTGTGGATTTGCACAAAAGCACTTTCCTGATGGGTTGTTTCCTTTTGGACTTAAGTTTTCAACAAAAACGAAGTTAATCGTTGGTTTTTTTTAATGGCACAATGATTTTTTCAGAAAAATCAGATCTCGTATGTTTCATTTTTAAATAAGAGGCTCTTTCGTCGTACCATATCTTATTGAGCAGCTTTTTTTTGTGCGTATTATATTTCACTTCTGAGCAATCGGAGCAATACATCGCTTCGGTCTTCAGTGCTGCTTCTTTAATTTATCGATGATATTCTTTATGTTTGACTCAACTGAACTAAGGTGAATCTAAAATCAAAACTTTTAGATAGACTAATTGGTGTAACGAAGTGTCCATCGAATTTCATCGGTCGTAAAGAAGGCCCTACTACATTCCGCATTCCCGAAGGTTCCGGCCCAGTAAATTTCGCAAAGAAAACTCATGACTTGATGTCAACCCCCAACACTTTCTCCAATTTATTGAAAGTTCGAAATAGCTGCAAATGGCTCGAAAATTGCAGTCCGCTCACGAAGAGGCCGGTTCTGTGATGGCTAAATTCGTTGAACTGAATAGAGATCTCCCTAATTTCCCTGTTGAAACCGGCTTTTCTCAATCCATTAGATGCAACAAATCTCACGTCAATAAGAGTGATCTATGGCGCCTCCAATTTCTCAATCGCTCCGCCTAAGTCTGAGCAAACCAAATTGAATATCCGAGGAAAAATTGGAAAATCTCATCGAAAAAAAAGTACCTCAGTTTGCCATTAAAATGACCAGTGTTTATCTGAAGTAGTCACTGTAAAAGATCTTTGCGTGTCCCCAAGTTCATTCCTGCAAGCTCTTTGGTCACGACACATCATCGCAACAAACGGCTTTCCCGTGCTCGGATCACTTACAGACGTCCGGCAATTTTTTTTCCCTGTCTCTTTCAATATGTACTTACCGCAGTTTGGGTGGGTGCTACTGATGCGATTTCTTGTAAGAGTTAGATCTTTCCGTTCCCCTTGGTAGTTGGATACTAATTTTTGGAACTTGGACTTGGAATAGATAATGAAGAAGCGACTCCTCATTTTTTTCGCGCTGTTTTGGCTAACCTGTCGATTAAGTTGAAATGTCATTGGAAAAACGGTTTGGTAACATATCCACAACATTTTAATCATTCTGCGGATATTTGAAATAGCATAACGTAATAGAACTGTGTCTCAGGGAATATGCGACTTTGTCTGAGAAATCCTACCCTCATATCCGAAGCT
>Ga0163217_1039634_pt1 | contig 10664 bp, 10 predicted proteins | sample SynspAceP_FD_185933 | JGI IMG/M metagenome (GOLD analysis project Ga0163217, IMG submission 185933) | Saline lake microbial communities from Ace Lake in Antarctica - Synechococcus sp. Ace-P (PacBio error correction) | ecosystem: Environmental > Aquatic > Non-marine Saline and Alkaline > Saline ...
ACGGAGCCCACACAGCTGGTTTGCCCATTCTTCAATCGCCCAGTCCCCGAGCTCTGTCCGGGTGGCGACAACAACGCAGCGGTCAATCCTTTGAACCGCCAGCACCCAAAGCGTTCTGTTCAAATCGCCACAAATCAATGCGGCGCTGCGGGCCATCTATGCGGAGCTGTGCGCAAGTGCAATCTGAGCCCCGAACACATAGGATCAAGGGACGCCCCAATTTGGATGCAACTGATTCCAGCCCAAGCCCGCCAAAAAAGGCGATGCGAATGGCTTCGTTTGCTACAGATAAACCAGTTTCCGGGATGCGGGACCCTCTTGCGCGTCGGGCTGATTTGCCGGGTGCATCAATCCCGGGCGCGCACAATTTTTCAACCACCCAAAGCTCCGGGCCACGGTTCCCAGCTTTTTTTTTCGATACGGAACAAAAACCCGCCATCGCTTGCCGCTCCAGCAAGATACGAAATCCGCGAACCCGTTCGGCAAGGTTCAAAGCAGGTTTCAGCCGTTCGTCTGACAAGCTCATAGGCGATGCCTCGGTCACGGCGTCATCCGGACAGAATGCGCTCAACGTCGTCATCTACAGGGCCGGTCAACGGCTGGACTTCTACGACGATATTAAAACAGATAACGTTGCGTGAACGCCGCGTTCGGCCTGAAAGGGCCACCGTCTCGATCCTCAACAATTAATGAATCGCGCAAGGAAAATCCGGTCTAGAGGTTTCACGCCCGCCGTCGCGCCGCACTTGCGGATGGGTGCGCCCAAAGGCAAGCGGCGTGTCACTCGTCATAGGAATCTTGGCTCTGCTTGTCTCACCTGCCACACGGATCCTAGACCCGTTCGCCCGATGTACAAAGCCAGACACGGCTGACCAGCCATCAAAGGCGACAGAAACGCCGGTTAGTTAGACGCGTCTGGACACCATCGCGTAGAACATATGCAACGCCACTTGGTGGGTGCGCGTAAACACGCGGACCAGCGGGGCTTACGGCCTGTGGTGTGAATAGTAGGTAGCACCGCCCGTCAGCGAACAGGTGCCTTGCCATCCAAAACGGCACCGCAACTTTCCGACCTGCTGTAAGGCGCGCGGTTCGCGATCACTTCGGCGTTGCCATCACAGGTGTAGATAAACCTGGCACTGGTAATTGGGCGGCCGGTTCCCTGTTATCCACACTGCAAGCGATCCGGGAAACGCGGAAGACCTTCACGCGGTTTTCATGATGACTTCGGCCACAAGCGAAACTGACCTTTTGACTGTCCGCCACGCGCCTCGAAATACAGCGCTCTGCCAAGACAACCGCCACTGCTCCCCGCCGGACGCTTGGGCTGCTCGGACAACCACGCGCCAGGTGAATTTACAACATCGCTTGGCCAGCGTTGGCGATGCGATCATGCTTTCCAGACGTTCCGACCCCGACAGACCTCAGCCTTTGGCCTGCCGAATGTCAGCTCAGTGCTTTGGCCTTTTGCGGGCTAGCGGAGGCCAACGCAGGAGTAAAAGTAACAAAGACAAGCGGCCAACAGAGCGCAGGAAAGAGATTTTCCTGAAAAGAAAACGCATTGAGCCGCCTCGCAAGTAGTTCGGACTAGCCGGCGCGTACCCAAGAAGAACACGGGGCGTAACCTGCTGAAACGGTTGCGGGGAACCCGCGACAGATCTATATATAGGCGATTAGATCGCAGAACCTACTTTATCTTGTCTGCGATTAGCCAATTGCGCCGCGCGAAGTCTGGCAACCGGAACCGAAAAGGTGAGCAAGAAACATAATCGAACCACCGCTGCGCGACAAAAATCGATCGATTCGGTTGCCGCCGTGCTTCTCCGCAGATCGAATGAGCGTAATCCCCAGGTGTGCTGCCCGCCCTGGCAGGCCGCGGCCCCCACTGAAGGCAGCTCTCCGACGCCGTCACGGTCAAGCATGTGGAACGGATCTTCGGGAGACGGCCGCTGCTGAACGAGTCGATCATGGAACCGTCCCCGCGTCATCCCGCTAAGCCCAATATGGTCAATTTGCGTCAAATCGTTCGTCCCGAAACTGAGAACGAACAATAGGGCGAAATCTCTCCGGCGCGCAGCGCTGCACTGGCCTTCGGACCAATTACACCCCCAACCGGTAGGTGAAGGTAGCGCCGCGTTTCGATTTCACCGCCATTGCGATCTTGTCGACGCTGGCCTTGAATCAGCTCGACCCTCGCGGCTTGGCCGCACCAGCAGGATCATGATCTCGGAACGACAGGTTCACCATCGCGAATGCTTCCGATCGTGGCCTCAAAGAATCGCGCGAGCCTGCATCTCGTAGATTTCCGGGCAACAGCACGCCAAGACGCACGCCACGCAGGCCAAAGCATCGGGTATTAATTCTGTCTCGCCTCGATCCGCGGGTCCACATCCGACAGCGGCAAATCCAACGCTTTCGGCCAGATCGCGTTGGCCGGTGCGGCTTGAAGGCAGGAATTACGTGCAAGGCGGATCGAACAGCCGGATACAGACCGGTTGCCCCCTGCATGAGCGGAATAGCTGGATGAAATCCTCGCGTTGCATCGGCAAAAGGCGCTCCAACACCGCACGACGGGCCCTTCGCTGTGTCCGGCAAAGATCAATCTCGCGCAATCACGGTAGGACGGCTGGGGTCAAAGAACATATGCTCTGTCCGGCAAAGGCCGATCCCCTGGCGCAATCGAAGTTCCGTCGGTCTGCGCGTCGGCGGGTGTGTCGGCAGGCACGGATTACCGATGTCCGCTGCGTCCTTGGCCAAGGACCATGAGCTTTGAAAGGTCGCGTCCAAGCAACGGGCTCCTAGCAGTACCGCGGCCCCACACAAGCACCTCGCCCGAGTTGGGGGGGGGGCCCATCGAGCGTAATTTTCGTCGCCCGCCTAAACATTCCGCCCGTCCGAGGCCGTGATCAACCCCTTGACCAGAATCAAATCGCATAGAGACGCGCCAACAACGCACGGAGGCCGCATGCCGCGCCCGATCACCGACTGCGTGCTGGTGAATGCCGCCGCGTTCGGTCAACATCGGCCTGGGCCGCATGCCATACCGCGAATATCCTCGGGCGAGGTTTCGCGGCGCACCAGAATACATTTCTTCGCCGCGTGCGGCGCTGGCTTGGGCGTCCATTTGGCGTTGAACAACGATCCTTGCCTGTGGCGCGCCGGACTGGCAGCAAGCGCCCCGATCACATCGCGTTTCACGCGGGGGTCAACCTGTCGTGCAACAGCTCCTGTCAGGTGCGGGGCTGGACGCGCAATCAGTGCCTCTTTGCGCGGGATATATCCCTTCGTCCGCCAGCGCAAAAACGGCAATCCGCCACCGCCGCACGTGACCGACCGCGATAACGCCGCACCCGTCGAGGATGAACAGCTCTCCGTCCGAGATGACAATTCCACCTGCATTTCAGTCGCGCAAGGCCGCACCCGCATCAGCGCGGGCATGCTGTTTGAGCATCCTCGAACGCTCGGGTCGTGTTCCTCAGCGATGCCCGCGTGGATCACGCGTTCAGATACAGCGCATCGGCCGTGTCTGGCAAAGCGCAATCGCGGCCCCTGCGACTGGCCAGGTATCCGTCCGGTGATCTGCGGCAGGCCGTGGTGCCTGTCGACCAGCTGCAAACATCGCCGAAACCCGCAGATGCCGGTGCCACACCGAAAACACCAATCACTCTTGCACGATCAAGCCCAGCCCGCAACCGCGGCGCCGCCTTTGGCCTGACGCAGCACCGCGCCGACGTGCCTTCCCATGCCCCGCTGCCCATCCGAACTGAGAACGCGCAAACTGGGTCACGCGGTCTTGGGGGAAGCTCTCTCGGTCCAAGCTCGTAGGCCGCAGGGAATTGCAGCGCGCCTCGCGCCCGTCCCCTCGACGTCGTCAAACATATCGGGGTCCAGCCGTGCCACATTGACGGCATAGGATTGGACCAAAACGGGTAATACAGGGCCGATGCCGGCCCATCGCCCATGCGTTCGCAATAAAATAGGCATATCGCGCGTCATTCTGCCGATGTTCATCACCGCCCCCGGCCCGCCCCAGTCGGGTCCTGGCTAGAGGGGGCGCACACAGAGCAACGCGTCTGGGGGAATTCATCGGCACGCTTGCAGACGGGGATCTGCCCCGCGCGATATCAAAGCAACGACACAAAGGGCAGCGCCACGGTGCGCGGCACCGGCAGATCAGACGGACCAGACCGCTGCAAACATTTCGCCCGCCCACCGTGGGTATCATTTTCGCAGATGGGGCCGTCTGGTCCACAAGGGTGTCATGGCGTATTTCTGCACTGCCGGCAACCTTTTTGGTTTCCTGTCGCAGCATAGCTTTCAACGTGTCTGGCATTGCCGTGATCGCCTTGCCATCGTTCGGGTCTGCTGCGTTACTCCGTCGATTTAGTTAGATGCCGCAACGAGCTAACAGATCGTGCTGATACGGTGAGCAGGTCAATCGATCGCCGGATCGTCGCGTTGTCAGAGTTCACCTGCACCGCATCAAAGAACGCATCAATCGGCCCGCGCAAGGAATCCATCGCGGACCATGGCCGTGCCAAAATCCTGAGCCTCCATCCGCCGGCTTGATCTGCGCCTCTGCGGGTATAAAGGGCGTCAAACAGCGCGCGCCTCTCTTCCCGTCTCGCAACCTGATGTCCGCGCCAAAGGAGTATTCCACCCCATCCGCATCTCGGCTTGGCTCAGGATGTTGTTAGCGCGCTTGAAACCCTTGGATCAAGGTTTCCCCGTCGTCCAAGTTTTGAGTGGTCTCGCTCAACGCCATTGGCGCGTTGACAAGCAGGTCAAGTCGTCGTTGCCGTCGCATCGCAATGCCAGGCGTCGATGAATGTCATGACGGGACGCCTTGGTCCTTTTGAGGTACACCTTTAGGCGTCGGAGGAAGGAGAGGAGATTTGATAACCTGATCTTTTGCCAGTTATCAGGCAATTCCATTATATCTTTGGAGCTTCGCAACGTTAACTGCGTTTCACGCAAACCCATTCGTTGAGCAGCTTTAAACCGTGCCGGACGCTTAAATATTCTCAACCAAAATCCGAAATAACACCCAAGGCCGCGCGGCGCAGGGCAAAGGGGTCTTTCCGAGCCCGTCGCTTCTCGTCATCGCGCCAGAAAAGCCTGTCAGCTTGTCAATCTTTTCGGCCAGCGCCACGGCGAATGGACACCGGCGCGGTGGCACGTCCGTCCCGGATGGGCCCAACGGCCGCATGTGGATCTTGGCGGCGCCGCGATGGCATCGGATTGCGGCGGCTTTCGCGTATGCTGCCCATAAGCCCCTGAAAGTTCAGGGAATTCAATAGACCATTTCGGAAACGACAGATCGCCTTGGCAAAGCGTGCGGCGGCGCGGGATTCATCGCATCGGCCCCGACCATCGGGCGAGCTCTCCGGCCAGTGCCTCAGCGCGAGGAATCAGCTCGGCCTGTGTGCCCACTTAATTGTGAAGGTCACCATTGGACAGGCCGGTCCACCCATGTCGCATCCCGGGCATCCGAATTGCGCGATGCGCATGGTCGTTTTCCCCACGAAGAATTTGGCGTCCGACGACTCCGACAGCATTTTTCGTTTCCCGCCAGAATGGTCGCGCCATCACGGCGGTGGTGCGATTGGCGAACGTGACAAAGCGTTCGATGGGCCGTCCTGGGTTGCCACGGAAAAGAACTTCTGGTGCTCTTTCATGGAGGTTTGCAGCAACCTTCCCCCCCGGGGTGGCAGACCAAAGGCAATCCTCGCCAATCTGCCCCATCAGCACGACCGGATATTCCACCAGCCCTGCGACCTCGGCCAAAATGCCCCGCAATCCTCGACGCCTCAAAGCCCGTTGCAAAGGCCAATATTGGTCCGCGTTCGTTCCAGATGGTATCGCGCCGCTTTCTGCGGGTCCATCACGACAAAGCGCGTTTCAGGCTTGGCGCTATAGCCTCAAAGCTGCTGACCGTGATCGTATCAGGTGCCATAAGCGGTGCCCGCGACGTACGTGTCGCCAGCGGCTGATCCATCGACGTCAGGGGCACAACCTGCGCGGCCGGTCTTCGCAGAAAGGATGCACAGGATCGAATGCAGCCGACCACCCACCGCAACGTGCCGGTGCCACGCGCAATGGATTTTGGGCCATGGGAAGGTGCGATGGTGGTTTCCAGACCTTCTGCCACGATCTCGCGGCGGGGCGGCCCGGCTTGTTGATCATGGCGAACAGGATCTTGCCCTTGGGGTGTCCGCGCTCTTCACTGGTCACGGGTCAGGCCCGCCCGCGCAAGAACCCTTCGATGCTTTTTCGGGCGCGTCGCCTTGGGCCTTGCGCTCTTCGGTCGGGACGGCTGGCGTCCCAGCATTCCCTCGATCGTGAGGGTCAGGCGGCGCGGTGTCCCGAAAGGCCGAGCAGAGGCATAGGTCAGACCCGCATCCACCAATCCGTTTCCCGTCACCAGTTTCTTAAGAATCATCGCCGCGCGCAGCTCTGCATAGCGGGCGGGAATTTCTTCGAGAAAGCTCTATCAGGAGGTCGGCATGGTTCGTCCTTCGGGGCCGCGTGTCGTTCGGTGGCGGTTAAATAATGTGTCGCGCAAACAGCGCAAAAGTTCAAAAGGCCGGTGATCGCGCGTGGGTCCAATCGGCAGGGCGTTTTCCGGCAGGCTTCGCCACCAACGGCCGTCCCATAGATTGTCGCCAACAGTCTCAGCTCGTGCCCAGACATAGCCGCGGCCCTGGTCCGAGGTGACGCGGACGATGCGGGTCCACGCCGTATTGATGTCTTGGCCCCAGAAACGGTCAGCGCGGTGCTTCCTCTATTTCTGCGGCGATGGCTTTGGCGTCGAAAAGCAAATGAATACCACCCCGGCGCGTTGCGCGGCGTCAATTCCGTCCGCTGACGACATAGGTCTCGTCAGCAAATCGCGAAGGCTCAAGCGAGGTTTCATAAACACGCGCGATAGCGATGGGCGAGCTGTCGCGTCGATGGCGCGAAAAGTTTCGGTCAGGATCGTTCAAGATTGTTCGAATTTGATCGACACCAGCACCGCCCTTCGTCCGCGCGGTCGACCTCAGTGATAATAATCCGTAAGACCTGCAAATAATAAAAGCGCGAGACTGCAATGGCTGCTGCAACCCAAGATGACGCTCCTACGATTTTTACCGTTCATGGCTGCCGCATCTTCCGACCAGCCCGCCGGCCCGTGTCTGAACAAACGCGTCAGCGCAAAGGCCTTGGCAAGGTGCGCACGCGTCGATATATGGCCTGATCGCTCGGTGACCGAAGATAACGCCGCGCGCGTCCACAGGTTAAAAGATGTTGGCTGGCCCTGATGCATTGGTCAAGGCGGGGTGCGCCAATGACGATGCGCCTTGCCGGCTTTGGTCCAGCAATCATGCAGGATCGGCCTTGCCACTCGTTTCAGCACGACAAAGTGATTCAGTAGCACGTCCGGTATGTGCGACATCAAAGTTTCCAGCGGGCGTTTCTTCTTCGTCTGCTTGAACAACATCGCATAGGTCAGCGGATCGCGCCGGTCGGGGCTGTTGAAGGGCATGTTCCATCCGTGATCGACCCCGAACATAACATCGCAAAGACGCTCAAGCCCGTAGGTCACTCCTCCCAGAATACAGGATGCAGTCGTGAACCGCCGACCTGCTGGAAATAGGTGAACTGCGACACTTCCATACCATCCGCACCACGACTTCCCAGCCCAGACCCCATGCGCCCAATGTCGGGCTTTCCCAGTCATCTTCGACAAAGCGGATGTCATGCAGCGCCAATGTCCGATCCCGATTGCCTCGACGCCCAAGGTACAGCTCTTTGCAGATTGGGCGGGCTGGGTTGATCAGCGCCAGAAACTGGTAGTAGTGCTGCAAGCGGTTTCGGTTTTCACCATATCGCCATCGTCGACGACGCGACGGCTGCACATAGGCCGCGGCCCATGGTGGTGCCAAGCGCGCGCAGGCGTCGCCGGTGAACGTACCCGCGCCGACCCTTCCATGCGTAAGGGTGTAAATCGCAACGCCCTGACGCGCCCATAGGACTGTAGAGCGAGGATGATTTTCCTGAAATGACGGGGGCGCTGGAACCCGGGTGGACATAAAGATTTTGCTTTGCCTGCTGCGCGCCTTTTCCTAAGGCGCTGTCGCGGTCGGTCAATTGGCAGCTTTGTGAATTATTTGGGCCCTGTCTCAAGCATGGTTTTTTTTTTTTTTTGCGCGCGTTCCCTGCTTATCTACTGCAAGGTTAAATCCTTGGAGATCACCCGTACTATGACGCGAACTGTTTGCGGGCCCTGAATCGCCGCCTTGTTATCGCCCCGTTCGCCTTTGCCAGTCTGCCCGACTGATGTGTTTGGATACAGGTAGAACCCCAGCCCAATCTGGCGGCGCGACCGATGCGCCGCGTGCCTATCAGCGCCAGCCTGAGGAATGTAAAACGGTTGCCCTGGGGGCCAGCTGGTATGGAACGCGGGTTGGCCCCCTATTGCGCGACGAACGCGAACTGCTGCTGCGGCGCCTACCGACAGGACGGGGTGATTTCACAGCGACCAGTTTCATCCAGCTCTCCGATTAAATTCAACAGCAATTCTGGCCCCGGTGGGTGCGAATGTCCTGCATTCCGCTGATCGCTCCGATTGAAACCCGCCGCCCGAGCGGGCGCAGACTTGCGAAAAGAGATTACACAGACACCCTGCCCCCACGCCGCGAAAACCTGGACCAAGAAGAAGCCCCCAACTGCAGAAAACCGAGACGACACAGGTGCCCCGTCCTGCCAAGAGCCGCCCAAAGACGAGACCCTGTCAGAGGCCCGCGCCAGCGAGCGTGAATCTGGACCTCACCGCAACGTGAAACAGCTACAGATCGGCGCTTGAAGTGGGCCGGCTTTTACAATGCATCGATTGACGGTGCATTCGGGCGAGGCCACGCGCGGGTCTTATGGCCGAATGGCAAAGAGGCCAACGGCTAATTGAAGTCGATCCGCGTGCTGACCACAACGTTGCCAGGCGGGCAGATTTGGTAGGCCAATATAATGCCGTGCTAGAAGGTGCTGGGCCGCAGACGTGCGCAAACGCCGATGCCTGGCATCCGAAATGGTGATGCCCCACCAAAGTGGTCACCTTTGACGGTTCGAGCCCCCCCCTTTTGCCCATTACAATGTACCGGCGACATTGATGGCGCGGGGTTCTGCTGATCAGTCAGGCGGGCGATCAGGACACGCCTCTTTGGTTTGTATGACATCATGCAGACCCTTGAAATCGTGCCCGAAGAAGGCCCCACCGTGACCGTAAATCCAACAGCTTTGAACTGATCGGCGAAAGACGGGCGGATTCGTCAGCCAAGACGCAGGGTGTCCCTCGAGAATGCGAGATTCAAAGGCTTTACCGCTGATCTGGCCCGCCGGTGACGAAAGACCGCCCGTCGCCGCGTGATCGCCGAGATGACGAAATCCCTTTAGCCGCCTACCTGGCACGCTGGATGACGCTTGCAGGGTCCGGGATCGTCAGGCTGTCGATCCTGGTTCCGGTCTGTGCAATCGGTCGCCAAAGGATCTCGCGCTCGGGCTTTTCATCGACGGGCCGTGTAAAAGGTTTGCGACGACCTCCTGAGGCTGTGCAAAGCTTGTGGCCGCCTGACGCTGGACGGCGACCGAGACAGAGCTCGACGTGTTGGTCGCATGAATCGGACCAGCGGCATCCAGCTTGCTTGAAACCCCGCGTTGCTCTGTCACCGCTGGAATTGTGGCCGCGTTCAACACAGTGCCCCCGCGGTTGCAGGTCCTGAAATCGCGGTGCGGGCTTCCCATGAGGGCGTGCTTTTGGCTCTGCACCGTGACCTTATGGCAACTTTCTTGGCCGTGTGCGTGGGCTACAGGGCCGAGGAAAACATCGCCCGCCTCGCGCTTTTCTGCCGCAAGTGCGACGCAGGCGGCCCGAATCCTTGAATTAGCGACGGGCGCGTTGCGGGGATGCTGCTGCCCCTGCCCGTGGAATGGCGCGCGCGAACTGCCCGAAGTGTCGCCCTTTGCCGTGGAAGCCAAGGTCATTGCCGGGAGCCTCGCCGCAAAGGGCAGGTGTCACGTGGATACAACGGTTGCCAGCAACCGGCGTTCAATGCGCACGACCTGCGCGAAAAAAGCCAAAGGGTATGACCGTCTGGTCAGCTGCTGGGAAAAGAAAAAACTCCCGCCCTCGCGTTAATGCTGGGGACCGGGGCCAAAGCTGCAATCGCTGCCAAATAAAAGTTAAGACAGATCAGCCCGCGGTTTGGCGAGCGTCAGAAATAAGATAACGTCGACGATCCTGCCTGAACGCTTTGCCAGAACCTCGGGTAGGTATGCCAATGGATTTTGGGGTCGACTGCATTTGCCGCCTGTAGGCCTCTTGCTAGTTTTACAGAAATCGGGAATTGTGGGCGATGACCGCAATTCGAGTGCGATCTGCGCACGGTCATGCTGTCTTCGATCTCGCCAATTTGCCGTTGTCCCAAAGGATGATGGGCAATGGCAGGCCCAGTTCTACCGCTGCGCCAGTTCTGCAAACGTGTACTGAAAGCCGTAGTCAGCCCGATGATCGCCAGTGTGGGCAGCCCGGGTCCCGTCCGATGGCCCCGCCAATCGCGCAGGCGTGGCAATAGCCCAAGGTGCCAAAGCCGTAGGGGTGGTGCAATGGCCGGGGCGGTCCATCTTCCAAT
>Ga0163217_1072205_pt1 | contig 10664 bp, 7 predicted proteins | sample SynspAceP_FD_185933 | JGI IMG/M metagenome (GOLD analysis project Ga0163217, IMG submission 185933) | Saline lake microbial communities from Ace Lake in Antarctica - Synechococcus sp. Ace-P (PacBio error correction) | ecosystem: Environmental > Aquatic > Non-marine Saline and Alkaline > Saline ...
GCCTCAAAATAGTTTGCCCGCCCGCGCCAAGTCCTTAAAGCCTCAAAACCATGTGTTCAAAGCCACTATTGGTGGACGTACAGCAATACCGAACTGTCAGGATTTACACTGCCTCAAAAGGCGCGCGCTACCTGCGTCCGCCGCCGGGGCCGACCTCCACACGACCCACATGTCCTCCAAATCCGCCATGAACACCACTCATAATCCGAAATGATCGTGGACCGCACAGCAGCCACTTTTGTAGCGCCCCCATTCAAATTTGAAGTCCCCTTTCAGGCACCAATTTCCTTTTTCACTCATGGCTCCGTACATGAAGGTAGAATTGAGATCCAACAGCGCTTATAACCAACCAATAAGTTCGCATAAACAGGATGGCTTTTGCAAATGATTTTCTAATGTTAATGGGAGGTAACCAGAAAGGAGAAAACAAGTTCATCGTCATTTATGTTTAAAAATATTGCGGAACTGTTACCTGGAATATGTTTTGTACCCCATAAACGATCTTGAATCACTCATTGTGCTCAATCCAACTCCTGCAAGTTACACTGAAAATCTTTTGTAATAGAAGTGTCCATTGTGTAAAGTAGGCCCGCAGTGCTATTGTCGCTGATTGAATACTTCTAATTCCATACCAACTACATGAAACCGTCTAAATCAGTGCTAACCGTCTGCACCAATTTCATAAGAGTTGGCAACCCAAGCGTACGAAAACTGTAATTCAACCCCTGAAGATCCACTATTGAAATGTTTATCTTGACAGTGTTTTGTTTAAATTGACATATAGCGTCGATCTTAATTCCATAATCCCAATGGTGCTATGTCCGTTTCCAACCGCCCGCAAAAACTGTTAGTCCATTTTAAGGTAGAACCAAAAGACAATAGTGGGTTGAAAAGTGCTCGTTGATTTATAGTTGCCAAACCGGCGTCTAAAAGCCTTACAGCAGAATGCCGCATCGTTTTTAATATATCGCACATTCCCTGAATAATCCTTTCCTCATATGATAATGGTCATTCCCCCATTTCTTTTCGTCGTAACTATCGCTATAACCAAATAACTGAAAGCTTTTGCTTTCATTTAATTTAAAAATCCACCCATTACATCACAAAAATCGTTGTGCGATTGTGTGATCCAATAAATCCACAAATCTTGTATGCCATAATTAAAAACAAGACGGAGGAAAAATTCACCGCCAATGGCTACCTAAGTCGGGATCTTGAACAAAATCCAATAACTACCGAACATCGTTTTTTTGTCCAATAGTGGGTCGTGTTTTTCTCTGCCTTTTAGTTGTTGCAAATTCACAACCACCTGCTAGGCCTAAATCCGAGAGCGTACCCGAGTGACCTTGTACTCCACTTTTATCTTAGAACCGAATCCATCCATACGGGTAATGCACATTCTCTCAGTCAAGACAAGTTCCCATTCAATCACTTAAACCCTGACCATCGAGTTTTACTCGCTCCTCTAAAACCGATCCGTTCCGTAACCTCTAACCTGTTAAAGGATTGACCACCTGCAATGACGCGCTGCATTGCCACACCCGAACATGGTAAGGAAATGGACGGACAAAAAATAGCCTTTTCCACGTGTAGCATGACCAATTTAACAACGGCACCTGGGCCTCGGTCACAACAGTTTCGTACTAGAAGAAGCCGTAATTTCCAACTTCACGCTAGTTTGTTGTCAGCCATGGCAATTCACAACACTCTTATTATAGCGCATCGTTTGACTGCTAGTAAGTTCATATCCCAAATATAGGAAACTGTTAACCGACCCATTTTAATTGACAGCCTATGTAGAAGTTCCCTAAATTATCCAGTCGTATAAATTCCGACTTTTATTTTGATAGTTGCAACCAATAATGTGCATTCGTTCTGCATCAATACCTTCCCCGATTAATTGTTGACAACCCTTGTCCGTATGAATAAACGAACAATAGATGTACATTATAATAATTGCATGTATTTCAAATTAAATTTCTAATGTAAATCCGTGAACGACTTCATTAAGTTAGAACATACTTCCGCCAGGCATAAATTGAGCAATAGCAGAATTGTGGTTATATGTTCCTGAAATTAAACTAGGTAACTTGGTGGAGGCAAGGGTGGAGTGAAAAAAGGCGTAATACTCCTTCAGAATAATGCATAGTTGCTATTGTTTTTTAACCAAACAATTACATTGAAATTGAGTCAATTTTCGCAAACAATGTTCACGAATCTTAGCTGTTGTTTTGATTTAAACGCAAAGTCATGGGCCGAGGGCATAATTTGGTCAAATAATGAGTTTGTTTATTTAAAATGGTTTCTTCCCTCATCTTTCCAGCCACCAATATTAGTCAAATCCCATATTTCATTCACTCAATGAGTCTACATCTACACCTGGTAATTCGAATCCTTGGAACTTCCTCATTTCATTCATTTCGATTTCAGCTTGTAAGGTTAAAATTCCTACCCAAATCGTCCTTTACCTCGCTTTGGTTTCATCATGTCTTTCAACTCCTGCGCCACCGCATTTCTTCGTAAGCAAAATAGAATCACCACCAATTAATGCGCTAGCAAAAGCCAACACCAAACCCAATCAGGAGCTGTTTCATTAATCTTCTGACTGTATGCGATCAATAATGAAGATTGAATCACAAACGTAAATAACAAATGTTTACGGTGGGGTATGGTGGGGTGGTTTTGTGCAATGTTTTGCCTTATCCTTCGACTATGCCGTCTCAGATACAAATACTATTGGATGTATCAGAAACTTCGATGTTTTGAATGACAAATATCATTGAAAATTCTTCTCTATAATTTGTCATGTAGAGGGGAGTCAAAGCAAATACAAAATATAGAATAATGGAATGATAAATAAGAAGAAGCAAAAGCCAAAATAGCAAGAAAATAAGTATAAATTCCTAATTTAAACCATGCCCAAAATTTTCGTTTTTATGTTTATATCTAAAAGTGCCTGAGGTTCAATATTAATACAGGTGTAAACTAATGATATTGAATTGGCGTTCAAGCAGCAGCAATGCTGGAAATAAATCCGACTTCTAACTATCAAACGACCAGTAAAGTGTTTTTATGAATGAATTAATACATCGATCAGCCATAGGCTAATTCGAGAACCAGTGAAAGGGTGAGTCAAAAAAGAAAGAAGCCATCATCAAAATGATAACGGGAGGATCTGAAAGGGCTTTCGATTTGAGAAATGAAAAGTTCAACGTAAGATAAAGGAATAAAAAGGATGGTGATGGGAAAGGTAAGTTGTAGTGCCCACATTTTGATTAAAGCCTGTATTGAAAAGCGATAAGCCCAAATACTCAATGTAACAAAACAATTGGAAGATTTTTTTTAAGAAAATTCCATTATTATTTTATGTCTACATTTTCATACTGAGCGAATAGTCGAATGGTCAAGACAAATAGAAAACCTTATTGTTCTGTAATCCAGTAACACTTCGACAAAGTTCTAGACTGGTTAGTCCGAAGGATAGCAGTGAATTAGTGGAAGAAAAAAGGTTTAAAAGGAAACCCACTAGTCATCATCAATAAAGGCATCACATCTCCTCAATACTTTGATAATTTTTCGCGTCCCCGCAAATATGTACCATGATTCCAGTTGACGGACTAGCAGTAAATTAGCGAGAAACCTTGTTTAGTGGATTCTTTCTTTGTGGTGAAATGAAAACGATAAAATCGCCTTAAAATGGGTAAAATGGTGCTGGCAAGTCCACTATGATAAAAATATAGCTGGCTGCACAGAAAACCAACCAGAGTAAAAGTAAAACGCTCCAAAAGGATGCTGTCAATCGCTATTTGCCGCAACATTATTGCCGAAGATGACTGCACCCGATGTGCAAGAGCCGCCAAAGCGTTCAGAGATTTTCTCCATGCGGATGAAGGATTGAAATCCATCAACAAACAATGAAAAAACAAGAACAGACTTAGGAATCTGCTGAATATTCCTGGTTGATAGACCGTGTAAGTTTAGGAGGAAGTTTTTACGCCAGAAGCGAGGAAATTTATTAACGAACGGTAAAATAGAAAAGGCATAAAAGATTAGGATTGCAAACGGGAAGACCTTCAACAGATCAACAGAGTAAGTAGTGCGGGAGATAAATGCGGATCGAATTGGCAAAAATTTTAAATTGCAGAACTGATTTAATCCTGTGTTAGATGGAGCCAACCAACCAATTGACATGATCAGTTGTGTTAGAGGCATTTCTTGGTTCACAAAGCGAAAGCGTATTGTGATTCTCACGATAGAACCTTTATCGACAACATTAACCAAAAGAAACCATTGAAATACATGGTATAAATCTAGACTACAAAGCGAATTAACAGTCTTTACTTGCAAGTTGAGAGAAGACCCCGTAGAGTGCATCAAGCAAAAAGCATACGATCGAGCAGCAAAACGATAGCAGACATCAAAGATTATTGAAACATTTAAGAGGGACTTATTCTAAAACGAAATCAATGAATTCGAGAGAACGTATGTTGGAGAAAATGGAGTTATACGAAGTGGACGAAATTGATAACTTCAGCACTTCGATTGCGATGTCCCCGCGGCGCCACCTCAGGAGATTTATCCTGCTTGTGCTTCGATATCAAGCAAATACGATATCACGTAGAATAAAGGATGCCTAAGTTTTCAGTAAAGCCGTGGAGAAAAAGGTTTCATTTGTTGAAGAAACGAAAGGTAATCTATCACTCATATTAAAGCCCATTTAGTAGATTGAAGTAGAAGGGAAGATGTGTATAGACACAATGAAGGTTGGGTTTTGCACAAAACAGGCTGCTTTAATTGGATTCAGATGTTGACCTGTTTTTCAAACAGTGGACGAAGGGCTAAAGGGAGAAATCAGAACACAAAATTAAATCTATTTAGTGATTTCAAATGTATGTGATGATATCGAAAGAAAAATGAGTATGTGTGTCAGGAAGGAGCGCACTCGATTAGCAAAGTGAAATAACTGTTGAGTCCTGTTAACTTATTAATCTCAGATGAGCCGACCTAACCACTTAGATCGAAAATCAAAAGATGTGTTGAAAGAAGCTCTAAAAGCGTCGAGTGGCACCTTGGATTCCTAGTTCTCAGATCCGAGATTTTCTTAATGGCTTGTCGAAAAAGCTTTGAGTTTTAAGGACCAAAATAGTAATTGAACACTTGAAACCATTGATTGCATCTTGAACGCAAACTAGAATGATAGCATTAAAGGCGTTGGATTTGAAACTAGAACGCTTCGCTTTTAATTTGAAGCAAAGAAGTTAGAACTAGAAAGAAAGATGCAATGGACTAGAAAAGGACATTTTTTTCTATTTACCATTGAAATTTAATACTTTGTGACTTGTGGTAAAAGGTGAATTAAATCAATTATTCAATTCAGTTAAAATCAATAATGTAGAGTAAGCTTTGTGACTTTGGGTGTTAAAAGAGAGGCAAGAAAGTTAAGAACAAGAAGCTCAGACTGAAATATTGAAACTACTTTGTGGTTAATATCAATATTGGAATCAATCAAAATAGCAACAGTCAAATTAAATGAACCCTTTACTTTGCGAAACCTTTGAACTTGTGCACTTTGTGTATAAAGAGAGGCAAGAAAGGTAAAGCAAAAGCTAGACTTGAAAATATTAAAACTACTTTGTGGTTAATTATCAATATTGAACCAACAAATAAGTCAATCAGTCAATTAATATTGAATTTACTTGCAAACCTTTGTGAACTTTTGTGCCTTGTGGTAAAGAGAGCAAGAATATTAAAGCAAAGAACCTAGACTTGAAAATAAATTGAAACTACTTGTGTTAATATGTCATATTGAACAATCAAATAGTCATTCAATCAATAATTATGAATTTACTTTGCGAAACTTTGCGAAACCTTTGTTGACTTTGTCCTTGGGTGTAAAAAAGAAGGCAAGAAGTTATAAGCAAGAACTAGACTGAAATATTGAAACAAACTTTGTGTTAATTAGTCCAATAATGAACCAAATCAATAGCAATATCAGCAATTAATATGAATACTTTGCGAAACCTTGTGAAACTTGTGCCTTTGTGGTAAAAGAGAGAGGCAAGAAATTATAAAGCAAGAAGCTAGACTGAAAAACTATGGAAACTACTTTGTAATAGTCAATATTGAATCAACAAGATAGTCATCAGTCCAATGAATTATCAATCAACTTTTAAACTTTGTTTGTTGTGGTAACCTGCATTTAGGCTCTACATTTCGCCAATAAAACCTTACTCCAGTCCATTCGAATGCATATCCTGAAAAACCACGTTTTAGGTTAATCTCTGTGAAGTCCAAGTGTAATAAAAGATCAGCTAAAATTGAACATTTCAAATGGATTGTAAGCCATACCAGTGTCCACCACCGTAGCCCCTTCCGCCGACGCGTGTGATGAAGTTGTAATATAATGAAAAGCTCATATTGTGATTATTAACTACGAATAAAATGCCTTAATTCCACTCTGTTGCATTCCAAACAATGAAACATAAGCGATGATGACCGTGATAGAATTATACGCGAGAACCCAAGATCACCACGATCGCCTTTCTTCCCAAAAAATTGGGAATGGCTCATATTGTCCTACGCGCGATCTGAATCATCTATGAAACGTGAACGCTTGCTCAAACCTCAATGAAACGTGTTAAAATCTAAAAATAGAGAAATCGTTACCTAGTCGATACCCCAGCAGTAATCCAATTCCAAAAACAATTGAGGAGATCGGACAGGGTATCTTCAATCGAAACGATTGAATAATGTTCGATGTTTTGTTTTGAATTCCTCTGCGATCAGAATAGATTGAATTCCAAATGGCTAGCACTGAGTACTGAATAATCCATGCCGTATTGTTGTTGGCAAAAAAGCCCCAAAATGATTCCCTATAAAACACGAAAAGTGTACTCTTTTTTATCCATTAGTTTGTATGCGCCATCGTCTTGAGAAGTGGTAGTATAGTCAAGAAAAGAGTCCGCAAAGAGTGAAAGATCAGAGATTTCATAGTCCAGAGAAAATAATTAAAGTCAATTCCCAAAAATAAGAATTTGAGTTTTCATTACACTATAACACTCTCATAATGATAGAAAATAGATGCAATTTACATCAGCGACTCAATGCCATTTTTAACTATAACTTATATAAAATCTTCTATGATATTAAATAGCACATACTACTATCTATGTAAATGAAAAGAAACTGAGATATAGTCATACTAAGAAATAGATAGTAAAGAATCAAAAATACTTAAAAAAATTCAACCTAAAATAATAGTTATGTTCAAAAATATCCATAAAATTTTACCCGGTTTTAAAATAAAAAAGTTTTGGCTTAAGTAATTCAACAGGTTTTCTCCAGAATGTGGATGATCAATAATAGAGTAGAAATTAGAAATAGCCTTAAAGAATCCTGAAAAAGTTTATCGCTTAGAATCCTGAGAATCAATCATTGATTCTCTTTGATGTCTGCAAATTTATATAACTAAGAACTATTGAGCTGCGCAATGAACATTTAGAATAATTACTAACAAGTTAAGACAGCTGAGAACCTAAAGGTTTTAGATCTTAGTGGAAGAATTTAAAAACTCTTCCTGAGACTTCTTAAATACGAATCTAGAGAAATCTACTTAAAATGATAAGCACAGGACAAGGAAAAAACACTGAATCACTTTTACTCCTAAACTAAGTCCTCACTGAAAATGACCATATAACGAGCTTCCCTTATCCATTTCAAATTTTTAAAACTAGAGTACTATATCTAAATAAAATGACCTAGAAAGGATACCGAACCTATTATAAAGAAAAACAAACTATTCCTAGATATTCCAGCACACAAAAATAACCCATCAATCAAATCAGGGTAGAACTAAATGGGAAGTTGAAATAAGGATTTAATAATCAATAATTGTTTAAAATGATTTGTAGAAAATCAGTTTAGCAGAATCTACTGTACTTAATTGTATTTGTTTATGAAACTTTTTGTTAGTCATTTTATTCTAAAGACAAACAGTAAAGAATCTACTCAAATAAAACTAGAGAAAATGATAGAAAGGTGGTGACTATCTTACTTTTTTATTCATGTTTATTTGATTGTCTGGGTAGACCAATCGAATATGTTGTTATTGACTTCAGTGCTAAACTGTAATGGGTTGCCTTATTTGCTCAACATGGTCGTTACTTTCAAATCTTACCGCGGAATCACTTTTTATTTTCACACTCAATAAAACTTGATGACAACCATATTATTATGGAAAAGGATATGAGAAGGTCGATGTAGATTATAGGATACTTTTATAAACCATAAAGACCCAGTGTGAATAAATGACCACTTCCGTTGCAATGTTTTTCTACAAAAAGACAATAAGAAAAAGTTCCGTACTAATCTATTGATTCCTTCAAATTTAAACAATAAAAGCTCTATAGTTGATAAAAATCAGATGATAACATAAAAAATGCGAGTAATCCCGTATTGGTGTTGATGTTATTTTAAAGATATTTACAAACTTAAAATGGATTCAAATTTAAACCTAAACTAAAAATGACAAACAAAAAGCCTCTTGTAGGTCAAACCATGACGCAAGAGAATCTTGCTAAAAGCCTAAGTACACGCAATGGCTTTGAAATATTTTACAATTCCCTGCTATTAAGTGCTGCTAACTTCAATAAAGATGAAAAATAGGAAGGATAAAGTATTAGCGCGACAAGTCGATCGACCGAAATAAACCAGCCGAATACTGAACCTATCTCTGCTTACGATGTATATGTCGGGCCATCAAGAAATGTTATACACTTAACTTGGCTGCAATATCTCAAGCACTGGTATTCGACCTGACATACTGCACCGAATTTAAACAATCCACCATCTGTCCTAAAAGCATTGAAAAGAATGGCTGTAAATGGTAAATTTGAGTCAATAAAAGACAACGAATGTTGGCCATAGAAGTATCTGATCCTAATTACCATATAATGAAACCCTTCAAATCCCTGTGACTCCACCCGGACCCTAAATGTATCAATGAAAGTAGAGTCATGGTGATTTATATCACGCTTAGCATACGGTGTAAAGGCTATGGAGGAGATGTATTCATCCAATACATGATGCCCTCATCAGAACAATGACTTTCAAGGCAATGTATGGAGAAAATAAACAATCAATGAGTCAATTGAAAGATGCCTATAATGCAATGGGCATGTATCGTGAAAAGGAGAAGGGAAATGGAGCAGAGGATTATGCCAGATGCTTATTGCCAGAAAAAGGACAAGAGATCAAGAGTTGAGAAATAACAAAATTGGGACGATTAATGACATACATACTTACTTAAAACTAATACCATTCCACCATATCAAAATGGACCACCTGCGAATTAATGCATCCAGCTCAATTGAACTACACGAGTTATCTAAGGTGATCATCAAATGAATTGCTACTTTTAAAATCTACTGAAGTTTTGATTTAAGGAAATTCACAACCAGAAACGCTGCGAACTCAGTATCGGCAAAGTGGTCCAACTCCCGCTTGGAATATTGAACACCAACGCAAGGCCACTGCCCACAGCGAAGCACGTTTGTCAAGGATAAATAAGTGTCAAGGAAAAGGATTAATAAAAGTCTGGAAGTGGCCTGGAGATGCGAACTGCCGCTACTGTAGAACAGCATGTATTTCATCTAACCAATGGCAGGTACAAGGGAGGTGTTGATACGCAGCGCAGAACAATCCCAACTCCGGTCAAATAAAAGCTGGCGAATGGGTGTCCAAATCTCAATTCACTGTCAAATGTATCCCACCTAATACATAAATATGTGGTCAGTCAGTTTGGTCGTTGCTAGAACGCTTGAAGCACAAGCGACGCACAGGAAAAACATATGCAATAATAACAAGAAGGCAAGGAGGTAGAACCTGAATTAACTCCATCAAACCGTGTGTTGTCATTACCGACAACAAAATAATAACTAATTATAAAAAAAAAACAGTTTTACTAACACATGCAAGATTCTGCATCGTTTTTTCTACTTTGCAAGATTAAAAACACAAAACTCCCATATTAGGATTGTAGGGCTCAGAAGTCAACACTTTCAATACATTTGAAGAGAATCCCGAGATGATGGTTTGAATTATCTCTGAAACTTATAATCCAAAAGTATCCGCGAAGTGATTCACAGATGCAGAACGCTATCCTTTGTGAACTCATGGAGTTTCCAGTCTACGAAGCAGATCCCATTAATCGATTATTTAAAGAGTGAAAGTCAATGGAAAAGGAAATCAATGACAATGGAATTTCCGACCACGTAATGTGACAGGAGTATTGGAAAAACACAACCCAGACTTATGCCATTGCCTTGAAGAAGAAACGTTAAAGCATTTGTTGAACGCATAAAAGAAGTCAGTGATACTGTGAACGCCCATTGTATGAAAACCCAAAGTCTACCTCAATTAGGTCGATACATACTGAGTGGGATTATACCCCGAGAAATGGACCAATCATCTGACTGTCCGATATAATGATTTAAACAAACGTTTATGTGTCCTCTTCAAATCATCAATTTGATCTATGAATACGAAAAGCATTGCCTGGAAAGTGGTCATATTCTCAATTACTGACATTTTAATAGGGTACACGACATTAATTGATACGCACGACAATCATGGTTCAGGCTGTTGGAGTTTGATCAAAACAATTG
>Ga0163217_1093375_pt1 | contig 10663 bp, 3 predicted proteins | sample SynspAceP_FD_185933 | JGI IMG/M metagenome (GOLD analysis project Ga0163217, IMG submission 185933) | Saline lake microbial communities from Ace Lake in Antarctica - Synechococcus sp. Ace-P (PacBio error correction) | ecosystem: Environmental > Aquatic > Non-marine Saline and Alkaline > Saline ...
AAGGTTAGAGATGATAGAGATACATTTTTTGACGAGTGCCTTATATTTCGAGGATCCTGTTATTGTCGCCTATTGGTTATTATTTGGTTAACCTCACTTCTACCTATGCTTCAATTTTAAGTGGACAGTATTATGTATAAATAATTGTTTGATAGTTTCAATCGTTCAAGAAAGACTGAGAAAAATAAATTAAAATAGTATCTGTTACTTATACTGAAGCGTTCAAGCTGGCATTCAAAAGAATAGAACAGAAACATGGTGGTTTTCATCAGTTGGGTGGAATCTGATCAATTTGGTACATCCGAATCCTTCACTGTAGAGCGGAAATTATATTGAATGTGAACGTCAAACCAGAGGGAAAGACTTATTTTTGAAGATGTTAATAAATAGAAGAGTTTGAAAGGTGCGAGTTGGGAACGGCAAGTTAAAACGAAACATATGTCCATTGGAGGGAACAGAGGTTGGTATTGAGAGGACAATTTATTTGTGGAGCGATAAAGGGGACATAATGGAGATAAATTGTAGGAGGGTGGTTTAAGACAGAGGGAACGAAACGAAGCCCTACTCGAATATTTTTTTGTCCGAAGGAATTACCTTTAGATTTTTTGGAGGTGTTTATTGGCCGATGAATCCAATGTAAGTATTGTTGTGTTAGACGCAGTAAATGGAAACTCTACCAGAGAAGCATGGTTAAGAGTTAATAAATTTGTACAAGGCGTAAAAAGGAATGAGCCGAATACATACTGTTTAGTTCAAGACCGGCTGAGCTTGTTGTCCATACTAAAGGATTAGCAGGTTCGTTATAATTGGTATTCCGTTTTACCTTTCCAAATGGTTTTATCTTCAAAAACATCGGCAAAAAAAGGGAATCATTTCTACCCAATAAGTTTCATTTTTATAAAAAAAATGGGATACATTCTGTAAAATTAAATACCAATGATCTTGATATACATATGAAAAAAATTATGGGGGCTTTCTAGACCGAATTATACGATCATTGGATATGGCCTTCGCTGACACATTTTTTAATTTCACATATACTAAGATGGAAGCTGTTTCGGGAGTAATTATTTCACCACTCCTTGGGAATTTTCTTTTTTATTGTTGGGCTTTGTTTGTTGGGCGTTCTCCGCTTTATAAGTTGTTAGTACAGGTACTACTGAATGAGTCGTCCTAAAAACAAATAACCCTCATGCATTGGTTAAGAAAAGGAAATTTCCACAAAAAGATATGACATGCCTACTTGTCCAAAAGCCATTTTTCAGTGAGAAAAAAAGTGGGAACGAAACTGGTGAGAGCGTCTTAACTGTAAGCGAGAAATGTAGAAGAAGTAAGAAAGAATACACGCAATGTATGCGTTTCAGACGACCCTTAGAGTGCATGATAATGAGCGTTTTAATTCAAGGCAACAGAAAAGTTTGATCATGTCATTCCGTTTTATTGTTTTGACAGAGGGTTTGTTTCAGAAAACTAGATTGGGCTTTGCCCAAAAATAGCAACGCGTGCGTGCACAAGCTTTTCTAATTTGAAAGGTGTTACAAAAACCTAAAAAAAAAAATATTCAAACTAGGCAGTTGATCTGGTGGTTAGAACAGGTAGATCCCTGTCCAACACTTAATCAGATTTGTCTTAAAGATAGTCAAGCAATTGCCTATATTTTGCCACAAAGAAAATCACAGCAGAGGAAGTGGGAAAGATTGAGAAGCCATTGGCTAAGTTGTTTGAGGGGAAATTACCTACTTTATGGTGCAGCATTAATACCATCCGAATGAATATTCCATTTAAAAATGGAAGAAATTTCTACAGTAATTTACTCCTTTTAGGAAAAAGATAGAGGGAGAGGTCTATAAGTGAGGGCTTGTTTTCCAATTCCAGAAAAAATCAACAGCTTTCCTTCGTCAAATTTTCAATTGGTCAGATTCCCTCTTTGGAGATTTTTGGAATTGAATTCGTTGAAAAAGATACTCGAGAAGTATTACATTTGCAAGGAGGAGATAACGATGTAAGGCGATGCTCGGTCTCCGTTAAGACCATTATTTTTACCGAAAGTAAGGACTTAGTCTGGTATAAAGAAAAAAAAGAAATGGGATTATCATAAGGAGCCAACTATTCAAAGTAAACTGTCAGTGTTTTGGTTATTGGAAGGCTGTATTTTCGCCACGCAAGAATTTTTATTGGCGTAAAAAATTATGAGGCACCAAGTAGAGAGCGAATGGATTTCCCACATGGTCTGGCTTTTATATTCGAGTTAATTTGGAGAGTAATGTTCTTTAAATATATCGCAATAGAAATTACGTGGAACAGAATTTTTCAAAACAAAGGGATTCAAAATCAAGTTTTATCGAATATAAAGACAATCGATGATTGTTTGTTAAAGCTTGGAGACTAGCAGGACAAACAGGAGTTGCAATTTTATCTGGATATAGTAGCACTAACACCATGCTCGAAGAATTAAAGTTGCACACCAGAGATATTTAAATGAGCCAACAGAGGAACGACAAGAATGTTTGCGCTTCCCTTCTTAGTTAAAGAGTTACAATTAGATGTTTGAAGAATATTGAGGGCAGGAAATTACTTCTTGAATTCGATGCTACCGTTGAATAGTTTATGGACGTTGCGCAAATATGGGAGATTGGGATGTATATTAGCTGGTTGTTGGAAATTGCATAGCCGAGATCGATAACTGTTTTAATGCAATTATTTTAACAAGCTAAAAATTAGACCCTGCCGAACAGGTGTGAAGTTAGTTGTCATAAGCGTATGGACTTTCTGAAACTACGTTTGAACTTGAAAAAAAAAGTAGATCAACCATCCGTGGACCACTCAAATACTTTGTTCTAATCAAGTGGAAAGGTGTTGATAACACGCAAAATGGTAATGACCACGCACATCCCACTGACCACACTATCGATATTAGGGAATAAGCACTATTGAATTGACCGGCTGCTTCAGAGATCCTTTCGCAATCAGAAGAGGAAACCGGATTCAAAGAGGGTACTTTCATATTTGATGCAGTTAATATTTACACCGACACGCTGAATAAAATCACAAAGGAGTTAACTATTATGGTCGTTACGCTCTAAGATTTCTATTAAATTTACGGTTTATGTTGAAGGTTCTTTTGACAATGTGTGAATTTGTATGTGGAGTAGAGTTAGCCCCGTATGGTAATGACTGCATTCTTCAAGGTTTTCAATTCCATCTGTGTTGTGAGAATGTCTTCCATTGAAGTTTACGAAACTTCAACGACTTTGCTAAAACTCGTACCTGTCTTAAAAGCAGCCATAACTATTTGAAACACCCACCAATTTCTATGAGAACTAATTTTTTTTTACCAAACTTCCCAATCATATTCTAACAGAGGTCCCTTTTTTGAGAAGTAAATATACAAAATACTAATAGTAATATTCCCTAATAATAAGAAACTAGATGTTATTTTAATATCTTCTGCAATACTATAATAGTTATGTTTGGGGAGGGGTTAAAAATCACTGACATTATATTAACCATAGTTTAAATTCGGAAATTCTCTTCTAATATATCTTTTGAAATCGTTCGTGGTTCCATTGGTGTCTTTTCTTCTTTATAATATCAACACGTTCAGGCACGAATCCAATCATTCGAAAGATCTTGCTTGCGCGTAAATTTATCACTGGGCAAATGTGGATATGCTTTTAATTAGTGTACAAGGAGGGTGGAAAAAGTCGTTAAGTAATTTCAACCTCTAAGTACTCACTGAGATAGGAGTTTTTTTAGAATAATAACAAAACCATCTTCGTTGGGCATACACTCAAGATCCAAAAAGGAAATAAGGTCTTGGAGTCGGGTATTTTTCATTCTTATTCTTTTATCAAAAATGCTATGGGCTTCAGTCGGTCGCGAACATGTTCACGAAAACAAACTTATTTTTTTTGTCGATAACTCTATGGCCACTCATAATTCATCAATAACTAGCTATGCATTTAAAGCGTTAGCCGCCTACGACTATCATCAAAATGAGACAAAATATGGTTTATATTATAATTTACTTCATTAATGTTAATAAAAGGGTGAAAAAGTTGATCATTTTCTTCGAGTAAATTATACTGGCTTTCCAAATAAAGCATTCATAAATTTCTTGTGCTTCTTTCCTCCAATTTTTTTCTTGTGCGATACTGATCTTCCACATTAATCCCTGAATGAAGTCCTGACCACCTTTGTACTTTTGGTCCACTAGAATTTTGCTTAATTTCTAATGCCAATTTCTTGCCACCTGAAACTAAAGGCAAACCCGCAAGTCTCAATTATCTACCCCGTCGGTTTCTACTCCTTCCAATTTTTTCTTTGTACATGCGACGGGTCCATCGTTAAGGGCAACCAATATCAAAATTTCGATTACTGCATTAAGTATTTTTTAAAACCAAACAGTGTTATGTCCGGAGATCGATTATCCCTCGCAATAATGTATAATATTATCTTTTTTAGATTCCATTTTGTTTACATCTTATAATGCCAATAATAAAGTGATGTCGTCAATTTGATCTCACCAGTTTTCACACACAATTAATCCATTTTAGAAGCAATAATGCTGACCTTGCTACCTTAATAATCTAAGTAGGTTAACAATTTCAATTAATTAAATATTGATAACTGTTTTAACGTGCCAAATACGCTTATTTTCTTGTGGAGGTACCACCAAACAATTATGAATCTAATAATAAACCATCTAGCGAAAGAGAACGATAGAAGCCAATCTCTCAGTTTCATGTCAATCGCTGAACACTTTTCAAACATAACATCTCTGGTATAGTAGTCCAATCACTGTTTTTTGTGTCCTCGGTTTATGCTATGCCAGTAATTTTTCATTGATATAATAAACATTTTTATTTCTTGGCTACCAGATATATCAATATTCATAGATAAGTTCAATAAAGATTCTATACTACAAATAGGAGAACATATCCATTCCAATCATGATATTTTTTTCAGCGGAATACTTTAAAATGAGTCTCTTACCGCATAGTGAAGAAAACAATAAGAATCAATAGAAGGATGCAGTGATTCCTTTTTTCATTAATGAAATTGTGGTATAACATGATGTTAATTCCCCATCTGAAATCGGTCATCATTCAACTGCATCACCCTTGGGACACCAATGCCCGGTTACAATCAGCAACCATATAATAAATCCAATCTAACCGTTTTCTTATTGTTTAACCCAATAAAAAATCCACCACTAACAATGTCTTTTTTTGTTTGTAGTATAGAAAGAGAAATATAGTGTTTGAGAACTCCAATCGCCGCGCTTAAACTCACATCATTGCAAGCCAAACAGATGGTGGCCGTTTGATGTACTTCGCAACAAATTTATGCCTACTTACATCTGTCATTTTGTGATTCTTATGGTCTTACCGTTGTTCTAACAATCTCGTTGGTGAAAATGCAGAATTGGAATATATAATATGCATAACCAACTATGTTCATCAAAATTGAGTTACAATTTGTGTTTGACTCAATTATTTTAAAATGGAACATCTCACTAGTAATTTCGGGTTACGGTAACCTAAATTAAAAGGCCAATAGGAAGAAGCCAAAAATTAGTTTTGCAATTTTTTAATCTTTTTTTAAAAATCAATTGCGGTTAATAGGCCGCTAAAATCGTCCAAAACTGACAACCCTTGCTCCCCAGAATTTATTATCACAAATAGAATATATAGCTGAACCAAAAGGGAGGCATGCACCAATAATGTATTGAATATAATACCTTTTAGCGGCGTGGTTGAGAAAATTTTGCTTTTTTAAGCAAGGATATAAAAGGAGTAATCCGGAATAGAAAATGGTAGCCAAAAAGTGGAAAAAGAGCCGCGTCTATGGTTTGACCCAAACGCAAAGAGCATGCACTCCAAAAGTAAAAGCCTAGCTGCAAGAAAGATCCAAAGAATAATGAATCCAGCATAGCATTAAAGGGTCTTTACTCTTAGTCTTACCACTAGCTGAAGCCATCTTATATAGTGCCAATGTTAGAAACATAATATTAATGTTATTGATCATTAAGGTTTGGGATATCCAGTCTTGTGGGATGCTAAATTACATATATCAAGCATCCCAATACTATTCAATTATTTAGAATGAACTACCATTAAATAATATAAAGGGAGTTCAATTCGTTTAATTTAATAATCCTGAATCATTTATAATCTACTATAAAGCAACCTTTACTTCCAATTGTTACGTCTTTTTAGTGTTTGTTCTATTATTTGACCAGCTGAATGATATATCGGTTCCTGATTGATATTTTGGGGTTCTATTGTAAGGTTTTGTTGGCGTTAGCAGCTCCCTCTAAATATATTAAACCTCATCAGAAGCGGTCCATTAAGGCTCACTAAATTTTGATACTTGAAGTGAGGTTTTTGAGCACGGAGGCATCGTTTAAGAAGTGTAGTATAGCTGAATGCTTTCTTGGGCTCAGGGTTTGGGTAATATTGAACCGATCTAAATCAATTGAATCGACAATTCGTCTGTGGAATTACTATTAGAAACACCAACCAATATACTAGTATTCCTGTCCTTACATCCATCGTATCGGTAACACTAACGCTGTAATATCCTGCAGTGCCAACAACTAAGCTGTCCTAGAGTAGTAGACGATCTTTGCCAAAAATAGCTAGAAGAATTGCAAAATTGCATATGGATGATTAGCTGTTAGATAGATCAATGACTCCTAGACGCAGAATAAATAAGATAGTTCAAACTTCCTAGATCTACAATTGATTTCGGCGTTTTACACGATAATTTGCAAGGTAGTGTCCCATCAGTACAAAAAATTCCAAACTATCAATCCTTAAAATGCAAATACCGTAAGATATACAACCCTGACAGTTGGAAGCAATATAGGTATGGGATTTGTATTTCTAAATAATGCACAAATTATTTTTAAAGACCACTCAACAGGCTAGTGCCATTATTACTGTACAAATATTAGAAGATAGAAGTATATTCCCACAGCAACAAGTAGAATCACTCATAAAAAAGCCTTGCTCTCAATTTGTGAAGTTCCTTGGGCCCAGCATCGTCCAACTGTAATTGGAGTTAGCTTCCCTGAATTAAGTGAGTATAATTGTTCCTAATAAGCATCACTCCAGGAAATAGTATACTAAGTCCCACGCAGGAATTCCCCTACCATTTTTAAACATAAACATTGGTTACCCTTAACTGCGCCTAAACAAATAGGTGAGCTTGTGTACTTCACTCGATATTAAATCTGTTATCCATTTCAACGAGCATTTAAGGGTATATACCATTATGTTCCAAAATTGAATACAACAAGCCAACTATAGTAGGTGAGAAATCATCTACAGCAATTAGTGTCCAGAGCAAAGTCTATCAAGGGTTGGTAGTTAAAGTATTGTATTCGAGTAATCACTCTAAAAATTTTGGAGCAGAACAGAGTTTTTAAGCCTGCAAAAATTGAAAGGTTACTTTAAAGTCGGAGGCAAATAAATATACTTTTTTCATTCTTTTTTTGGAGGCGAAAATATAATAAATCTAATAAGTATAGAAATTGAAAATTAATTTTTTAAAAAAAGCTAGGTTGCAGGTGAAACGGAATTGTATTAAGAACTTCTTTTCAGAAGCACATAGTTCCAGATCGGCTTATTTAAAAAAATTATGGACAGATTTAAAGTTATTCGCTTTTGTTCCTATCCTGATCGGCCTCACTTTGATGGTAGTTAAGCAATATATACGTGATAACTGACTTTTCAGCCATTTCTCAGGTAAATTTTTCATAGTTTTCCAAAAATCTCAAAACCGGTCCATTACAGGGCATTTTTATAATCTAATAAGAATAAGATTCAGAAACGCATCTCCCTCTGACCAATTTTCCTCTTTAATCTCCTTCAGGAAGCTTTAACGCTTCATAACCCATTTGTACGACATCTACCCTTTTTCACATGCATCTAATTTCTCAAGAATAATACTGAATTCATTGTAGCTTTTGGTGCTTCACTGTCCTCAATCAATAAATATTCCGTCTTAATTTTTTTTTCATTTTTTCTAAATAAGTGTAAATGTAGTGCAACATTTTTGCTCTTTGACACTTTAACTTCAATTTTTCTGCCAGCAGCTTCCCAACATTTCTTTTTTACTTAAATATATAACCAATTCCGTTCCCTTCAACTGAATGGTCATGGAAGTAAACGCTTGAAACATTCCGAACAGTTTATCGGCCATTTCGTTTCTAAATCCATTCCACCACGACCATTATCAGCGAATGATTAACAAGTATAGTCATTCGAATCGAATACTTTAATTTTAATGATTGGATCAAGGTTTAACTGTTTGTATTTCTAATTGAAATGAATTAGTTGATGATGTTATAAAGAATACTGTCATATTCTTCAAATTAAATTTCACAAATAGCTCCGTCTTAAAATAATGAATTGTACATTTTTTCTAATGTGCATGTCCCGTTAATATCAGTTATAACTTGATTGATTAATAGTCAATGTAAATTTAATGTCTGTTAGTAATTCTTGGAGCAGGCCTCTCTTAAATTGAGAGCACTTTTATTATATCTTGAACTACTATGCTTCCGCCTTTTCTATAGGAGTCATTTTATCCATGAGAATGAGTTTGGCAACTATTGGGTTCTTGTGACTCTCCATTTCGATTTTCCTAAAATTCCCTAAATGACCATTTTTGATTTTCGAAATTTGGTGCCTTTATAATTCATGAGATAGTTAATGTAGGCAAACTCCTCTAATTTCTTCATTTAACGCTTTGAAGCTCTTCAGTACGGTTTCTATTACTCTATTGCCTTCTAATTCACTATTTAGTATTTTAAGCCACTCTCCAAACTTTTTCTAGTTGGGTAATATCTCTCCAGTAGAGTGGTTTCCCAGTAACCTTGCCATTATATCTCTTTATCACCAGTAGCAATTTAATGTCACTAAGAGCTTGTCACCATACTTTCTTTTTGTAAGATAAATCGAGGAGTCTTATTTTTACCATTCTCTACGCTTTTAAATATTTTTTCAATGAGTGCAAATATCTTCACATTATGCCGAGTCAGATGATACAAAAATTAAAATGAGATTGGTTGGAATTCAGACTCTTTCTTAGTAATATAGACCACTCTGTAAGAATAACGTCATAAGGTTTTATGTTAGCACAGCTAGTGATGTGTAACAGTTTGATAGCTGCTACAGAAAGCCATCCATATCAGGACGCCATTACGTTTTGTATGGAGATCGGCACGTGTTAGCGGTGTCTCTGCGTATGGAGTGGTCGTAGTATCTGAGTCACGCGCTCATGTTGTATATGAGTTTCTTATAATCCTGTTTGTTGTTTTAACTTAATTCGTTTGGGTCGTAAGTTCTATTTTTTTTTCTTCTAAATTGAGCGTTGTCAAACTTTTATCTCTTTTTCTTCTGTCAATGATTTTTATCTTCCGCTTGACTTGTCTTCAGTTATGTCCTGAAAAACCAACCCAAAATTTTTTTTCCAACATGAGATCCATTTCCTTTATAGAGGTTTTTACAGATAGATCTAGAGGAATACCCCAAAAACCAATTATTGAATATGATGTAATTTACGGGATGTATGCTCTTAATTAGCCCAGCTCTCCGGATCCCATGTAAATTGATTCGCTAGCTGATCCTGCAATGTTATATAATCTTGCTTTGATTTTCGATTGAGGGTACGAGAGTAAAGCAAACTAAAAAGTCCAAACGATAATCCATAAAATGGTTTCCGTATCGCTTGCATTCAACATGGAGAGATTGAAACGTTTCGCTGTTGCGCATTTGATGTAGGGCGATTATTTTGACAAATAGGAAAAGCAGCGAGACCCAATTAGTAAATATTCCAGAAAGACTTCCTCGTATCAATTACTTGGAGAAATGAAAGCGCACATAAACCAGCAAGAACCAGTATCAATTTTGTGCAAGAAAATCAATAAATGGGAGGCAAAAATAATTGGCGCATGGCAATTAACCGCACGGGGCTTGTTTTCAACGTCACTCATTACCGAGCTTAATATTTCAATGGTGCTGAGTATTTTGAAAGGGGGCTAGTGACAGTAGCAAATTTTGCAAACTCCAGATGGTTGATACTTTGAACCTTGCCGCCGATTTCAAACCAAGAAAGTTAGCCCCCCTTAGTTTAGCCCCATATTAATGATCGTACTAGAGACAAGTAAGATTGAAATAATTACACATATGACGTTACAATAGGAATAGGTGTTTGAAAAATCGTTGCAATCCATAAAAGTAGACGAGCGAATCCAACAATTCCCGCTTACTGATGTTCTATCCATATCAAACTAAACTGTTTCATGATAATTGGTGTGGTGGTCCAACAAATACCTTTCTGAAACTCTTCGTTGTATACAGCTGCATAAATATATTAGTCCAGAGTACTCCTGCTGCAATACTAAATATGGAAGTGTAAAGTTGGCAGTATGCTTGAAACAGCGAAGTTGACGAATTATTCGAATATGGAAGGGCTTATTTCTCCTAATTGTGCAACAGGTTTGTTTTCTAGGGGTTTCCTTCCTAGTCATTGGTGGCTCGTTAATTTCAAATAGTCTTTTTTCCGCTGTGGACTCACTTATTTCCCTTTTTTAGAGAATTTTTTCAATCATTATCCTGCCAAGAATCAGGGGAAGCGAAGCTCGTCACCC
>Ga0163217_1010387_pt1 | contig 10662 bp, 14 predicted proteins | sample SynspAceP_FD_185933 | JGI IMG/M metagenome (GOLD analysis project Ga0163217, IMG submission 185933) | Saline lake microbial communities from Ace Lake in Antarctica - Synechococcus sp. Ace-P (PacBio error correction) | ecosystem: Environmental > Aquatic > Non-marine Saline and Alkaline > Saline ...
CAGACTTAAGCAACAAACAATGCAAATTACCCGAACCAACACACGGTAGAAATCATAATTGTGCGCGAATGAATAATGCATTGAACCTTGCACAATATGGGACCCCCCTCTTAACCGGTAAACGAGGCGCTTCAAAGCACCCTCGCCGAGCAAATTAAAGACCACGTACACACTACCAAACCCAAGCCATTATCGTCTTTGTGAATAGCAAAATTTTTGCATAACTAGTGGTTTAAAATTTCGAGGATTTAAGTTAATGCGATAGGTTAAGGGATAGGCCTACAAGACATCTGCTAACCAGTAATCAAAGACCAGTACTCCTAAGATTAATTGTAATTAGGATCAAGCTCAGCACCCCCACAATGTAAAATAAACTTCATTGTCAACAAAACGCAGGATTGATTCAAAGAGCTGTCAATAACTGAGAATTTATTTTTGTCTTCGAAATATACAGAACAAATTTCATATTCACCAGTGCAAGTGTTAATGACCAGGACAAAAATATCCAAAGTTTATTAACAAAAAGACCAATTGATCAGCTCTAAAGGCAGTGAAAAAAAAAAACCCCAACCCGAAAGGTTCCCATCTACAAAAAATAGAAGTAAGTACAAAAGTGAAAGAACGGTGTAACACTCAGAAGGTGACCGCTATTTACAAATTACTTGATCCCAATAACAAGAAACACTAACAACTTTTAATCAATTAGTACAATTAACAACAATTATAGTGAAGTGCATTAACCAATACAAATAATAGGCGCAACAAACACGTCAAAAAAAGTCAACCACCAATGCGAATCTCTAGATACTAAGTAAAACTAACGGTCAGGCTTAAAAGTCACGTTAACAATGAAACACATAAAACCACCGTAAACAACAATAAAAAAAAAACACACATCAATACTCCAATTGAAAACACACACACACCTCAAAAAGAAAAGATATAGCTGATCACTCACGGATGATACAGCTCTACCATCCCACGAGAGTAGGCCCACTCACTTCAAACAATCTCTTTCATAATTTACCACTTTTACACCATTATTATATTTATTAAATTGTCTATTTTGCATCCTCCCCCTTGGTGGTTTACACAAACGCACTAATTGAACTTCATCATCCTCCGATTAAGAGCGGACCCATGTACCACACAAAATACGACACAGCATCCACGAAAACACAAACCCTTCTTGAGCTCAGAGTAATCGTGTGTTGGGATGACATTGGACCATGCCCAACACATCAGCACTCATTACGTTTCATAGCTCACCAATCTAATTGTAAACACATCTAATTCTCTTATCATGTAGTTTGCCCCACGCCATATGAGCCCACAGTTTTTTCTTCTTTTTTCATTTGATCTTCAATACGAAATAACCCACACGCCAAACGCAAACAAAGAATCTGTAATGCAAACTAGAAACCCACAGTTTGAGAAGTCCAAGCGGACTTCTGAAATTAAATAAACGTCTTATCACCACTGATCTTACCAGGAGATGGCAAGCAATTACTGTACAAGAACGGAGCTCCGCATGTTTTTCAAGCACTTGCCTGTTGTCAATATGTTAGTTCCCCGTTTTATTTATGAGGGTTTGAAGTCGTATAGAAAATGTGCCATACCACTTTCAGAGTACATCTTCGAGGTCGTATGGTGGGAGTGAAGTTTTTGCCGAGCAGTCAGTTAATCTTGCTGTTGTGTCCTTCCTGTATTGTCAGAGAAGCAAACTATACAATGAATCCTACCTTGTATATAAATTGCAGTCTAAAAAGCAAGGTAGAAATCAAAACAATCAAGACCGGTCGTCAGTTATAAAAGACTGTCACAACACTAAATACAATCGAGGTCTTTTTCATTATTCCACGCATCCACTCAAAGTAGTGCTTAAGATTAGAAACGTATCAGGAGTATATAGAAATCACATTGTCGGTTAAGTCACTGCTAAGAAGAACCAGCAAAAGCAAACAAGATAGACTTATGATTTACCCAACCTGGTTACAGCCCCCTTGAATCAGAAAATAAAAAATAAACCAACCTAATTTGAAAATTGATCCATTGTAAACAAAATAAGAACCGAAAGAAGACCCGATGGGTTGCATGAATATATCAAGTATATCACATTTCAATTTATTTAAATTGGACTAGTTAAACACGACTATATTCCTTCAACTTTTCCAGCACCATTACAATCGCAACACAAAGTGTACTAAATGTCAGCTCTGACGCAATTGTACAAACCACCACTTTGAGAAGGGACGCCCATAACCATTCAACGTAAATACAGGCACAATTACCAGCGCTGGGGGTGGATCACCCTACTAAAACAAACCAAAGGATGTGATTTTAAGAACCACCCCAAAACACCCACTCACCTATCAACAACTAGCTTCTATTAATTGGACCAAATAACGCCGCGCAACCATCAAATTAATATTCAGTTGCCAGGACCCCACCTCCACTAATCCCATGCCACCCGTTGAGTAACCTTCCTATGCTGTCAGCTGTCCTTCCCTTCTCTCCAATAGCTTCAAAATCCAATCACTCTTGCTCACACCTGACATTCACCTTTCCAAGCGCATCAAGAACTCCGATCCTGCATGGTACTACAATTCCCAATTGCAAAAGTTCTCAACTTAAAATTAATTTCTGAAATGAGTGACACTGATCCCAATTGAAATGCCCGAATTCACACTTAAGATAACCAAGGTCCACCTAAAACGGAACCGAAACACATGAATAATCTATTAGTCAGCTCGAGAGATCCAATTCTCTAATAGCATAAAATCACCCTCACAATTAAATTAATTCCCCCAAGCCACAAAATAACTGCTATGCATAACCCAGCCACTTAGAAACTTGAACTCCAGATGCACTTTTTGACAAGTTATGATTTTCTACTAGTTAAGCGAACGCGTTACACAACTGAAGCACACCTGATCACCAAACAGCGGTAATGATGGCAACAGAATCGCAACACGGTAAAAGCACAAAAAACAAACTAAATCCTGCTCCCCTCGCTGGCTCAAATTTTAGCGCAACCTTTAGCACTGAGCACTGGATTCAGCCACTCTCACACCCTCAAGTAACCGGCCGCGTGCCTTGAACAAAGACAACATAGTTAGCTCTCTGACAGTGAATGATCTAGACCCATCTCCTGAAATGAATTAAGCGAGAGGACTAAAAAAGCACACCCTGTCTGCGAAGTATACGTGCTTCATCATGGGCCTACCCCATTAATCCTCCAATTCCAATATCCAAGCAGCAACCTGTTACTATCACCCTCAAACCTTAACCATGGTAGATGTCTAGACCAAAACGATACCCACAAATATAGTATGTCGATAGCTTTTCACATGCCACATTCATGCGTGCTGCAAAAAAGCAATCTTAAGCATTACACCAAGGTCCTTTATAGCGCAACAGGACCAGAACGGAGTTCTTGATGTGAGCAACTATAAATAAATCGGCATTACACAATCATTCACAAACTACCATCACAAAGTATAACCGCGTCTGGTGCGCCGCCCTTGGATTTTCGCTGGGCATTCCTAAGCGCATCCTGCTGAGCCACATCCACCAAGCCAGAAAAACCCGACCCTCAATAATTCCTTTAACCGATTTCATCCCAAATCAGAAATTCTATAAACACCCATTGACGCGCCCTTTTCAAACAAAGGCCCCCCTTTTAACATAAAACGTCAACAATCCATAAATCCACGGTTCTTCCATTTGACATACAAGGAAATGACGGCGGTCTTTACACACACGTACCTAATAATACGGTTTACCCGTTTGTGATTTCAATAGCACAAAACTCTTATTCTAACCCACACGTTCTTGCCAGAACACCTTTTAAATAAAAACCATTTCAGCCCCTAAACTTGAAACAAGCAACCCAAAAAAAAATAAGCGCTCAATAATAAACAAAAACCCTGATACTCAAACAATAAAACCGCAACATGCTAATAACATCCTATATACCTGCAGCCCCTTTAACTTCGGCACTAACATAAAAAAGAATTTCAGCCAATTACTTTTCGATTGCCAAGTAAATGCTTAAAACAATTAAGATACTATATTGGCCAAATCAACCTGACTGTGGCAATATCATTATAAAGAACAGCGAGATGCAGAATATTCATAGTATGCATAAAAAAAACTGTATGACAGTCAAGCCAACCTAGAAATAAAAACACACCCATCTAGAGTACATCCAAATGGTTACAGGTAAAAGCCGTACAGAGAAAAAAAGAAATTGTCAGCCTCCCCATGCGGTTGTGTCCTTGTACAGAACATTGTACGACCCAGTTTAAGCCACGCCTATTGCTAATAAAAAACATACGTCATAACGCGCAGTTTGATAGCAAAAAAAAATAAAAAGAAAACCCCAAACCGGGCTCCGCGGCTGGCAAAAGAGCGCCGGGCGACGCGGAAAGCAGAAGACCGTTTGATTCTGCTTCTCAGCCACAACCAAATAAGTGCCTCTTTCTTTACCACCCTCTGAGAAACTGTTCATGGAACCACTGTGCCGAAGCACACAAGCGCACCCCACACCTCTGTGAACAGCAAACAGACAGAAACCAACGCCTATTTGTCGATTCAAATTATCAAAAAACCCTTCCCATATAATAAAGACAAAATCAGACTTATAAGAGTCTGCAGGCAATTCACAGACCAGCATCATATAATAGACACAAACCACTGGCCCAGAAAAATTGCCTCCAAGAAGGACTCCACCACAACAGAATCCATCGACCTCCAAACTCGCCCAACCTACCGCGTCTAATCCAACATTCCTGTACAAGTAAAACTAAGCAACAATTGTTGTCAACACACCAGACCATTGCATGACTTTGGCGTCCAAGTTATATCAAAGCTTATTAAACCTATCTGCCACAATCTCCACCGCACAAATAAGACAATGGTAATAAAGCAACCCATGTCAGTTCGCCTAAAATCCATGCAACTATCACCAGCTAACTTGCCACTTATTCAGTGAAAATAACGAATGTTACACAAAACACAAGACCCAACCGCTGTTACCCAGAGTTCTGTCTTTAGGAAATTACAGACACGCACTCAGAGCTACAGTATAAAAACTTTATCAAAGACGCACACTTAACGATTTGGCTAATTGAAAAGTTGGTCCAAAGCGCATTGCCCAAAACCAAAACCATATGAAACCGTCCAGTCAACACACAAAGATCGACAAGAGACAGCAAAACACATACAAAACACTGACGACGAGAAGAAGATAGGTATCCTGATCAAGCAGATCAACTGCCATAGCATCTACCGTCTAAATCATCAATCAGAACTCAAAAAGAAGCATTTAAAACATATTAAATAAGACGAAAAAGAACCGATGATATAGAAACATTACCAAAGTAAGCCCTGCAAGTGGAGATCTAACACCATTCCAAGACAAGAAACCTTTGTAATCAGACACTGCATCACACACAAGCACCCACCCAAAGGTTAAGAGTTCGTCGAGCCTAAACACTATCACGTCATCATCAATGATAAGATCCAACGCAATTTTATTAAAAACGATATTAGATACATAAACGAAAAATATTATAAACATAAACATAGCAAAAATTCATCATAGCCTGATACTCTTCAAAACTTACCGTTAGTAATAAATCGCAAACAAAAAGTCTATGAATCACCCAATTCAGACTCGGCAATTGCCATAGATGACCTTAAAAAAACACATTGCGCCTAGACACACCTAGAAAAAAATCCTTACTCATCGTTGTTAGCCAACCCATGACATATACGCCAAGAATCCCATGAGAAAGTCTCAGTACAATAACCAAATAGATGACGTCAGATAAGAATACTCCTAACCCCCCAGACTTCAACCTCTACAGCCTTCCTAAAGAGAGTCCCAAGTCCCATTAAACTAGCCAGCAAGTATGCCACATTATCATAAGACACCCGTAAAAATTACGCAAACACCGACCCCATCAACCCAACAACAAACAAAAATCATCAACCCCTATAACCAGTACGACCAAAATACTTAAAATCTTTCTCATGCAAAAAAAATTCCCAAAACAAACACATCAACCAAACAACACAATCTAAAAACAAAATAACAAAAAAAACCTACCAACTTCTAAAAAAAATCGAATCCAAAAAATCCAAACAAAGCACGTATGAAAGAGGAAACATCGAGCAAGAGGATGGGACGGGGGAAAACAAGATGGCCGAGGGGATGAGGATGGGGCAACATGGCAGAATTATAGAAGTACACACCAGACGACCTCCCCAACACCCACTCGCACCCTCTAAGACTGATTCCAACGACACGCGACAACTCCCCGCCAAGGAACCCCCGGCCAAAAGACCACCACGCTGCCCCCCCCCCCTTTCCCCCCCTCCCATCACACCGACCCCGCGTCCCATTCGTGACTTCTCACCTCCTCTCTCAACCCCCACAACTCCCATCGGGGCGCGGTGCCCGTTCGGACACCCACATCCCCACGGCCCGCCTACTTTTCCTCCTGGCTGCCCACCCCACCCGCACCCCAACTCTGGCCGACCCCGCACCACGAAATCACATTCGGGGGTCTTCCCTCCCACCGCCGGCCTTACAACGCGACACACCACGCCCCTCTACGTGGTTGCCCCACAGCCTCCGTTATTGGCGCCCCCTCCCAGCTGCCCCGCTGTCCAGTCGCTTGGACCTGCAGCACCTCCGCCCACCGCGCGTGCGCCGCTGGTCCACGCCCACCCACCATACTCCTCTCCTCGCCCCCAGGAGAAACCATTACCACGACGCCGCCGGGCGTTCGCCGGCGACATCCCCTTCGGCCGTCCGCCCCCGCCCACCCCCCCACCCCCCCCCCCCGAGCCCCTGGCCCCCTCCAGAAGCCGCACCGCCCTGTCCACACCCACCCTTGGCAAACTCACCACCCCTCCTCACCAGCCCCCCACACCTGCCGTCCACCTGGCCCATGCAATTCCCCTACTTCCCTCGGATAACCCCCCCTGCGATCACCTGTTCCTCCCACACCCGTTTGCATCACGCACCTCTCCACGCCACCACACGCACCACGCCACACATGGCCCCGCCCACCCGCCGACATCACGACCCCGTCCCTAACCGGCAGAACAGCCACCATAACCCAACCCCACCCGCTAGATCCAGCTCACCATCCCCTCAGTCTTCACCCAGTCGCCCCCCGCAAGCGGAGCCACCCGGCGAATGGCCGTGAAAAGTACGCATCCGGCCATGCAAATGACCGATCCCTCCGCCGGTCGTACTGCTTCCCCTACACGAACTCACCCCCCACGCCCATCGAACACTTGGACGCTTCCATTCCTCCCCACGCGTCCCCCAGCCTGAAATGAAACAACAATCGGTGCGTAATATCCCCTCTCTGATTGCGTTCCCTGTTCGGGCTGTTCCACACGGAGCGTCCCGCCACCTCCGCACCCATCCACCCTCTCGAGCAGCCATAAGCGAGCTGACACTCGCCGGCCTAATGAGCGCCCACATCTGCCCCAGCCTCCGCCCGCTGTGCACCATCCTACCGCCCCTCGCACTGTCGCTCACTGGAAGCCAGCCCCCTGCACCCAATCCGCCGATGCGCACCCACCCAACCTGGCCCCCTCCACGCCGCCCACCATTCCCTCCTCCCTGCGCAAAGCCAGAAACGCTAAGTTCGACCTCTGCACCCCATCCAATCTCCCTCTCGCTCAGAGTGACGAAATTGTTTCCCACTCGGCCCCTCCTCCACCCCACCCCCCCCTCTTCCCATCCACCACCAACTGCAGACCTTAGATCATGCAGTCACTGACCCGCCACGCCAAAGCAACCAGCCTGCCCTCCCAAGCTCCCCAGGTAACTCCGCGACGCCTGGTCCTTCCATCCTCTTGAGGTGCGTGGTCCACGCCAGCTGCCAATAACCCGTTCTCCCCCTACCACCGACCCCCCCACCCCACCACACCTCGTCCCCCTTCCTACTACCTTCCTCCTAAAGTCCTTGGATACTCCCTACATCTCCGATCGGCCAACCTTCTCCGTGAACCCCCCCCTCCCCAGCAGGCGCAGCCTGAAGGCGGTCTGGAACCGCCCGAGGGCCGAGAAACTTGACCTTGCGCGCGCCTTTGCGCCGATGCAAGAGTAACGGCCTTGGAGATCACACCGCCGCCCCAAGACCCTGCAGGCGCCGCTACGACCGCTACGCCGCGCGAACGCCACCACCACGCGGGGTGCCAGGTTGGCCCTCCTCACACCTGACGTGGGCCGGGGCCCCTTGCAGAGCGGCCCCTGGTAAAAACACAACCCCCGCCGGGCAAGACAGCACCGCCTGACAAACTGGAAATACCCTTCTGGGGATCCTGGCCATCCGCTGGGTTCGAACTGGTTTGTGCCCCGGACTGGCGGGGGCCCAAGAAATTTCACCTTCTCCCGCCCATTGCGCCCCCCGTAACTCTCCTAACTCAAAGCGAGAGGTACCCCAAAACCCGCTTGAGGTGGAAGAATTTCGGTGCTGGCAGGGCAACGAATTCCCAAAACCCAAGGGCCTCCATGCCGGTGTGCAGGAACTGTGTGGCGGTGCGCTTCAGCGGGCCCTCGGGCCCCCTGAAAAGCTGGAAAGGCGGTGGCCCCCCCCGTTTTCCAGGCCGCTTGGGCCGAGCCGGAAACTGAGAAGCTGGCCAGAAAGCCCTACGGCTCCAACCCCAAAGGCCGAGATCCCCCCCTGTCCCATCAAGCAAGCAAAGCGGCCGGGCCTGGTCGGGTGCAGGGCGGCCCACTATCAGTTCCTGCTCCGATTGCCGTGAAGCGCTGCGAAGTGGGCCGCGAAATTTGGGTCCCCGGCGCTGGACGCCCAGCGCGAAAACGGTTTGAGGGCGGCTGCCGGCCGGGCCCCGGCCAAGGGAGGAGCCAGCTCGCGCTCACCTTTTTAAATGGCCGATCCCAACGGGCCTTCAACAGATCAAAAGGAAAAAGCAAGCGCCAGAAAATCACATCCAACTGGGCGATCAACGTGCGCTTCCTTTTCCCAAGAACCTACCGAGCGCTTTTCGTGAAGCGGATGTTGATGACGTCGAACCCGGCCCCCTACACTGAAAAGCCTGGCTTGGCCCGTGGCCTTGCACCGGGAGGCCCTTGAGCATGGGCGTTTACCGGGGCCATCCAGCAACGCCAAACGAGTTTTTTCTATTCGTGCCGCACTACCCTCGAAGAACGCGTGCTGGACAGGTCGACATCAAGAAGGTGCTGCTGAGCGCGTGGGCGGAGGCAGGCCCCCCAAAGCGCCGAGCGGAAGCGGATCCGAACCAGCGGAGGTTGGAGCAACCCCGGAGGCCCAGTTCAAGAGCACTGCGCCAAACCCTGGCAAGAAGCTGCGCGGGAAAGGCCGAAACTGCATCCCCAAAACCGATTTCCGTGGCCCCGAGCGGTTGCGGCTTGCAGCGGGAGCCTGTTTCTTCCAGGTCCGCGCTGTGGAAGGCCCGGAACACCCTACCCCCAAGCCTAAGAAAGCCGTACTGGAATCGCCCCGTGAAGTGCTACCATAAGCTGCCCCTGCTGGCTTGAAGGTGGCGCCCAAATCGCCAAAGGGCCGGAAAAACCCGGCTTGGTGGGGTTGTGGAGGTCTTCAAACCCCAGCGATGATAGCCCACCGATCCCGCTCGATCTTTCACCATCCACGGGCGGAAAGATCCTCGACCCGCCGCTGGGTAAACTGGGCTGCCCGGGGCGAAGCTGGGAGGCGCCTGATCAGCGGAACGGGTGTTTGGGCCAGGAACTGCCGCCGCGCTGGCGTGCTGGCGGTTGAAGCCGTGATCAGCCTGCTTGCCTGATCCGAGCCGGCAGAAGTGGGCCGCCTCCCACTGGCCTGCCTCCCCCCTGCGTTTTGGAGCTTTCCGTCCCCACCTCTGCCTGGGGCCCGAGTAACAAACCCCCGCATGCCTTTTTTGGCGGCGCCCCCACCCTGCCCTTGCACACCGCGAGCCAAACACCTTGCCCGCAAGCGGGGCGTGTCCACGCCGCCCGCCCCCCTCGTAATGAACTCGGATGAGAACTAGCCACAAAGGCCACCCTCCTAATGAATGGTGATGCTCGGCCGATCTCAAAATACGCCCTGCGCCGCCTCTATCTGAGCCCTGCTTCGGCCACGAGGCGCATCCACTGGCGCCGTCCAGCGCAATGAGGGCGTGTTCAAGGGCAAAACGACCGCCCCGACAACTCCTCCACGCGCGTTAATGCTGCCGTTAACATGTACCGCGCCGCTTGTTCCCCTTTTTATATCGAGAGCCCGGCCAGAAAATCTTGGGGCCCTATGGCGCCCGATGGGGCAAAGCGATGTGTCATGCCCCCCTGGGGGCCCTTAAAAACAAGCCTCCGAAGTGCGGGAGATGGACACCTGCTTGAGTCTCTCCCAGCGAGGAAGATCATAGGAAAAGGCACCCCTACATTACCAAGCGACCTCCCGCTTGACCGGCTTGTTTTTCCAGCTTAGAATCCTGGGAGGGCTTCCCCAAGCGCGACGAACCGCCCACGCTCCCACTGCCCTCTTGATACCCGACCGAACCCCCTTCCACCAACAAACAGCCTTCCGGGCTCCAACCCCTCCTGAAAGGCGCCACTTGTTTTCGACGAGCGCAAATGCCCTAGCCTCAAACGCGGCGTTGCGCTTTCCCCGC
>Ga0163217_1017258_pt1 | contig 10662 bp, 11 predicted proteins | sample SynspAceP_FD_185933 | JGI IMG/M metagenome (GOLD analysis project Ga0163217, IMG submission 185933) | Saline lake microbial communities from Ace Lake in Antarctica - Synechococcus sp. Ace-P (PacBio error correction) | ecosystem: Environmental > Aquatic > Non-marine Saline and Alkaline > Saline ...
CGAGAGATCCTATGATGAAGGCCGCTGGGCAGTCTGACCCTTTTTCATTAAGAAGAAAAGAAGACGCAAAAACTGTATGGCGCTTGGCAGCTGTGACATGAAAAGGCTTTTCGCTATGTGTTAAGATTACGGTAAACAAGCCAATGCCCACGCTTTCTAAACCTCAAACAGCCGCTTATTATTTTTGCCCGAACCGCTGACGAAGAAAAAGCTCAATGTCTGGTTGCCCTCGCGCCTTCTAAGTAAGAACCGCAGGTTTTTTTTAGTTAAAGGCCCGAGAATTTACGGCCTTGCTCGGCGACACCCACCCTCATTAACGCCCATTTATGCCCCACAAAAGGCCCATTATGATGGAACGCAAATCCAATAAACCAGGGCAAGCCGGGGCAATTCTTTTTCTAATCCCACTTTGGAAAACAACGCATTGGATGCCAAATGCCAATGGAGGTGATGTCTGAACTCATGGATATTTTTCGTCCAGCAGCTCAAAAAAGACTACGCGACGTACCAGTTTTGTCAAAATCGATTACCGCCACCATGAACTTCTGCTGCCTTCCACGCGGCGACGAACCCAACCGACATTTGCGGCCCGTTGTGAACTGGAATTTGACTTAAGGGGCGCTAACCCGCATGAGTAACCAAGCATTAAGGCGAAATTGCTCAACTATTACCTCGTATAGAAGAAAACCACAGGCACGAAAAATACAGTTAAATAGCTTATTTCCTGATGTTCCATCTTTTTATACGCCGATCGATCGGCATATCATAAAAGCCTGTGAAGGTCTTTTAACAAAACGTCAAGCCAGTACAAGTGGCGTTTGCAACAGAAGGTTTCTTTCCTAAACCAAAATGGGAAAAATGGAAACTTTAATACTAAGGGCCAGGGGTCTTATGACGCAAGCTCAACCAAACCAAAACGAATTCATGGCGTTGGATCAAGATTCAACCTAATCGCAACAGGTCATACGCGTTAATGCCGAGCGCTTTTGCCTTCAACCTAATAACAAGAAAATGAGGAACCAGCGTGCCTGAAGAACTTAAATTATGTGGACTGGTTCCGCCATTTTCACACTTATCATTAAAATGCCATAGCGGGAAAACTTTTGTTATCTGATACCGGGAGAGCGGTTGAATGTGCTCATTTTTCAAGCATCATTCATGAAATCTCGCCTTATTGGATTCCTTAGGAATTCGTTTGTCTTAGTTCAAGGTGCGCGTCCCACAAAATAAGTCAGAATATGTCCAAACCGAACACTTACCGAGCCGTGTCGAGGACGATTATCGAGTGACGCCAACAAGATGCAACCTGTTGGACAATTATCCCAAGCTTCTGCCGCGGTGCGTGTTTCGCTTGAAAGCTCAGTTGTCCATGGGGCTTTTCAAATACGCCAATGGACGGCGGCTCGATTAAAAGTCTGCAAGCGGTAATTTATGGTCATCGCTAGGCCCGTTTAGGTGTGGTTGATGGCATCGATTAATGGTCATAACAGGAGAGGTGCGCCGCATCGATACTGAAACGCTTTTCCGCCTGCTGAAGACGACAATAATGGTGCTATTGCCGCACCTTGGTTTTTCAACCGACGAGAAGTCAATTCCAACTTAAAAAGCGAGGAATGTCGCCCAATCCAAGCAGCGTTCAGCTTAAAGCTGATAAGTTTGATTATCTACTAGAAGAAGAAGGTGTTGTTTAAAGCAACGGCGAACTGTACTCTGAGCTTGTAACAAAAAAGACGTGCCGACGTCATTTGAAAGAAAAATCATTGCCAAGTATTACCCACCGCGGCATTAGACCGCCTGCGTTTCAAGCCTTCGCAAAGCGGTGCCCAGAGCGCATTTGAATTTCTTATAATGAGAATGGTGGATTTACTGCGAAGAGCTCTTCAAACTCGAGAAGGCTCAGGCACCAATGAATAAGACGAAGACAGCTTAATGAGCAATTAACGTTGCCTGCCGCATATCGAATGACGTCGGCGGCATGGATGGGCCTTGTTTAACGCCACTGGAAGAAAAAGGAGTATTAGTAAGGCGATCTCGTGAAATACTAGAAAATGAAGTTTGATCGTTTATATTGTTATCGAACGCGATGGCGCCATTGTCCGCTTGCCGCAGCCGCTTTATCCATTTGAGCAAGAAAAGTACTCAAGGAAACTGCGTGCTTGGCGGTGTCCCCGCCCGATTTATAGAGGATCAAACCGTGGAGAAGCGCTTACTAAAAGGCATTGAAAACAAGCCCGCAAATCCCAGAAAGCCAATACACTTTTCTTGTTTAACCACTGTCGAAACAGCTCATTGGTTTTAAATTGAACGTGGCTTTAGCGAAACAAACAAACTGGCAAGCTTACCAACACAAAAACAAGCACTTGGTACAATACCAACGTAATTCTAAAATCTCTGCAAAGCCACTTTACGTCTTTACGCGGCTTTGAACAAGGCAATAAAAAAGCGACCAACAATGTCCGCTTTTTTGCAATTTCACCTAATCGTTATTCCACAATTTGAATGAATAACACATGGGATAACCTTGTCGAATAACACGCATTGGGTACAGACCGATCATTCGGAATTGCCTTGGCAATTTCAGTTAAAAAGCGGCGAACACCATCAATACGCTTAACCGTTCAACAGGTAAATAACATCACCTTGCTGAAGGCCATTACGTGCCGCTGTGCACCCATAACCTGCTCAAGTAAATGACAACCACTTTCAATATCAAACTCTTCGCCATGTTCCTGCAGAACCTCCCCTACAATCATACCAAGGCGGTTCTGACTCTTGTGAGTTGAGGCAGTGCTTTCGGAATCATTTGGTCCTAGCCTCTAAACGTTGGGACAAGAGATAGTTTGTTCTTTCCCATCTCGAATACACTTCGCATCGACTTTTTCCGCCCGCTTTCATCTGCCCACAACATAAAGGCAATTCTGCAGAGTGCTCGATTTTTTTTTACCATAAATAACCATGATAATAATCGCAACTTCAAACCAGATTTTTCGCTGGAAAGATCCGTAGCAACTCGGCTAATTAACGCGCCGCTTGTCGATCTAAACCAAAGAATTCAGCAACTCATTGTTCACATCCTGAATCAGTACCCCCAACCAAGCTCCGAGAAACACTTTACCGTCTGTTTTAGAGCTGATCACAACAGACATCACACAATTAAGAAGGGATCGCAAAGACACACCCATAAAAGCACCAGAACGGGTGTAGATTTTGTGAGTTTAATCCCCACTACTCTCCACCATCTCAAGTTAACAAAGGTCCACAGAATTACCTGGGATTAATGGCGGACCATCCGTTTTTGGATAAAAGGCCACATAGCTGTCAGAATTGCAAGTTTCGACCCGTTGCACTGACTATCCCCGCAGTATACGTGTAAATCAAAGCCAAACGGTGAACCAATGGCCAACAACCCACTGACCGGGTTTAAGCCTGTCTGAATCGCCCATTTTTACGATAGCAAAATTTCTCTGCAAATCCAATTTTTTAAGGGCAACGCCAAGAATCCCGTCTAGGGTTCCGTTCCACTAATATTAGCAATATACTCCGGCGATCGTTTTAGGCCGACATGAATAACATCCCGCCCTCAAATCAATCAAACATGATTATTCGTCAGCACCATAGCCATCTTGGAAATAATAAAACCAGATCCAATGAACACGCGTCCCTGCTGCTGAGGTGGTGCTTTTGCCTGACCAAAAGGCTGTTGGCCAAAGAGTGCTTAAAAATTCGTTGAAGTTGCTTCCGCTTTAGGTCCTAATTGCTGAACCCCCTTCATTAGCCCGTTTTTGTGTACCAGTTTGGTTTCCCGTACTGATATTCACAAACAGCGGGAGAGGCCTCTTCCACTAACTCTGTAAAGTCAGGGAGTGAAGCAGCGTGAGAAAAGCAATAGACGTCCAAGCAAAATAAAAGTACTGAAACAAAAACCACACTACGTGTTTAAAGCAATCTGTTCATTGGATTGGTCTCCTTAAGACGTACCAAATTCATTCCACGTGGCCAGGTGAAGACAATTAGACCGCTTACGGTGTAAAAACCAACGGGTATTTGCATCACACCCAAAGCGATTCAATTCGTAAAATTTTTGGGTAAGTAATCAAGATTGTTAATTTCTTGTTTTTGACTTATTTCTTGCTAAGTATACCCAACCCAGCGAAACCAATAATAAGAAAAAATAACAACAATGCCTGATTTCGCCACCGCCAGACCGAAGGTAAAACAGCCCGCCAATCAAAACCAAGTAAGTGTATTAGATACATCCAAACAGACGCTTGTAGCAAGGTATCCTCCGGGATACCGACCACTACACTCCTGCCCCACTTCCACAGCCAACGGGTTCCAATTGCACGATACGCATTCGATTAGAAGGAAGACACTTGGTGCTATCGCATGAATGAACGCATCCATGGCGGGCCAAACGAACAAGAAGTACAGCTGGCTGGTCACGAAATAGTTTTTCCGAACGTCAGCAAAAACCGTCCTCGATCGACAACACTCTTCCGGTTTCTTCAATCAGATCTGCCCTTGGCATAAACACATTCATCAATTTTTCTATGGTCACATCTGGCAACTTTCGCCTACCATGGTTAACAGGATAACAACTGATCTTAACTTAAAATACTGGTTTCTCCAGGCCATTGTCGCCCCCAATACTTAAGATAGAATGCCTTTTTGGCTTCAATGATTGGCTCCAACAAAAACAGACAAACCATCGATAAAAGAAAAGCATGCTTGTACGTGATTCAAAGCAACGGGCTTCCTGGCCAAACAAGTGATAAAACCTTCGGTAAACCAGTCAAACCGCCAAAGGGTTTTTAATGCGCCTTGGCTGACTTCCAATACTGCTCAGAGTAACTAACCCTTTTTGGACAAAATCGTCATGTTTTTCAAGTCTGGGGTAAAATTCACCGACGTACATTGAATTCTTTCCCCAAGTAAACTGCCCATGTCCATTTTCATCATGTCATTGCTTTAAGAAAAGAAAAGGTGGTTTCCATTTGTCTAGCCAGAATTGAATGACCATATCGATATCTGTCTTTTGGCACCAATTTACGGTAACCACATTACACCCAAGCAATTCGACTAACATCCGTCCCTACGATCATCTAATAGCCTTTAATTAGACGAATTTGCTTTCGAACATTTTTGAAGCGCTTAAAACGCGGTATCCCGTGGCGTAATCGCGAAATTGGCAACATGAGCATCCGGATAGACACAAAGATTTTTCATCAATTGCGCAAGAACTCCAACTTTATCACCGTCTAGATCCAGCCAAGCTTTCATATTCAATTCTCACCCCGTCACATCATGGCGATACGCAATGCTGTTTCATGGGTTCATGGCTTAAGAATGAACAATACACCCCTCGTAACTCCTGCGCTAAATGACTGAGTCCATACTTCTCAACATCTGCAATGCGATCCGGGGCCGCGTACTTGCCATCCCCAGCTTGAGACAAACAGGCATATGCTATGAAAATAATACGCAATTGAAAAACACTCTTCATTATAATTACCTCTTGTTATGGGGTAACTAAACGACGGCGGAGCCATAGTATCAATTTCCTTGGACCTACCGTCATCGCCGCCTGCTCAGCGTGGTTGTCCTAAGGTAATTCTGAAGTCTAACCGTTATCCCCACCCAGCAACGACCTCTTTATTCCAACTCTGAAATAAATGGCGTTAATAACCAAAAATTAATTGGCAGGTGAGCGGACTTCAGCCATTAACTTAAGGCGATTAGTGTCTGTTGTTAACGAACGCATTACACCAAAAAAACAATCACAAAAGTAACGCTCGCCGCGATCGCGGCAACCCGACACGCATAACCTGCCAACAGGGCTGATACGTTGTTTTTTATCGTAAAAACAAAAGGAAATAGGGGCATTGGCCCAATCCTAACCTTTTGTTCTCCTGTGTAAGAATCGTCGTTATCATTTCCACTCGAATACGAGAGACCACTGTTTGAAGGCCACAGCGACATCGGAATCTTTAATGAGTGTCCTGCTGTATTAAAATGGCCACTTTCTAACCTGACGACTCAGCGCCGTATGATCGCCTTTAACTAGACCGCTCCAATATCCTTTGCTCCCGACGCTTCACCATCAAACATAGCCGACAGGCTAGAAAGTAATTTCTGGGGGACTATCCGTTTTCAGGGAAAACGGTCATTGAAATCTGTCATGGCTACCTCCTCCATCCAACAACGACCGTATGTGTTTTTCTACCGCGCTCACGAGCACGAAAAATTCGTGAGCGAACCCGCCCAACTGGGCATTCATGATCAACGAAAATATCCTCGTACTCAGAAACCATCAAAACTCCTCGTAAAGGTTAACGCGCATAAAGCAACTCTCTGGCAAATGTTGAATGGCATATTAATCGCAGCTTCAAAAGACGATCACTGTTTTAACCTTGCTTCAGGCGTGTCTATATCCCGCTAAGGGCCTTCATACATACTGAAGACCTCCTCATTATGCCAGCTCCAACATCGATTCTAGGAGGACGACGAGAACGACTCACCAAGGTAGTTTTTGGCCGTATTAACAGCAATTCGAAATACAACCAAGTGTAAAAAGGCACTTTCCCCTCGAAAACTTGCCTATCGCTCGATAACGCTTAAATAAAGCTTTTCTTGAGCGACATCCAGTACTTCCACTTCTAATCTTGTCATAACGTCCAATTTAAACCGATTGACCTTGTTTGATATTTGAACAACTAACAGATCAAACGCCCGCATTGTCGCCCTGCTGTACTTTCTCAACTAACGCCTGAATCGAAGACGTTTCGTGCGGCATAGGCACCTCATACTAAAACCTAATTATCTGCGCCTGCTTTATGTACAAGAGAAGACAACAATAATCAAAACGCATAGTTCCCATCTTGTTATGACAAACTGGATTTAGAGCAATAGAACCGCCCCTAAATAATCATGAAGTTATGCGAATATTCAAAATACGACTCAGAAAGTATTCACTATTATTGCCAACAATAGTAACATTAATTTTTTTAGTCATACTTAGATAAATACAATGAGTTCGACACTAAATAAACACGACATCGTCATTTGGCGCAGGGGCCCGCAGGCCTAACGCTGCTCTGAGCCTGCGGATCAATCAATCGCGTGCCCATTTTGAACAAAGGCAGATCATCCGAGAAGGGTCAACCTTGGTATGCTCAAGTGGTGTCCGCCGCCTGTATTATCTGATAAAACACTATTGAATCTCATATTAAATGAACACCCATCGACGCTGGCGTTGAAGCTTGGCGATCCAGACGCCATACGCTTTACCGTTGAGCATTCAAAAGAAACGTATTGACTGGCCTTATCGATCAATGTTTCCATTCACTCGTATGGTGAAAGCGAGGAAAATACCACTAACCAAAGAAGGCGGACATAGCCACAGAACGTATTATTCACAGTGCCGATTGCCACAGGACTGGCTATTTCCCAAGAACGCTCATCAAAAAAACCGCCACCAATCACCGCAAATATCGATTTTTAACCTGATCGAGTCCGCCATCGGATGTGGTGACGAACTAAAAAACTAGCATCGCAGGCCCAAATCGCGCAGTAGGCGTTTACGCACTCAACCTAGACGACGATGTTATCGAGGTCTTTCACGTCAACTTGGTTTCGCCTCGCTTGCGGCGGCAGCATAAAGTTACCTTTATACGAGTAATCCCAGACACAGCGTCAGGCGACGGTATTGGCCATGGCATGGCGTGCAGGTTGTCGAGTGGGCCCAATATGGAATTTTAATCAAGTTCCATCCGACTGCCTTTATGACGCAAAAGCAAGACTTTTTAATCTCTGAAAGCCCGTTCGTTGCGAAAGTGGCAAACTATTGCTTGCCTGAATGGGCAAACTCGCTTATGAGTAGTTTGATAAAAGAGAAGAGCCCTTTCGCACCACGGACAATCGTTGCACGAGCGATCGATCATGAAATGAAAGCCTTGGCGTTCAACCATGTTCTACCCTGGATATTTTCTCATAAGATCCAGAATTTTTAAAGAACATTTCCCAACCATTTAAAGAAACGCCTGCCTGGAAGTATGGTTCACGACAGTGACCAAAGGCCCAATACCTGTTTGTGCCCGCCTGCGCAAATTAACACCTGCGGTGGCGTGGCGTCCAACGACACAGTGCGACCGCGACAATTGACAACCTTTATGCCCATCGGTGAAACCGCTTATACGGGACTTCATGGCGCCAAACCGCCCTAGCAAACAAACTTCGCTGCTGGAATGTATTGTTTTTGCACGCTCCGCCGCTCATCACATTATCTGAAAACCGCTTGTCCGCAAGTGAACATTATGAATTTCCCTGATTGGGATGAGAAGTAAGGTAACAAACTCAGATGAAGACGTGGTTATCACCCAATACTGGCAAGAAGCTACGAACGCTTTAAATGTGGGATTACGTGGGGCATTGTTAGAACCGCAAACGATGGCTAGAGGAAAAACATCCGAGTCGATTTATTACTGTCCTGAAATCCAGATTATTTAATGCTAATTAACAAAAATTTCAAAATGAAACTTATTAGAACTGGCGTAACTTAGCCATGGTGCAAGATTTAATCATACGCCTCGCCATGTCTCGAAAAGAAAGCCGCGGCCTGCATTTCACGACTAGATTATCCGAACCAAGCAGACCACTAGTTCACCAACAATATTAACGCCTCAAAATACAGACTAGGTCGCCCTGCCTGCCTATCCAATGCCGCTTTAACGCCTCGCTGCGGCGCAACAAAATTTGTTGTGCTGCGAAAGCAAACGTAGTATTCGATATGCACTTTTGTCACATTATCGCGGTAAATCACTCGATAAACAGGCCAATCGATCGAAAAAAACTTAGACCGATCCAACTTTAAGCGATCAACTGAACATCAATTTGAATCGTATAAAAAGCAAAAACTTTTACAACGTCCACGCTCAAGCAAACATACACCTTGCTCAATCGATCCCAAATTTGTGAGACGAACTGGCGCACAACTCGATAACAAAAATAGCACGCCAAATAATACGGCCAAGAATATAAAATAAATGCACGCCAAAAAACAGGCCATCCAATAGAGAAATGACAATTAGGAGCGGCATAAACTGAGGCATGTACAAACCACCAACGGCGATGCGATCAATGAACATTTAAGCCCTCAGTAAGGCTTTTAGGCTGAACACGAGTCAACTAATAATATTGACAATACGAAGCAAGGGTCCGGAACTCTTCCGGCTTTTCTTTTTGCAATAAACCAAGGGAAAAGCTCTTGGTCCTTCACAGTTCAATCAGCTATGAAACGCTGTTATCCTTCCCTCTTCAAGCGTCAAATAGACTTTCATCAAGAAACGCTCAGAAGGATATCCAGCTCCAACATACACGACGGCATTGCCATTTCAGACGCTTAAAGCTCAATGGAAATCCGATGTTTAACTCAATGTCGGTTACCTTTTTAATATAGAATCCTCAATCAATTTAATAGCCATCTAAATAAAAGAAACGAAAACGCTTAAGACAATTTACTGATATTGTCCACATAAAATCCTTATTAGACAAGACATACCGCTCAGGGAATAGAAATAAAGAAGTATTAAATTTGACTCCATTATTCATCAAGAATAGAAAAAATGGAAAACAGAATAGTCAACTAGTAATTAGCTATTTTACGTATTAACGTGTCAATTATGACATGGCCTATAAATTAATATTGGTTTCCTTGATAAAAAAATTATCTGAATTAGGTCTACTATAAAAACAAAGAAACTCCAATCGGGGAAAAAACCTATGAACGCTTTTTACCAAAAAAAAACCACCCTAGCGTACGCAGTTATCTATTACTGCAGCTATGTCAGCCGCTAGCAACCCCCCCCCCCCCTTTCCCCCGGCCCAAAAGAAAACTCAAATCACCGTGGCCACCGGTTAATACGGCCACATGGATCGAAATGCAAAAATTCACAACCAGAAATTTGAAAAAGCCAACCCAGGAATTAAAAGTAAAAATGGGTGACTATATGGAAAAGAAGGTGTTATTACGCCAGAAACGTCACTCAAGACATGCTAAATAAAAGTGGTCCTTTATGATGTAATGACAATCGGTATGTACGAAAGCGCCCTATCTGGGCGAAGCGTGGGTTGGTTGCACCGGTAAGACACTAAAGCGGTAGTTACGATGCTAAAAGACATTCTTGGCCAATCTAATCCGTGCGGTTTATCCTTACGAAGGCACTATGTACGCAGCACCATTCTAACGTGCGAAAAGCCTCAATGGTTATGTATCGTAAAGACCTTGTAAAAAGGCCGCGGAATGGAAATCATGACCGTGATAGCTGGAACACATTCGTGATCGTATGCCCGCTGCCGTCAAGTGATCCAAGTAAGGCACTTTTAACGGTAAATTTGTTACGTGGTAAAAGCTGGCTGGGGCGAACAACATGGCATATTTATGACAGCCATGGCCTAAACTCCTTTGGTGCGCCGTTGGTTTCGATGAAAAATGAAAAGCCTCAACTCAGAAACAAAAGAATGGAAAAGAAGGCGGTTAAATTTCTATGTTGAAATTGCCTAACGAAATAACGCCCCTCCAGGTTCAAGCAGCAACAGCTTCAACGAAAGCCTAGCCTTGTAATGAAAGGCCAAATGCGGCATGTTGGATTGATGCCACGGATCGCT
>Ga0163217_1060127_pt1 | contig 10662 bp, 9 predicted proteins | sample SynspAceP_FD_185933 | JGI IMG/M metagenome (GOLD analysis project Ga0163217, IMG submission 185933) | Saline lake microbial communities from Ace Lake in Antarctica - Synechococcus sp. Ace-P (PacBio error correction) | ecosystem: Environmental > Aquatic > Non-marine Saline and Alkaline > Saline ...
AAGAAAGAGAATAGGAAAAAATGGGAATTTTTGGGGGGGGGGGGATTAAGAGGTTTGGAAAAATTTGGGACTGAAAAATTCCAAGAATTTAAAAATGGAAAAAATATTAAAATTCATGAAAAAAAATAAAAATGAGTTTATAAAAAGGCAAAAAATTTAAAAAATACGAAAAAAACAGAAATACCATTTAATTACTAAACATAATGGGAAATCAAGGTTGGTTATATACGATGAAATATACCTCAAGCAACTATTAAAACGGTAAAGAAAGTTTTTAAATTATCACTCAGGGAAGCAAGTAACCAAATCGAGCAACTTTTTTGGGGTCTTAAAATATTAATCAGAGTTTTAGGTTGGATAGATAAACAAGCAAGGTCTAAAGATGTAAGAAAAACTTAGGTCCCTATAACCAGACACAGTCCTTAATAAAAAAATAAGCCGTAAAACAGATAATAATCAACCGTACTTGGTAAGAGGTTACGAAAGTTTTTTAACAATATCCTTCAAACTTATTTTAAATAAGCGGTCCAAAGTGTTTAAGTAAGACAAACTCCGATCGTGCTACATGGGTCGTTTGATTACTTTAAATGGAAAGAACTAGATGGATTTGACCAAAAGCGGATTTAAATATCAAGATGTTGATATTATCTGAAAAAACAATAAGTTTTAAAGCAAAAATTTAATCGTAGACAGATTACCATTAATTACTACCATATGGACAGTTTGAAATTACAAAAACTTTTACCTAAATTCAAGGGAAAATCCTATGGTAAAAAGTAAGTATTTCTAAGAAGCGTAAACTGATCCGTGCCAACCCTGTCTTTATATCAAGGCTTAGGTTGGATAGATAAAGCCAGGTCCTAGATATAGAAGGTTACAACAACAACAAACACGAATATAATTAATAGAAAATAATTCGAAAAACAAGATAGTATAATCAACTGTGTTGGGTGGCAGAAGGTTTCAAGGTTTCAGCAATATTTCAGAATTTTAATAAGCAAGTCAAAGTGGGTTAAAGAAGCAACTGTCGCGCAACATGGTATTTGATAAATTTAATGGAAAGAACTAGGAAATGATTGCAAAAAGGGTTTATTAAATCAAGACATAATATTAATTGAAAAAATAATAAATTTAAGAAAAATTAATCGAAAACAGATTACATTATACTAACCATATGGGAAAAGTGCTATTCAATGATTTCATACTCAGAACTATTAGCTAAGAAGTTATATCAAAAGAAGCGTAACACGATCGAGCAAACTTGGGTCTTATATATAGGTTTTAGGTTTGGTTGGATAAAGGCTGGTTTAGATGTTGAAACGATCATTTTTCAGAAAATATAAATTAATTAACACGATTATACGTTCAACGGATACCTTAAATAAGACTTTGGGGAATCGAAGGGTATAAAACTATAGCTATTCAAAGTTATTTTAAATAGATGAAATAACGTCATCAAGAAGCTTAATAGAACGAGCTGCATGGGTAATTCATTTCTTTCAAAGGCAAAGACTAGGATGAGATTGATATAATGCAATAAGAAAAATATATCCATTAAAAGTTGTTGTATCGATCCAGGATGGAGGTTTAAAGATCCAGGAGTCACAAGCTTGGAGGGGGGGGGTTTTATTGTTTTTTTTAAAAAAAGAGTCAGTTTAAATTTAAAGTTAGCAAAAAATACAATTAAAAACTTGTGAATTCTGGTTATGAAGGTAATTATGAACAAGAACAAACTGATTAAAGTTTTTAGAACTATCAGAAATAGCCAAAAATTGCAAATAAAGTAAATCGGAATATTTTGTTAGTGTTCATACAAATCCTTATAGATCAGCCCCAATGGAAATTGAAAACTTTTCATACAAATAAGCCTGGGTTTAACAAATAATATATTAAATGGCTAACAATCCTAACGATTATTTAATAAGTTACAATATTATTCAAAGTATTCCAAATGCCCCTATAAAAGAAGATAAAGCTTTGATTGAAAAAGCAAAAAGGCAATTTCATGTTGGTCAAGAGAAACTGGATGCCATGCAGTTTTAGTTAGAAATTGGGTTTGTAGATAATGCTACGAACGAAGGAAGTTAGTATCAAATTTCTATCAGAAAAATTGTACAGGAATTATTCAAGGTATACAAAAATATTTTAGCTCAGTTTTAAATAAGAGATAGTTGAAAGACAGTGATAGTTTCCTTTGTCCTGTCTTTTGATAAATTCTATTATAAGATTTATGTTGGAATATTTTTTTTATAGAATTATATTAAAAGTTTTATACTAAAATAATAAGGAGGTTTACATTTTTGAAACTAAGAATATTTTATTACGTTATCATAGTGTATTGTTATTATCAACATTAGTATCAACTGTGTTGTAATGGTGTAGAAGGATAAAAACTGATATAAACACATAAATGAAGGCTGGAGATATTGGAAGTCTATACTATAGATAAACTAATAACATAGATTAACTATAGCTTATAAGTGAATATTCAAATTTAAAGAAGCGTTTTTTTTATCAGACAATTTAGAGAGGACTGATGGAAAAGTTTTTTTATCTGGACGTTACAGTAGGAGAAACATTTCACTCATTATGAGAAATATAATGAAACCAGGAGTATCGATATATGATGAAGGTCATTTTTGAATAGAATAACGAGTTAATAAACTATGAAAATTAAATTGGTAAAAATAAATTCTGATAGTGAAAATGACTAGAAATATTAAGTATGGGTTGTCATTTAAAAACCATTATTATAAATATTGAAAGAAAACAAAAAGAATCTAAAGAAGCAGAAATAAACCAAAAAGAAGAGCAAAACAAAAGAACCAAAACAAGAGAGGTCAAAACAAGAGAGCAACAAGAGAGCCAAAAAAAAGAAAATAAGAATAATAAATAAAAAACTCTAGATTAAAGAAAAGCACATTTTTCTTCAGCTTTATTAATGAAAGAGAGATTAAAAGAGTCTCTTGAAAATGGTATTTTATGACTGTAATGCGAAGGCGATAATTTTATGCATGCCAAAAGATTTTAAATTTATCCAATGTTCAATTAAAATAATGGAATAGAGAAATAAAAGATACTAGTAAAATCGAATAAATAAAAATTAGTAGTATCAAGAAGGTTGAAAGGTACGCTAAGTATGCTGAAAAGTTTAAACTATTGTTGCCATTAGAGTTTATTTTCAACTAATGCAGTCCAATTTTTGGATTACATAAACCTATGCCTGACAAAATTTCAGTTGCAAAAGGAGAAGAAAAATTATATGTTTCACTGTATGATGGGGCAAGCAGCTATGGAGTAATTAATGGAAAAGTGGATTAGCTTCTCCACTTATTACAATTTTATATGGATGAAAGGTAGTTATAATTGGAGAATATGATTAAGATGTGGACTTGGGAGAAATAGAAGATGAAAAGTCTATATTCTAGCTTAACTTTAGAATATACTCTTACGAACAGTCATTGCAAATGATTATGCAGTAAGAATGAAGGAATGGGTTATCTTAGATCTTTAAACTATTAGATGAACTGGAATGAAGAAATGCGAAGATATGAAGATATTTAATAAAGGATTGAGTAAGCGGACTTCTAGTTATGCACTGATTCAGAATATTTTCTAAAGTATTAGATGTTATTAGATGAATGAATGTAATAAATATGATTCTATTATATGAAAAATACAGTCTAACTATGAATATTTCTTTATGAAACGCGATTATTAACGGGAAAAGAAACACATTAACAAACATAACGGGACTGAAGCTAATCAGTACATTTAAAATCTGACACGTATTATAGTAAACAGTTTGGTAACTAAAGAAGCCAAAACAATCGTGCAACTTGGTCAATTTAATTTCATGAACGGCAAAGAGTTAGGTTGGATAGATAAAGTACGGCTGATACTAATGAAAATCAAAGAATACGAAAACATTTCTACTCAAGCTAAAATAATCGTTCAGATACAATTAATCAATAGCCTGGGGGCGAATTAATAACAAAATTTAGGCAAAACTTCCTTATTGAATCAACCATAAAAGTGACAAAAGAAAGAGATACTGATGTGCAATTTGGTCATTAATTATCAATCGATGGAAAGAGTTAGGTTGGATAGATAAAGCCGGATTAATACCTATGACCAAACAAGGATAAAATATTTACTTACTCAGCTAAGATTAATCGTTCAACAGATCGATTATCGATAGTTGGGAATATTGATAATAAAATATTAAGGAAAACATTGCCTTTATATGAATCCAAACTATAAAAAGTGAAAAAGGAAGAGTTACAGATCGCGCTACTTGGTCAATGATTTCAATCGGTGGAAAGAATTAGGATGGTAGATAGAATCCTTATAATTGAAACGTTATTTCAAAAATTAGTTTCTTATGATAGCAATAATTAAACAAAAAACAGACACAATTAACAACACTTACGGGACGGAAGGCTATATATATTTCAAAATCTGAACGCGTATTATGTAACAAGTTATGGTGACTAAGAAGCCAAAACAAATGTCGCATTGGTCTTATTTCAATCGTGGGCAAAAGAGTTAGGACTGGATAGATAAAGTGGGCTGGATAGTATGACCAAATCAGAATAAAAAAACATTTCTTACTCAGCTGAAATCAAATCGGTCACAGATACGAAATTACTAATAGATGGGGAGCATAAATAATAAAATTCTGGGAAACATCGAGCTACATGAATAAAACTGTAAAAGTAATAAAAGAACGAGTGACAATGCGTACTTGGTCTTTGATCCTGTAAACGGCCAAAGAGTAGGATGGGTGATAAAAGGGATTACTAATTGAAACAATATTAAAATCAAAAAAAACGGTTTCTTATAGTGATAATCAACAGAAAAACAGATCCGATTACATAAACCTTATGGAACAGAAGGCTATAAGTATAATTTAAATTTAAAAAATAATTACGGTAAACAAGTAATTGTTAAAAAGAAGCTATTATTCCAGTCGTGCACGTGGTTATTGATTTCAATAGAGGTAAAGGTAGGTTGGTATATGCAAAGCGGTCTAATACTCTAAAAATAATTAAAGAGTTAAAATAGTAAATAAGATTTCCCTCAAGAAAATTAATTATTTTTTTTGAGGGTATATATTCTTCAAATACTTAATAGACTTGAACTACTTTGTGCGTAAAAAAATTTTATAAATTGAAGATAAGCACTAAAGAAATAAATTGCAATTAGAAAAACTACTGGTAACAATAAAGTGATAACGATTCGCAAGAAATAAAGAAGGAAGAAAAACTAGGAGGAAAGATTCATGGTGGAGTCACGTCGAGCGAGAAGAATTCAATAAAGTCCCAAAAAAGAAAAAAGACTAAAAATTTGGGTTTTAATACTAGTTGTTTTTTAAGCTATTTTGGATTGTTCATACTGAAAGTGGTAATGATGTTACTGACAACTGAAAAAACTAGTATTTATAACCCAATTTTTAGTCTTTTTTCTTTTTTTTGGGGATTTTATTTGAATTCTTTTCGCTCTTGAGGGCGTGACTCAGACATGAAATCTTTTTTTCTTCTTTTATTTCTGGCGAATCGTTTATACCTTTATTGTGGGCAGTAGTTTTTGTCCTAATTGCATTTAATTTTTCTTTAGTGTACTTTTGCAATTGTATAAATTTTTTTACGCACAAAGTAGTTGAAGTCTATTAAGTATGGTGAGAATAATACCTCAAAAATAATTAATTTTCTTTAGGGAAATCTTATATACTTAGTTTTAACTCTTTTTATATTTTAAGAGTATTAGACCTGCTTTTGGTCTATCTTAACTGCTCTTACGCGTTTATTGAAATCAATAACCCGTTGCACTGGGGTATAGTTCTTTTTAACAATTACTTGTTTTACCGTAATATTTTTTTAGAATTTAAATAATAGCTGATAGCCTTCTTGGTTCATAGGTTTAAGTGTTATCGTAATCTGTTTTTTCTGTTGATTATTGCACTATAAGAACCGTTTTTTTTGATTTATTTGTTCATTAGTAATCTTTTAATCTACGCTCCTAGCTCTTTGGCGTTTACAGAGATTCAAAGACAGTAGCGCGATTTGTCCTCGTTCTTTTATTCTTTTAACAAGTTTTATTCATGTTCGATGTTTTCCAGAATTTTTTAATTATTTATTGATCCCCATGCTATGAGTTAATCGTAATCTGTTGACGATTGATTTTAGCTGAGTATAAATGTTTTTTGTATTTTGATTTGGTCATACGTATCCACAGCCAGCTTTAGGGTCTATCCAGCTATCTTTGCCATCGATTGAAATTAATGAACAAGTTGCACGATTTTTTGTTTGGCTTCTTAGCACATAGACTTGTTACAGCATAATACGTGTCAGATTTTGATATAATTGATAGCCTTCCGTCGTAGGTTTTGTTGTTAATTGTTCTGTTTTTCGTTTAATTAATTGCATCATAAGAAACTGATATTTTGTGGAATAATCGTTTTCAATTAGTAAGGATTTCTTATGTACCATCCTAATTCTTTTCACCGATTGAAATCATTGACAAGTAGCGGATTGTAACTCTTTTCTTTGTCACTTTTATAGTTTGATTCCTATAAAGGAATGTTTTTGCTATATTTTTTATTTATCAATTTTCCCAAGCTATCGAGTTAATCGTATTGTTGAAGACGATTAATTTTAGCTGAGTAGAATATTTTTTGTATCTTGAATTTGGTCATAGGTATTTAATCCGGCTTTTCTATCCAACTAATCTTTGCATCAGATTGAATTAATGACCAAATTGCCGATCAGTATTCTTTTTGTCTTTTATGGTTTGATTTCATATAAAGGCATGTTTTGCTAAATATTTTGTTATTTAATCGTCCCCAGGCTTTGGAGTTAAATTGATTATCTGTTGACGAATTGATTTTAGCTGAGTAAGAAATGTTTTTTGTATTCTTGATTTGGTCATACGTATCCAGCAAGCTTTTCTATCAACCTAAACTTTTGCCGTCAATTGGAAATTAATGACAAGTTGGCCGATTTGTTTTGGCTTCTTTAGTTACGCATAACTTTGTTTACTATAATAACGCTGTCAGATTTTGAAATGTAGCTTTATAGCTTCAGTCCGTATGGTTTGGTGTTATTGTGTCTGTTTCTCGTTAATAATCGCGTCATAGAATATTCATAGTAGATGTATGTTTTCATAGTAATTAGAATCAATTTATACAATTCATTATTTAATACATTCTAATTACTTTAGAAAAGTATTCTTTGGAATACAGTTGCATAACAGAAGTTTCCGCTAACTCTCCTTTTATAGATTCTTCATAAGTTTCGCATTTCTCAATCCAGGTTCCTGATAGTTTTTAAAGTATCAATAAAGATAACCTTCTCATCTTAGTGCATAATGCTTGCATGACTGTTCGTAAGAAGGGATATTTTTCTAAATAGCTAGAATATAGAAAATTTTTCATCTTCTATTTCTTCCAGTCCACATCTTAACATATTCTCATTATAATGACTTTCAACTCCAGATAAATTTGTAATAAGGTGGAGAGCTAATCACTTTTCCATAATTACTCTCATGAGCTGCTTCCGATCATAAGTGAACATATAATTTTTTTGTCCTTTTGCAACTGAATTTTGGTCAGCATAAGGTTTTATGTAAAATCAAAAATTGCTGATTAGTTGAAATAACTCGTAGTGGACAGATAGTTTTAACTTTCAGCTTAAAACTTAGCGTACTTTCATATCCTTTTCTCTTGGATATTACTATAATTTTGATTTATTTCGATTTACTAGTATCTTTTTTATTTTTCTCATTCTATCTTTTTAATTGAACTTGGATAAATTAAAATCTTTGCGATGGCATTAAATTATCGCCTTTCATTAAGTTAAAATACATTTTCGAGACTCTTTTAATCTCTTCTTTCATTAATAAAGCTGAAGAAATGTGCTTTTTTCTTTAATTCGGTAGTTTTTTTTTATTTATGCTTATTTTTTTTGTTTGGCTCTTTCTTGTTTTGGCTTCTTCTGGTTTTGACTTTCTTTGTTTTGGTTCTTCTTGTTTTGGCTCTTCTTTGTTTTGGTTCTATTTCTGCTTCTTTAGATTATTTTTGTTGTTCTTTCAATTTTATTATAGTGGTTTTAAATTGCTACTCTATACTAAAATTGTTCTAGATCATTTTCACTAATCAGAATTTATTTTTAAATTTAAATTTTTTTCATATTTTATTAACTCGCTGTATTCTATTTCAAAATGACTTATCATTAGATATGATACTCCTGGTTTTTCATATATTATTCTATTAATGAGTGAAATGTTTTCTCCTACTGGTCACGTTCAGATAAAAAAACTTTTCATCAGTCCTTTGCTCTAAATTTGTCTGATAAAAAACGTTTCTGTTAATTTTGAATATTCACTATTAGTATTTGTTATCTATGTATAGTTTATTATAGGTAATAGTACTTCCAATATTACAGCCTAATTATGTGTATATAGTTTTTATTCGCTTCACAGCATTACAACATAAGTTTGTCTAATGTTGATAATAAAATACACTAGATAACGTAAATAAAATATTCTTTGTTTTCAAAAATGTACCTCCTTATTATTTTAAGTATAAACTTTTTAATATATTTCTATAAAAATATCAATCATAATCTTATAATAGAATATTTACAATAAGATGTGACAAGGGAATATACTTGTCTTTTCAACATCCTCTTATTTAACTGAGGCTAAAATTGTTTTGTTCTTGAATAATTCCTGTAAGGCAAGTTTTTTTCTTGATAGAATTTTGAATACTAATTCTTCGTTCGGTAGATTATTACAACCCAATTTTAAATAAAACTGCTGCATTCCAGTTTTCTTGACAAATGGAATTATGGCTTTTTGCTTTCGATCAAGCTTTAGTCTCTTTATTAGGGCATTTTGAAATACTTTGAGATAATATGAACTATTTAATAATCGCTTAGGATTGTTAGCCATTAAATATTATTTGGTTTTTAACAGCTTTATTGGTATGAAAAAGTTTCATTCCATTGGCTGATCTATTAAAGGAGTTTGTATGAACTAACAAAACTATCGGATTTAACTTTATTTGCAATTTTGCTATTTTCTGATAGTTCTAAAACTTATCATGTTGTCTGTTTAACATAATAACTTCATAACCAGAATTCACAAGTTTTAATTGTATTTTTTGGCTACTTTTAAATTTAAATCTGACTCTTTAACCTCCAGCTTGTGCTCTGGATTCTTTTCCATGCCTGGAATCGAATGACACATTTTTTAGATGGATATATTTTCTTTTTGCATTGCTATCAATCATCCTAGTTTCTTTGCTTTGAAAGAAATTAAATACCCATGCAAGCTGTCTAGTCCTTACTTTTTGATGACGCGTTATTTCAACTATTAAAATAACTTTTTGAATAGGCTTATAGTTTTTTATACCTTCGATTCCCAAGGAGTTGTTTAAGGGTATCGTTGAACGTAATATCCGTGCTTTATTAATTTATATTTTTCTGAGAAAATGATGTTTAACTTAAACAGTTTATAATCCACCTAAGTGATATATAAAGACCAAGTTGGGCTCGATGCGGTTACTGCTTCTTTAGTGATATTAACTTTCTTTAGCGTTAATAGTTTGCTGAAGTAAGAAAATCTTGAATAGCCCTTTGTTTCATATGGTTTAGTATTAAATGGTATTGTTTTTCGATTAATTTTGCTTTATAATTTTTAATTTTTTCAGATAATATTATGTTTGATTTAATAACCTTTTTTGTCATCATTCTAGTTTTTGCATTTAAAGTTTATCATGAACATGTGCGCGACGAGTTTTGGCTTTTTAACCCTTTGACTTGCTTATTTAAATAGTCTGAAGATAATTGCTGAAACCTTGTACTTCTGTCCCAAGGCAAGTTGATATACTAATCTGTTTTGCGATTAATTTTTCTATAATAATTTCGTGTTTTGTTGTTTAGTTGTAACTTTTTCTATATCTAGACCTGCTTTTTATCTATCCAACCTAAGCCTGATATATTAAGACGCAGTGTTGCAGATCAGTTACTGCTTATTTAGAATACTTACTTTTTACCATAGTATTGTTCCTGATTTAGAAGAGTTTTGTAATCATTTGTTCCATATGGCTTAGTATTAATGGTATCTTGTACTTACGATTATCTTTGCTTATACTTATTGTTTTTTCAAGATAATATACATTTGATTAGTTATCCGCTTTTGTCAATCCTCCTAGTTCTTTGCCATTTAAAGTTATCAACCGCCATGTAGCAGACGAGTTTTTTGGCTTTTTAACCACTTTGGACCTGCCTTATTTAAATAGTTTGAAGATATTGGTATAAAACTTGTAACTTTGTACCCGCAAGGTAACGGTTTGATATAACTATTGTTTTCGGCTTCATTTTTTTTATATGATGGTGTCTGTTATAGAGTAATTTTTTTACATTAGACTGCTTTAAATCTATCCAATAATGATATTAAGAAAGTTGGCTCGATGGTTACTGCTTCTTTAGTGATATTAATTTTTACCGTAATAGTTTGCTTGAAGTGGATATCCTGTATAACACTTGTTCCATATGGTTTAGTATTAATGGTATCTGTTTTTCGATTATTTTTGTTTATAACTCATTATTTTTTTCAGATAATATATATTTGATCAGTCAATCCTCTTATCATTCATCT
>Ga0163217_1103818_pt1 | contig 10662 bp, 13 predicted proteins | sample SynspAceP_FD_185933 | JGI IMG/M metagenome (GOLD analysis project Ga0163217, IMG submission 185933) | Saline lake microbial communities from Ace Lake in Antarctica - Synechococcus sp. Ace-P (PacBio error correction) | ecosystem: Environmental > Aquatic > Non-marine Saline and Alkaline > Saline ...
AAGAGAGATTCTTTTTTTTTTTTTTTTTTTTTTTTTTTTTTGGGAAAAAAAAATCACGCCCGGGAGGCCCCGCCAGGGCCTTGGCGGGCCCCACCGGAAAGGGGCCCCAAGCTCCCTGGCCACTGCGCGGGAGATTTCTTCAAACGCCGTAGACCCCCGGCGAAATTTTTCCATCCACCCATCTTGGGCCCCCGTTTCCCCAACCGCCGCGGTGCAAGCAGGTCCGACGACGCGGGGCAAGGGGCGTGGAACCCACCAGCACCCCGGCGCCCGATCCCACATGGTTAGCGCCGATCAGCGTTTCGCTATCCCGCGCCGTTGCGCGACAGCATCCTCTCGGCTTGCATCACCGAGGCGCTGCTCTGCAGGCAGGATGTTGTTCGGCGCCGGATCAGCCCTCGCCGGTCCTGTTTGAGCAACCGGTGGCCAGACGCTGCCAGCAGAGCTTCGATCTCCGGAGCGGCTGGAGCGGTTTTGACCGCCGGGCCTCGGCACCGATTTGGGGGCGCAGGCAACTGGCGGGGGATCACGTCCCCCCCCTCCGATCGGGCCCGGCGGTTTCGTTGGCGGCAGCAGCTGCCAGCAAGGCGGCGCTCTTCCTCGTCGCCGCGCAAGATCCACATTTGTTGAGCACGAGGAATCAGCCGCTTGCCTAGGCCGGCGGAGGGCCTCGAACACTCCAGTTCGTGGCCCGCAGATCCCCGTTCCACCACCGGATCAGCAGGTCGGCCCGGGCGGCCCGCTGGCGGGCATTGGTTTTCGCGTTGGCCGGCCATCTGCGCCTGCTTCGAGAAATGCCCGCCGTGTCCACCAGTTTTCAGCCCCGCGGCGCAGACCCTTCAGCCGCAGCTGGTAGCTGTGGCAATTCGGCCGTTGAGCCCATCGGCGCCCCCACTCCCCCACCACTTCGTTGAGCAGGCGCGGATCAAGGAGGTCTCTTGCCGGATGAGCCTGGCCGCCCGACAGCACCAGCACCGGTCCGCCGCGGGCCAGGTCGCTTCCACTGGCTCCGTTCCTGGCGCAGGACTTCCTTGCGACGTCGTCGCGGAACGCGCTCACAGCATCTGGTCGATGGCCTGCCAGGTTGCCGCTCCGCCCGCCTCCTGGCGCTGGCGAGCGGTTCACGTAGCGCTTTGGGATGACACGTTCCGGCGGCGCGGCCCGCGCCAGGCCAGCAGCCACGGCCGGCCAGCCGCAGGGCCAGCAGGCCGCCAGCTCCGATGATCAGCAGCAAAGCACCGGACCCAAGCCAAGGCGGGCAGCAGGACGTTGAGCTGCCAGAGCAAGGTGTTGACGGCCTGCAGCAGCAGGGAGAGAGCCACCACGCGCCCAGCAGGGCGGCTCCGAACCACAGCCAGGGACGCAAGCGGCCCGCCATCAGGGTCCGGCGCCTTGGCCTTCAAACGCGCTAGCCGGCACCGGGCCGGAGGCGCGGATGATGTCGCTCATAGCGGCGGCAGTCCACGGGCCGCTGGAAGCCAGCGTGGGCTTTGTTCTGATCATTGCCCAGCCAGATGCCCATCACCCAGTGGCGCCTGGGCTCAAATAACCCCACATAGACAACGATCGCGCCCCTTCGTTGGTGGTGCCGGTTCCTTGCCGCCCTCCTCCCCGCCGGGGGAGGCGCCGCCGCCGTGCCCGCCGCGCACGACGCTTGCGCAGCAACCCCGCACATCGTGCTTGGCATCTCGGGTTTGAGCACGGGCCTGGCCGGGCTGATAAACCCGATCAGGGCCCTCCTGGCGGCTCAACGGCAGCGGCACTCTTCGAGCCGCCGCAGGTTTTCGCGTCGGTGAAGGCGCGCGGGATTGTGCTGGGCATGCCAGATCCGCCATTGGGCGACGCCCCGTCGGCGGGCGGTGAGCTCGATCAAGCGCACCTCGCTCTGACCGAGGCCAGGCGGAACCGCCTCAAGCGGCGTGGCGGATGCCCAGGTCTTCGCCATCTGCTTCACCTTTCGAGCCCCACTGCTGGGCCAGGCGTAAGGCCGCGGTGGTTTGCTGCTGACCGCGAAGGCCTGGCGCAGGCTGAGGTTTTTGCCCCCGGCAAGAACTGGTGAATGTCGACCTGCACAGGTTGACGGGCATCGCAGCAATGCCGCCTGCCGGGCGCCTGGCCTTTTCTGAGTGCGCGCCAGGTAGGTTGAACATTTGAAGGTGCTACGGGCTGGCGCAGAGCCATGCTGGCCCGGTTGAACTGGCTGCGCGGGTAAGTCGCGGCCCGCCGGGCGATCGCCAGCACCCCCGCCCGCTGCGCGAATCGAAGCACCACCACGCCCCTCGTCGACGCCGGCCGGGGCGCCGGAGTCGAGCCTGCGCCGCAACCGTTTGTTCCACCCACCTGGCTGCAGCGCTGGGTCGTAGATGGGTTTCGACGCAGGAAGGTTTGCCTTCGGCGCCACATCGGCTTCCCAGCAGAATCCTCAGGTCGGCGGCTGCACCTGATCGTAATAGAAGGGCGCGGTCGCTTGCGGCCGCCCGGCAGGCGTTGGCCCCGAGCCTGAACCGGCTGGCGCCGGGCTTGGCGGGCAGCGGTCGGCCGCTGATCGCGCCCAGGTAAATCAGCCATTTTCAGCAACACCCATTACGGGATTTGGAAGCGCGGCCTGGGGGTTGCTGCAGGGATCGTTGCGTTCGGGAGAAGGCAGCAGGCCACCAGCAAGGGCGGCCCTCCTCCAACTGCAGCTTGGCGCAAGCTTTCAAAAAACGAGCGGGCGGCAATCTTCGAAGCCCCAGCCCACCCAGATTAGACCCGGTTGAAGAATAACTCAGCGCAGGTCTGCTTCTGAACGCCCTCCAGCTGCAGGGCCACGAGCAATTCCGCCATTTTGCGCACACAGGGTTTTTCCCCTGGCCACCTGTTCGGGATAAAAGGCTGCGGGCCAGCTGCTGGGTAAGCGTGCTGCCCCCTCCAGCACCCTGCCGCCAGCCACGTTGGTGACCCAGGGCCCCGGCCGTCCCGATCGGGTCGACCGCGGATGCCACAGAAGCGACTGTCCTCACTGGCAGCAAGGCCTCCACAGCACGCGTCGGATAGCCGCTTCAGGGTCTTGTTTTCGCGGTGATTCGCTGGATTCAGGGGAATTGAGCGGCGGTTCTGCCGGTTCGTAGAGGGCCAGCGGGCCGCGCACGGGCGCCAGGGCTGCCGCGCACGGCACCCGGCAGCAGGGAGAAGCCCAGCGGCCGACCCCGGCGATGGCGGCGGCAGCGCGCCCCGGCTGGCGCTCCGCCGCGGAGTCGCAGCAGGCGCGGCCTTGATCGGCTCTGGAAAACCAGCTTCCGCGCCGGCTCGGAGGGGGGCCAAAACGCAGCGCATCACCGTCGCGCAGCCCGCAGTTGCCGGGATGGGCCGGCCTGCCAGTAGAGGCCATCTGGTGGAGCTGTCGTCACGGATCAGCAGTCCCTGGCCGACCTGCCTCAAGCAGGGCGTGGCGCTTGCTCACGCGCCGGGTGATCGATGCGGATCTCAGCTGGCTGGTTCCGCGGCCGAGCGTAGAAGGCCGCCGTGAAGGTGAATCGGCGGCTGCCCGGCCCCGGCTGAACCGTCCGCAGGCAGGCCTCGCTCGGCGGCCCGCCGCTGGCAGGCCCTTTGTTCAACCTCTTCACGCCCAGCACGTGCGCTGGCCCTCCTAGAAATCGAGGGTCCAGGAGAGCAATCCGCCAGGTTGATGGCCAAACATCGGCAGGTTGAACCCCGGGAACCGGATCGGCCACCAGATCGAGAAACATCACCACGCCGCCAGCGCCAGCGATGAGGCATTGCCCAGGGCGCCGCCCAGCAGGCAGCCCACTCCCAGCGCCTGCCAGCGCCGCAGGGCACTCTGGCGGTTGGAATCCCAGATCACCAGGCCGAACCGCCACCACAAAGCTCCACAGCCCGCAGCACGGCGGTGGCCTGGCTTGAACAGGCCTGAAGGCGGCGCCGGTGTTTGAAACAACAACCGCAGGCGAACACCCCCGGGATGAAGTTCTGGGACCGCTCACTTGAGCGGCGTCCACTCGGCCCAGAGCTTGCTGAGCTGATGGAGCAGCACAAACGACCAACGGCCGCCAGCCCAGGCGATGCGTCGGCTCGGTTGGGGCTGGCGTCATAGGGGATGGCTGTCATCAAGGGAATAGCTGGCTTCATGATTCGACCAGAAGGAGTTTGCGCAAGGCACCGCCAGCACGGCACGGCACAGGCAGAGCAGTGCCCTGGGGCAGGAGTGTCCGAGGCTGTAAGCCGATCAGCAGATCGCCCAGGCTTGTCACCCAGCGCCGGCCAGCCCACCGATCAGCGGTTGGCGATGCCAGAGAGCTGATCACGCCAGCAGGCCCACAGGCGCCCCCAGCGGCGCACAGATCGCCCATCCCCTCCTGGCGGGGCGAAAGCGGCGGTCAGCAGCCCGCCTGAACGAAAGCCAGCCAGATGCCGAAGCCTGGATCGCTGATAGGCCAGGCCGCCACCGCTTGAAAGGACCGGCATCAACAGCAGCCCCAGGCTGAGTAGGCCAACCGCTGCCAGCAGGGCGGGCCGTGGGCCGAGACCAGGCAGTGAGCAGCAGGGCTGGCACTGGGCGGTGACGGGCAATTCCTGAAAGATGAGCCACCCCACTGAGGCCGGCAGCGGAATGAAGGTCTGAATCAGAACCTCCACTGATGAACAGCAGCAATCCGACAACGGCGCCCGCTCAGTTGGCCTTTAAGGCCCGCACACGAGGGATAATGGTTCTCTCCATCCTGCTGTAGTGGAGAGTCACGGAGCGTTTTTTGAATCGATGGCTCTGGCGGATCTTTGAGCACCCAACCCCCTGAGCATCGGCGCCAGGGTGCGTTTGAAGCTGCCCCCGACTACTCAAAACCGCCGTTCCAGCCGATGCTGCGGCCGTTCCCGACCTGGTGGATGTCGGTGAAGATCGGCCCAGGTGACGGCCCTCAAGTCCGGGCACGAGCTGGCCGTTCGCTTTCCGCGCGGCACTTTCCTGCTGCGGGCCCGATAGCTCAGCGTCGCGCGAAGCACCCGAAGAGCTCCAGCGGATGAGCGGACGCAGACCCGCTTCGGCGGCTGAGAGGGCCGAAGTTTGGACCACGAGACCTGAGGCTGGGCCCAGCAGCAGGGCTGCGGCGCGGGCGCGGTCCAAGAGATCGCCTGGGGTCAGCTTCTCGGCGCGGCGACTGGCCTCATCCGGGTAGGTCCACTCCAGACCGTGACCCAGCCACCAGAACTTTGGCGATCCGGCAAGTCTGACCCAGGTCTGACGGCCCGCGGCGACCAGCACCCGGTATTTGCCAGAGCCAGCCTGCCATTCCGTTGTCGCTCAAGGCGGTTTGATCCAGCACGCCGTTGCCCACTTCCATGCAGCAACTGACTGGTGGCTTCAGCGGCTTCGTCCGGCCGAGCTGGAGAGTTGGAAGACAAAGGGGCCCGCGCGCGCGCGCCGGCAGGTGAATCGCGGACGTCGTAGGCCAAGGCCCTGCTCTTCGCGCAGGGACCACGAACAGGCGACTCGACATGCCGATGCCCAGATGGCACTGGGAGCAAGCGCAGGCCAGTGAGCCGGGGATCGCCCGAGCGGAACCGTGACGGCTCCCCAGCAATCAGCACCAACTGTTTCGGTGTCCTGGGCCTCACAGGCAGGGAGGCGACGCTGCGCCCGGCCAGGCCCGGGTGCCATCGCGGAGCAGTGGTGGGCCAGCCATCTCCGCTTGGGCTCGAGAAGGGCCCGCAGCCTTGGGTTGGCGGCTGACCGGCGATACAGCACCGCTCCCTGGCGGCCGAGTTGGTCGGCGCGTATCCAGCAACTGGGGTTCGCCCAGGCGGCCAATTCCCTGGTCCACCCCGAGGGGTCATGGCCATAAGGGACCGTCGCCATAGAGCTGGTGGCGCAGCAGATATCGGCCTTGCTGGAAAGGGGTCCTCCCGCTGGCGATTGAGGGCCTGGAGGTTGAGCTGGCGCTCCAGGCGATCTGGTCGTTGGCCAGCCAGGGGTTGCCGCACCATCGTCCCTGCGCCAGGGGCGCAGGGCCGGGCTGTCGGCACTTGGCGCATTGAGCTGATCAGCAACGGCCGTCTTTCCGACGCCTCGCAGCGCAGCTCATCGCCCAGACCTCAACCAGATCGGCCAGGCCTTCACCACTGGGTCACCGCAGCCCCGGCTGAGCAGTCCGGCCACACTGGGCGCGCCCCCGTTGTTCCGCGGGGTCTTCCAGAAGTGCCGGCCCCGGAATCAGGAGCTTGACGGACCACGATCGCCCCGGGCCGGGCCTTTGAATCACCCAGACCGGGCAGCCGCCTTTCAGCGTGAAGCTCTCGGCTTCCGGCAAGCGGGGGGTGGGGGCATGGGCTCATGCCGGCAAAAGACCATAGCAGACGGCAGGCCAGGTCGGGCATCCAGTCGCGGCAGCATCTGCTCCTTGAGCCGCTCCACGCTCACAGCCGTGCGAGTGCTCAAGTGGATGGTTTCAGCGGAGTCAGCCGCCCCAGAGGCCCTGGTGGCCCGGTCAGGCCAGCCACCGAGGGAGGCGATTCCAGCGAAGCGATAACCGTTGGAAACAGGCGCCGCGCGCGCTTCCAGTTTCCTGCTCGTGGGGAGCTGATCGGCGAGCTCACGCAAGCACCTTGGCGATCTCGGCTTCACCTGGCCGGCCTCTCCGCCTCAAAGACGGCTTCGAGCACCATGGCCAGGCCTGCCGGGCTCCAGCACGTTGCAGATTCCAGGTTCGATGCTCTCGACGATCCTGACGGTCTTCACGCCAGCCGTTGCACAGCCGACTGCGCTTTGCCCTCACCAGCAGGGTGGTGAGCAGGTCGGCGCCCGGCAATGGCGTCGAGATCGGCCTGGCCAGCCGAAACTCCCAGACCATCAAAACAGGCGGGCAGCCTCAAGCGCGTGGTAGACGCAGGTCGTGGCGGCCCGCTTGCAGGTGCAGGCTTGGAAAGGGTGCACCGCCCGGATCCTCGATCAGATGTTGGCGGCGGGCAGAGTGGACCAAGGCACTGGCGGCCACATGGCGCTCAGCTTCCAGCGCCCCCGACCGCACCGGCATCGCCAGCTGCAGTTCTCGCCCGGTAGCGCCGCCGATGGAAACTGGGCCATCCTTCGGGGTCCATGGGTCGAGCGGGCCTGGCGGTCCGCCGAGGATCGGACGGCCATAGGGGATGGCCGGGACCAGGCAGGCGCCAGCAGCCGCTGAAACGCCACCTCTTCAGGCTGGTCTTCGCTCTGGGCCAATTCCTCCAGCACACCTGCTTCTCATCGCGAAGTTCGTCGGCATGGAGGCGGGGGATCAGCACCAAGAATCCAGCAGCAGGTCGAGGGCTTGTGGGCCGCTTTTCCGGTGGAATCAGCACGTGATAGTGCACATCGTCGAAGCCGGTTTGGCGCGGCGTTGCTTGCCACCGAGGGCCTCGGATGCGCCGATCGAATTCACGGCGGGCGAGCCTGGCCCGTTCCCTTGAACACCATGTGCTCAAGGAGTGGGCGATCCCCGACTCCTGCAGCTGTTTTCGGGTGGCGGCTTCCTGAGCCACCAGAAATCCGCAGACCACCTGGCGCCTTGCTCTGGTCGACGCTCAACCACACGCAACACCCGTTGGCAAGGTTGGAGCTGTGGGGCGCCGGGAAGATCTCGGCCGATTCGGCTTTGGAAGCGGCAAGTGGGGAACTGTGCAAAAGGCAAGAACCTCAGGCATGGGAGGATCTGCTTCTGCTGGCTGAAGCCAGCGGTTCGTGACCAGAACCGCTCCCCACGCGGAAGCATCCACCCTTGTGGATCCCTGGCGACCAAAATCCGCGAGAGCCTGGAGCAGCCTGCCGGGGTTCGCTCCCCTGCCGATCGCTTCAGACCTCGAAGCGATCAGCGGCAGCCTCGATGGCGAGAAAGTTGTTCATCCGCAACGAGTTGAACGGCAGTGCCGGGGCCTGCGCCAAACTTCACCTCGAAACAGCCGGTCGGTGCCCGGTTCTGCAATCCTTCCACTGCGTGTTTTTTTCCCGGATCCCGCTTCGATCTACCGGTGTTCCGGTGCGACATCGTCGCGGGCCGCGCCGGTGTCTTCCTCCCCGCATCGCCGATCTTTCGTCCACCGGTGCCACCCTGCTGCCGCATCGTCACTGGCCTGCGAAGGCGTTGCCGGTTCCACCCGTTTCAGCCAGCCGCGCGAGCTGCCGGCCGTGGGGCACCGATCTCTCCCCTTTCGTGCGCTTCGTGCGGCGCGGTGACACCCCGCCGAAGAGGGCTGGTTCATCGAGGAGGCAAGGGCTCCTGGCCGTGCTCGCAAGGCCGTATTTGAAGCGCGAGCAGCCCCCAGACCACGCCGCTAGCCTGAATCGCTATCCACGGCAGCTTGTCGTATTGCCAGCAACGCAGAAACGCAACGACAAGACACGACCGGGTCTGGAGAAAGGCGTTCAACCCAACCTGGGCGAACCGTTACGATCGAGGAACTCCTGTTCGACGACCCAGCCCGCCGCCGTCCTGGGGCTGGTGGCAGCGTCCTGGCTGTCGCTCTTGTTGGGCTACTTGTGCTCGGCGGCGCTGGGCCCTGGTCTGGAAGCTGTGGCCAGCCATCGGCCCCGGCTGCGCAGGCGGGCCTGCCAAGCCAGGTGGTTCCCAGCCCGAGCCGTTTCGGCCCTCGGCGGCTTGAGCCAGCCGGAGATGTGGCGCAAGCTCGCCGCCCGATCACCGGCATCGGCGGGCAGTCCCCGGATCACCGCGGTTGCTGGTGCAGGGAAGGCGATCGGGTTGTGCCCGGCCAGCTGGCTGGCCCGCTTTGATACGCCCTCCGTTGCAGGCGGAACAACAGTTGCTGCGCGCCGCATTGAGAACCTCAGCCGCCCCGTTGGGGTGGTGATCGAGCGTGACATCACCGCTATCGCCAGTTGGCCAAGGCAGGTTCGGCTACGGCCGGCGGCGGATCTGGAGAACCCGCGAGCTGCGCTTGATCGAAGTGCAGGGAAGCCTGCGGGAAGCCCGCGACGAGCTCGTCAAGGTGGAGGCCGATCTGGTCAACACCGTGCTGACGGCCCCGATCGCCGGCACCGTGCTGCGGCTTGCAGGCAGGGTGCGAACGGGCCGGCGATGCGGCATCCTTGAGCTCGGCGCCGGCGACGGATGGAAGCGGGTGGTGAGGTTTAATGAAAGTGACATCAACCGGATCCAAGGTGGGTCAACCGGCAACAATCACCAGTGAACGGCGGTTTCAGCGGCACCCTCAACGCCAAGGTGATCCGCATCAGCCCCAGGTGCGTCAACGGGACGTTGCTCTCCACCGACCCAACGGCGACGCCGACGCCGGGTGGTGGAATGCGCTGAGCCTTCGATCCAGAGGATTCCACCGGGTGCGCAACCTGGTTGGGAATGAAAACGATCACCCGTTTCCTGCGTGAGCGGGCGGGGCTGTTGGGGCCGGCTCTGGGGGGCGCGGGCGATTCCGCTGGCCTGGCTGCTGCTCACCCGCCAATCCGGTGCGGCTGCGGTGGCGCTGGCGGGGCATCAGCTTCGCCGGCATCTTGATGTTCCATCGCAGCTGGGCTTCCGCGACGGGCCTGTTTCGCTGCCAGCGTCAACGATCCACAGGATTTTCGACGCCGATCTGGTGCTGATCAGCCCGCGCACGATCAGCTCGGTCAGCCATGTCCGGCTTCGAGGCGGCGGCCGGTGCAGAGCCTCGCCGATTCCGAGGTGCAGGGATCACGCGGTGAACTGGCCTGATGATCTGGCGCAACCCGAAAACCGAGCACACCCGCTCGATTCTGGCGATCGCTTTGAGCCCAACATCCGCTGTTTCTCGACCCCGGAGCTTGAAGATCAAGGCCCAGGCCGGCTCACCAGCAGGGCCGGGTTTCTCTTCGATGAGCAGCTCAAGGGAGGAATTTCGTTCCGGTGGGCGGTGGTTCGCGAAGGCCGCAGCCGTTGAAACCGAGGTGGCGGCAACCGGGTGCGCGGTGGCCGGGCTGGTGGGCCTTGGGCCCTCGTTGGTGGCGACGGCCAACCTGATCACGCAGCCGCGAAACCTTTCTGCGCCTAGCCGGGCCAAGCCGCCCGGAGCATCGAGGTGGGCCCTGATCCGGGTGACCCCCGGGGCTGATCCGGTCGGCGGCAGGCGCGCTTGCAGGCCCTGCTTGCCCCAGACGCTGTCGGTGCTGAACAAGGCGGACCTTCGAAGAAGCCGAGAAGGACTATCTGCGGCGCGCAGCACGGCGAATCGGTTTCATCTTCACCCTTGCGCTGGCAATGGGCTTTGTGTGGCTGCGTGATCCGTCTATCAGACTCTACAGCGACGTCAGCGACCACTGCCGAGTACGCCACCTGATGCGATGTGGTTATCCGCTCCCGTTCCTGCTGGGGGTGGTGCCGGGAAAGGCCCTGCCTGCTGGCGATGCTCGGCATCTGCCGGCCTATGGCGTGGGCCAGGGGCTCTATGCCCTGGTGCGTGCCGCCACCAATTGCCGGTCGAGATGAAACACCACCCGAGCGGTGGTGTGATCAGCCGATTCTGGTGATGTGCATGGGCTCAGCACGATGGCGGATGCGCGCTGCCGACGCCGATCCACGCCGAGATCTTCTGATCGGCCAGAGCTTCAAACCCATGCGGCCCCCCCTTCGCCATGGCTTCTCCACTCACCGCAATGGATCCCAGCCAATGGATTCAAATTCCGACGGATCCACCCCCGGCGCGGTG
>Ga0163217_1112725_pt1 | contig 10662 bp, 26 predicted proteins | sample SynspAceP_FD_185933 | JGI IMG/M metagenome (GOLD analysis project Ga0163217, IMG submission 185933) | Saline lake microbial communities from Ace Lake in Antarctica - Synechococcus sp. Ace-P (PacBio error correction) | ecosystem: Environmental > Aquatic > Non-marine Saline and Alkaline > Saline ...
AGCGGAGGGAGTGAGAGGGGTTGTTGTTGGTTTTTTGTTTGGGATTCGGTGCGTGCTGGTGGTGGTTTGGTGTTTGTTGTTTTGGGTTTTTTTTGGGGTTCTTGCAGTTTGGCAATTTTGTCTTTTTTTTTCGTCTGTTTTTGATCCTGCTACGCTTTGTGTGTGTTTCGGCAGTGCTGGTTTTTGGGCTTGTTTCTTAGCTTTTTGTGTGTGTGCTAGTTGCCGTGTTCTCGAGTTTAATTTTTTGGGTGGGTTTTTTGTGTTCGGCGGTGTTTTCGTTGTTCTGCTTCTTGGGATTGAGTGTGTTGCGTATTGTTTTGGGCTGGTGTTTTGTTGTGTTTGGTTCTTGTGTATGTAGCGTGGTTTCGGTTTTTGTGGGTGCGGTTTGGGCTGTTTCGGTTTTTAGGCTTTTCTTTGTTTGCTGTGACCGGGGATTTCGTCGTGCTTGTGGTTGTTCGTTGCGTGGTGTTGGCTTCTTGGGTGGTTGTTTGGTGTCTGCGCCGGGGGTTTGCTTGTTCTGTGTCGGGCGTCGGGGACGTGGGCGCGGTGCTGGCGGGTATGGGGTGATGTTTCTGGTTTGGGTTGTTTTTTGTTGGTGGCTGGGCTTGGTTCGTTTTTGTTGTGTTTGATGCTACGGGATTGTTTGTGCTGGGGTGTTGGTTTTTGGCCTGTCGTTGTGGGGGGTTGTAGTTGGTGGTGTTCGTTCGGGTTTTCGTGTCTTTCTCGGCGGTGTCGTATCTTGCTTTTGCATGGTCGATGGGGGTTAGGTTGTTTGTGGGTTCTTGAGTTTTAGTTCGGGGGAATTTATTAGGTACGTTATCTGGGTGCCCCATTGTTTTCTTCCGGGGATTTCGAGTGTGTGCTTTTTGTTGGTGTAGATAATTGGGGGTATCCTATACCGGTTTACATCTCTGTATTGGGGGCTTTGAACGCTAGGGCTCCCAGCTTGTGGTGGGATTTGGGCATTCGTTGTGTTGTGGGTTTTGAATGCTCATTTTTGGTTGCAACGCCAAAATTTGATCTAAATGAAGTAGGCAGATCTTTCTCGTTTGGTGCTCCTCTATTGGGGTTCTTTTTTATGGCTGGGTGAGTTGTCGGAGTGTTTTTGCTTCTTTGCCACTTTTTTGGGGCAGAAAAAAACAAGAAATCTTTGGTTTTCGACAGTGCGGGAAATTTGCAAGGTGCATTGGGTTTGGTTTTGTTTTTCTGTTTTTGTTGGCGATCTATCGTTGAGAGGTCCGCGTTGCTATGTTTTGATTTATTGGATTTTGGCAAGGTGGCGGGTTTTTGGGGGCCTAATTGGCACGACTTGGTGATAGCGTTTGGGCGGTCTTTTTGGTTGGCCGAATGGGCAGAGCTAATATGGCGGGCGCGATGTATTGCTATGGGGACTTGTTGGAGTGACGGTTGTCAAATTTTTGGTGATTGTTGCTGGGGTAAACGGGGTTGGGGGCAGGTTTCGTAGGATTCAATTTTTGTGGGGTGGGGTTTGGGAAGAGAGGTTGTTACGTGTGGGCTTTGTCACTTTATTTTGGGTGGGTTATCTTTTTTGCTAAAGTTGAACTGCTGTTCTGCGTGGGCCTGGTTGCTGATTTGAGTGATTTGCGGCTTTCACGGTTTGCCGGAAATGCCATGTCTTCCCAGTTTGGGTGGATTGTGTGGGGCCTTGTGGTTGGTGGTTTCGGGCTTCATCCTGAATTTCGCGGAGGCGGTGCGGTTGATCTTTTATCCTTTTTCTCAATATGTTGGGTTCGGGGAACAATCCAGCGCAAGGTTGACTTGGTGGACGTTCGGGGCGGTTGAGGATAATTGGGCGTGTGGGTGTTGGCTTGGGGGGTGGAGGCTGTTGGGATTGATTTTGCGGTTGTGTTGCCTTGGATTTAGGCGTGGAATTTTTATTGCGTCTTTGGGGGTAAGTTCTATTCGCCTGTCGTGAGAGGTGGGTTATCATGCCTTCTGTGTTTTTGGGCCTAATATATGTCCAGCAAGGGTCGCTAATGAAAATTCGGCCTTAAGTCTTAATTTTGGGGTGTGCCAAGCTATGTTGCGAATGGGTTCGGGTTTTGGGCTTTTGTGCGCGGGGGCCGGGTGTTTGTGGAGGCGTTTGGTGGGCTGGCATCTATGTGGGCGCTAATTTCGGCGTTGTTTCGTGACAGGCTGTGCGTTCTTCGTGCCCGGGTACAGGGCGGTTTTTTGTGTCGCTCGTGGTTGCAATTTTCAAAATGAGGTTGTGAAATATTGGCGGATTAAGGTTGGGTTCAGAATCTTTCGTCGCTAGCGGATAGATCATGGTGTCACGAGGTGATTGCGCTTGGCTACCCCGCCCGCGGGTTGTTCCTCAAGAAAGGAAAGGATGGGTGTTTTTATGGGGAATAGTTTTTTCGTCGCCGGGGGAGAGAGTCTGTCGATGGACTGTTCTTGTAGGGTCAGAGTGGATTTCTTTTTCCTTGTGGCGGGGTCTTTGGTGTTGTTGGGGTTTTGGTTGGTTGCTCTTTGGAGATAATGTCGCTTTCAAGTTTGCCGCGAATTGGTTGGGCGCAAGTTGTCCTACATTCGCCTGGTTGCAAATGGATTATCCAGTAGTGCGTGGGGTGCCTGCGGAGCTTCTCCATTGATGATGCTGGAGATGTAGGTTATTTGGGGTTGTGTGGTTTGCAGAGGTAGTTTGGTGTTTGTGGTTGCTTGGGTGGGGTTGGTGGGTGGGTTGTGTTCTTCGGTGGCGACATCAAGGCGCGTCGCATATGTTTTTCGGCCAGGGCTGGCCGATACTTGGCTTTTTCTGAACGGGGATGGTAGGAGCAGGAGCATATCAGGAGTTGAGGGGCAGCTGGGGTTATTTCGTTTGTTAGGGGCCTAAGCCTAGTAGATGGCGGCCTGTTTGTTCAGGTAGGGGATCTAATGTCTTTCATTGTTGAAGATCCTTGCGGGGAATAGGGTTTGGGGATTAAGTTCTATTTTTCTGTTATCAGTGAGCGGCATACATTTGTCGTGGTGATATTGGATTTTGGTGGGGGTGTCGGGCAGGGTTTGTAGTGGTCAGGTTTTTTTCGTTTTGCACGATGTTATTCAAAGTTTGGTTTCGGAAGTTGGTGTTCGGATGCTGGAGAGTATCATAAATTGGGGAGCGCGTCTTCTCTATGGTTTTGCTTTTTTGGGAAGTTTGTTTTGGGGAAGGCGTCTTGGTGTGAGGTTGTGCGGCCGTGGAGGGGTGTCCCGATCGTTGCATATGTGAGCTGGTTTGGGGTTCGACGTTCGGCGTGAATAATGTAGTATATGCGGGCGTGGTCGCGCTGGCTGGGGGTCGGTTGTAATTCGGCTGGGTGTTGTAAGTAATGCTTATGTGGAGTCTTTTGTGGGGTGTATGTTGTGGGGTCGCGGTGGCGGTTTAGCGGGGCGGTGGATTTTGCATAGGGATTGTAGGTTCTAGCGCGCTAGTTGGGTTTTGGTGTTTGCGTAGAGAGAGTGGATGTGGGTGGGGCTTTCGGTGGTGGTTTGTGCATGCATTTTTGCGTGGGGGGCCGTGGGGGGGGGGTTGTCTCTGGGTATTTGCGTTCTTTATTGAAGCTTGGGTTGGATTACTGATTACAAAGGTTGGAGTCGGTTTGTGCTGTTTGTATAGGAGGTGCCTGTATTTCGGTGGGGTGGTTTGGGGGCAGGGGTTCGCGTGTTTGGTGGTGGGGGCGGCGGTGGTGGTGGGTCGGTTTTCTTGGTGTGCTGCGTGGGGGTGTGGACGTTTTTTGTTCCGTTTTCGAGTTGTCGGTGTGGGTTCTTGCTGCGGGGGTTTTTTTACGTTGGCGTGCGGCGTTTTGAATACATGTTTATTATTAGCTTAGATGATGGTTTGGTGTGAGTGTGTTTCGGATATGAGGTTAATGGCTTAGGGTTTGGGTGGTGGTGTTTTGGGTTTAGTGGGATAGTTGTGTGTGTGGTTACGGTTTTTTGTAATTGTCTGAGTGTAAGGAGATGTGTGCTATTGCGTTATGGGTTTACTGTTCTGACACTGTTTTTCTTAGGTACTCATGTGGTGCTCTACTTTTATGTGGGGTTTCGTTCTGTTTGGTGCTTGGTTGTCCCGGAGTCTGATGTGGTGAGAGGGGCTGGGGGTTTGTTGTATTGGGTGTGGTTGGTTTAAGCTTGTGTGTCTATGGTTGTAGGAAGTTTTTGTAGTGTTGCTGTGTGGGCCTTTGTGGGTGGTTTTGGCTGTGTATGAGAGCGTGGTGGTGGACAATTTTGTGCATTAAATCGACGTTTGATCCTCGTGCGGGCTTTTGGGAAAGTCTTGACCCTTTGTAGGTTGTGATTTCTCGTGACTGTGAGGCGGGATTGGTCAGCTTGGCTTTCGGCGCTAGGTGCTTGTATATGGTTGTTGCAAGGTTTGGCGGGATGAGTGCGGTTTTTCGAGGGTGGGGTGTTTCAACTGGTGCTGGTGTCATGGGGATTTGTCGTGTAGCGTGGTTCAGTATCTGTTTTGGGTGTTTATTTTAGTTTGTTTTGTGCTGTTGGGGTTTGTTTTTTGGTATTGTTTTTTGTTTTTGTCTGTGGGTGTTGAGGCAAGTTGGGTTCTTGGAGAGGCGCGGTAAATCTGATTGATGGTATCGATATAGGCCGCTCCAAGTGGGCTTCGTCTTATTTGGGTTTTGTTGGGGTTTTATGAGGAGAGTGCGTTCGCGGTTTCGTGCTGCGGACTATACGTGGTTGCTGTAGCGTGGATATTTCTGTCGTCGGGTTTGGGCGCAAGTTCGTGATTGCGGGTTGGTTAGAAACTGTCTGTTTCGTCTCGTATGCTAAATTTTGTTTTATTCGAGCTGTTTGTTGGAGGCGGGGCTATTGAGAATGGAGTTAGGGGTAGTTGGTACCGGTGTCTGGAGGTTTTTGCGCGAGCCGTCGGCTTCCTTTTTGCCGAGAGGTTTGGTCTGCGCTAGGTGTAGGGGTTGCTTCTGGCGGATGGAGGGGGGTGGTTCTTTTCCTTGGAGTGAGACGTGTGGAACTTTTTTGGGTTGGTGGTGGGGTGCTTCCACTGTTTGCTTGCGTCGTGTGCGGGCTTTGTTTTGTGGTTGTCTGTTTGTGCTGTGGTGCTGGAGCAGTGATTTCTTTCGGGCCATATGTGGGGTGGAGAGTGCGAGAGACGTTTTTTGGGCCCTGTTATTGAATATGTTGAGGCTTCCTGGTTTGCATGGGTGTGTGGTGGTGTCGCTGTTGGGGGGCGGGGGCGTTGCGGTTTTAGGAGGGCGTGTCCGGCAGGCTTTTGGGCGGCGTTCGGTCCAGGCCTTTGCGGGGCCTTCGTGCTCGATACTATTGGTGGGCTGTGCCGCAGAGGGGTGTGTGTTGATGGGTGTGGGGTTTGTGCAATGTGGTTTTCTGTTGGGACGGTTATATTTTGGCTGAGGGTGCGTAGCGGCGGTCTGGCTTCCATCGCTTCTGATGTGTTTGTTTTATGTGCTGACGGCTTACACTTCGTGGTGATGGTTCGTTAATGGTAATGGTGTGTTGGTTCTGGGGTCGACCAGATCGTAGTGGTTTGTGTGAGTTTTTGGGCGGTGCTGGGGCGTGTTGGGTGGGGGCGGGGGTTGGTGGGGCGGTGTGGCTGGTTGGTCGGCGGTGTGTTGTGGTGATGTGGGTGGTGGGGTGTGTGGTGGGTTTTCGTTGGTGGGTGGTTTTGTGGGTGTATGGGCGTTGTTTTGTGGTGGGGTTTGTTTTTTGGGTGGCGCGCCGAGAGATTAGAGGGCCTGTGTGGCTCGTCGGTCATAGCAGATATTGTCTGGATATTAGCGTCGGTGTGGCGTGTGGGGGGTGTTTTCGTGGGTTGGGTAGACGGTAGAGGTTATTGGGTGGTGTTGGGGTGGGGGTGTCTGTTGCTTGTGCGGTGCGCCGTGTTCCGCGCGTGAGCTGGTGCCTTCGCGCTGAAAATCGGTTTTGTTTTGGCTGTGTGTTGGATAGTGCTTTTGTGTTTTGAACTGCTGGGGTGTGCTTGTGGAATATCCGCTGGTCGCGATTGGCGCATGTTAGTGTTCTGGGGTCTGCTTGGGGCTTTTGGATGCTGCAGAGTTGTGAGGTTTCTTGTGTGTGAGGGCAGCGCGGGAGAGATTGTTTTTGGAGTGCGACCTTGGTGGCGCGTGTTGGGTGTTTGGTTGCCTCGGGCGATAGGTGAGCTTGGTTTGGATTTCACCTGCATGGGTTTGGTGGTGCTGGTTTCGATCGGTGGTATTTTTTTGTTAGAGATTTGTTTTGGTTGAGGTTTTGGCTGGGTCTGTTTGATGTTGTAAGTAATTGGTGGTCTGCGGCTTAGGTGGTCCAGGATCGTGGTTCACGTTAAACGGTGGCTGCAAGCGTTCGCTGTCAATTGCCGATGGATGGCATGGTGTGTAGTGTCCATGTGATTGCGGCGGGGTTTATTTTGCTCAACGATTCCTTGAGAGCATAGAAGACCATGTGGGATAAAGTGGGTTCTCGGCGTGAGATAGGCGTGGAGAGCGCTGCTTGCGGGTATCGAGCTGGACTTTGCTGGCTTGCGGTTGTGGCGCATTTTTGATAATTGAATCTTGATGTTTTTATGTTTGAGTGGTCGTGCGTGCAACTCTCGGCTGGAGCTGGTGTTTTGAGGTGGAATGGGGTTTCGTGCTTGCGTTGGGGGGAGTGGTTTTTTTTGGTTGGTGGCGTTGGGGTTGGGCTTTTGCCGGGCGATTTGTCAGGGGTGTTGGCGTGGTCTGTGCCGACGAAGGCATCAGTTTGTTTTTGGTGGTGGGTTTTTGGGCGGATTCTGGTGGTGTCGGATTTCGAGTCACTCATATGGGCTTGTGATTTGAGCTGTTTTCGGTGGGGTCTGTTCTGTGGGTGGTATTGGGGTGCGTATGCATGGCCTGGTTGCGGAGATTTAGCGCTTCGTGGGTCATGGGAGAGGGTGCGAGTGGCGCGTTTTTTCTGTTTTGAGTTTTGGTCTTTTGGGGTCGTTTGGAGAGGTGTGCTGGACTTTGGGTAGGTTTCTGAGGTTTTTGGCGGTTGGTGTCGGCTCGTTTTGGTTGTTGCTGCTTTTTTTGTGGCATGCTTGTTCGCGGATATTAGCTGATGTGGGATGGTTCATTGCTTTGGGGGCGTCAATTTGCGCGATCGCTGATTTTGGGGGTTGAAACTGTCTTTGCTGGTGATGGGGCTCCCCTTTGTTCTGCTGTGATTCCGTGGTGTTTTGTGTTGTTGTTGGTTGCTTGTCGCTGCAGGTTTAGGACAGTCGGGTTTTCCAGATTGGAGGCGGCTCGAGTTTTTGCGATGGGCCAGTCGATGTTTGCATCGAGCGTTGTAGATTTATATCTGGCGCTTCTGTCAGGAGCGAGTCAAGCTGGTCGCTTGGCGGTCAATGGTCGGAGATTTGGGCCTATCGGATTTCTTGCGAGTTGCGGACGTGAGTTTGTTCCTCGGGTCTGGGACGTGTCTTTGCAGGGCGGGGGGTGGGGCGTAGGGCTTTGGGTTGGCGGTTGGCAGCGAGAGGTTGCTAAGTTATTTTGCCTCGCTGCTTATTTTTTGAATTTTCGGCATGGCCGGTGTCTTTTGGTGCGTATCTGTGTTTTTGGTTATTGTGTGCCCTCTTGTTTATAGATCGTTGTGCTTATCGCGACGTTTTGCAGCTCTTGTTCGTGGCGTGCGGCGTGGCTGGATTGCGGGTTTTGGGGGTCCGTGAGGTTTGTGTGGTCTGGTTTTGGAATGGTTTCGTGGTGGTCTCAGCTGTTTCAATTGGGATACCGATTTTGGGTGACGTTGATGTTTTTTAGCTTCAAGTAAGGGTGTGTGTTTTTGGTCGCAATAATCTGTAGATGTTTGAGGGCTTGTGTTCGTTGGCGTTCCTGACTGCCTGGGGTTTTTCGGGTCCCTGCGCGGATAGATGTTTCTTCTGTGCAAGGGGTTTTATTCTGGCATTTATTGGCGGTGGGCTTGTGGATTTGGGAGTTCTGAGGTGGGCGCTTCTGAAGTGCGTTGCAGTGGCTGGGTCGTTAAGCTTCTGGTTATATTCTCTTTCGGATGGCAAGTGGTGTGTTAACAAATTTGTGTGTGAGAGACTGGTGCAAAGTGGTGCGGTTTTTTGCGTGGTATTTTGTTGATGGTCGCGGTTGGGTTCCGGCGTTTTTGTGGTAACGGGGTTGGCTTTGTGTCGGTATACTTGTGTGCGGTGGTGGTAGTGTGTCTGGGTGTTTGTTTTGTCGTGGTTCGCTAGGGGCTGGGTCTTTGTGTTGTGATAGAATACCTTCGAGATTCCGAAGTGCGTTGGCTCCAATCGTGGTTGCGTAACGGGGAGCGGGCGTTTGTTTTTGTTATTTGTTGGGGCATTTTGGGGCTTGGGCCGGTTGGTGCTATCTTTTCTGTGTGGTAGGTGGTGGTAGGGTGGCTGTTTTCGTTGTTGCGTTCGGTTTTCGGATCTTTTGGGAGTATTCGGTTTGGTGCTGGCATTTTGTGTTGTGTTTTGGGTGAGGTATTTGGACTTTGTCAGTATGTGATAGAGACTAGTGGCCATGCGGGTTTGTAGTGCATTTCGGCGGCGATCAGAAGCTAGATTGGGGTGTCGGGGGCTGGGCTGATAATCTTCTGCGTCCGCGTATAGCTGCGCTTTTGTTGGGCGTTGTTTAGAAGCAGCCTTGAGCATTTGCCACAAGGCGGATACCACCTGACTGTTAGTTTTTATGGGGCGGCGGTTGTGTATATGATATGTGCTTGTATAGGCTGTGGCGTTTCTGTTTTTTTGGCTGGGGGCATTTTTGAGCTTGGGCGTCTGCTTGGCGTGGTAATTTTGCGCATCTTAAGCTTTTTCGGGCGTGGTCTAGTTTGGCAGTGGGCAGGTTTGGAAGAGTAATTTGTAAATCGGGGTCTGAGGAGGGTGTAAGATTCTCTCATCGCTATCATTGTTTTCATAGTGGAGTTTCGGATGAACATTCTTCTTTCTCGATAAGGATTATGTTTCGTTAATTATTTTGGATTGTGGGGCCTAACGTTGCTCTGATCGAGGGGCTTGTTTTCGTTAGTGGGTAGTATTTTCATTGGGCTTATGCTGGTGGGTACTCGCGTCCCTTTCCTGTGGGTGAGGCAGGGCGGCTTGAACGTATTGGTGGTTGTGATTTTGCTTATCGTTTTTCTTGTCTCGGGCTGGGTGGGTTTGCTCTGCAGGTGTGTGTGCGTGTTTGTCCCATATAGGTGACTGTTTTCGGCCGTGAGCGCGTGTCGGCAGAAGTCGCGGTTGGAGCGCGATGGTGACGTCTTGTGGTCGCTGCTGGGGCGCCTTGGGCGGTTTTCGTGGTGTCGGCAACGCGACGTGGTGGGATTGGGTCATCGATAGTTTGGGGTTTTTTGGGGTTGTGTTGGTTTGTGGTTTTGTGGGTTGTGTGTAGGTCTTGGGGTTGGCTGCGCGCGGTTTTTCGGTGTGCTGTTCGGTGTGTCGTGTGGTCGCGTTTGTAATAGGTCAGGTATGCGTGCTTTTGTGTGCGATCTTTGGCGACTCGGGGTTGGGTTGCGGGCGTGTGTTCAGCAGGGTGTCGTTTTGGGAGGTTGTCTTGTTTACGCGATGTGTGTCGTTATCTTTCTGCGCATGGTTGGTGGCGGTTGGCGGTCTTTGGGGTTGTTTGTTTGTGGGTGGAGGTGTGGGTAGGTTTGCTGGCGGTACGGTAAGGCAGGTCCGGTACCATGTGCTGGTCTGCGGTGCGGATTGTGTTTGGCAGCTTGGTGTTGAGGAGAGGGATTGTGCCATTCTTGCTTGTGAGCAGTCGTGCCGATGACTTAGAGGTTTTGGTAGCTGGGGGGTGCTGTTTTGTTATTGGGTGCGGCTATGAGTGTGGGGTTTTTGTCAAAGATGTTTCTGCGAGACGGCTGCTCCAGTTCTCGTAGCGAAATTCATAATATTGTTTGGTCGGTTTTGTGGGTTGGCCGGTGGTGTGGGGGGTGCGGGGATGTTTGGTGCTGGCCGGTTTGGGCTACTGGAGTTTTGCGGTTGGTTGCGTGTGGCGGTTAGGTGTGAGGTGCTTGGGTGTGGGTTTGTGTTTTTTTTGTTCGTGTGCCTTTTGTGCAGTAACGGATGTTGATTTGAGCTATTCTTTGTTGTGCAATAGTTTGGACGTCGCGCTCTTCGTATTGGGAAATTGGTCTTGGGGCGCGGGACTCGAGAAGTTTTTGCGGAGTAGGATGTGTTGTTTTATGTTGCGGGGTTTTTGGGGTTTGGTGTTGTTTCTGTAATCTCGGTGTCGGGTGTGGACCTACGGCGGCTGGCGCTTGGCGTTCGATTATATTTTCGTTTTCGTGCGAGTGGTTTGGGGGGGTGTAGGCTTTTTTGTCGGGGTTGGATTGTACTGGCGCGCGAGAGGAGTTGAGTGGCGATATGTGGAGTCGTTGCCGGGTTGGCGTGGGGCTGCGTGTGGTAGGGTGGGGTGTCTTCGCGGCAGATTTGGGTTTTGGTCGTGGGGCTTGCGGATTGAGTTGCGCGCCCGAGTTGTGATGCTTAGAGATTAGGTGGGGCGTCTTGCTAAACTGTCCGTTTTTGAGTTTGCTGGGTAATGCTGGGGGGCAGTGGGCGCCGTAATTTTTTTGGTGAGTGTGTGGGTTCTGAGTTGATGGGTGGGGTTTGCGAAAGGGGATGGGATTAGGGCCAGATAAATTAGGGGGTTCCTTGATGGGCTATCTTCTGCTGGTAGGGTT
>Ga0163217_1021942_pt1 | contig 10661 bp, 8 predicted proteins | sample SynspAceP_FD_185933 | JGI IMG/M metagenome (GOLD analysis project Ga0163217, IMG submission 185933) | Saline lake microbial communities from Ace Lake in Antarctica - Synechococcus sp. Ace-P (PacBio error correction) | ecosystem: Environmental > Aquatic > Non-marine Saline and Alkaline > Saline ...
AAGATTGTCCAACGTGCGCGGCATCCTTTGCCAACCTGGTCGTATTATATCTCATTGCTGCGAAAGCCTGGCAGGAAGGTGTTCCGCACGCCCTCCAATTGTCCAATAAAAATCCCAGCCAAGCGAGCTCTCTTTGAAACCCAAACCGGTCCTGCACAGCGTGCGATTGGCCCGTTTACGACGCGCCCTAATGCCTGAAGAACTGTTGGCGGGCACAGTAAATCTCGATGTCAAAAGGATTCTCATATTTCATTACGCATACTCCCGAATGTTGAATCAAATCTTACCGTTAACCCGCTTGGCACCAATTTGCTGGTCCACACCGAAATACACCGTGTCCGTATCGGGAGCAAGAACGCGACCGGGCCGGCTCCATGCGTCCGTCAGGTAACAGATCTCCGTCCTATCTGAATAGCTGAACGTGGCACTCTCACACTGACTTCCTACGAAAACACTGTTCACATGACGGAGTGGTGGCGTCAATCGGATTTAAAACTAGCAGGGATGCAGGGACCTAGCGAATCTTGCATACATATCGTGATCTGCAGCCGCATCGCAGATCTGGATAAGCTCACCAAAAGCATTCCCGTCGCAATCTGCTGCATGCAAAACCTGCCGCGCGAGTTGCGCTTAAGCACCACAAGACCATTCTTCTTGCATTCCCTTGCGCAACTCCCTCGGCTGAGAGGATATTGAAGCACTAGCTTCCCGCGCCCTACACACACACGCAAACGTCCCGGGCTCCGTAAAGTCCACGGCATGTTATTCTCTTTGATCCAGATGCAACCGCCGATAATCGCGTTTGGGCTGATGACACTTAATTTGTTTCGAGCAAACGCTTCCCACGCGCCTTAGTAGTCCGATCGTGCCAGACAGCTCCATCCACCGACAGGTAGCGAGCTTCAACAGTCCCCATGAAAACCTGCCGAACGCGTGTCAAATCCAAATGTTCGCCGCGTAGTCGACGCTCACCGACCATCAATCGACCTCGCCAATACTTCACACCCGAATTTTAAACTCGGCTTCGCTTCATCATCAACACCATCAACTAAGACCAAATGTCCCAACTACTAACCCGTTGAGACTCACAGAACTAAAGTGAACTTCCTGAATGCACAGGTGTAACATTATCGCTTTGCGGCTCGCTACATAACAAATAGCTTCTAAATCAAGATAATGTTAAAATTTTTGAATGATACTGATTAAAATGCAGACCGAATAACGAGATCCCCACCGGAATCGCGTTCCTGTTCCGTGCTCAATGAATGATGCCGATTCGTATCTGAGCACATCCAAGAATCGGGCACATCGGAATTGTATGAAACATGCTCCATTGCGCCACTAAGCGCTGAACACGGACTCGAAGCATGCACCCAGGCAATCCCAGATCGAAAAGCTGTCGAGAGTACAGATCAGTTTACAAGACACAAAACCGCACCGCGTCTTGGCAGCGCATCCCCATGCTAAAACTGGCTTGAACAGAGACGACTACCGTTAATCCGTGAGTCCTGACCTTTAGGCTTAAAGCCTCTATCGCTGTACGCACTTCGCGACTCGGCAGAAAGATACTTTCCCAACAGAAAGTAGCACGCATACGCCTCTAGGCAGTGCATTGATTCCTCCGTCGCTGGCGTGATTCACGGCTCGCGAAATACGGGAGCGGTGACATGATCGATCTAGTACTTGGTTAGCAGACACAGATGCCAAGCTTGAACCCGTTTTTCCGAAGTCCACGGAGCAAGCCCCGGTAGACGTACATCGGTGATGAGCGGCATATATCCATTAACGCACAATGGCTTACGTGCTGAGCCTGCAGAGTAGAGGTGCCACACACAGACCCTTATATCCGATGGAATCGGTGGAAGCGAGAAAGGCTCATTATTTGCAGCGCCGGATGCTTCTGGATATAACGGACAATTAGGTGAAGCGAGCGCTCTGAGACGTCCCTTATCTGATCCGATCACGCAACGCAATACTGAAAGAGACCACCGACACACGCCTCAAATACAGAAAAAGTGTGACGGACCGCGCCTGCTCGTGACTATGCGCACCAAACTGGGCGGGCTAAGGCTCGAAAAGAACACATACAGCCGCGGCTCGCCGCTCGAGTGCGCGTATGGTTCCTGACGCGCCGGCGCGACGCACGCGAGGATCGCAGGCGCAGGGAACGTCCTTACCCGCCCCTTCCTACGCCGAACACATGCTGGCGACCGTGCGAGTCACTAACTCACGGTGGCCTGTTGATCGTACCGACTCACACACGGACGCTTCTGAAGAACAAAGAGGAGAATTCAAAGCGTACAACCACCTCATAATGGCACGCGCGCGCTCCATTGAGTGATGGACCTATAGATGGCGAAACGACGACGCGCCAGGATCCCTAATAACACGACTACGAGCTCAACCACTAGCAACGCGCGCGACAGACCCCATTCTTGCCGTTCTCAGCGCTGCTAGTGGCGTTGTGGGACTGCGTAATTTTTGTCGGTTAGGTGATCCTTAGCTCCCCTCTAATCCTCATGCCCTCCTTCGTTTTGGTTGTCGGTGAATGGTTCGCTGGCCGACTTCGCCTGTGCCCTTTTATTGAGCGCTGCACGTGCCTGGCGAAAAGCTTTCGCGTTCATCTCGACGAGGCCCGCGTGATGAACGAGCCGTCGACCAGCCGCGACGGTCATGGCTCATTTGTCGGCAGATCTATCCCAGACTCGCTGAAGGCTTGGTTGCTGCGAGGCGATGCCATGCGGATTCCGTAGCGCCGCGCGATCAGCTCGAAGAGGACGCCGGTTTCCAGCCTGATCACTTGTGGCATAGTCATGTCGTCGAGCACGATCGCGTCAGAAACTTATCGAGTTGGCGAGGCCGCTTCACGAGAAACGAATATCGCGCCTTGCAGCCTGAAGCGCTGCACAGGTCGCTGGTCCGGCGTGTAGAACGCACGATTTACGGTCCTTTCCACCAGAGCGTGACCCGTAATGCGCACAGGAGATGCGTACTTGCCGTTGCCGAGCAATTACCGCTTGATAGTCGATAGGTTGCGCATGCGCGTCACAATCGCTCTGCTGCAACCTCGATGCGGGTCACGGGGCAAGGTTGGCAGGGGCCTTGAAGTCGAAGTTGCAATGGTTTTTCTGCTTTGCATTGTGACTTCGTTCAGCAATGGTCGGCGGATGCGTGCGCATTGTTCGCGCTCGGCGAGTTCATATTCCGCCAGAAGGCGGATAACGGCATTCAAGGCCAGCCTCTTCTTTCGGCGCGGGATGGCAACTCGGCCCAGAGCTTGTGGAACTTTGCGCAGCTCCGGAAGCGCGGTCCAACAGCTGGCTCACGTGAATTGTCGATCTCGCGCGTCATGCGCTGCCCCCAAGGAGAGCGATCGAAGCTGTCCCAGCTGAGATGGGCGACAACCACATCCTCGCATATGCCTGTGGCCCTTTGGCACCATCACAATACCCAGGGCCTTGGGCTCCGGCCACTCCGCTGCGTCGAGTCTGCTTTCCTAACATGCGCCAGTTCCGGCGCTCAACAGCCCTGTTCATGGCAATGAACATAAATCGACCATCCGGCGCAGGCGTCCCGTTGCATATTCGCGTGACTGCAATACCTTCTCACCTCAGCATATCCGGGTCGGGGAAACAGCTGTCGCCGTAGATTCGAACTCCCACAGGGCCTGCGTTTGCGCCGCAGTGGCGTGATGACAATGGGTGATAGTTGAAATTACATGGACGCGCCTGCCATTGTTGCCGCCCGCGGGCCGGAGAAGGGGTCCGACAGGTTCCACCAGAAACCCTCGATCGTCATCGTAGAGTGGAGCGGCGCAGACGTTGTCCTCGGATTCAGCTGCGACGTGCGCGCTGCTAAGCCAGAATACTCTGATCAGAACCCGCCGCCGCGTTGACTGGCCCCGCCACGATCTCGTGAAGTCGTGGTGCGCCGCTGCGCATGAAGGCTTCAAATGCCGTCGTCTCCGCTAACGGTCAGAACTGCCGCCTGCTTGTGCCCGGCAACCAGCGTTCGATAATGCCGTTAATTCTTACAATCGTTGCGAAGTCACGCGGCTGCCGCGCAGGATCAGTGCCTGAATCAATGTCTTTCATTGAGATGCCGGATTCTGGAGTTACTCCACCGCACCATCTCGTGGCCTCACCACGGTTTGTTGCGCTGGCGTCCATGCCGTAAGGCCCGACGAAGGCATCATAGCGCTTGGTGATGTCCTCTGGCGCTGAATATCGGTGGTCATGTCGGAAAGCGGCCGAAAGCTGTTCGGTCCGGTGTTTTTGCGGCACCCACCAAGCGACAATAGGGCTTGCCTGCAGGTTTCGCCACGCTCGTAAGCTTTCCCCACCCAAGAAAACGAGGCCACCATTGTTCCCAGCGGCTGTAGACCATTCGACGAAGTGATAAGCAGTGCGGGAACGATGCCGCGATATTCTACGCCCAACTCGTCACATGGGTAAGTCGACGGCCCATGGTATCCCGGCTCGGCGTCTGGCGAAGAATGAAATGTCGCGCTCGGGACCGTTCAAAGCCCCCACTGCCCGCACCCGCGCTCCAGGTGCCCGAATACGGTCGTCGGGGAACGTCCAGTTGATGTGCTGCTTTGAAGGTGGCGCAACAAGGGTGATGCCTCACGCGCTTTCATTTCCAAAGAGGAGGAAGGCCGTTCCCAAATAGCGTTCGGAGAGGATCGCTCACAGTGCGCCCTCTGATCGATCTGCGCTTTGAGGGCGTGTGGGTCGGCATCGAATCGTCGGCGGTTCGTCTCGCTTGAACCAGGCGCGGCCACCGTGTGCCTGACTGTGATTTGAAGGTCGTCATGTAATATATCTCATTTGCTGTCGTGATGTTGTAGGTTCAATTCCGGGTTCCTCCGTTTGATGGCAAGAGACCCGCTTACCCCGCACGCCCATCACCTATCCAATAAAATCATCAGCCGTGGGCTGCCCCCCAAATCAGGGCAAGCCCGCTTACCGTTCACCCACCGCCAAAGGTGTTGTCGGCAACCTGGCCAAGATGTTGTCTGCCATCAAGAACGTCGTAACGACTGCCTAAATGCGGTCCGTGATTCGCGGGAAATTTTGGTTGGAGGGCGGCGCTCTGCTGACGAGGAAAAGCTTGAACGATTGTCATTCGTTGGATTGGAATTGCGATCGATGATCGAAGGCGCTTGCGCGAAGGCACCAGCCCGAAGCCTGCGCGCATGCTGGAAAGGCGCAGCCGCAGCGGGCCCGATGCCCGCGATTAAATCTCCGTGCCGCTCCTCCCCCACATTCTGCCGAAAATCGTAGATGAATCCCCGATTGTGGCAACTGCGAAACGCGCTGCTCGGCAGGCGCAAGGCAGCTGACACCGCAGCACAACCTTCTTGCCGCTCCACCTAGCTCTCGCCGCCGCTCCCCCCGCGGGATGTCTTTGCGCGCGTGAGCTGAAGAGATCCCTCGAAAGGGACCGTTCTCAAGACAGCCCGCCACCGATTGGGCATGTCCTCAAGTATTAGGTCAATACCCAAGCACAACGCGCGAACCCGTGAAATTCTGGCGTGAAACCAATTACACGGTCGGGCGCTGTTTCCTCTCTCGGCCCGCAATCACCGAAGCGCAATACAACTTTACACCTCGGTGGAGGATCTACAGCGCTTGTCTATCCTGAACTGGCTCCTGACTACATGAGAAGGAGCCACTCCACCACACCATTTATGTGGCATGCGGCGGTTTGGATCGTAAAGCCGCTTGGTCGTAGTGGACCGTTTTAGTTTGATCACCGTCCGTCCTCCCACAGGGCCTAAACGATACGCGTGTGACATCCAACGCATGAACAAGCACTAGGACATGGCGAAGATGACACAACATAACCAGCGTGGATATTCCAACAGCCATTTTGGACGCCATTCAGACTGAAGACGGAAAGCGTCGCTCGCTCGATAAAACCCGCGACGGATTTCGCGCTTGTGCGCAAATTGGCTAGCCAAGGGCGCCGATAGCAGCGGATACGTGTTTTGAGCCGACGGTCCATACACAGCTTCGAGAACGAGCGTTCAAGCAAGACATTTCCTTTGGTCTAAGTGAACCATTGCAAGCGCGCCGGCTTCGCTGAAGCAACACGTGAACCCAGGCCAAGACCGATGCTTGGATGCCCGGATGATTTTGGCACCGGAAGGGGGCTTGCGTTCACCTACCTCAACGCTTGTCAAGGAAACCCTTATTCCAGGATTTACACGTTGCGCGTCCGCTGAATCAAGGACGCTACGCACGCACACGCAACCGTCGCCGCTCAGACCCAGGATATTGCTCGCTTGAAACGCAAACCAAGCGCCGCTCAACGCGCAGGTAGAACGTCAGTTTGCTGAGTCTGACGCTGAAAAATACTTGACCTGACTTGAGGCGCAGACGCACCACTGCACGCAACCGGCGATATTCTCTGTTCCATCCTGGGATCGGCACAGTCCCGAGCCGCACGCTCTGCTGACGCTGTTGCCCAGAGTCGTACTTACGCGAAAAACAAGTTGCCACCCACAGCTTGCACCCATCCTCGACAATCTTGGGCAATGGCAGCATAGTCGTTCATAGGAGTCGGCGCAAGCCGTTGCGAGACGCCCTCTACAATGCCACGCGGCGAATCGCCACAACCCGGATCTCAATCTAAATAAGCACGCCCTTTCGAGCAGTCGAAAACCAGCAAGGTCGCCATCGTGCCCGTCACGCAACTCTCGAAACGGCAAACGCATTGTCAAAAGCCGATCGGATGTGGACCCAAAACGTCTTGATCAAGACGGATACTCAAACAGCCGGCCAGCGTCCTGCTTCTACGCGTCGACGCACACCGACGGCAGATGCACGCCATCATTCTCTGCGCGCGCCCGCATCGTCCTCGAAGCAGCGCTCGTCTTTGAACGCCACGTCTGATTACGCCCCCAAAGAACCGTGTGAAAAGCTTTTTTTGATATCCGATACTTTGACTGCGGATCTGGCAAACGGAAGATTGACGCAAGCCGCTTCACCTTGTTTTCAATTGGACCAATTTTGGAGGTGAAACTGATGCGACCACAAGTACGTGAAAATCCGCTGTCTTTGCGCACATAGTTGGTCTCGAAGTGGTTTGGAAATTCTCTGGCGCGATCTCCGAGTGTTTGATTTGCAACGATCAGCTGCGAGTCAAGTGTCATGGGCTCGATGGTTGGCTGAGGTTTTGCCAGTCCATCATTTTGGCATTGTGACTTTGCCGGGAGCCACAGGGCCCAGAGCAACATGCAACGGTTTCGGCACAAGGCGTCACGGCCGGTCTTGATCCGGCGTCGAACTCCTCGTTTAGCCGTTCGATCGCGTGGTGTCCGCGCCGCTTCCATCGCGTCGGATCGAGGCTCGGTAAGTGAACAGTTCGATCCCCGCCTCTCAGACTATCGCCGACCCGCCTGCACTTCAGCCCCATTTGCGCAAGAACGCTTTTGCGGCGGGTCCGACCATAGTTTGTCGGTGTATAGCGTAAATCAATGTCTCCGATAATCGTTGCCAGTTTTCAGCATGTGCCTTGGGCAGCGTGGCCAACAAGATTGCGACGCTGTAACCGTGCAGCGCGTCGGCAGGTCACGCCCCCACAGCGCGCACAGTGCGCCTCGAAGCCCGGTGCACCAATCGACATCACAAACTCGAGCCGTTTCCGCACTCTATCCAGATCACGAGAACTGCCGCAGCGGCGGTGTTTCCCGCCCATATCATGAATGGAAAGCAATTACCTCTGTCCACCGGCGCACGCACATTTTCCACAAGAGCCGAGCAGCCAGCACTGCGATTGTGCCTCTTGTCGAGACGCGTCTTTGATGACGGTGCCGTCGAGGATCAGACCGGATAATGTCCTCATAGCAGCTACGGCGCACCAGCGTCCAATCCACCTCCACTTGCCCAAGCCCTGCTTACCACATCCTTGCGACAGCCCCCTTGAAGCACGCACACGCAACGCTCCCACCCGCCGCGTGTTTCGTGCCCGCGAGTAACGATTGCGATCAGCGCCTCGCGTCTTGTCACCGCCTGCGTACGCGCAAGCTTGACCCATTGCGCTTGACCTGCCCCCGCGTCCTTCAATCCCGGCGCGAGGCCACGCGCATGGTCTTCGGCCCAAATGTCCCGATTCGCTGGCCGACCCGATTTGCCGGGGTGCGATAACCTTCACCTCCCCGGCCGTTCGGCCATAGCGCAACCGGCCACGAAAACCGTACCAGCTCTTCGTTAATAACCCTCGATCGTGCCGCGATGTTCCGCGCGAAGCATCCTCGATCGGATCAAAGCCGTCCTAAATGCAAGTAGCGCAGGCGCGCTGGTGTCTTTATTCTGTGTCATGGCGTGATCCTCCTGTGCGGGCCAACAGGGCCGTTGGGTGGGTTTGGTTCACCGGAATTACAACTTCAAATTCCACCATCCGAACACGACCGCGCACATTCAAGAGGTTCTTGTGATCGAATGGGTTCTTTGGCGCAATCTCCCGGATCAGAGTCCAACCGAGTTCCGGTTGAAGACGGAATCACCCGTTCAATACATCGGCATGCCTAATGAACACTTTTATACTGCCAGGTCTTTAGCCCGGTCTGAACAAACTCCCAAAGTCCTCCGGGGGGATACAATGACACCACCATAAACGAAAATCGCTGTTGTCAATTTGGCGACCTGATGGCGTCCGAATCATCGCTGTGAAAAGACTTGTGACCAAGGGCTGTCGTGATGCCGGAATAGCCCAAGCATCCTGGCGCGCGGGCTGTCAGCGACTGGGACGCAACTATCGCGCTCGCGCAAGTTCCAAGGGCCACCCAGCCTGAATGTGCGGCGCTTGTCCTGGTCGCAATACCCTGTTGTCGGCCGCCCATGACGCCGCCCGCTGATCCGTTCGCGCAATGGAGTCTGGTTGCGATCCCTGCACTTGCGACAAATCCGCCGCGGCGCGCACACGCCAGGAAATGAACGAAGGCGCGGTCTCCGGCCTGCCGCTTTGTCTATCGATCCTCGGCCGACCTTCTGAGCATAGGAAGACTTGAATGCGTTGACTGGCGTCGCAAATCAACGGCCAAGATTGGGCAACTGCCTGACCACCGGTGCATTTCCTGCTGGTAACCGGCAAGTCAAACTAGCAACGCTGGATCTCGGACCGGGATCCGAGGCCGCACAATCAGCATCCAAAAGTGATCGTAGCAACTGGTGAATAATTCTCCGTAGGTTAGGAATTTTTTCACGTTAACGCTCTACAATTGGGCGTTCCATTCGCCGGTATAGGCAACCGGATTAGAGACTTCAGTCTCCCGCAAATCCGTCGCGGGCTTCCAAGACACAACAAGCTCTCTCAAGCCCTCGTTATAACCACGCCGGGGGGTCCAGGCGATTGCCACGATCCACAACATATCGGCTGAAGCACCGTCGCATGCATGCATGAACCCGCAATCTCCGCAAACCGCAGAATCCGACCTTATCGACCGTCGCCAGCATATCCGTGTACCGCCGCCCTGCCTCCAAAATCTCGTCCTCGTTCCCATGCTGAGTACCCGCCTCATCTACCCCGACAAGTTTTCTCCATAAGTTTCTAGTGATGCAATGCACAATCATCAGAACGATTCAGGCGAGCAATGCTGGCTCACTCAGATTGTCGCGTATAGTGCGTGCCTCTTCGTTCGCAAAGGCATCAGGACCGCCGTCTCGAAGCCAACTATCAACTTTGACAAACAAAACTTCAACGCACCATGCGCCGAGTTCGAGCGCTGGACAAACGTATCGCAGAAGATCGACCGAACTCATTTTGCGATCTAAAAGGCAATGAAATCAGCGGATCCCAAGCGCAGCCAAGGAGCAGGTTGCTTCAAAGAAGGCGGGCTCGATAGAGACGCATCCAATCTATCGTGAAAAACACCTTGGGGCGGGGCTCCAACAATTCGGTTCCACCAAGGCCTACGATGACCGGAAACCTCTGTCGCAAATATGACAAACTGCTCAATGCCCTGACGTCCAGACACGCTGCACTGGTTCGACATCACGATTACAGGCAGGATTGAACCCGAAAATCGAGATTGAAACCGTGCTCACCTCACCCTCAAATTCCACTGGAACAAACCTAGCAATTGATGACGATTCGCAGTTCAGGTTTGCGCCCTATGAGGCGACAAACATCAATATCTCAAACCCAGCTCTGGCGGATCATCTAATTATCCTAATGCTGCGTCCCTGCTTAGCCACTGCCAAGGCATCTAATACTGCCTGCAATGGCCTCTTGCGCGAATGCTGCAAAGACCCCTTTAGCGGCCTAGGAAATCACTTCCGCGCAGATCGCGGCAAGCGTCTTCGCGAGCCCATCAGCGGGACACTCGAAAACCCGGCGGACTGCTGTATAAGCCGACCCCGTGCTGTAATACGGGTCTCGTCGCCGCCATTCGATATCCGCGCGGTAAGTACTTGTATCGCCGCCGGCTTCGGTCAAAGGTTTGCCCCAGAAAACGCAGGGGGCATTCTCTGTCAGCATGTCGCAGCACTGCTAAATGCGTCGCTGCAATATAGCACTAGACTTATTCATCGGGCTCCTCGGCCTTTCTGCACCGGACAGCTTACCCATTCCTGCCCAGCCTTTGCCATTTATTCAACTGTTCACAGTTGTCCAAACGGGAATCATCCTGGCTTCAAACTCTGCCACCGTTCTCT
>Ga0163217_1034132_pt1 | contig 10661 bp, 8 predicted proteins | sample SynspAceP_FD_185933 | JGI IMG/M metagenome (GOLD analysis project Ga0163217, IMG submission 185933) | Saline lake microbial communities from Ace Lake in Antarctica - Synechococcus sp. Ace-P (PacBio error correction) | ecosystem: Environmental > Aquatic > Non-marine Saline and Alkaline > Saline ...
GTAATTGGCACTAAACGCTGGCCATACCACCTTCTGAGGTAGAGAACGTCTATCTCAAGGTAAGCAAATCCTTTCTTCGATTCAATTGGATGAATAAAATCAGGATGCGAGCTTTGGCGGCTATCTCACAGAGTAAAAGTCATTTCGAAAAAGCATATGCTTACCGTAAAAAACAATCCGCCGCGAATATGAATTCTGCTGGGATCTTGACGCAGCGTCCCTCCCATCGCAGAAAAAACGCCTATCCAACCGAGAATTTCTCAATGCTTCCGGCCGTAATTTTCTGAAGCGAGCCGAATTCCTATCCCAAAAAGATGGATGCAGAGGTAATCTATGGGGAAATGAGCAAAAAAATCAAAGTCGCGGTCATTATGAAGTTTTTGGAATTTTCACAATATTGGCCGCTCCCCCTATGCATAAATTCCTGCCGCGCACAGCATAACGGACGGGATTTTGACCAAAGACTAAGAAGAAACTTCGCAAACATACCTGACTTATACCTTTGGAAGGTCATAAAGCGATGGAGGAAAATTGTAATTAATATGTGTCGCAAAGAATTGAAAAGGCTTGCGAAGTCGCGATCGAAACCGACACGTTTATTTGGCTCAACTATTGAAAGATTAGAATTGTTTCCACACACGACATACTAAGAATTCGAACTGCCAATCAGGCTTATTTTTGCCAAAGCAAATGCTAAGCAAAGAGAACAAATTAATCTCTCTTGAGCTTTTTTTGTTGAAACCTTATAGCCGCAATTAGGGCTACTTAAACACAAGAATTTTTAAGAAGTGGAAAGAACAAAAATTCTACTTTAACAAGCGATAAAATTGAAAAATGGAATATCTAGATAAACTCCAACCCCGAACACGAGCCGCCGTCGGAGCATACAGAAGTCCCCTGATGGATTATGAGCCGGAGCTGGATCTGGCAAAAACCCGAGTGCTCACCTATCGGATCGCCCACTTGATCTATGCCAAAAGGGTAGATGCCTTTCAATATTCTTTCTTTGGACCTTTACTAATAAAGCAGCTGCAGAATGGCGCACCGAATCGAATCGCTGGCTGGGTCTTGAGGCTCGAAATATCGTGGATGGGAAATTCCAACTCGTCTTGCAAAAGATCCTACGAGTGGAATCCGGCAAGATTTGGGTTACCCTTCCAACTTCACGATCTACGACGCAGATGATTCCAAATCTCTGAATTCGTAACCATTGTCCAAAGATAATCGCGAACTGGATGGATAAAGTCTACAAAGCAAACGCTGTCCTTTCCAGAAACTCAGGCGCAAAAAATCGGCTGATCTCTTGGCAAGCCTATGCAAAAATGATCCATTTGTTCAAAGCAGATGACGAGGCAGCGATGAAGCGAAAATGGGTGAATAATCTACCAGAAATACCAAGACCGACTCTTCAAAGCCGGAGGCGGATGGATTTCGATGTTTGCTCTTCAATACTAAACGTGCTCTTCAGAGAATCATCTTGATGTGGTCAATAAATATCAGCAGCGATTCCGCTATGTGATGGTGGATGAAGTTTCAGGACACCAACCTTTCGCCAATACCATGATGCATCCCAAAAAAGCTAGCAGCCGTCCACCAGAATATCCTGTGTGGTTGGCGATGATGCCCAGAAGTATGCTATGCTTTCCGCGGCGCAGATATCCAAAATATCCCTCAATTTTGAAAAGACTATCCCTTGACCATTTTGTTGGTAAAGCTGGAGCAAAATTTACGCGCTCCACCAAGACCATCGTGGAAGCCGGCCAATTCGATCATCGACAGATAAGCGCAGCTTCAAGAAAGAAGTCTTGGACTTCCAAATCCTGAAGGCGATTGTCGAATTGAATCAAGGCGCGTTCTGATAATGAGGAAGGAAAAATTTGGCAACAACGATCTTTGAGGAGAAGAATAACAAGAAACTTCAAAAAACAGCGACTTTGCGATTCTTTAGCCGGACCAACTCTCAATGAGATTCTATGGAAGAGGCGCCTTCGCAAACCTGAACTTGACACTAATAAGATTTGTCGGAGGGTTATCTTTCTACAGCCGGAAGGAAATCAAAGACCTCTGGCAATACATGCGTTTTGCGGTCAATCCGATGGACGAGGAAGCCTTCAAGCGAATCATATTATCCAAAACGTGGAATTGGAATAACCTCGGTGGATAAGTTGTGGTGGCGGCATACGATCATGACATCGTGATCCGCTTTGGCAAGTGAGTGCAAAATGGACCAGCTTTTCTTGGCGGTAGAGCAGGCGGTTTGGTGATGGATTTTGCCACACTATCAAAGCCTTCCAAATCGAAAATCGAACGCAAAGATGCTTTTGAGGCCGGTCCAATTATATAGCAAAGCAAAGTGGCCTTTTGGCGTGAGCTTTAAAACGAAGACAAAACCTATCGAAGGACTCAATCGCTACGAAAACGTCCAAGAACTCCTCATGCAATCAAGGATATGTGGGACAAATCCCGAGAATGAGGATTAAAAGTCTGGGTTCATTCTCCAGGCAGAATCGCCTTGCTCACCGATAATGATCGCTAACAAAAGATCTGACTGATGCGAATTACCTTATATGACCGTTCAACGGTCTCCAAAGGCCTTGAATTCAAAGCAAGTGTTTTGTGGTTTGGAATGGAGGAGGATCTATTCCATCTCAGAATGAATGAATGCCAGAGTCGGGAGAGATTTGGAAGAAGAGCGTAGGCTATTTTATGTCGCGACCACATCGTGCCAATGGACCAAGTTTGTAATTTTATCACCTACGCCTGGACCAGATACCGATTTGGAACGGCTTTTGAATTGTGAGCCGAGTAGATTTTCTGGAGGAAGTAAGAGGCAAATTGCATCAAAGTAACAAACGGATGAGCACCCGAGATATGCGGGGAGCATTTCGAAGCGAGGGACTTCCTGGAGGCTCGGGATTCGTTGGTATCAAAAAACGACAGTCAAATCAACCGTCCAGCAGGGTTTTAAGCTTCACACGCCGAGTCCTGGACTTTAAGCCTTCTTAATAACACGAACAACTTCAAGCGCAGCAAACTCGTGGAGCATCCGAAATTTGGTTTTTGGTAAGGTTTTCAAAAAATTGAAACGCGAAGGACTTAACAGGAAAGCAAGCGATCGAATTTTTGAAAATTTTGGTGAGAAAACCTTTATTTTAGCTTTGCGGCAAAGCTGCAGAATTATAGACTAATCCTGCGCCCTAACCTTTGGGGTAATTTTTTCATTTAGCCTTTTTGCTAACGCAATTTAAGGGCGAACTTATTGAAGTATAAACCTTACAAACACAACATTTTGAAAGAAATAGCGGCCAAAAAAATCCAACGCTTGGTTGATCACAATCACCGGAATCGAAGAATCGTGAAAAAGCGTACCAAAGTGCTTTTAACAGTCATTGAGATCATCCAAGCAACTCAACCCAACTTGGAAACAGGAAAACGAACCAAAAACTTTGGGATGACTTGTATATCATGTCGATTTTATTAGATTGTAGATGGCGCCTTTCCCTATGCTGAGAAAGAATTGCTTGGGAAGAGACCTTATGCCCATCGGATATCAAAAGGTGAAGTGCAATTCAAAGCACTACGGAAGAATATCGAAAACTCATCGAGCAGGCTATCGAAATCGAGGACGAATGAAGAGCAGGAAACTGCGATCATTTATGTAAGGCAGTTGAATGAGAAAGCTTTCACTCGACTTGGAATCGCGATAATTTTTTTGACGATGGGAATTATTCCTCGCGACATCAAGACCTATCCAAAGGTAACTCACATTGATCTGGGAAAAGGTGAAAGAAAATAGCCTCTTCGAGTCCAACACCAGAAGAGACTTCAACTACCTATCGCTGTAGATCCTCCAGGGAAAAACAAAGAATCCTGTGCATAAACAAACCGAAAGACCGGTCGGACAAAAAAAAAACGACGAAACTAATGGGAAATGCATTTCGGGTTGTCCGGTGGCAAATAAACTTAAAGGCGAATTAAACCCCCACAAGGAGCAAAAAACGAAAGCATTACAAATCCTCTGTGCGGTCCTCCTCAACTTCGGAAGAAAAATCATAATCAATTAAAAATCCCAAACATCTCCGAGATGTCAATAAGGCCTGATATGAATTGCTTAGCGATATGGTGTGAAAGTTGAAAACTAGGACCAGAATCCTATTTCCATCCTAAGCTGATGAAGTAAATCTCGACTACCTAGAACCGCAGACTTCCTGAAAAGCGGCCTCTTTCTTTACGAGGTTCAGTGATGATCCTCGCCACCTTTATCCCGATTTGGTAGCAGGAAAAACTTTCCCAGCCAGGGGGCGATAAAGATTGGACGAAGAAGAATGGACACCACTTTTTTTGGGTTTCAAAACTTGGACCAAATTCACTACGATGCAGGCAAATGAGATTTTTCCAACATCGATGGTACAAAAATCTAAGGGAGCATAACATTTGCTGGACGAAGTTTGTCACTGTACTGCAACATCGTGATGGCCGCGGTGGATGGCAAGAAGGCAAAACCACTATTTAATAATGCACCTGTGAGCTTTACTTTGCAGCAGCTTTTGTGATTGCTCAAACAGAATGGGGCGCAAAAATCACCGGGGTTGGCTCTAAATCTCTCCCATATTAAGGAGTGAAAAAACTGGGTGGTTACCGATCACACCATGCTTCCTGAATATGATCGAGATTGGGTCCTTTATTGGCTTAGCGGCAATGACGCAGTCTGAGATCACGATTAAAGACTGTCAAAATTCAACCGATTGGGAATCATTCCAGAGACCTTTTCGAAAGAATGGGATCAAAAGCTGGAATTTCGTGGTGATGATATTTATGTCCAGCACAGTCCAATTATGAGATTGAAACTTTTATAAGATGGATCGATCCTGAAACGGTTTGCTGATCAGATTTGCCTGGATTTACTCCGGATCTGCTAATCGATTATTTTGGTCACTGGCATACAAAGCTAAGGGAACTTGTCTTGATACATCAAAAATGTTTTTTTGAATCCAGATTATTCTTCCGTGGGATAAGTTAATTGATATGGGAGCTCAGATTATTCTTTGTGATCCAAATACGTGCTTAGCTTGTGATTGGTTTAGATCGAAAATATCCCGCTCGTGGTAATCGATGACTTCACCCGATATTAGAGCAGGTGTGTCCTTGTGATTGCTGCATTATCTGCAAATGGCACTTCCGTTATCGATAAACATCGAACAAATCGATCGAGGCTATCAGCAGATCGACTGAACGATTGAATGCACCGGAGCAAAAATAGAGCAATAAGCTTAAGCATTCGGGAGGGCTACCTCCCGATAGTCCTTCACGGCAAAATGATTTCAATTGCGCCAAGAAATTACCGTCAAAAGAGCTCTAACGGTCAAATCTGACGACCAAGGACTTTGCCACTATTTTCAGACAGCTTTAGAAGTTTTCCTTTTGAGCGAATTCACCAGTACACTTAAAGAATATCTGGATTCTAAGATTACGTTTTGCCTCCCGGTGAATTCAAATTCTACGCTTCCATACCCATAATTTGCAACAAACTTTCAGGCCGGCTACAATTTGCGAGCGCCATTAGACTTGTGTTTCCAAAATCTGGCGGAAAATCCAAAGGGATGTGGGGTACTTGATGAAGTGGGAGTGCAAAATTTTCATTGGATGCTGACTGTCTCCAAGGATTCTGGAAGGGTGGACCGCGACGCCAAAAAGCTTCCTGTTCTTTGCCCCTATTCCTATCAAAGTTAAGATTTTTGTATGTGAATCTCTTCAAAACTGATCGGTGGCCGAGGTTTTTCATATTTTTCCAAAATCCAATCAAAACCTGCAAGTAAGCACCTTGATTCTTTTACGGCTCGGACTGCCCTCTTTCCTAATTTCAATTTTGAAGCTGACGCAAAAAAACCAGAGAAAAGCCTCAAAGCTTTTAAAACTGGCCTCTGAGCCTTGTGCGAAAAGTTCTAACATCAGCCGGAACTAGGCCGGAAAAAGAAAAGCCCCATGAAAAACGGAAGTGGACATTGATTCTCAAAAAACCGAGGGTTTGAGATTTATTTATGCAGAAAAAACTCAACTTAAAAGCAACAATTCAATTGATGGGTGGAAAGCAAAATATTGGTTCCTTCATGGAGCTAGCTTTGACCAATAGCTTTTCCTTATCCCCAACACCAAAGGTCCCTTGTAGGCTGACGCATCTTGATATTCCTACGACATCAATGTTATTTCAATTGGCTGCTGCGCTGGCTTCTTATTATTAACGCTAAATACAGGTGACCTTTTTCAAGATACCATCATGACAGATTTCACCGTAGATGTGGACGCGCTCACTACTGCCCTTGAATCAGAATTGGAAAAAGATTGTAAACCAATCTTTCTTGCTTAAGAAAATCCCTATTCAGGTATAGCTCCAGACTTTTTCATTTTTTTTTGGTAACTTCTGGACAAAATTTTCTCAACCCAAAGCACCTATGACCAAAAGAGAACTTCGCAGCCAAGAATGGGTACGGACGCACCGGAAAAAGATGGATTTCATCTTCGATCTTGGATGAAAAACCAGCTTCCCTCATCATCTTTCCGACGGAGATAAGCCAGTCATCGGCATCTGTAACACGTGGTCAGAACTAACTCCATGTAACGCCATTTTAAGAGAATTTGGCAGAAAGCTTGAAGCGTGGGGATTTGGGAGGCCGGTGGCTTTCCATTGGAGATTCCAGTAATGTCTCTGGAGAATGCTCCATCAAGCCGACTGCCCGCTTTTTAGAAATCTGGCTAGTATGGACGTTGGAAGAAAGCATTCGAGCCAATCCAATGGATTGGAGTCATCTTGAATGTGTGGTTGTGACAAAACCAACCCCTTCCTAGTCATGGGTGCAGCCTCCAGTGGACATTCCTTACTTTGGTTGGTTTCCGGCGGACCGATGCTGGTAGGAAGATTTAAAGGCAAGAAAATAGGGACCGTCCGATGTCTGGCGTTTTGCAAGAAGATTTTAAAATGGGAAAAACTTTCCCCAAGAAGATTTATTCGCTGCAGAAGCAGCCATGTCCCGCTCAGTAGGGCACTGTGCAACCAATGGGAACTGCCTCCACAATGGCTGCCCATGGTGACGCCCTTTGGCTGGCTCTACCGGAAACGGCCAACCAATCCCAGCGGCAGATTCAAAGGCGAAAAGTTCTTGCCCACATGTCCGGATGCGGAATCGTGGAAATGGTCCCAATGAGGATCTGAACTGTTCCAAAATTTTAACCCGAAAAGCCCTTTGAAAATGCCAATCATGGTAAATTGCAGCTTTAGGTGGATCTACCAATTTCAATTCTACATGCTAACTGCTAATTGCAAAGCGGATTGGAGTGGAACTTGAATTGACAGATTTCGAATCATTTCTCTTCGAAAATCCCAACTGATCGCAAAACGTGCAGCGTCGGGAAAGAGCATTGGGTCGAGATCTTTTCTATGGCAGGTTGGCTTGCCTGCCGTGATTGAAAGAAATCGAGAAGCAACTTAATACCGACGCAATCACGATCAATGGTAAAACCATTGGAGAGAATATTGAGAAAGCAGAAATGTTAATGGAATCGGAATCTGATTGGGACTTTTGATAATCCATCAAACCAGGTCCGGCATCGCAGTCCCTCAAAGGAAACCTCTGCCCGAATGGAGCTTGTGATCAAGCATCGCAGCTAGTCCACATTTACTTACACATACGTCGTGCAGTTGTTTTTGAAAATATTGATTGAATACAAGGCTATCATCGGATTTCCCCCAGACTTAGATATTGAGAAAAACTGCGTGATGGTCATGAAAAAAACGTAGGACCGAAAAGGCTATCCTGGGAAATGCGGAAGTAGGAAATATGGGCTTGCCCATAAGCCTATTGAAAAAGGGGATCAGGACAAATCCCTCCGCAATCTCAAGATGGACGGAATGAGCGGAACTGGCTATGGCACGGTCGTAACTTCCACGTCTCTCCGGATAACTGCAATTGGGGGTCCATTAGCGTCGTACAAAATGGCCGATATGATTGAGCTGAATGCCCCCGGGGAGACAATTAACGCTTCTGATCTTCCGAAGAAGAAAATGGCCACTCGAAAAGCTGCATTCAAACCCAAAAGCTTCTTATAAAGAGGAATGTAAAATTTGTTTTTTGGATAAAAGTCCAATCAAGCTCACGAAGGAGTAGATTTGATTTCCTAACAAGGAGTTCGGGTTCGGGAAGGTCCAGCGAGATTCACATTAATACCATGAACATCAAAAAACCGCATCTCACCGGAGCATGGACAGGGAATAGGTTATAGCTATTGCCTGAGAAACTAGCTGCCGCAAGTGGTATCTGGTATTGAATGAACGCTAAGAAGAAGGTCTATCGCAGGATGCTTGCAAAAAGATTTCCACATCTTTATGGCAAATGTCGCCATTCCCGTTCCGGAGATGCAAGTTTCTAGCAGGTTTTATTGGAGACCTTGATTAAAAACTGCCATCGCCAATTTTTGGCTCGGTGGGGACATCGTCAATCGCAAAATGCTGGGATTACGCTTTTTTTTGGTGGTTTTTTTGATATTCCAGAAAAGACTTTCATGGAAGTGAGTAGGATCAATCAAGCAAGAACTTTCTTTCTTAACCAGGCTGCCGCAAGATCATGAAAGATCAAACCTACTGGCGGAGCAATTCTTTACACTCATGCAGTCACAGGCCTCACCAAAGCCACGAAAATCTCGCTGCCATACGCCATGGGGAGCAAAGCTGCGATTTGAAATGCTTTGCCAAAAACCTTGTCCTTGAGCTTGCTTCCATTAGGGATCCGAATCAAATAACCATTGCCCCGGCGCTACAATCACTAATCGGACAGTTTCTGGACTCCAGAATATGTTGAAAACCTGGGTCAAAAATCACGTCCCAGTCGGCAGTCCCGGCGAATGTGGAAAGAATATCGCAGCGGCAGCGGCATTTTGTCTCAGAAGCTGCAAGACAACTATCCAGGGTCAGACCTTAATCATCGACGGAGGTTGGGGACCCGCCGTTAGCACCTTCCCCTTAATGGATGAAATAGTCCAGTTCAACAGCAGCGCCGAAGTTCTACCCATCAAGCTCCAGCACCCTGCAACCTTGAAGGGGAAGGGATTATTGTAGTTTATAAGTTTTCAAAGAAAATGGGTAGAAACTTTCGGTCAGCTTCCTCCGAATTAATGGGGGAAATTTAAAAGGTGGTCCTCGGCTACTTAATGCTGTTGTTAACTACAAATTTAGCCCCGTTGGAGGAACCTTACGGGAATTGTTTATTCATTGCCGGTAAGTTTTCCCCCATGGCAAACAAATGTATCAACCAAGATCTACGTCGATTCTGAAGCCAAGTACCAAAAATGGCAAGAGCAAATTGGGGCAATACCCCAGAACAGCATTACCCTTTTTTTCTTGGGAAGAAGAAAATGGGAAGTCCTGAATAGTGACAAGTTCAAATGATCAAGTCATCTTCTCTTGCAAGTAAAAACATTTGGGATCCCTTTTTCCGGCAAGTATTCTTTTTTGCCCATTGATCTCCCCACCAGGTTCTGAAATGAGGTAGATTATTTTTCACCAAACCTACTGGAGTGGTTGGGGGAAATTGGGGCTAAGGTGAAAAATCAAAAGAAATTGATAAGGCGGCCATATTTTCCCAGATCTCTCAATTCAAAATCCCTTTTTGCTGTAAAAAATCAAGCCTTTCCGAATTAATTTCCCGATTCCGGAGTATGATTATAAAGCCTTTTCCGAAACCAATTGCATTATTACTGGTGCCTGCTTCCGGGAATAGGACTGGAGCTAGTCAGACAAATATTCCATCTAATCCAACCTTCCTTAGTGGATATTGAACAAGGAGAGATTAGAAGAATTAAAAAGATGAATTTCCGACAATCAAATGGCTAATTACTTGCGATTAAGCAGAAATCTAGTAAATCAATTGATTAATTGACCTGGGTTAAAGCAACTGGGACCTCATGTGGATTTTTTGCTTTGCAAATGCCGGAAAAGCTGAATACGGCCCAGCCGAAAATAAAATTGGAAAGATATGGATCGCTTATTTCAAGCTTGAACGTCCACAGCCCATTCAACATCGATTTTATGCTCGAGCACTATTTCCCGAAAGCCATTCCGATTGAATCATTAACTGCCTCGGCAATGTCTTATTGGTCCATCCCAGGCTACGTCTTTATTCCCTCTTACAAAGTCAGCTTTGCTGCAATGGGCAAGAACAATCTGGTGCAGAAAAAACTGGAATTGGGGTCACCTAGCATTCCGTATCGCTACGAATACAAAATTTTTTGATTCTGCTGGCAACAACATTTCCCAAAAAGCTTACCCAAAGCAAACTGCTTCTTGGGTGGGCAAAAATCTATCTTATTGGTACAGCCAAAAAGACAAAGAAATCTTCCTTCGAAACTTTCCTAGTAATGCTATTCCTTTTCAAGATTCTTCAGGTTTCCCTAAAAAAAAAGGCTAATGGAATCTTTCGAATATCGGAAGTATAAAAATTGGCTCAAAAAACAATGATAACTCTGATTCTGTTACCGTTTTGGACAAAAACCATCTCCTATTAAAAACTTGATTAATTGCTTCTTATTTATCGATTTCTAGTGGCTTGCCAGCCAAAGAAACTACTCCTGATACCTACCGATGAAAGTCGCCCATGGCTTATGGGCTATGATAA
>Ga0163217_1061825_pt1 | contig 10661 bp, 14 predicted proteins | sample SynspAceP_FD_185933 | JGI IMG/M metagenome (GOLD analysis project Ga0163217, IMG submission 185933) | Saline lake microbial communities from Ace Lake in Antarctica - Synechococcus sp. Ace-P (PacBio error correction) | ecosystem: Environmental > Aquatic > Non-marine Saline and Alkaline > Saline ...
GTGCAGTTAATGGCGGCCGTGATCCAGTGCAAGGTGCCCGCCCCTTTCGGCCAATGTACATGCCTCGAGCGTTTCCGCGTCAAACTAACCTGGCTCAGATTGAATGGCCCGGCCCTGAAAATGCGGACGCAAGTTTCTGGATACAAATGACGCGCCAACAACCCCAGGGCAATTGCCCAGATCTTCCACCAGCGTGCCGAATGTAAAGTGCCTTTGGTGCAGTGCAACTTCCAACCGCAAGGCGGATCGCCTTCCAGGCCCAGTATTTTTTCAGCTGGTTTGAAGTAACAGATCGCGGCTTGCGCCTCCACTGTTTCACCGGCGCGGGGCCAGTTTTTTTGTACAAGCGGCTGGCCTTCGTGCTTGAGCGCGAGGTACATCGGCGGGATCTGTTCAGGATATCCAACGGCGGTGAACTGCGGCAGGAAGGATTGCGAGACCTGCTTCCCAGGGGTCACGTTTGACCGGCTTTGGTTTCCAGCACGGTTCACCTTCCGGCGTCGCCGGTGTAGTGGGTCAATGGCCCAGACGCCGCTTCGGTCACATAGGCCTTGTCCGCCGTCGAGCAGGTACTGGGAAAACTTGGTGCCTCACCCAGAGGCACAACGCGCAGTACGGCACTGGCCAAGGGATTGCAAGGCTGCCGTATGTCGCCCTTGGCGGCATTGAAAACCAACCAACGGACTTTCTGCAGGGCCATTGTTGGAGCTCATGCCCAGCGGTTTTGTCGAAAATCAGGAAGCCGTCGGATAATCACGGCGTTTTTCGCTACGCGGTGCCGACAAAAAGCTTAACTCCTCGTCCTTCCCGATTTGTGCCCGCGGTCTTCAGCGACCGGCACGTTTCGATCAACGATGAAGAGGTGCAACACCACGGCGTACGCTTTCCGTCGTAATGGAAGTGCAAGTTGCGGCAACGCTTTGCGCAGCTTCATGACCCTGTGCGCCCAGACTGCATGCGCAGCGAAACGCCGGCTCACGCCTTTGAGGATCGACAGTTCTGGGCGATGTCTTTCATTCGCTGTCCTTGTCCCATCCAGGGTGATATACACCTGGCGTGAGCCAGGTCCGCGGCTGACGTCGACGGCGGTGACGGTAAATCATGCCGACGCGCGGAATCGCGAATATCGCGTGGCCACAAGAATGGCCAGCCTCGCGCTGCATCTGGTCCGCTAGCGTGGTAAACGACTGTTTTCATTTGCCATTACATTCTGTCTCTGACTGCCTTTGCAGCTTTAAAAAATCAAACCTGCGGAAACGTCAACGGCAAGTCCGTCGAATTTGCTTTGCGCAAAACCCCCGAACCTGCGTGTGCGGCCGGCTTAAAGGCGGTTACAAGACTGCGCTGTAACCTGGGATAGGTTCGAATACTTCGATATCGTCACCGGTTTAACGTCATTGTAAGTTTTACAACGCCACACCCGCACTCCATCGCCATTACGCACTTCGGCGACGTCATCCTGAAGCGCGCAGGGATTCCAGCTCGCCTTCATAGATGACCACGGTCTGACGCAATACCGCGGATCGGACGGTTACCGGGGATGGTGCCTTCAATGACCAATGCAGCCTGCAAACGTCGGCAAACTTTGGGCGAACGGAACACGTCGCGTACTTCGGCCACGCCGAGAATCTGCTCGCGAACGTCGCTGCCGAGCAATGCCGCCCAGGGCCTTTTTTTCCAACGGTCGTCGATGACTCGTAGATCACCGCTGTAGTAGCGCAATCCAGAAACCTTCGGTTTCAACGATCTTGCGCGCTGTTGTCATTCGGCGCGGAACGTTAAAGCCGAACACCACGGCGTTTGGAAGCAAGCGCCAGGTTGACGTCGGTTTTCGTGATCCACCGACACCGCGGAGATGATCTTTGACCTGAACTTCCTCATTACCCAGCTTCGCTGAGTGAGCTTTGCAGGGCTCGAGAGGAGCCGCGCACATGCGGACTTGAAGTACGATGTGAGGGTCCTTCTTCTCGTCCTGTCCGAGGTGTCGGAACATGTTCTCCAGCTTGGAGGTCTGCTGACGGGCCAATTTGTTTCGCGGAACTTGCCTCGACGGAAAACATGGCCACTCTCACGCCGCTTTCTTCTCGTCAGTCACTACGTCAGCTCGTCGCCAGCAATCCGGCCGTGCCATCCAGGCGGAATCTCGACAGGGATCGACGGGCCAGCTTCCTTGATCCGGCTTGCCGTTTTTCGTCATACATGGCACGTCGCGGCCTAGTTGACGCCACCAGAACGATGTCGCCTGACGCAGAGTTTTAACCGTTCTGAACCAGCAGCGGTGGCCAACTGGCCACGGCCCTTTGTCCAGACCGCGATTTCAACGCAACTACGCCACGGCCCGGAACTCAGATGCTGGGCTTGCAGTTTCAAGTACTTCGGCCTGCAGCAGAACGGCTTCGCGCAGTTCATCACAATAAACCAGTACCCGACCTTGGCCGAGACAAGGCCTGAAACATGGTGGTCGCCGCCCCACTCTTCCGGGATCACATCAAGCGCCGCCAGGGCGTTCTTGAATGCGTCCACAGAATCGGGCGTCTTCCTTGTCGATCTTGTTCACGGCCAAACGACCAGCGTAGCCGGCAGCCTTTGGCGTGCGCCAGCGGCTTCTTCGGTCTGCCGGCAAACACCCGTCGTCCGCAGGCGAACTTAACCAGAATCACGAAATGTCGGTTGCCTGGCACCCACGGGCAACGCATGGCGGTAACACGCTGCGGTGGCCGGGTGTCAAGGAGGTGACCATGCCACGTTCGTTTCACGTGTAAAGCACCGATGTGCTGGGTAATGGCCGCCGGCTTTCACCGGAGGCGACCTTTGGGCACGAACGGATATAGTCCAAGCAGCGAGGTCTTGCCATGGTCATAAACGTGACCCATGACGGTAACAACCGGTGCACGGTTTGACCATCTTTTCGCCTTCGTGCCCTGGACCGGATAACCAAATGCTCTCCCAGAATCGTTTAATCGCTGATCTGCCTTGACCTTGTGGCCCATGTCTTCAGCGATGATGCTAGGCGGTGTCCTGATCCAGCAACCTGATTGATGTCACCATGTTGCCCCGGACTTGAAACATGTACTTGATGACTTCTGCAGCCTTGAATAGAAATTTTCCTGCGCCAGTTTTTCCGGCAACCAGTAAAGTCTCGCCAATTCAACTTCTCGCACAAAGGTCCTGTCGGCTTCTTCGAAAGCGTGCTGGATTACGTTTCTTGTTTCGCCTTGAGCTTGCACCGAATGATCAATGAGGCCGCCAACGACCGAAACGGGCCATGGCCTCATCCTGCCGGTCGCTAACCGGTGCGCGGCGCGTTGCGCGCCCCTTGCCCTGCATGGCCTCCGGCAACGTTTGCGGCTTGCGCTCTTCCCTCCTGTCCTCGGCGCGGGTCGCTTGCGATGCGCGATCTTTCTTCTTGAATGGTCGGGCTTGGTCGGCGGGCGGTGCGATACGGTCGGCGGCAGCTTGTACTTGTGGCGCAAGTCGTCAGGCGGCGGGTACATGCAGGCGTGGCTGGACCTGGAGTTGGTTCAGCGGCAGCCGAGGCGCTTCGGCGGCGGTGCTGCCGATGCGCTTGCCAGGCGTTTGAAGCGACGGCAGGTGCAGTTCACTTCAGCGGCCTTGCGGGCCTCTTCTTCAGCCTTGCGCTGGGGCGATCACAGCCAGGCCTGGACGGGCGTCCCTTGCAAGCTCTCCGCGCGCTGGCTCATCTGCCTTCGCGAACGCGTCGGCTTCCCAACTCAGCCGGGTCACGCTTGCGTAGGTTTTTTTTTTTCCCCCTTTTTTTTCTTTCCCCCCCTTGCGCACTTCGACGTTGACCGTCTTTGGCTGCCAGCGACTTCAAAGTGCTGACAGTCCTTGCGCTTGGCGTGATCTTGCGGGTTCGGACTGGAGCCGAGAATCACCAACCATGGGCGTTTTTCAGAAATGCCAGCAGCTTTCTGCTTTCTCTTCAATCGCTGACACGCTGCCCCCGCGCTGGTTTTGGGGGCAAACGGCCTTCCTGCAATCTGCCTGCAGCAGGCGCTCGCAGAGGCGTGCCTACTGGTTTGCCGCTAAAATCTTTGACCGTTACTTCCGCCATTCAACTCTCTATCTCAGTCGGGGCCTGCGTTATCGCAGGGTGGGCTAGCTATGCCGACCGTTTATTCAAACCCAGGGTGCGCGGGCAGCCCATAAGTCAGGGCGCCGGCAACGCTTTCTTCATCTATATTTTCGAATATCCCAGCAGCTCGTCAATCGACTGCTCTGCCAGATCTTCCATGGTGATAATGCCTTTGGCGGCAGAATGAAATGCCAGGGCGCGATCCATACCTTCCATGTTCAACAGGTCCGTCAGCCGGCTGTACTTTCATCCAACTCCTTCTTCGCTGGCCCAAGGGCCTTGTTCAGCAACAAGGTCTTGCACGCGAGCGCAGCTTCATTGACGATGTTCATTTCGTCAAAGAGCCCGTCGATCGCCAGCATTTCTTCCATCGGTACGTAGGAATCTCTTCCAGGGAAGGTGAAGCCTTCTCTACCAGCAACTGCGGCCAGAACTTCTTCCAAACCATCCAGTTCGGCGATGAAGGGCGCAGAATGGTCACCGGTTTGCCGGCTTTTCCTAGCTTGGCGCGGATGTCGTCCTTCGTCATACCAACGCTTCAAGAGAGGTCCAGCCGGTCAGCAATGCTGGCCCCAAGACGTACGTTCTGCCCGCTTCGGGCCGATGGCCTGAGCCAAGATTGTCCCTTCGGCCTACGGCGCATGTCGATGGTGTGCGCTGTCTTCATCCAGGAATGATAGACCGCGAAACTTCGGCCGGGCCATCGCACCTTGATCACGAACTGGGCGAAGTGTCATCCCAACAATACGATGTTCGACCCGCTCGCCACGCCCAGCTCGCACCAGAGACGGCTGAACGCCGAACCGCGCATGGCGATACAGGCAGCTTTGCGGATCAAATACGTTTGGTTCCCTTTGGAGCGCAACGGCAATCTTGGCGCGGCGAACCGGGATCGCGGGCAGCCGCCCTGACTTCGATCAGCTCTTCTGGCCAATTTCCGGCACTTCAATAACGGACACTGCTCGATAATCCAATTTCGGGCAGCTACGTGACAGTACCAAGCTGCGGGCCACGGTTTTCGGTGCGGATATCCTTGAAGCGCAGAGCACGGTATGCGGCGTGCCGGGTGCGGAAGGTCTCACGCGGGATCATTTCTTCACGCGGCAATACGCTTGCAGCATTGTTACCCAGATCAACGATGACACTGTCTCGGTGACTTTCTCACGGTACCGCGCTGATGATTTCGCCAAGGGGTCACCGGTAAGCGTCAACCCAACCTGGGGCGGCGTTCCTGCTTCACGGACCTTCTGGACGATTACCCTGCTTGGCGATCCTGCGCAGCGATCGGCCGAACTCGACGGAATCGATCTTGTCTTTCGATCAGGTCGCCAATCTTCAGCGCGGAAATAACGCTCCTGGGCCCTGGTCCAGCGTCAGCTAGCATACCGAGGCCTCTTCGAAAATCCTCATCAGCGCTACATGTCCCAACGCTAAAGGTTTCGTAGCTGCCAGTGGTGGGTATCAATCTGCCACGCGCACATCTACTTCGTCTTCATAACGCTTCCTTTGTCCGCTGTGGCCAATGCCATTCCAATGCTTCGAAAATTACACCGGGCGGTACGCCCTTTTTCCATTGGAAACGGATTCCACAACCAGCAGCACTTCTTTGCTCATCGTAATGCCTTCGCCTAACGCCATCCATTGGGGCCACAGGAGCCAAAATAATGCTCAAAACCGCGGAATAATGTGCTCTTAGTCGATGCAATCGATCGCAGTAGAATTTCGTGCTCATCTACCTGCAAAATGAATCTCGTCGCCTTCGACTCCACGGATGACCAACCTTGAAATTCCGGCCGCCCTTCATAAGGCACCGCAATCTGATCTTGTGCCTGCCTCGCCGCATGTTCAAACGAACGTGCTTCAAGTGTATAAACAATGGCCGATCTCATACCTGGAGATGCTACTTCCAAGGGTGTAGTCCGCCGTAATAGGTCTTCCACACCAATAACAGGCGCTAACGTTGCCGGCTGACTTCCGCGCAGGCTTCCACGCTGATGCGTCCGCATGGTCGATAAATAAACCCGCAGCAGGGTGTGTCGCCCCCTGGGGATACAATACCTTTCCTATACCCCAACAACGATACGCCCAAGCTTCGACAAACGGGACCACCAATGGCCTCCAACTCCAGTCAATTTGCCGGACAAAACTTTACCGGCCTCGCATAGTTCCCTTAAAAATCATTACAATAAAAAATGGGGCACTAGCCCATCCTGTCTACAGCGTCCGTATGAACCAGGACAGCTAATAAAATAAAGCCCCCTGAAGAAAGGGGCTTTAAAACTGGTTGCGGGGGCAGGATTTGAAACTCTACGACCTTCGGTTGATGAGCCCTGACGAGCTAACCAGACTGCTCACCCGCGTCCGAATCTAGGGCGAATGATTATATCGCCTGGAAAGCCTGACAAAGACAAACCGGCCGCACTCAGCCCTGAAACCGCAAGGCCTGCAAATGCAGGCCCTGTTTGAATTGGTGCGGGAAGAATGGGACTCGAACCCTACACCCTCTAAGAGGCACTACCCCTCAAGATAGCGGGTGTCTACCAAATTCACCACTTCCGCAAAAACTGTTGGCTTACTCTACTTAACAGGAACTTCATCTGCAGGCAGGAGCCTGACGTGAGCCGGTTTCCATTTCGAGAACCGGTAATCTTCACTCGCCGCCGGTACGGCTGGGCGGCCTTCTGCAGGGCCGGTATCCGGCAAGCTCTGCGCGCGCAATGGCATCCGACTGGTGGCTGGCGTAATAAGCCAGGCCCAGCGATGTAACGAAAAATACAGCAGCCAGGATGCCGGTCAGACGACTGAGGGAAGGTAGCCGAACCCTGGCTACCGAAAGACAGTGCCGACGCCCCGAACCAAAGACCGCACCTGTTCGGCCGCCCTTTGCCTGCTTGCATCAGAACGAGTACCGACCAGGGCAATAGCGACCATCAAGGTTGTATAAACTTATGACTACGGTTTCAATCATTACACCGTCCTGCGGCACGTGCGAATCGCGCCAAATTCATCTGCATTGAGGGGGAGAGCTCCACCTACGCAGCCCCCCATCGATTCCGGCATGGCAAAAAGGTCCTTCGGCGTTATCATTCAGCCCTGACGCGCCAACCGGTAAAACAATCTCTGTACCGCTGGGCCTGCTCGTCATGCGCACAATGGCTAACACGGGCCCGAATAATGGCGTGCACATCCTGGGCTTGCTCCGGGTCGGCTGTCAAGCCGGTACCTATTGCCCAGACCGGCCTCGTGGCATCAACACCCTGAGCCAAACCAACCTACGCCAAAAGGCGTCGATAACTACCCTGCAACTGCGTCCCTACCACACGAACGTCGGCAGTCTGGCGGCCCGGCGTCGCGCTGCTTCGCGCGTTTTTTTCACCCTAACAACAGAGTACACCGGGCGCAAAGACCCCGCAGGCCAGTGCCCCGCAGGCGAAAACTTCCTGCAAAACCACCGCGTCGGACTCTCCAAACAGGCTACGCCGTTTCCGGAGTGCCCCACGAGGACATATTCACATCCCGCATCGCGCATTTGGCGCCGGGGAGATTTCACCGGTCCAAAAGCACCAGCTCGGCGCCTGAATGTGGCGCAACTCGAGCGCCGATATACACAGAAACGACTTGGCTACGCGCCTCATGACAGCGCTGAATATACAGCGCTGGAGCGGAGCGAAATTTCAATGACATCCCGCCTTCCGGCCAGTCCTGCTGATTGAAGCCCTTTCAAAAGGCTATCAAACGGATTGGCCGAGTACCGTGCATTTTCCAGTCCGGCGTACTAGCGGGCGCCGCATGCCTAAAACCTCTCAGTTCAAAGCGGGCGCCATCTAACCAAGTTGCCCGGACGACACACCGCCTTTTTAAATCGGCGAACAGAGCGCGCACCTGTGCCAAGCCAGGTCATGGCCTCGGCGGACACCTGCTTGCAAATCCTGCCCTTCGACCATCACGCGCAGTAAAATTGGCTCGGTGCCAGACAACCTGAAGCAGCCACCCGACCAGTGTGACCCAGGCGCTGCTTCTGCCGCTTCTAACCGCCGCCAGCAGCGGTGGGATCGCCAGGGGCGACTCGCTACCGCGGCTGAATAACGCACGTTGATCAGCAACTTGCGGGCACTGTGCATACCCTTGCGCGCCTCGCCCAATGTGGTGGCCAAGAGCGCTGCAACGCCTTGAGGCACTTGCAAGTGCCGCAATAAATGCCGTGCCGGTACTCGAGTGGTGAAGGCAGACAAGATGCCCCGAGGTGGGGCCGGGGAGCTTCGCCGCCCAACACCCAGTTCGCGCTGACGCAACTCGGCCATCACATAGCGATCAACCACTTGGCGCGCAACCAAAATTCGATACCTTTGCTCCTGCCAGGGCCAATTCCCAGCCCCAGGTTGCTCATCAGCGTAACCGAACCACAAAGGCCACCCGGTTGAGCGCAAACTATGCCCCGAGCAGCGTAATCAGGTGCAACTCTCATGGCCCAATGGATGTAGAGCACGCTTCGTCGCCGTCGACCTCATTGCCACTGGTTATCAATCATACAAATACCGCCAGGTCGCCCGTCGCCATACGCCGCAGGCAATACCTCTATTGATCAGCACCCTTGCCAGCACCGGCCCGTCCTACGGCCAGGGGACGGTCAGATCGAGCTAGAACCCGACCGTTGTCCAATGGTGGATTATCAGTGCGCGTCGGGCTCGCGCCGATCAGGGTGACGTCTGCACCAGCTTCGCGAACACATTGGGCGCGACCTGTAGGTGGCGCCGTTGGCACAATCCAGCACGATTTTCAGAACCTTGAAGCTGGTACTAGGTCGCACACTGCTTCTGCAGAACTCGATATACCCGGGCCCCCCGGATGCAATCTTCAACCCGGAAGACTTTTGCCAGGGATGGCTGAAAACCACCACTATTCCATGGGTGCATCCACCAGCCGCTCGATTTCCAGCTCCAGGCTGTCGGGCAGTTTGCTGCCATCGCCTGAGAAAAACTTGAATGCGTTATCATAAAAGGGTTATGCGAAGGCGCTGATGACAATCTGGCGGGGTCGGCCTGAAAGGTGCGTGTCAGGTAGGAAGCGCCGGCGTTCGGCTCCGGACCGGCAAACCTGCACGTGGGGCGCCTGCAGCAGACAAACAGGCCTCCAGGGCCGATTCGAACATGTAAGGCCGGAAATGCGCGTGTCTTGCGATCATCACCCGGCAGGCCGGGGCCGTGCTTTGCGAAAAGCCCCTGTGCCCACAGCCCAGCCAGCTTGAGTACCGAATTCAGGCGTTGGAATGGGGTGCGTCCCTACCTGACCAGCTGAATGCCGTCGTGCCGAAAATACTTTTTGTCCATCTGCGTCAATCCGGGATAAGTGCAGAGTGTAATCAACATGATCCGGCGCGATGCAGGTTTATCCGAGGCTCTGCGCTCAAAAACCGCCTCGGCATGCGTACCGCATCACGGTACCGCCACATCATGGGCCCTGATGATACGCGCGCCCGGGCCACCGCCAAGGTGGCGAGCGCAAGCCGCCGCCAGACGCTGGTCCACCGGCCGAATCCAGCAAACTGACCAATCATGCTCTTGCGAGAAACGCGCCACCAGCAACGCAAACCCTGGGGCTGCAAACAGATGCCATCTGGGCGAAAAGAGTTCGAGGTTTGTGCTGAAGGGTCTTGCCGAAAACCGAAACCGGGATCCAAGCATAGGCGTTCGCGGGGAAATGCCGCGCTTGTTCGCGGGCCCTCCACCCGCTGAGGTAAAAGCGGCTCCACCTCAATTACAATGGAAGTCGTAACGGGCGCATCCTGCATGTTCATCTGTGGCTCGCCGCGCATATGCATCAAAGCACACTGGCAACGGTCAGCCGCCGCGGCCCTGCACTGCCCGCGCCACGCTGGAGTGCGCGCACGTCCGTTTGATCAGCCCCGTCGCCCACGGCGGCGCTGTCACGCATCACTGCCTGGCGGTGCTTGCTATCAACCGAGAACGATGGTATCAAAGCGCGGCCTTGATGGCTTCCACACTGGCACGACACGCTGTAACTCTTGTTCTGGCGTGAACCGGGATCTGCGCCAGGGCGGGTGGATTCGCCCCCAATCAATCAGCGTAGGCGCCCTCCTCCAGCAATACGTTCGACATGCCGCGAAGGCCGCATCCAGTTGCAAATCCTGGCCGCCATCGGAAAGGCAATCGGTTGTTTTGTATTGAGAAAATACCATGACATGGGTACGGGAAAGATCAAGCTCCCCGATCGGCCGCAAAGGCCAACCGGGAGCTTGAGTCCGCAGAACTCATAACCAGATCAGCCGCCCGCTGGCGGGGCCGCCAACGGTTGCCGCTGTCATCATCGGGCTTGCCGTGCCAAGCCACCGATGCTGTCATCTGGCTCAGGGCGTGATGGTTCGCAGCGGGGTGCGCCGGGGCCACGGATTTGCATCCTTGCCCCCAGTCTTCGGCTCGCGGCCTGGACAGAACCGGTCATGGATGTCGTTTGATCTGATCAGAATCGATCGTCCTCAAATAACTTCAATCAGCGCTTCGGCCATCAGGCTCCACTTGTCCGGTTGTCCTTGAAGCAGTTGCTGCGC
>Ga0163217_1083866_pt1 | contig 10661 bp, 8 predicted proteins | sample SynspAceP_FD_185933 | JGI IMG/M metagenome (GOLD analysis project Ga0163217, IMG submission 185933) | Saline lake microbial communities from Ace Lake in Antarctica - Synechococcus sp. Ace-P (PacBio error correction) | ecosystem: Environmental > Aquatic > Non-marine Saline and Alkaline > Saline ...
ATGGAAGTACAACCAACAGTTTGGGTTTGTATTAGAAAAAACACGTGCCTCAATGATTGAAGGCTTGGAGTCGTTCAACTTTATCCAGATTTAGACTCTCTGGGTGACTCGCCAGCCGTCCTGAGAACGATGGATGCGCGAAACAAGGTCGGATCCAAAACAGCGTCATTTGACAGAAGTCCCGTAAACAAGCGCCCACAGTGGGCAAGGTCCAACTATCCACAAGATTCCTTAATGTTGATTAATTTACGGCCGTTTGTCGCAAGAGTGTCACAATCCAAGAAGAGCGCATCAGACACAAACACAAAACGACGAATTGATGAAGCTGGGCAAAGACACTTTAAAAAAGGCGAACGACACCTGCGCTTTTTTCGCTTGCTCGCTTATGTCCAGTCCTATGCTGCCCGCTTGGAGAGGTGGGTAAACAGGACCCGGCGTCACCTCTGTAAAAACCATATGAGAAGAGAGTACAGCGCGAGATTTAGCAGTTTAGCGGGTATTTTTTGGAACAGAGGGGCGTTTACTTGCCTGTCCTAGAAACCAGAAGCATCAGAGACTACAATGAAGCTATGATATACATGGCCTTGAACTTAGCAGCACACACTAGAACAACGTAAAATGGCGGGCGGAAGACTCTTTCCTATTCCGCGCGTAGCCTGCATGGAAAAGGAATTAAATAAGAATCCTAATATAAGTTGGTGAAGACAAGCATTGAACACCATTATTGCCGCTACAAAGTATGGCGTCATATCTGGCGACAATACCGATTTGATTTTATGAAACTGCGATCTTGGTTTCAACACCTCTTGTCATGGTGTATCTTCATTTAGGATAATTGGCACCCTGATGCTATATCTTGATGAATTACACGTCGATTAACCTTATCTGGCTCTTAGAGCGAAGAAAAGCCCAGTCGTTCTAAGAAAATAAATTGTAGGAGGAAATGTATGTTAGGGCGGAATTAAGCATTGTGGCAATTATTAATTGTTTAGCCATTTCTTAATACTCATCTTTGGTACTTAAAAAAACTTAGAATCTTGGTTTCCGGTATTTAGGCCGGTGCTGTGCAAAGGTTTCAAGAGAAGCTGTAGACATAAGAAGCTGATACTGAAGAAGAAAAAACCGCGGCGCGCGAGCAGAGAAATCATTGATGCTGAAAGTCAAAAAGACGATGAAAAGCGCCCTAATCTGTAGATTCGACATTGGATTCTGACTCCATCGTTGTTTTTTCGTGTTGCCACCTGTTTGGTAATTCTGGGCCCCTGAACTGCTACCCCATGCTGCCTAGAACAGACAAGGGTTTATGGGTTCGCTAAAATTTCTGACGGCAGATTCAATTCTGTGCAAACACGAGATAATCATGCTCAATCTTGTAATCACGAAGAAGCTGCACTAAGCAAAAACATGGCGAAACTTAACTCAGGGCGCCTGTTTAAATAGAAGGGCAAGCAATACAAAACAACCAATCACTGACCATCCTGAAGAACACAAACGGAAGTATCTGAAAACCTGAACCATTAAAGGCATCCTGCTGAAGCGAGACAGGAAATCAGAAAAAGAAAGTGAAGTGCCTCAGGCGATGAGCGGTATAAACCTTATCTGCAATCAGATATAATCCAGGAGTCAAATTGAGGTCCCCACTATAAAGACGATGTTTGAGCTAAAAACACCACGGAAAGCCAGCAAATCTCGTAGCTAGAATTAATTTGAATGGCTTTCTCTAAACTCTTTATTCTAAACGACGCGCCGGACCTAATCGCATATTATGGAGTACAAATTTCTTCCATCAAGCTCCACTGGTCAGCTCATCTTATTGAGTTATAGAAATCGTTTATCTCGTGAAAAGCAAGTGCTTGTCGAGAAGAACTGGCTGCTTTTTTTATGGTTTATACTGCGGATGTCGCCAATTATTTTGTAATGTTAATTGTCCCCTCTGAAGCCGTTGCGCTGCTAACTCACCGGTTTGTAGCTGATCATATAATTGCAAACGAAAGAGTCGCCACCTCACCTATTTCTCTAGACCCCACTCAAGTTAACTTTTTGTCGGTCGCCTGTTTTATTATGTCCGTTCTTAACACTCTGTTTCAAAGCCTTGGAGATTCAGTGCAACCCGCCCTGATATAAAAAATGAAAAGCGAATTGCCATTCCTTTAATGAGTTTCCAAGCATTATTTCTTTTTTATGCTGCGCGCCTACTGTTTGCTTTATTGCGCTGTGCATAGCCCGAGCTAATCTTTTGGTTTTTTCACCAACGGTCGGACCAGCCGAAGTGGACTGTCAGACGGACATTAAAACACTAACTAAAAACTTGTTCTAAAACTGGTTTTTTGCTTTTGGCGTGACGTTAAAATCCCTGTCCGTTCCACTTATTGCTGCAGCAAGAGCTGGCGTAACCCACATTGGCACGACAACTTTCTAAAAAACAGCCCCTATTATATCCTTGGCTGCTTTGTCGCGTGGCATGCCTGATAACACCCCCCTGACATTTTCTCTCAAAACCCTTCTCGCCATTCCATGTTGGATGCTATTTGAACTTGGGCTCATCTGCAGGTCGCAGGTTAAAAATTGTGTTGATGGCCAGCGAAGAAAACACTGAAAGTAACGGATTCCAGAAAACTGAAGATCAGTAACAATCCCAATCAACTATGAAAGCTGTCATAAATCATGTGGAATAGTCGTCTTAAATACTTTGAAACCGGCGTGATTGATTTTGATTCCACTTAAAATAAGGCCGGTACAATGAAAGTCTCATAATAAGGTAATATGACAAGCAAAGTAAAAGATATCTTTTAAGTCAAGCATAAAATAGGTAAGTACGGCACTGATAACCGCGACACCTATAAGGCGCGTATCACGTATCCAAAGAGTATCATCACCAACGTCTTTGATTCAAGAATTGGTAGGGGCATGTGATGTTATCGCCTGCGTAGAAACATATTGCGAAGCAACTAGGCCTGCTAATTTCTGTTATCTGCGATGTGAACATAGCTGTTGATTCAGCACATAAAACTGCCGGCCCCTCGCTGGTTGGATTTAAACCAATGTAAACGCTTGAACAAACCTCTAATAACACTTAACTCGAGCAGACCACTTTTGCCAAGCAAATCAGCGCCTTGTTGATAATTAAACGAGCGTCATCAAGTTCAACAGGAGATCCATATTGCAGGAGTCCGCAGAACAACAATGGTTGGAGTAAGAAATATGAGGTACTATTGCGCTAAGTGGCAGCAACTCTCTCGATTTCTGCAATTGCTGTATTTCATAAAGTGAACCACAATATTGGCCCCAACAATAACTATACGGCTTGTATCTATAAATGGTGCAGTCGACATTGGCTAAAGGGTGAACGGTAAAGAAACCTAATCTTCTGGAGTAGGGCGATAGTGAAGAAGACATGAGTCATATATAGAGGTGACAGATCCGCCGTGTTTGCGCGCGACCAACAGAGATCATGTATAAATGATACGAGCCGAGTATCGATCCATCTATAATTCGGCATCCGAATAATCGCACTTACTGGAAACAAATCTGCCATTAATAAAAATAGAGAGATGAATTAGCATGGGATAGGCCATCGACTAAAACTCGCTCAATACCATTCTAAGCCTTCAGGATACGGCAGCTCTGGCGCTAAGTGCGCGAAATAATCTCTATATGCCGTACACGGTACACCGACCAATCATGCGTCTCAGAGAGCACAAAAAGCTATCGTGACTGTCCAGTACCGCCTAAATACCACACCGCCCTGCGGCCAAAAGGACTTGTCAAATTAAGTTTAGCTGGAGCGTCTGGTTGGATAGTGGCGAACCTTACGACCTGCAAGGTGAATCCTCTAACTTGTAAAAGCAATGGGCAACGCGAGCTCACGAGAAATGGGAACGGCGAGGCATCCACTAAGCAACCCGTTGAGCATCAGATCCTGAGTCAACAAACGCTGAATGAAAAATCACAAACTTTCACTTTCACAGAAACTGTCATGGATCTCACTTAATGGGTATTTCTGTCATTTTAGTATTTAGACACCTTGGTCGAACGTGTAAGTAGGGTCGCTTTAGGGTAACCAAGTATCTAACATCGCTGTAATTTGTTTGTAACCCACTCTTCAGCCATTTCATCAAGGGTATTCTCCTCGCTGGCAATTTTGAAATGATCTCATTACTCACATAAGACGCTCCAAGGCCACATAAACTTGAGAGAGAGACGCAGCGATGTCTGGCGCTCTTCTTATCAGCGATGCCGGAATAACTATGATAGAGATTTTCTGGGAACTCGCGCGCGTTAATTTCGCTGTCCTTGTAAGCCAGTGGTTCTGAATCGGAAAGAGCTTTATACCAGCCGGAGCAGGGTTTGTAAATCTTTAATTGTAGTGTTTTTGACGTCCGGCCGTGAGCGCGAGAGTAATGGCAGGCCTCCTCCAAGCTTACGAAGGTCATAGGTAAAAATGATCCAGTTCTGGTGTCGCAGTAATTAAAGACAAGACTGACCTCTTTCGTTTGACGATAAGCGGTCTTAAGGCTGTGGGGAGCCTTAAGTAATGGGGAGTCCGACACGATACTAGGTGATCAAAATACTCATCAAACCCTATATATGCGTTGTTTATTTGATTGATGTCTCACTCCTGTCGCAACCCGGGCGCCAACCAGGCCAGTATTCACCTAGCCCGTCGGCGCGCATCAGCATCAAACAATGTTAGCAAGAATCTCTGTTTCTGCTCAAGTCATAAACAGGACACTTCAGCACCGTACGTCATCTTTCGATATATGCCCTGCGAATATAAAAACCATCGGTTCCTAATAGAGGCCGTATAGGTCGTATAGCTCGGAACGCTTTCTTACCGCCTTTTGCCATAAAGATTGTCCCGCCCACGGTTCCGCGTTGAGAGGATGTCCAAATCATCTGTGATGAACATCAATACGTGCCTTTACCTTTATCCACTCGCTGCTCAATATAGGACCGCTGATCAGCAGAGCATGATTCCAAATCACAACTTGAAATCTTCAATGACAACCTCAGAGTGTACGTTCCTCAATAGCAAGAGAAGCCTCCCAGCCTTACTCACCAGATACGCATCGTCCTCTTTGGCGCTTACCCTTGGATGATACTACCCGCGACACGCGGCAATTAACCCAAATAATTTGTTAGTGCCTTTCTTCATTGGATATTTTCCTCTTTATTCATTAAATCAAGTGAAAGCATTATTTATCAACCTCAATAAAATGGCCTAGACCAAAATTATGTTGTATGCCTATTAAGACTTATGCTTTTCGACTGTTGCCATTGGATAATTTTGTCCAAAATGCATCGGCGCACAACACAATCGCAAGACCCCGCAGCAGAACCTTTACCTGCATCCAAGATGCTGCCAAAGAAGGACAGAAACGTCGTACGCCAAGTCCCTCCCGCGCCAATCCAACGCAGCTACACGCACTGCAACACGGGGCCAGACAATACTCCATCAGGATCGTGCTCGGTTGATCCCCGCCGAATAAATAGACGGCATCAGCCAACGCCAAATGCGCCTTTAAACAGAGACTGGAGTTCGGCTTCGCCAAATGCCCAACTCGAGGGCTTCAATGACCGGATGGACTCACTGCCTGAAGGTTGCCTAACGCGGTTAAATCGGATCATCGCGGCATTATCTATAACTACTGTCGCAATACCGCACGGCGGTTTGCCGACTGAAAAGGAACGGCAATGGCCAGGAAAGTCAGACATAAACAAAACCGCATGGTTCCTGCATCACTCCAAGAATGGGAATTTAAGCAATTCTGTTAAACGAGGGTTTTTTGGAGCGCAAGAATGCCCAAAAAGGCGCACCATATATTAAGCAGAATAAACACTCGACAGCACCGACAACGCGCCATGGGGTGCTCATTGATTTAATCCCAGAAGCCAAATCCCTAGAAATATCTATATCATCTGCGTAAAACGCCACCACTTTCCAACCTGCCATTACTTCCATGACAAAATAGAGAGAGAAATAGCAGCCGCCATCACAGGCGCAAGGCGTAGCGAGAGAAACGAACACTGGCCAAGAAAAATCGAGCATAGCGCGAATACCCAAGTATCGAATCAAAAACATCATTCAAACGAAATCGTAACCATTCAACAAAAGCATCGATACTATCTTGGCTGTGGTCGAAGCGATTTTACGGCTGGTTTGGGAAAGTGACTAAGGCAAATCGATAACTTGTGCTGCACTAAACTTAGTAAAACGTTAAAAGGGTAGAAATGGAGCAGCGATCAGTGCTACCGCCTTCTCCATGTAATGTCTATTGCTGCTAGTACCTTTTAGAATAAGTCCGTTATTAATTCGCCGATTTTATTGTAGAAATCTGGTAACTGACAAAACTTTTTGGCGCACGGCTGGGCGGGCCAATCGAGAGCGAGCGCGAGCGAGACGATGACCACCCAAGAACCGCACTGCAAACCCTAGCTCAGGTAAGCGCTGTACGCGCGAGAGAGCGCGCTGGCATCGAAATAACCAGCGCCCAGTATATCGGTGCGAGCGTAATAAGCCCAAAATAAAAACCAAGACGTTAGCGACTCGCTGCCCACAAAGGTCCAGCCATCGCCGCCGCTAGATTGAGAGTTTGGATTTCTTCCGCGTGATTAATTTCCAATTAACGACTGCGAATAAGTATTTCTAAATTGAGACTGCCCAGAAATCGCATTAAAAACCATTCCAATTATCATAATCTCTATACTAATAAGAAGGCAAGATTATTGCATTGCGTGGTAAAGCATTCGTCATTGTTTCAGTGCTAGCAGAATCACTACATTTGGCATCTCTCTCCCTTGTGTATGCACACGCAGATAATTGACGTTTGGCGTAATCATCACCAGCCAACTTCTCTTTATCTTGTTTAAGACAAAGGAGGATTTCGATAGTAAATCAATGGCTAAAATAAATCAGCTCATCAAGATCCGCGATCGTTGCGCTCTTGGGCAGAGGTCTGGAACCAAAGTGTTCTCTTTCAATATAATCCTTCAATTGAGGCGCATATCCGATTGGGCAGACAACCCAATTTAAACGCGGATGTCTTTTACAAATTCGGTCTGTAACTGCGTCGAAATCCACACCAGGATCCAATGCGGGCTAAAAGGCTCATCCAATGTAAAGAGAAATAAGAGGGTCCTGCCGCCCATACTAGCAGCGAGCGAGGCCAACTCCCGCTGCTAAGCATGCCCCACACAAGATAAGACTCAGATGGCAATATTAAGAAGCTAACGATCTTCCCCCATCCATCCGAGCTTTGAACAATTCCAGTTTTTTTTATTTGGCGCTATATTCAGTCGGGCCGATATTTCATACTACATGCGTAATCTCAGTCCTAAAGCCAACTTCTCGATCGCTACGGTAAGTCGATGGGCGTAAATAACGCCGTAATGATTGAAATGACCCAACCACTCCCAATTTTCTCTCAGCAACGAATATTTTACAGGTAATTGCTATCCGCGTCTAGATGCATATGATATGCGTTCATTTCAATCAGTATACTCAACCGGCCATTGCCAGTGGCTCACATGAGAGATTGAATATGGCGTCACCAGTGTGATTTACCACTCCCGACGTGATAACCCCAATAGCAAGGAAAATATCATCCCTCTTCTAAACAGCTTCGGAAACTCGCAGTTTGACCACAGCAACGGACACACTCGACTCTTCGTGCACTTGATCTTTGTTAGTCCTTATTGTTTATATCGCATGCAGAGCTCACCGATCGGCCATCACACAAATTATTTTTCCATACATTTATGCATTCTATTGCAAGGTTGTTCCCCTTTGTGTGTTTCTAACTCTAACTTCGCGCCACCTAATTATGAGTTGTGGTGCCTACAAACACCAAATCTTTATTCATAGGGTTTTTACCCTTATGAATCCTCTGCTAACAATTAGGTAGAAACTAAGCCACTCTTTAATTCCCATATGCTAGCTTCATATCAATCATTAAACGTCTAATGCCTTTTTGCTGAACGGTATCAATCCAACGTCTGCATGAATGCGAATCAAGCAATCATCCCTCGCTCTTGAATTAACTCCATTGATCGGACTGCGGCCGTTCGGCTTGGGTTTAAACACCACTGCCCACCATGTCATCTTCAATTCTTGCGTTAATTTGGGGTGCTTTAATCGAGCCGTCGGTCCAAGGGTGCCTTACTAGCCGACTCTTCAAAATGATCTAATAAATGCGCCCATAGCCGCCTTGACCAAACCGCCAAGATGGTAAGTCAGACAATTGTCCCATAATCCGCGCCACAACGTAAACCGGGGGCCCATAGGCAAGCTTTGTCGAATCCTCACACTGAACACTCTTTATATCTTGACCATAATCAGAGGCTTTCGCGCCATAAGGGCGTCTAGAAGGCATTACCGATAAAACCTGGCAGAGCGTCTTTATCCATTTGGCAACTTGCTTTTCTATTGCAATCATAGAAACGGCTGTCCCAATCACGCAACGTACTTGAACTGTATTCCTTCCAACGCGCCGACGACCTCTGGGGACCAAAAAGGCATAGATAGTGGATTAAAAGGATGACCACCACAAAACGATCTGGCTGTTCTTTTAAAATCTACAGCCATCTCTGTCATAGAAGACTCCTGATGTACTGGAAAACACCACATCAGCGGTTGAGTAATTTCGATCCACTCAGGCAAACAAGGTTTTGTTTAGCATCCGACAACCCGTTCTGGCGGTACTTTCTTGGATCACTCTAACGCAGGAAACCATGTCTTCTAAAGCGAATCCACAAAAGCGTAAATTCTGCTTGCTCGCGGCCTTCTCGTAAACCGAGTTTTTCAAATGGTGTGCCAAACATGCTTCAACCATGTAACAGCTTTTTTCGGCGGAATAGGACCTGGGTCATAAGCAAACTCACTTCCATTCCATTCGCAGGTATTATGCAGGCCAGCTCCGCCGAATTACACCAGTACAGCAATAACGCCTAAACTTTTTACTCAACTTGGATTTGGGCGAGGCCATTATTTTAATTCTCCAATAATGCTAATCAGCTATTAATATTTCAAAAAACTATTGAAGTTCCACGCAGACGCAATTTTTGGCGGCTTCTGATCGGAACCTTAAAATAACCGTGCCCCATGTTTTCGATAATATTACAGAACGCTCTAATGCTGAGCCATTCGTCGCTAAACAAACCTTTCAAGGTACAAGTATCTTCCAGCCCAAACACGAACGCTGAGCGACAAGACCAATCCAATAACGCAAGATTGAGCACACCCACGCCAATTGATTAACGACCTAACCGCAAAGCATCCAACTCCGTGTGTAGCCAAGGAAGCATGGTCTACTCATGCCTTTAAGATTCCCAAGTTAGGTGCGCCCCCAAGGAATGCCCTGACAACACGTCTGGAACAGTGAGCTTATCGGTCTAACAAACCTTCTTTCTCATTTGTAAAAAGCGAACCAAAGAATTACCTGTATCAAAAATCTCTAGCTCAACGGTTCACCGGCCTAAATTCTTTAATACAGCAGCAAGCCCAACCGATAGCAGCATGTCAGCGTCGATCATTACACTCCAGATTAGTTTATCACAAAATTCAAAGAGCCACAATCCAAGTACCAAAGTTCAGGCTTAAGTTGTTCGATATGAAATCCAAAAACGCTCCAATACGCCGCTAAGTCCGTTCTGGCAAAAAGCGGTTGGATTTTCTTCTGGGCGCATATCAAGATTCGCCCCATACCGCGCGTTAAATTTAATAATGATGTCGCAGTCCGATGCACGTAATCGTTCCACCTTCAGCATACCAGATCGACACGTCTGGCAGCCTTGAGTCGTTTCAGGGTCCACGTACATGAAGTTGGCAATAGCTGCGCCGGCATGCCATCCCTCTACCACTGAGTTGGCATTTGTTCTGGGGGAATTGGAACAGTGTGAACTACCGGGCGACTGCAGAGATATCCGCGCCTTCCATTATTGCACAGCGTAATAATGACAATCTTGATTCATAACTTTTCGATCCTCAAAATAAGGTCAATCGGAATCTGGGGGAAAGATAAAATTTGTCCCCATCGGCTTATTTAGAGCTGTAAACGTTACTCTAAACAAATCTTTCGTTTTGCCTAAAATCGATTGTTTTTAGCCTAAAAAGTCTATTATTCATTCGGCTTGTCGGCGATTAGATAAACTGTCGAAAATAGTAGTTTTTCCTAGAAAATGCAAGGTGGGGAATAAAAACGAACAAACTAATTGCAGGAAAGGAAACCCTAGCGTTCTGGCTTGGTTCTGTGAAAGAACAACTGCTGATAACTACGGGTAAAATGAGACAAAGAAAGCAAAGCCACAGGCCATAGAAAAGCCGTCACACCGTCTAAAGTTTGCTGAACAACAACGGGCTTTTTTTTCTCGCTGCAGCGAAGCTGTCCGATAAAACGCCTTATGTGTTCTAGTCTGTATGAGTCCGCTTAAATAAACGCCCTCTAAATCACTAAGATCTGAATACCCGATATATTCTAACAACAGAATCACTAATTATTATACGGTGTCTTCTGAGGCTATTTTTTCCATCAAATTGTATGGCTCAAATTAGATTAGCATTACGAAAACTATCCAACAATTTTGTAATGAATCGGCACGCTGAGGGCTCTGGTATGAGCGCGCTGTTGATGTATACCAACTCGTCAGCTACGCTCGTTGCTAAA
>Ga0163217_1025318_pt1 | contig 10660 bp, 10 predicted proteins | sample SynspAceP_FD_185933 | JGI IMG/M metagenome (GOLD analysis project Ga0163217, IMG submission 185933) | Saline lake microbial communities from Ace Lake in Antarctica - Synechococcus sp. Ace-P (PacBio error correction) | ecosystem: Environmental > Aquatic > Non-marine Saline and Alkaline > Saline ...
AAGAAAGATAGTCCACGAACCGGGCCCCCCGCCCAAAAAAAACATCCCCCCGGGCGGTTAGGGCAAGCAGGCCTTTTCGGCGAACCTCACCCAGGCCTCGGCTCCCGGGTTTGGAAAGCCTCCTCCGCTTCGGGGACATCATTTGAAATCCCGCAAAAACCTGCTGCTGAAATCGCCCTTTTTTGCATTCAATCCAATCGGACTGTTTGCTGCTGCCTGACCGGACGCTTCCGTACCAAACTTTGGCCATGGCCATCAGCGGATTCCGCTGGTCAAGTGCGGTGCCGCCTGGCGCAACCAAGGCAATGTCAAACCAGAAGATCGGGGCAGCGGATCCAGGGCAACGTCACTCAATAGCCCGGCCGGGTTAAATAGAGATTTGCCAGTGGCCTCCAAACCTCGCAGGCGGCGCTGGTTAGGGACGGGATGGCAAGCCAGGCCAAGCGATGCCAAAAACTTGCCGGGCATCCAAGAACTTTGCCGGCCGCGACCGGGCGATCAACGCGCAATGGCCTCGTGTGCGATTTGGGGCGTTGAGGCGACCTTGGGCCGCTGGTGAATTGTGAACCAGGTTGCGAGATCGGTTTCACAGCAAATCGAACCCACTATGCTCTCAGGGGCAGACCTGGCTTACCAATCAGCCAACAACTGCTGCGAAGCCAGCTGGTGATCACTGGCGCCCAACACAAGACGTCGGGCAAGGCCTGGGCGAGCCGGAAAGGGCTCCCAGGCCCCGTCGCCGCGAAGACGACGGCCAGGTCACATCGCGTGGTTGGAAGCAGAAGTGGTCAGACGCCACCCAGCGAGTTCGGGCTGCGGGCCGACGGATTTCACCCTCGACGAATCACAAACTGCTTGTCCGTCGTCGACTCGGGACGACACCGAATCGGCCATCCTTGAGCGCCCGAGAACTCTCGCCAGGCTGTCTTCACAGCGCAATCACGGCACGGGCGCAAAGGCCTGACCGTAACTGGTTTTAACCCCTCTTCGACCAGCCCTCCTTGAGGGCCGGGTGACTGGGGAAGATTCGATCCTTCTCAAAATGCGGCTAAAACACCTCACCAGCAGATTTCCGCGATCCCCTTGACCTCGTCACGGCTTGATTTGACGAAACAAATGATTTCCGGGGTCAACGGGTGAGATTCAAGGCAGAAGATTGCTTCAGCTCTTCATTCCACCACGAACAATCCGGTACTGATCCTCAGCGGCGGCACCACGAACTCGAAAGCGAGCCCACCACACCTTCTCGATCACCTCAACGGGATGTTCGAGTCATAATATCAAGTTGTTCTTGAAACACCGTGCCGGCCCTTGGAATCGGTCAACAACATCTTAAGCAACTGCAGGCAACAATTGAACACATCGGTGGGCTTCTCGATTCCGAAGAGCACACACGGTACGGCGCCACGCCGGGACCCGCTCGCTGCAGCGGCCCCCTCGTTGAAGGCGACATACCCGGACGGACGGACTCAGCTGCTGACCGTGTGGGCTCCAGTATTCCGACATGTCCCCACAGCGGACATGGCGTCTCGCTACCGAAGAAACTAGGCCGCAATCGATTCGGTGATTCCCGCCGGGCCGCTCTCTAACAACGCGCGTCGGTCCGCGGAAATCCAACCTTGCCCATCGCCCTGCGGGTCGGATCTAAACCCACCCGGCCCCCGCCGGACGCCTGACATCCTCGACCGAGGCATCGTCTTGACCAACTCAAACGCTGGTGGAGAGTTTCCTCCATGTTCAGCAGCTTCACCGCTTCGCTTTCGGTGATCAACTGAACACCATGTCAGCGCCACGATGGGCGATATCTTCCTCGTGACCATCGTGCTGCGTCCGCCATCAGCGCCGCCTACCGGCAACTCCAATAGCGACGGCAGTTTCGGGCACGCGACGGCAGGTCGACTCGTGTTCTGCCTCCGTTCGCGGAGCTCTCCTCCGCGGGCTGGAGGACGAGCGATACTGTCGCGCATCGTCCACTCTTTGTCACGACAGTTCACCGCTGCGTAACCTGTTCGCGCACAGAATTCTCTCTTTCCCTCTGCACGCCCCGAGCTGCTTAATTCCAACCCTTGCGGCGGGGAGGCACTTGAATTCATCAGGCGCACGCGGCTGGCCGCTTCCCAATCCCACCACATACGATCCGCTTGTCGGGCAAGAAAGCGCTCGTTTGATGTCAGCGATCGGCCAAGGTGGCTGCGGCACCCAAGGCCTCATCGCGATCTTCCAGGCGGTGGTCGCTCATAACGCTCGCGCAGCGCCCGCAGAAATCTCATGGTCGCGTCGACAGACGGAGGCTAACCACCATGCACCGCTGAAGCGGGCCGCTCAAGGCCGCATCCCGCTTCACTGTCTTCTTCGCGGGGATTCGTGAGGGTGGTTGGCACCGATGCCACTGCAATCGCCTCCCGGCCAACGCGGCTTGAGAATGTTGCGGCCACTCGATGGCTCCTTCGCACTCTCAGCGCCGATCAGTGGCCGCACTCATCGATCACCACAGATCACATTGCGCGCTACGGAATCTCCCTCATCGATCTCTTGAGCGTTCCTCAAATTCACGGCGGTATCTGTCAGGCCACCACAGCCCGAATCGAAGTAAGCAACGCTTTGGTCTCGAGATGTCGGATCTCACGACCGTGATCCGCTGACAGGCTCGGCTGATGCGCGTTTGCCGACGCCAGGCTCGCCGATCACACGGGGTGTTTTGGTGCGCCTACCAGGCATCTGAATGACCCATCAACTCTTTGCGTCCCAACCACGGGTCAAGCTTGCTTCAGCAGCCAACTGGTGAGGTTGCTGCCCGAATTTCATCGAGGCATGAGTTTGGTCGAGCCCTGCTGCCTCTGCCGCTGCACTCGGCGGTTTCGCCGACATTCTCGAATCACCCTGGGTGCGCACTTGGCAAGGTACACGCCAAAGTTTTCCATCCCGTGCGCGACGAGCCTTCGCCTTCACAATCAACAGCAGCAGGTGGCTCAGTGCGATGTATTGTCCAAGCCTACACTGCTTCTTCAGCGGAGAGTCCAGACTCGCCTTGCCCGCGCGGGTAAAGGGGATTCGACGGCCACAAAGCCGGAGCCCCTGCCGAGATTTTTCGACTTCAACCGGTCCTTGAGAGACTCCCATGGATTTCAAAACTGGCGGCCACACCAGTGCCTTGCCGATCAGGCCCACAGAAAATTGCTCGGCCAACGAAGTTGTGGCCGAAACGGCAGCCCTCTCTGGCCAACATGATGACCTTGATGCCTTCTCGTAACAACCGCTCGAACATTGGCGTGCTGTGCAAGTCCTAAACTTAATCAGGTCAAGGGTGCCGGTGGACGCGGCAAGATCGCCAAAGTCATTGCCAAACAGGCAACACGTTGATCTCATACTTGCCCTTCAATCTTGCGTCTCCGCATCATTGAAGGTCGGCATCCGAACCTTTGAGCCGATCCTGGCCGAATTCCCGGCACTTTCCCAGTAATTCTCCTGGCAGCCTGCTGCTTCAATCCTGGCTCCAAGAACGACCATTGATCAAGCGTCTTCGCCGCTGCGGTATAACAGCTGACGCGTCCGGTGAAAAGCAGCGTGCAGTACAAGGCTAGGCTGCCGTGCCTCCGCACCTCCAGCTGCGCGCTGCAAGCCCATGCCGTCCTTTTAGCGAAGGGCCTCAAAACGCGACGGCCAGGCCCCGCGCTCACTGGATCAACTGCCACACGTGAGAATGTCGCACGAAAGGTACCACCCGCCGCGGATCGAACAAAGTGGCTGGCCGACCAGGAGGTGCTCCGGGTTCCTAGCCATACAACTGCCACTGCGTCACATCCAAAGACCGCCGACACCGTCGGGCGGCACAGGCCTGGAGATCGTTGTTTGAGTGGCCTGGGCAGTGGCTGCCCTACCCGGTCTTCAGTCAGAGTGCGCCAGGTCCTTCACGATGGAAACCAATGACTCCTCAACGTGCCATCCACTCGATCGTGCCGCCGCGAGCGGGTCCTGCAGCCAGCGCTGGAGCTAATAGGACACGCTCAGCACCCAACCGCACCTCGCCCCCCACGCGCGACTTATCCTCGGCGGCTGGGAAGTGGCGGTTGTGGCCTGAGCGAGTTGGACGCCGCACGGCACACCCTCTTATGCTCGATAGAACCCTCCCGCGCCCGCTGCCGGCCTATCGCGACGATCCGGCCTCCATTACCCCGGACCTTCCCCTGCGTCTATGCTCAAAGCCAACAGATGCCTGTACTCAGTGCTTCTAGTGTCCTCGGAAGCCTGGGACTTGACGCCGTTCAAGCGGCGAACTTGCTTACTGCCTGCGTTGCGGTAAGCCACCGATCGGATCAGTGCTGCCATGGAATAACAATCGACGAAGAGCTGGAACTGGCGGAGCATGGGTGACCGTGGTGGTCGACAACTGGGTCGACTTGAAGCTGCTGAAGAGCTCGCGGCAGCCCGCCTGACCGGTGCGGCTGATGGGTATTGCGTTTTCATCACGCCGGGATCGATGTGCCACCACCTCACGGAGTACATCCGCACCGGCACCTCGACAGAAAGTTCCGGCCTTGACCCGACCAGCTCGAGGCCGTGCTGCAACATCTGGTCGCGAAGCTGGCCCGCCTCGAGGCTTCACGCCCACATGTCCCAGATCTTCCGAACTCCAGCCCCACCACGATCTCGCGGCTGATGGCTAGCCTCGCCTCGCCGTGCTGCATCCTGCACGTGATCTCAACGTGGCGGAGGGCTCGTATTCGTTATTTTTCCGGTGATAAATCCGCGTCGATTCAGGACTGGGCAGGGTGCCCTGAAGCATGCATGCCCGCCTGCATGAGCGAGGGCTAGCCCTGCCCTATTGCTGCTTCTGTGAGCATGTCGCTCCCTGGTGGACAGCTGGTCTCACCTTTATAGCCCGCAGTCGTAAAGAATCCCCCGCTGTCGCACACTAAACTCGTGATGGAGGCATACGATTACGACCGCGCCGTGATCACCTATCAATCGCAGTAAACACCCTGTTCTGGCCACCAGCCCCGCCCCTGCCAGCGAAACCGACCCGGTGGGCAACATTGCCTGAGATGTGAGTTGCTTCTCCACGACTCGCCCTGCCGACGCAGGGTCCGCCGGGGTGATGTGATGCTGTCTTCGCCACATGGGGCCTACCAACGCACTCGAGCCTCCAACTACAACCCTCCCCAGCCGGCGGCCGTGCCGGTGCACGGGGGGCGTGGCCGACTGGTCAGGCCCGGGAGCAGCCGTAACAATTGCTGCGCCCCACACCTCTACCGGAGCGGTTCTCGCCCGGTCCTCTGAGCTACGCAACGAACAAGACCTAGTTGTGGCTGCTGGGTTTGTGACATCGCCTGGTTCTCGACTCTCTTCGCTTCTGCCGACTGGTCCCTGGCTGGCGAGGGTGCGGGAGGCCGCGCACCTCTGCTGCTGCCGGTCTGGTGTTTCTGTCGCCCGGCCTGGTGGTCCCAGCCGCTTTGCCAACCTGCCCCTCACAAACACGTCTCTCGAAGCGTTGTGCGCTGCAGCCCCTGGCCCTGGCCATCCTCTGGCAAGGGGGAACTAACGTATAGTGTCTTCGGCACTGGCCGCTGGGTGTGTTACTGTCGGCCAGCCAACGCTGATGCCGCTCTCCGGTTCGTTGCCCTCTGACTAAGCCCGGACGCCTTCCGAACCGCCGGGTGCCTCCTGAATCCCTTATCTGATCCGGCTAGTGAATCTGCGTCCTGAGATTTTTCAATCCCGGCATCGAGCCCTCTGACGCCCTGCTCTCGTCGACCTGCTGCTCAGTGTTTGCCTGTCCGACACGCCTCTGCACGACGCGGCGTGCTGTCAAGGGCTACCGCATACCTCCTCAGGCCGGGGTTATCCTTTCCCCTGTCCGCAGGATTGCCCGTTATGGCACCGCCACCTTGCGCGATGGCATTCACTGAGCGTTTGACCGCTGCCTGTGCATCCGTCATCTCCGAAGAGACCGCCACCCTGTCGTGGCTCTCAGGGCGCCATGGAGCGAACGATCCCAGCAGTCCGCTGCCGTCTCTCTACAGAAGCCCGGCGATGCCAGCTCCGGAAACCACCCTGCAAGCCAAGGCATGGATCGGTGGGGCCCCTCCACCGGGCGAGCGTGACGCGACACCGCCCGACACCCGCGCATGTCGCTCCCGGCGACCACTGACCTATCCAGGCGTCCCGCAAGTCAATGGCGCGTTACCGCCCTGCTCGAACCCGGCCGCCGCCCCGCCATGTGGCGTGATCAATGATGGCACGGCGCTGGCTCGCCAGCCGCACCCTGCCCAGGGATGGGGCACCTGCGAAGGCGTGGAGGCTTTGAAAAGTCACCCTGCGCCCTTCTGCTGACTGGGCACCACCAGCGCTCCTGACCACCTATGCCTTCTCCACCGAGAACTGGAAATCGCCGGGCGAGGAGGTTGAGTTTTCTGATGACCTGTTGAGCGGGTTCCGGCCGGAAAGCTGAGGGTTGGAGCGCGAGCTAGTGCGGATTCCTTTCCTCGGCGATCTCGAGCAGCTCCCGTGCCTGCAGCCACTGAATCACTGCCGCCACGGCCCCGCACGCCGCCAACATCGGGATTCAACTTCAAACTCTGCCCAACTACGCGTCGGCGGGAAGCTGGTCCAGGCGCCCGGCGGCTGCCGCAGCGTGGCGCGGGGTAAGCCTCGATCAGGCGCGATTGATGAAGCCGCCTCTCGCGGCCAGCTGCAGACGGTCGGGAGTGATCCGGATCGCTGATCCGCACCAGTGGGTGAATACACGTATCAGCATTTCTGCTCTGGCAGCTGGTCCTACGCCGAAATCCACATCACCGATGTCTCTGGCCGATTTCAACGACCAGCCCTGTGCAGCTGCTCGATTTTCAGAACCGCCACGCCGCTCGCATGTCACAGCACGGCCCTGCGCCGGTCGCTCCCCCCACTCCCCTTCCAGTCCCGTCTTGATCGTCCCCGCCCTCAACCCCGCTGCCACTCGCTAACGGCATCAAACTTGCCGGTTCGCTGCCGTCACAACTGGAGCCGCCCAGGCATCGAAGATCTCCTCAGCAACCCCTCGAGTTGCCTCTTTGCAGCCAGCAAGGTGCACGGGCCGCCATCCTGCTTTCGGTCAGCTGGCTTCCCCTCTGAGTCAAGACCGGTCGGCTGCGAAAAGACCGCCTACTGCCCCAATCGATGCCCACAGCGCCGATGCACGGGTCTGCCGGAGCTGGCGGTGGAGCGGTGCTGGAGCGGGCCCGCGCTGCAGCCGCGCGCCCATCGCTGCTGGGCCTCTCCTGGCGGCGCGAATTCGCGGATGGTATAGCCCTTAACGACCACATGCTCGCCAGTGCCGGGTGGCGCCCCTGCCTGAGCCTGCGCCACCGCCGCATGCCACCGACAAAGCAGCCGAACGATGTGCTGCCCGCTGGCCTCACCCCTATAACCACAACCTCGCACCAGCCCGAGTTCTAACGGCCGATCACCACCACCGACCTATCAGGAGCGCTTAAACCCTCGCCAGGGTGCGCCGCGGGGTTTGACCGTCTGCTGCCGGCGGCATCATCGGCAAGGGGCAAGCGAACACCGACCGGCCGGCTTCTGCAATGCTCGCCAACCTCGGGGATCCCCACCCGAAGCGGTGCCGGATCAACCCTGGGGCGTGGAGGGCACAAACCACGGGGGGCAACAGGAACCCTCGATCCGCCTGAGCTTGGTGCGATGGTGCCACGCTCGATGCTGATGCCTAAAGCCGGGTGCGCCTGACGCCGGGGCCCCCCCGCCGTGCAAACCAAGCCCTCAGCTGAGGCCCAGATCCTCTGCCTGCAGGGGCGCCGATTCGGGATCTTTTACGGGCGACACCCTGCTCACACGCAACTCCCGAGTGCGGCTGATCGTGCCCTGTGGCGGCGGCGGGCGTACGTGAAGTCCCACCTCACACGGTGTGAGCGATTCGGCCGATACCCCTGGTGGTGCGGCGTTCTATGCGTTCGTGAGCTTGAGCCCGGCAGCTCCGCCAGTGCGCGCGAATTGCTGCCGCTGGCGCGCCGCTGCCTGAAAGTCACCCTGTCTGGCCGAGGAAGGTCTGAACGCGAAAACGCTCTGCGGCTGAACCTGGGCTTCGTGCTTTCTCGATCAGCTGCCCTTGATCCCGCCTGGCCGATTTGACCCAAATTCAGGGATGCGCAGTGTTTCCACGCTGAACTAGGATCAAGGCTTAAAATCCTCACAGGCGGCGTAGATCCGCCGGCCAACGGCAGACCACGAACGTCCGCCGCAGCAGTGGACGACCTGATCGCGGACCCAACACCCTGGTGATCGACACCCGCAAACACTATGAGGTTGACTTCTGGCAAACTCGACGGGCGATGATCGGCCCACCGCCAGCTTCCGCGACTTTCCAGCCTGGTGAGGCGCGATCTCTCACGCTCTTGTGCGGCGCGCGCCGCGCGGCTGGCCCTGTTCTTGAACCGGCGCATCCGTTTGGAGAAGGCCACGGCCTTCTCCAGCACAGGAATTCGAGGGGCTGCCCAGTTTTGAAGGGGGATCCTTCGACTCGGAGCAGGTGCCCCGAAGCCCAAGCCGCTGGCGGGGCACGGATTTCGTCTTTGACAGCGCGTGGCGTGATCACGATGAGCCCGGCACACAGCCTTGCATGCTGCGGTCTGCCCCTCTCGCTGGCCGATCGCCATCAGCCCCAGCTACGGAAGGGTACCTGCCCACCACTGCAAGGCCAATTCAGCCAACTGCCGACTGTGCTCGCTCCGCGACGCCCAAGCTCAGATCTCCCCGGCGCGCGCGGGGGAGAACACATCGTCTGCAGCTTGGGGCGGTGGACCCCAAACCAGTCCATCTCCGTAACACGGCTTGCTGCGATCCGCCTCGATACATCTGGCACCTTGATGAGCTCAAGTTCTGGATTCCCTCGATGCCATGGCACGGAACACAAAGGTCAGTTCGAGATGTTCATTTTTCGGTGAGATACCATCTTCCGCCTCACTGTGGCCGAAGTCCGGCGAGCCTAACGCCTTGTTGGAGATCCGCCGAGCGTGTCGGCGTCTCTGCGTCGTTGCAAACGCCTCCTGGCCGCGTGAGTGGCCAGCCCGTGCTGAGTTTTCGCCGCTGCCCTACGCGATCCGCGCCGCTGCCCTGACGGCTGGCTGCGGTGAGCTGCGCGATGAGCTCAGCCAAGCCGGCCGAGCTTTTCGGGTCACCGAAGGCAGGTGCCGTGCTGAAGCCCAGCGAGCACGGCGCCCGGGTCGGTGATTGAGGAGAGCCTGGAGTGATGCACTGGGCGCTGGGCAGTCCGATCCCCAGGATCTGCTCCGACGCGCGAGCCCAGCTGGCCCGCAGAAGGACGGAACTGGTGGCGATGCATACAACTTCAGGGCCTCTTCGATCGCTCAAAATACGCCAATCGCTATCCGCGCGATGCGACGCCCAATCCCAGCCGCGTTTGGCGTTTCTGCATTCGCTGGAAACGCGGCATTGCCGCCGGATTTCGCGGGGCCGCGCTGGCTGCTGGCTCGCCCCTGCCTGCCCGATCTGTGCCCTGTCTCCGTTCGTGCTCAGTTTCCGCCTGCGACTTCCGTCCGGCTTCGACAACGAGCCGGCTTGGCCCCTGCAGCACTGCTCGAGCGTTTCTGGCCAGCGAAGCTTTCCGCGGTGATGGGCCACAACTGCGCTGGCGCTCTCCCGTTCCTATACCACCTGCACTGGCGCTGAATGGACGAGCAGAGGCGCGGGGTACTCCTGCTCGACCCGGCCAGGCCTGGAGCAGTGGATCATCAGCCAGCTGGCTCACCAGCTGGCAGCACCTACCAGCGTTTCTACCGATGCCGGGGCGTGCGGCTCTCACCATTGATACCGACCGCTCAACGGCCCCCTGAGCTGGAGCCGGTGCGCTGCGTGAACGCCTTCCCCCATCTCTACGGTCCTGCCCATCGGCGCGGTCTTGCGGTGAGCGCTTACCGCATGACGACCTGCCCCCCACCTGCCCAGCCCTCGCCGCGATCGAGCGTTTGGCCGGGGACGCGTCTGCGCCTTCGCTCCAGGTTGCCGCGCTGGGTCTGGGATGCGTCGGTGGCCCGCCCGCAGGGAACGGCGGAGTACTCGGGAGCTCAAGGCTGGGCCGCCGCTCCCCTCTGGCCTCCATCTCGACACCCTGCGGTGCGCTCCGACGACCGATCGCGGGGCTGATCTGGTCCGCCACCTTTGCCTGGGCCTGAGCAAACGCCTGCCGCCGACCACTGCTGGCGATTCGGGCTGAACATCGAAAACATCAGCGCCTCGTGCGTTACTCCGGCGTTTTGGAATCCGTTCCCTGCCGGGCGGTGGCATGGCCTCTCGATGTTCTGCGGTGTTTGGCGGGCCATGGTTCTGCTGATGCGGGGCAGATTGCCAGGAAGGGCTGCGCGAAGCCGTGCATCCTGACCCCCTCCATAGTTCCTTCAGATTTGCGCTAGCGGGTTAGCTTCCGCCCCACTCTTTTTGGGCGAGGGATGGCGAACCAGATTGCGAGTCGCGATGCACTGTGCGCTGGTCTGACTGCCGCTGCTTCTGAATCATCGCCTCGCTGTTCTATCACCCCTGGTCGCGCACGACGAACCCACCCCATCCTTGAGCCCTTTGCGGTGTCTGGCCTCCGTTGAGTTCAGTGTCTGGGGTCATCGGCCTACCCCTGGGCACCACGCTGTTCTGG
>Ga0163217_1032930_pt1 | contig 10660 bp, 8 predicted proteins | sample SynspAceP_FD_185933 | JGI IMG/M metagenome (GOLD analysis project Ga0163217, IMG submission 185933) | Saline lake microbial communities from Ace Lake in Antarctica - Synechococcus sp. Ace-P (PacBio error correction) | ecosystem: Environmental > Aquatic > Non-marine Saline and Alkaline > Saline ...
AAGAAGAGAATATTTTAGGACTAAGGGATTATATTGTTTTATGGCTAGCAGCCTAAAGGAATCTTTACACCGCATTCGAGCATACCCACGGCTCAAAAGCGTTTTAGAATGGGGAAATGTGATGGTCCCGCCAAATCTATACTGCTCATTAAGAAAAGAAAACCTGAGAACGCTTTCCAAGAGGTACAAAGATATTCCGTTTTGCCACATTGCTGAAGATTCTTTTAGAAGTATACTAGAACAAGGCTAAGAATTCCAACAATTGGTTTTGGATAAGTAAAAATTGCAAGTTTTAAATGCCCCGATTGGAAATCAAAGTTTCCGGGTTAAACAAAACGAAAAGAACTGATAAAGTGGCGCGAAGGAGATCGAGCACTCTCGGAATAGAAAAAGAAAAAATAGTTGATGGGATAACAATCATCAATACTATCTCCCAGCTTTTGGAGAGACGAAAATATGCTGCCCTGATTTTTTATCGCCAGAAAAAGAACTATTAAGGAAGTTTCCTACAGAAGAGTTGTACCCAATGACTTTTGATGAGGCCCATTAATTTCACATTTCACTTGAACGTAGATTACCCGTTTTAAATGACCTTAACTGTTATCTTGCTTTTTCCCAAGACTGAAGGGAACATGGAAAATGCAAAAAGAATAAGATTATTGTATTTCAAACAGGTGTTGTTACTGATCAGTGGAAAAGGAATCGTTTTCCCTGATTTCTTAACCATGCTTTCACCACGGAGTGGATTGGAGAGAGAATATATTAAAGAGATCGCGCGCGCATGAAATGTTTTCTCGTTCCAATATTTGCAAAGTGAATGCGAATGTGAAGAAAATCTCTAAATATATTTCTAGAAAAGTAGCCGGATAAGTTAGAAGATTTTATACAAAAATGATCGTGCTGATTTTGAAAGAAAAGTGGGATGATTATCAAAGAATTTTTCATTGAATAATGGAATGTTATCTGAATGACAAAATTCTTAGAGAAAGCGGAAAGAACTTTGGGGCATTGTTTGAAAAAAACACAAAGAAGGTGTTTGCGAACGACAATGGAAGAAAGTATTTAGAGTTCATTAAGCCATTGCAAACGATAAGGCAATAAAGGTAGTGGTATTAGAGGAGAGTTTCGCTAATAAAGATGAACAGTATTCCTTATATTCAAGCAGCAAAAGAACAAAGGTTAATGATGATGGTGATGATAGACTTCTCCAATTGTCTGCGCACTTTGTAGGTAAATTGGGCAAGAGTTTAAGGACAACTATCTTTTTTACTCGAGTAGATGGCCCGATACCTAAATTGACAAATTAATCAAGAAGACGAAGGAGATTATATATAAAAATTGTCAGAAGAACGAAGAGAAGAAAATTGAAGCCAGTTAATTGGAAGAGCATTGCAAAGAAAAAGTACAATGTAATGAAGCATGAGCGAAAACAGATCAGCCTTTCACGATTTCACAGTCTGATTTAATAGAGAATGTGAACCTGTTGGGGCGGCGGAAGAGGAGGGGACGGTATAGTAGGGTGGTAACCTTCCTGAAATGTTCAACAATGGTTGTGAATTCCAATCACCCATTGATTTCTAAACTTAAATGAGAAAAGAAGGAAATCAAGCAAAAGGACAGGCTTAAACCAAAGCTCCGATTTGCGTTTGTTGTCGCAAAACTTAATTGAAAGGAGAAAGCCTTGAATTAAAGTTCATCAAACGAAGTATTGAAATTGATTAATTAAAAAATGCAAATGCCTCCTTGACGAGTTGAGGAGGCATTTTTTTTAAATAACCTTATCAAACAAATCAACCTAAAAGACAAAATGAAAAAAAATAATAAAAAATAATGTTTCGTGCTTTTTTTGCAATTAGCAAATGTCGTCATGCGGTTAACAATAGCAATGGTAAAAAGAGCGAAAATGTGGGAATATTATATTAGAAGAGAGCCAGGTTTCAAAATTGTGTATCCAACGGAAAGAGCAGAAAATCTTGTTGCCCAACTTAGTAAATACCGTACAAAAGGAGGCTGCTTGACTTTGAAAAGTCCAACTTTACCAGTAACGGAGCCTAGATCAAAAAGCGGACGAGCATGAAAATATTGATGCATCTCAATTGATGCCGCTGGTTGATTTCAAGCAGCACAAGGTCGAATTATGCAGGAAGCTTTAAAAGTCGTATTATTGGTTGTCCTGGTTAGAGCGTTATCCAGAATTGAAAGCGAATCAAAACTTCTATTTTGGAGTTGCAAGCTCAATTAGAGGGGACGGAAAAACAGAATTGCGGTAGAAAGAGGATCGATTTAACGAGACTAACTGAGACTACAATACTTAAACATCAAACAATTTTTCAAGACATCTATTCCGTTGGTTTGATTTGGAGGCTTATTTTGAAGCAATGCAGGAGCAGAGTACACAGAAGTTACAATTTGTTAATTATGGCAGATTTCACCCCAGCAAATAAACACATTGAATCCCGCTATGGAACAGCTGAAAAAGCTACTTCCCGGAAGGATTTCGGTGTTCATATAGAAAAAGCGATGTAAGGAAGATGTTTTGGACAGAGCATCTCGCTTTTTAGCTTATTGAAATGCCAGAAGGGTGTGGTTTAGGATTAATTTAGCATACTGAAGGAACAAGCAATTTTGCCCTATCCTTGGCGATGTGGGCATCAATGCAGTAAGTTTCCAAAAAGGATTTTGGGATGAGATCAGGATAACATGGTTGAATTCTTTAAGAAAGGAGAAATTCACTGAGGGTTAGCTTAATGGAAATCAAAGAATCAGGTTGAACAATTAAAGCACACTTTCCATAAAAAAAGATGAAATGTGAGTAGATTTAGCCGAATGAAGATTTCATTTGGAAAAAAATAAATTATGACTCGAATAAAATTCTTACTTTCGTATTAATCACTTTATCATTAGGTATTTCAGCTCAAAACTGTATTCCTGATAAACCGGCTAAGCAGCGTTTAGTCAATGATTTTTTCAGGAGCATTTTCGGCTCACGAAATTAAGTTTATTAGAAGAAAAGTTGGGTTAATTTCATGATACTAACTTCTACTCAAATTGCGGTAGTTACCGTAAATGGATTTATGTGATTACGATGCTTCCTCTTTTGCTTTTGGAATTAGGGGAGAAATGGGGAGTCGAAATGCTGAGTTCGACAATGGGATTGTTGTTCTATACAAGCCTAAAACCAATGACAAGCAAAGGACAAATTTTTATTCGAACGGGATACGGTTTAGAAAGCGGTTTTACGCTGATGCCATTAGTAAAAGAATAGTAGAAGAAACGGAGATGATTCCTTTGTTTTAAGCAGGGGGCCCATTTACCGAAGGGAATTAATCGTGAGTTTCGGTTATTATGGACATCGTGGTGGAGAATATTCATCTGATGCATATCAAAAAGAAAAGTACTAAACCAGTGCCTATCTCTTCCCATTCAATCTTTGTACTATTTTATGCAATCTTTCTTCATTTTTTAGTGCGGTTAAAACGTGCTAAAACCTATTCTTTTAGGCACAAACGTTTCGCTATGGACTAGATTATAGAGGTTTTTGATGGGTCATCAACTGAAGCCATGGTGGGAAGCCGTGGGAAATAACTTTCACTCTGGAGGCGGTGGCTTCGGTGAGTGGTTAGGCGGAGGCGGTTTTTTTTGGGCGGCTTTCGGCGCGGTTAAGTTTTTGGTGGCGGTGGAATGCAGGGAGGCAAGCTGTAAGTTTTACGCCTATTACTTCTGCAAGTTAATAAAATCCAGATATTGCTATCTTCATAAAATGTTCACTTCCACTGAATTTCTGTTCTAGAGCGTGTTTGTCAATGTCTAGATAGTTGGCTCCACATTTGCATTTGTATACATTGAGGTCTTCCACATCATGGGGTATTGTGCTTGTCCACCTTTTCGTGGAAAAAAAGTATATGCTCCTGTGAGCTGAATTTGACCTCCATTGATTACAATCATTCATTCGTTGCGAATGTTTTTTCGATGAAATTTCATCAACTCCAGTTTATACAATTTAGAATCTTTGATAAAAAGTCGTGTTGTTTGATTGGCAATTCCTTCTATTGCTATTAATGGCAACACCATCCATTGATACTCCTATCGGCAAAACTTTAGAAATGGCAAAGCCGGCTGATAAAGTGCCATTACTCTCGGAAGTCTGAAAGGAAATCAATGTAGTACATTGTGCAAATGGAAAATACCGAAACTGTCCTTTATAATGAAAAACCTATGAACACCGATTAGAAAACCAAAGTCTATTCCAGACTTCCATAGACGTTGCTTACTTTTTTGCGAAAAATATCCCGATCGATAAATGCAATAAAGGGCTGCAAAAGAACTTAGCGAACTAAGTAAAGACTTCTCCAACAGTTCAAGGAATGTATTCTTTGATTTCGAGTAATCCTTCCATAAATCCTTTTGGAAAGTACAATTGGTATTGATATATGGCCACAAATGAGGCACCCAATAGAAGATAGCCCGACAACAAAACAATTTCCCGAAGCTAAGAGCTGCCTGCAGTATCAGTTGAAATTTTTCGTTGTACATCTGATTTCGAGAGGATGAATAAAGTTATTCCTAGCAAACTAGACTTAATGCTGAGAGGTATTCTACCTAGGTGCAGGGTAGGTACATAAGGAATTTCGCAATTTTTAAAATTGATAAGCATAATACAATCCTGATAATTAAATGACACGCTGAATGTGTCTGCATTATCTTTCGTGAAACGCCAAAACCAATGGAAGCCAAGAGAACTATGCTTGCATTGAAAGCAGTTTTTCTCATTGACAGTTTTCTTCACGCAATAAATAGAAAGTAATAAATCCCCTGTAATCGGAAACGATAAATTAATCAATCGACCAACCAGTGTTCAATAGCCAAATAATTCAGAACTCAAATAGATTGAGGTAATTGAAAAAGCGGAGAATTCAGAACCGATGATACCTTTGTTTCTCCAGCCCATATCATAGCTGGATAGAGCAGATTTGCACTCATTATTCAAAGAAATTTGAAGTTATCATATTGGTCAATGTGGAGAGGTTTTAACCTTAGTTTATCCAATTTCCTAGTGGCGCAATTGGGTAATTCCAAACACTTCGAATAACAAAAAATAGGACAATCCAAAAACCGGATGTTCTAAAAAGCATTGTTTTTAAAGAGAGTTGTCTTTTGCAAATGACGACACAAGAGTATACATTAATGAAATTCCAAAACTAATGCTTTAATCTAAAATACTATTCTCAAACCCGCCTCGTCCACTACTTTAATTGTTGCCCGTGCAATGAATGATGGGAAAGAAATCCCCATTCCAATGGCTACATAACTCCCCAATCAATAATGATGCGGTATCCATCTTCGCCTTGAGTAATAATTAATCCCACACCCACCTTGCAAACCGTTAGTCAACTGACGACAAGCAGAATTGAAACTCATAAACTGCCTCTATTTTTGTCCGACCGACTGACGGTTATCATAGCAGTTGAAGAATCCATTCGTCCTGATCCCAAAAACAAACAGCAAAAGGGAAGTATCAATAATACGCATAGCAATTGGTTGAGTCATTGGTTAGAAAGAAAATCGGGAAAGGAAACAACTATTACTGCAATGGACGAACTACTTTTAGTCGAGCCGAAACGATCGCGCTAAACGCGCAAATAAGAGCGCAGCGGTAAAAAATGGTTAATCCACCTCCAATTAAGTAAATATATGCCATGTCTTTTCGCAGAACCTACATTGTCACTAAATTACGGACTAATAAACAGGAACTAACAGAGAAATGACTAAACATGATCACTATTACAATAGCAAGGCATAACAGCTGGTTTTTATTACCAGAACATTTTGTTAATAATTGCAATTGTGAGTCCGCGTTTCATTCTACTCACAATGTGAGAATTATTAGAGGATGGATTTGCAATGCGGGATTGTCTTGGGCAATCACTCCTATGTGAATGGAAATGCCAGTCGTAAGTCGCTAAAATCCAAAACCGTAAAGGAACCAACTACCGAAGCTAAAGAAAAGAAGCCCATACGCGAGATCCCATCGCTCCCTGCTCTTCGTTCATTGGGCAAGCATTAATGATGGATAAAATCAATGCGCTTAACATCTCTCCACGCGCACTCTCGCCTCCCACCTGCTCGAGTGAACAGCAACATATATAGCCTATTTGAAAGTCCGCAGCGATAGTGCCAACAAACCCCTGTAGCCATAACTGATGACCTCTTTCTTACGATCAAATCGATCGATGAAAAATGCGCCAACCAATCCAAACAAACTTCGCGGACGTAAATGTATACAGCAGAAACCATCAAGGCAAAGCTCGCACTTGGGAGTAATATCAATGCTCGCATCAGGGAGACCTAGCGCATCAAGGGATCATAAAGTCGGTAATGGTGGGGAAAATTGAAGTGACTGCTAAGGTCCAGTACAGTGGCTCTTTCTTTGGTCATTTTAGTAATAATAAAACAAGATAATTTTCTATTCGAAAAAAGGTCATTTTGTTTTCTAGAGGCGCAAAATTAGAGATATAAAAAATAGGAGTAAATGTGGTTTTTTTACTTGAAAATATATGTACTACATCTAATTTTTTTGATTTTTTAAGATGGAACATAACTTTACAAAATTCCTCTCCTACTGTTTTCAATAAGGGACAAAGGTGGTATTGCTTTTGGGAAATCTCCACAAGAAATAATTGGATCCATAATAAATTTGGGTGGACTTTAAATAAAACGTCTGGTTCTTGTTTGGTCTTTACAGCAATTTATTATCTGGTTGAGTTTGGGAGACCATGGAGTTGTTTACCCGAACTTATCTCTTGTTTTTTCCGGATATCTTTTTCTGTATTCCTCATGCTACAAGTCTATAACCCGATCAATATGGATATGAGAGTGACTAATCATTAATGTCAATTCAGTTCTTCTTTTTTGGTCCTGTCAATTTGAGGGAGTGATGCAACACGATGTTTTTAAAAGAGGATCGATGATTAGAAATGTTGAGTAGAGCACAAGAATAGAAAGCCAAATACATTTAACCAGTGGACCAAGTAACTTAAAATTGATTCTTCCCAGTAAACCCTTTCAGTAATAAGCGATAGGAATTGAAATCCCATTAAAAATGGCAATGCATTGAATTTTCTAATCAATATTTAAAGAAATGCGTGTAGCCTTTTTTAATGTTGGGCGGTTGTGAATCTTTGGAGACTTTTTTAAATAATAATTTCGCTTCTTGAACAATATATGCCCTTAAATTCTTCTATTTGCTTGCGGGCTCATTCGTCTTCAGGGATACAGCGGCATGTAAGCGGCTTTTCCTTTGTCAGCATAAGTTCCATGAAAGTATTATATCATACGATGTTATAATAACTGTTTGTTGTCTAAATTTTCGTTTGAATTTTTTGGAAAGTAACCGGTTTGAATTATCCAATAATATGGGAGATACACCAACCGTCTTGATGAACAGGCTTGACACTTAATTCAATACAATTTTTTGGCCATTTGTAGGGTCGCCCAATTAAACCGGGCATAACTTCTATTTAATGCAAGGTGCTTTAGGAATGTTAGCCGGACTCTTAAATGGCATAATTTGGGATTTTAAAAGGTTCAATTTTATCAGCATTATTCCCATCAGCTCTGGCAGGGAATAATAATTCGTCATTACTCCAAGTTTAAATCTTCTATAGTCCAATTGTAATAGATTCGTAGTAAGCAAAATTCTCAATTCCCAAATCTTCTAAATAACGTCCAGAATGATACATACTTTAGCACATTAATTGAGTAGCTCATTAGGTCTTTTTTGTGGGCAGGAAAACTAAGTTCGCCCATAACTTTAAAACATAATCATCATTGTACAAACTTTTCTCACTGTTATAAGATCCCAAAAAGTAGTTTGCATGGTAAAAATTTTGTAAATTGTTTTTTCTGCGTGAATTAATCGTGGCTTGAGGATCGAACTGAGTAATGATTGGATCTTCTTGTACTTGATTGTGGCAGCTCACGTACATATGCAAATATTTATACATATAAAGGGTCCCATTTTTTCCAATTTGGGACTATGGCTCTGCCATTAAAAACCCGGGCGTGTTGAGGGGGTTGTTTTTCCTTTTTCAATTTGTTTCTGCACTTGCATTTGGTCGATAGTGAATCTGAGGTGAATCAACCCGAGTGGGTGTAAAGCAAAGCTTCACTTTAATTTTTGGTCTTTTGAAATCTGTGAAATGCTAAGAATCGAATCCCATCCAACTGAAATTGAAAAGAAATGCAATACAAGCAATGCCAACGGTTTTATGTGTCTCATGGTTACTTGTATTTTTTACCTTTCAAATTGAAAATCACGGCTTAATATTAAATCCTAAGAAAATATCACCCTTAAAGAAATCTTCTCGAGTTTCTAACGAAAATTTTCGATCATTCCTTGAGAGTTAGAAACATGATTGGAAAACGTGGCTTTTTGGTTTGGAATGTCCAAATCCCAATGACAAAGAGTTTGTGAATTCATCACCCAATTGATCGGGTAAAACATAAGTAATATTCAGTCTGTAAAGAAATAATCTAGTCACACTGATAACGTGGTAGCTTATGCACCAATGGTCAAATAAATCATTTTTTTCAGCTTGTGTCCACTAAAATTACGGTGAATAAATGTGGGCATTAATTGAGCAGAGAATGCAATCACAAATTTTCGAGCAATCATTAATTGATGACCATATGTCATGCGGTTAGCATGTCATATTCTTCTCCTGGGTATTAGGAAAAAGTCTGCTGTTCGATGGAACAGAAGATTACTCTGCCAGGTCATGGTAATTTGGCATTTCTTTAACTCCTGTAGATTGTCTTAAGAGTTTATATTTTTCCAAAACCAATCCACGTTTTTTCGAAATGAACTAGAAACCTATAACCTTGGTAAATCGATCAGTAACTCCATAGTCAATCCTAATCGAATGCTCGCTTCATCTAACCCAAAAAAGTTGTTATATCCTTTTGAAAGTAAATCCCAAAACGGTTATATATATATTAAATTTTAGCTGTCCCGTCCTCGTTTGTTTCAACCGATGTCCATTTTACGATCGAGTATCTTTAAAAGGTTTCGCTTGCAATATTCTGTTGTTTCTTGCGCGGAATATTCCTCCAACAAGAAATATAAAAAGTATATCCAAATCCTATCTTTTTTCATACTCTTTCTAAATTATATTGGTGCTCCTGCATTTTAACGCAAGATTCAATTTTTAATTCTATTTCACAATCGGTCAGGGTTGCGTTTTTTTGGGCATTTTTTTCGCGTAACTACTTCGTTTCTAATTAAAATCTCCATTGTCCGATTTTGTTTTTAATTCTTGTAACGTAGTAAAATCTCCATCTATTGAATTTTCAACCGCATGACAACCTGAAAAAGGCACAATTGGGCTTAACAATAAGTTGGTTAATGTCCATAGAAAGACATACTTTACGGGTTGGACAAACATCCACTGTGTCTTTTAAATCCTTAGAGAAAAAAGTTCTTCTTTGTTTTCAGATTCACATGCTGTGATAAAACAGAAAGGCAGATGCTGTACCATTAAAATAAATCAATATTCTCATAATATAATCGTCGGTTACTTAGGTTAAAGTACGTAATAACGTCGCAAATAGTGAAAAAAGGCATTTTTCAAAATATGATTTCTAAGAACCTTAATTTAAATTGTCGCTTTTTTGACTAACTTTTTCTAAACAAATAATAATTCATCGATGTTTTAGAAATTGTGATCCGCATCGTCCACGAAGACAATTTGCTTTTAAATGAAGTAGCAGGAAGTTAATAATTTTTTTGGAGAAATATTTTTGGTTGCTTGATGCTAAAAGTTTCAGCTTGTGAATCTTCCATTCCAATTAATGTCTTGCTAATTTCTTGTTGCTGATTTCTTTTCTAAATCCGCTTTGAATTGTTTTAATTACAGGAGAGAATTCCATCTCTTTTTTGCCATCCTAATTAGTTTCATCAATCGAACTTATTAATAATGGCATTTAACTTCTTCTATTTTTCCTGTCTTTTTTGAAATGTTCGTTCTGGTTTTGTTTTCTTTTTTAAGTCATCCAACATTAGCAATAATTACACCCGAATGTTGACTAGATGAAATCAATACTTCTTGGAACGGATAAATCAATGTACAATTGGTGCCGATTATTCGTCGCTTATGGAATCTTTTATAATGGATGGGCTTCAGGTGTCCTAACTCTGAAATAATTACAGATGCATTTTCTATTTCTGATTAAAGCTGTCAAAATAATTGACAGTCAATTATATTTTTTGTGCTAGTTTTTGTGCTTTTTTCAATTTGAACGGTTAGAAACGAAACGCACTCTTCCATCGAAATTTTCTTATGTTTTCACGGACTACTGTTTGTCCAATTTCACCTAGCCCAATTATTACAATTGTTAGGTTTTCTGAATTGGTTGCCAAATTCCTTTTGGCACGACTTACTGCTGTCTGAAGCTAATGAAGTGTTCCTTCTTTAAATTTTGTTTCGTGTGTAACACGTTTATTGGTGTTGAATAATAGTATGACTATCAAATCGATGAGAAATAGTCCTGCTGTTTGCGCATGCTGCAGATAATTTGGTAACGCCCTTTTAACTTGATTAATGATTGCATATCACCCAAAATCATTGAATTTAATCCCAATGAAACTCAATAAATCGAGCCT
>Ga0163217_1074450_pt1 | contig 10659 bp, 4 predicted proteins | sample SynspAceP_FD_185933 | JGI IMG/M metagenome (GOLD analysis project Ga0163217, IMG submission 185933) | Saline lake microbial communities from Ace Lake in Antarctica - Synechococcus sp. Ace-P (PacBio error correction) | ecosystem: Environmental > Aquatic > Non-marine Saline and Alkaline > Saline ...
AAAGAGAGAAGAAAATGCCCAAGTCCCCCCCCTTTTTTTTTTTTTTTTTTTTTCAAAAAAATCAAAAAACTTTTTTTCCCCCATTTTGGGGCTTTCGTTCCTGAAAGCCCTTAATTCCTTCGAAAATGATCCCACCGAAGGAAATCCCGAACAGATGCTAAGGGACCTTAACCCCCCATTTTCCCAACCCCCCTTTTGGAATTAACATTCACTGCAAAGGGCCTAGATATGAATGGGAATTACAAATTCGGAATTTTCCGGAAAACCTTGAATCTAAATCCCTCCTTGGTAAGAAGCGATTTTCAGCCAAAATTCGCATCGTCCGAATTCCTAAAATCCCGGATCCATCAACCTTGGGTTTTTATCAAGTTCCCCATTTTTTTCTCAATGCCCCAAAGAACTTGCAGCCAGCGAATTTCTGGAATGAGTTTACATTCCCATCTGGGGGAAGCCAAAAATTTGCAGTGATGGCCTTGCCCCATAAAGCCTCCAAAGTGGGGCATGGTCCCCCAATCTTATAAACCCGGAACCTAAAGTTTTGCCATTCAAGATTCTTCATCACATGTCCCTTTTCCTGCGACTTTCATCGCTTCAATCCAATGAAACCGACAAAATACAATTGGCCCCCCTTCTTTTTCCACCAAACTCAGCAAATAGGCCCTCAATCTCCTCCATATGAAGAATATCCTCACACCACAAGTACATGGTGGCAAACTGGTTCCACTTCTTCTTTTTGGGCCTCACAAACGAAAAAGTGAAAATCAATAAGGTAAAGTAATCGGAAAAGCGTTTCCAATAAGCATTTATTTGCCCAAAATAATATTTTTAGAATATGAATTAAGAACCTTCTCAATTATCCTTATAAAGACTCTGCAATGAAATTAGACCCGATGGAGATTAACTGAAAATAACCTATGTGCCACTGAGACATTCCCATAGTACACATCAGGAGCCCTTCATTCTTTCAATATTTCTTCAACTCATCATAGTATGAATTCTCTATTATTGGCTTTGAATGATCAGTCACCAAGTTGGCCCATTCCATCCTGATCCCTTGCGTGCCTTGAAGAGTTTGTTACGACAGCATTGGTTGGTCCGGTCGATGGTTTGTAGCTTCGATCTCGCAAGGATCAAACGTTTTTGATCGCTTGGATGATTTCATTCCCGTATCTTCGACTTCAAATACTCGGTCATCAAGATTGGGATAAGAGATAATCCCTTTTCTGGATTCGCATGGCAGGCTTTGGTCTTACTGATCACCCCATCTGAGAATATTTAATCTCTGTAGCCTCACCGATCGGGCATCCTAGCTCACACTTCCGAAAAATATTTGTTCGTATAAAACCTCTTTCCTATGACAGCCAATGCCGGTCCAAACCTCGCGGGGACGTGTGGAAAGGATCACATCCCGCATAACTACTAGCTGCCTCCAAGAAAGCCATTTGCAATACTTGGAGACGATCACCCCCCTGCTTGCACTGGTTTTAAAGTAGCTGTTAAAGTTCGGCATTTTTTGGACTTACCTCCGAGTTCCGCAAAATGCGGGTTCATTAAGCACATAGATTCCAATGATAATATTTTACAACACCGCCTGGTGATATAAGCCAATGTTCGGCATCGATCATCACGGCAGTAATTCATCCGACTACCCTCCCTCCCTTGATGATACTCGTCCGCCTGAATCTTCCTGATTGAATGGCAGCATGTTCCACAATCGTTCCTGTGGTAATTCTGATCCGGAGACGAAATTTTGTTATCTCACCTCCGTAATATGGGTTCTATCATACCCTATCGGTATCCAATGCCGATGCTTCGCCACAGGAGACGATACCCCGATGCTCTTAATCTAAGTAATCAATGTGCTGATTGCAATTTTTATCGGCTCCAGCTCGTCAACCGTCAGTTTTGATCAAAGCCACTCTGGATCTAGCTGTTTACCATCCTACCACTCTGCTTGCGAAGTGTTCTCTCAACGTAGCATAGAGCTGTATCTATAACCTGACCGAATTTCTACGACGTGGGCGTTGCCCCACCATATAACGCCTTCGACTCTGTAATTTCACAAAGAAGCCAGAGCCTGACCAAACACCGGGATCTTGATTAGAGGATTCAATACGTGAACGAAATATCTCCTCGATATACCCTTCTACCTGTATTGGACTACACACGAGCACATTCAATCTGGCGGGGCGATATCGGTAAAGTTTCGTTTAAGCTTTTGTCATAGTTGCAATGAAAATAAGCGAAGACATGATATGACTTTGTTTTATTTTGCAACTACTATTGAAATGGAAGTCGCGCTCTTCACTGGGCATGAAATCCAGCTGGTAAGACCTTGAAAAAGAATAATGAGAGTAATTTGACCCATAGATCTTTAATAAAAGCTACCATCATTAAAGAATTTATGACCTCCATTCGATAGCCCAACGATGTCCATCAAAATCCTGAATGACTGAGACGATTCCCATAAACCTCCGTGCGGTCTTCGATAAATCTCGCCCTTGGAATTATATGCTTTTAATCTCGCCAGAATCATACGGTATATAGAAAAGAAAACCGACCTCCAGCTATCCATCTGGCTTTTGGATCATTGGTCAGCTTTGCTCAGAGTAAATGGCATGCGACACCTGGAGGTGAATCCCGAAACCCATCGTTTGGTTTCAGACATTGAGTGTCTCAAGAAGTTCAAAAGCCAAGGGTCTGGGTAATAGTCAATAGCCATATGACGAGAAGGGCGATTGGGCGAGTGTGGTTCATGAGCATACCCTAATTGAAATGAAAAAACCAGCTATCAAGTCCGATTTCGCGACTCGGATATTATCTGAAGCTTACCTAGGATTGCAATCCTAGGACTAATCAACCAATAATTGTTTTGCGACCCTTATTTCTCGTGATCCATTCTGCCAAAACAAAAAAACTAATCAAATCCTATATCCCACGGTTAAAACCAAGGCTATGTTATTCTGCCGCTTGCCAACTCCCAATGATCGGGGACTCCAATATCGCTTTAGTTTCCAAATAGAGTTAGTCTTAATTTTTAAACTAAATCCAAGATCTATATCAAGCTCTAATTGCTTTTTTTAAAAAGTTAACTAAGTTTCATAAAAATTTCAATTTATGAAACTAAGCTACCTCCTGATTTTACGCTATTTTTAGCTCCTGTGCAAAGCGATAAATCAACTGAAAGAAAAAACCTTGAATGACCTATTGGTAAAATTTATTCACTAGACCTCGATGACTCTACAGCAAAATGTTTGAGTACGGTTGCAGTATTTTAAGGGGAAAAGAATACCTTTTTAAGCAAATTGGGCACTATTCCCTCAGATTTATGATTTGCAAACCAAAAACTAGCCAAGGAATTAATTTTGACATCGGAGGCCATGTAATGGGATTTATCAGCTTCAAATGCCAAGCATGGACAGCTTTCTATTTTACCAACTCCTTTCGGATCGTAGATCTTATGGTGTTCACGGATAAATAAGAAGAGAATGACTACCAAATTCCGGAAGGATGGTCTCCTTTTTTGTCCACAACGCCTAATGCTATCTCTCCTGTAACCCAAGGAGGCTATTACGGCTCAATACTCGGTTCCTCAGCAAACATCAGATGTGGAACTCCTCAGCGCTTCTATCCTCAAAAATATTGGAATTAGGTTGATTAATACGGAGAACCACCTGATTCTTTCCAACCGATAACCTGGCTCAGCAGAAAATGCGGACCTAAGCGCGCTCAAGGAAGGAATAAAATCGTCTACTCCCTTTTTTGGAGATCATCACTTTAATTACTCTTCACTTTGATTCCTCACTTAGTCCGATCCCAAGCATCAGTAGCATAGAAAATAGTATCCTGTATTTCATCCGATTCGCCTTCGAATAATTCGCAATAATAATCTTGCATCCTCCCCGCTACGGATCACTACTGTATGACTCCTTCAGAAATGTCCTACTAATCGGTTTGCCGTTTCTACTTACCGAAGTGACAGAGACGACTAAGAAACTCAAAACGCCCAGGGCCCATTGTAAGTAATGTTCGAATGATAATTAAATTGGCTCACATGTAAAACTTTTTTGAAGCGGCACTTACCTCCAGACAATCTTCGTAGGAGAAAAAAGGGCCTCTACTCTCCATAATCATCCTGACAATCTCAGAATAAGGAAATCAGATTGTATTTGTGACTTTTGAGTTAAGGGATTAACTTGCTCCTTCAGAAAATTCGCGTTGGGGTCCATCGTATCGGACCTAAGAGCGGGCCGGAGGAACGATTGAAATGATCTTCCTCGAAAAAATAATTAAAGTTAAAAGATCTAAATAACGAAAATTAAGAATCAAAAATTTTTTCGATGGCTTAGGTCCCTGAATGCACTTCTGGATTTAACCTGTCAAACAAAAAACTAATCTATTCATTCCCCACATTTTTTAATTCTGTGGTAGTAAAAGTATTGTTAATCCGCATAATTGCACTAGTAAGAATAAAAAGCGACTAATATGTATTGGTAATTAATAGCAAAAACCGGTACTCTCCGATGGCTATCGGAACGTCCTCGGCCTGCCTCGCCTGGCGGCCCTGCCACCAGTTAAGACAAAGAAAAAAGAGTCACGCATCATTGCGGATAATAAAAAAATTGCATAAGCCATTTCTGGAGTGGATAAAAATAAAGTTTTAAGAGATGTGTAAAGCGAAATATTCCCTTCAAAAGAATTCTTTTAAAGTAGGCGGTTTTAAATAATGCTGTGTCAACCAGACTAAACACAAATTTCAAAAACCTTCAAAAACATCAAAAAAGCGGAAGCTAGACATTTCCGCTTTCTATATTGGGGCCAATTTCCCTCTACTTCTTATCGTTTTTGTCTTACCTGGAAAGTCAATATTGGAAAATTACTAGATTGTGAAATATAATTTGAAACGTCTTATCGGCGATCAAAATCAACCACATCAATCAGCGTTATCTACTGTATCCAGCCTTCAAGAGAGTAAGATCCGATCGACGCTTCTTTTGAACCGTGCCACACTCGTGAATGGATTGGTCACTTGCTAAGGCAATCGATTTTTGATCGAAAGACCGCAGTTCCTTTTCAAGCTCTAAGATTGGCTCTTCCGAAAGCGTCAGCTTGCCAATTGCAAGTATTCGCTGAGAGCATATAGTCCACAGCCATTTATCTGACCTTTACATACGCTAGTTCCTACTTCTTTCCCTTGCTTGAGCCAGTTTTTCTGTTGGCCAAAGCGAGGTTAAATCTGCCAATCAGTGTCACCTTTTGGAATAATAAGAAACAGATTTGGCACAAAGCCCTACTGCCTTCTCAAGGCCAACTAAAACTCTCTTGGTTTTTTCTGATACTTGAATTCTTTACTAGGTAATTCAAAATTTTTCCATTGTCCTTCGTGTTTGGTTGTTTATGTTGACACCAAAGATGGGATACTCAGGGCTGGCGGTTTAGAACCATTATTCCTGACAAGTTGGCAATTGGTTCCCTACTTTGAATTTCTTAGATTCGGTGGTCAGTCCCTGCGATTTCTGAAAAAACCGCGCCTGAAGATCGAATGACCTTCCAGCAACACCACCACTCATAAGCTGATCCTCTCTTCTCACCGACGATGCTATGAGAGACTTAGACCTACCTAACTATGAGAACACCATTCTACGATCCGGTTTCGATGCATGATTCCGTTCCTGGATGAATGTCAAAGAGTCTAATCACTCATCGTGGAGAAAGAGATTTGCTAAGGTTTGGAGACTTATTCAAAAGCTCTGCATAATTCCTTTACTGTATGCAGTTCTTAAAATCTTCTCTACCAAAAAGTTAAATCCTCTAACAAGTCGAATCAAAAGAGTGAAGCAGATGTGTTCGGACTGTTTTCCTTAATATAACCTTGTACTTAGAATTAACAGTCGCTTGAGAATCCAATTTGAAGCATCTCTAGCTGAAGTCCATCCCGAGAAATTCACTTCCATTTGAAAGACCTTCCAGAGCGTTTCAAATTTTGTCTTCTTCAAGATTGCTCAAGGTGAATGATTGGCAACTGACTGAGCAAAAAAACAAAAATCCCCTTACATCCCAACTTCGAATCGTGGCAAGACAAGTAAAAAGGCGATTAAACCGCACCATGCGTGCTCCGATTTCTCAACTCGGCACTTAGAAATTCGTTTAGGCAAAGAATTTGATTGGCCGCAAAAAATTCCTGCCTTTCCATCGATTAGAAATTTGCCTCAGTCTAAAACCAATCAATGTTTTGAAAAAGAGGTGAAGTTGTTTTCTCTAAAACCTCCTTATTTTCAACTGGTAATTTCCTCAAAGCGAAAGACTTTCCTGATTCGGCCCGGTGTAATCATTGAAAAGCTTTTTACAAAAAGAGGATAATGAGATTGGTTCAAAATGAAATTTGCTTTAATTACTCCAATATTCAGGTCCGATCACATCTTGGATTTATTCCCCATGAAACCTCGACTCAGTTTAAATCTGAACGAAAGCCTTACCACCTAGCGCTTTTCAGACTTTGTGTACTGTTACGATGTAAGAAGATTACAAATCTTCCAATCGAGCTTTCGAATTAAACAAATCTCGCAAAGAGCCTCACGATTCTCGCTGTTCAGGTCCGATTGCTACGTGGATGTAATCCGACCTTGATCGTCGGATTTTTAATCCTGTAAGACACAACGAAGCTCTTCAGATGAAGATTCGAAACTCCTCAGAATCAGAGCTTAGAAGATTTATATCCGCGATGATTATCGGACTCCGAAGAGCAAAGTGCCGAATAGAAATTTCAGCTCTGACTTATCCTTCTTACTGCTTTCTTGTCTCCTCGAAATCCCCAATTTGGCTGAAATGAAATCACGGCCACAATTTTCCACCTTTCCTCAAACTTGATCTAATCCGTCAAGGTCTTGAAGTTGAATTCGTTGGTTCCAACGGAATCTGCTGTATCGGGTGTCCGGCGACGAAAGGCAAGAGCTTCCCTCTTTGAATATAAAAATCATTCACTTCTTGAACCCTCAGTAAAATAGGACCCTCGTATTGGTCAATATCATCCGAGAGAGTTCCAGCGTTTTTGGAGATCGCTGAACTCGATCGGATCTAGGGCAGGTTCAAATGCCACTTCCCCTCCCGAGACATCTCCGTTGATTGCTGTGGTGAATTGGAATGAAATAGCCATGTCCATGTTGTTTCCTTGAAGATCAAATAGAGTTGAAGACATCGAATGTTTAATGGCGAGAAAAAACCCTAGTCAATCTGTTTGTACATAAGCCGTTCATTTGTTTTTTCTATGTTTTGTCGTTTTTTTTCCATTACCCATTCCATCTTCCCATAGCCGGAATTTTCATTAGCTCCCGATGTAGTCGATCAAGGCAATGCGAGGTTTTGGTCCCACTCACTTTGCTGGAAACGCCCAGAGTTTTTCATTTCTCCTGTTGCTATTTGCCTCAGCCAATCCGCTGAGACCTTCACTCCGACATCTTCAAGCGGAAAGTTTTTCAGCATTCGATATGTCAACCATTTCGGACCATCCCCGGGACTTGCGAACCATTTTGAATTGCTCAGACTACGATTTCCCAAGCGTGTCTGTTGGAGAACGCCCGCGAAAGCCGAGAAGCCATTCGATATTCCCGCCATGGCCCCACCCCGATAGTGCCCTCGAAAAGAGAGAAAACCAGCCAAGCCAATAGTGTGGCGGAAATGTTGCTATCTGGCTTTTCCTGTTTGGAAAGGGTACCCTGGCGGAGACAACCACTAGTGCACTCAGCCCCTGTACATAAAGCAGATGGGAGGATTTGCCACCCTGAACTTGCCAACCATTGATCCAGTGATTAGGCCAGTTGGACATCCATCTCACACGCTATTGATCCACCCGCAGGAGCCAATGCGAGAATGGTCGAGTAATCCATTTTTGTGCTAGGCCATCCTAAATCTGTAGAATAGCCGAGCGAGGCATCGCTGTCTTTGGACCATATCCTGCGTCCTTAAAATGCTGCGGTCATCCCTTAGTTTTTGTCAAAAAATAAGTTGACTGACATTTCTTCCCAGTTTCCTGTGATGCGCTTGCGATCGACCTGTAGAAAAACATCCAATTGTTGTAAAAACCCACGCTGCCGAAGTCCGGTGAAAATGTGTTCATGATGGGCAATACGCTGATCAGTTCTTCATCATATATCCGGTCGGAAACAAAACCAAGCTAAAGTCATGCCGAGCAACCTTCCGATGAGCCATCAATCCTGACGAAATTGCTCCATTACATATAGTCCTTGTTGAATCGAAGTTCGGGAATACTGTTCCGGTCGGGCGTCGAAGTCTACTTTCTCTCGTGCCGAAGTATGCCCGTAGCCCCGAGTGAAAGGCTTTGAGGAAGATCGATTGCAATAAAGTGTATTTGAGTTACAGGAGTTTTTGTCTTGAATCTGTATAAGCAAAACCTTTAAATAGACGATTTTTATTCTTCCTCGACTATGCAATCGAAAAAGGCCAGACATTCCAATCGGCGAAACTTCTCTAAAGCGCACGAAATCTTTGAATCGGGTATCGGTTTTTTGAAGGAAAGGCAGAAAAATACTAGTGCGAAGCTTTAAGGGGGAAGTAAAAGTGATTTTTTTTCATGGATTTATGGTCTTGGATCTAAACAAAAATAAAAAGAATTGATGCCGCATTTTGCAATTTTAAGCGTTGATATGAAAGTGAATTTTATTCACATTGAAATCACAGGTTTTTTGGTATCCACTTGGCGCAAAGTCAAGCTTCGAGATATAAATCTCGAAGATGCTAGTCTCTTGCTCTCATGCCCCGATCGTGACGGATGCAATTCTGAACTTTTTATCGTAGGATTTTCCAAAATCCGACTATAACGGATTTGCATAGGTTTTTTAAATGGAACTTGTAGTAATAGTATGATACAAATCTTTGAATCAAGCTCGAGATTACATCCGCTATAATTATCGGACTCGAAAGAGCCCAAAAATCCAGAACTATTAAGTAAAAAGGCTGCCCAATCGGCAGCCTGTTTCAAGTCTTATTCCTTTTTCATTGGTCAGTGGTTCGTCGGAACTGTCAATGAATTGACTCGGATCTCTCGATACTTTCCCAATTCGCGCCATCTGTATACCTAGGCTCGTATTTCCTACGTGCCATGAAGCCATGTGAAAGTACGATTTTCATCATTCGGTGTGTCCAGATTGTGTTCAATTACCTCGATCATCCCATAACCGATCGGCTCAGCGAACACCTTTTGCGGCAAGCATCAGCCTCATCCACCCCTCCGGTAGGATCGTAGCTATTCACCTTCCACCTTCCCGGGTCATTACAAAATTCCCAAAATCAGGTAAGCGTTCCAGCCCGCTTAGAGCCAGTTTTTGTTTGATCATCTCGGCGAAGCATATTGCCATTGCTGGCAGAAGCCACATGATCCGAATGATACGTCCCGATGCCGAGTCCCATCTGCAAACTCGCAAGAGCTGTCGAGACCGAGCTAACAGACATTGATCGCTTTCCTGCTCCGCAATCCTTGCTGGTGGAATAAGGGTACCGGCAGATAGGAATTTCACGCGAAAGCAGACTCCGAGAATTTGGCTGCCTCAACCCATTTTTTGTGATTTCACGTTTCTTTTCTGCCCCCGAAGTGCTGCTCCAAAGCATTTCCTTCCATGCGCACATGAATTTAATACTGAAGTCACCCCTTCGCCATCAGCTCGATTTTCATCCTCCTTCCAGGTAGTTCATGCTTTGGCTTTGTCCCTTGAAAAATGATTCACATACCTCGACTGCGTCATATGCTCTCTGGCCAAATTTGGCAAAGTCACAAATGATACCATTCTTCTGCAAAAAGTGGTCGTTCAAAAGACCAAACTCCGCTAGGGAAATTTTAAATCAATTCGTCTGCTGACGAATTTGCCATAGCCAAAAAATTGGCAATCCCAGACAATGGCTGCTGAGCCAGTCCGGTTGATTTAAAAATCTCTTCTGTTTTTCATATTACTGAGTTTTGATTGTTTAAAAATTTAAGTGTAAGTCAATATTTCTATGCTCTGTTGCCGTTCTCTTAGTTTCTGTTGTCGGTTATCAGTTGTCGGTCACACCGGTCATCCACACCGGCAACCCTTTATCAAATCTCTCATCCCGGCGATTACTGCCGATTCAGGAAGGCATTTGCTTTTTCATTATTATAATCTGCATTTGAGGCTTTCGCGAAATATTTAATTTAGAATTTGCCCCGTAAGGTCTACTGCTCCAATGATTAATCGTGTCGGTAATCGTCTGCGCTCGGATAAAGCTCCCCGGAGTTTGCTTTCCTCCAAGAATCGCCCTCTACCCAACTTCGCAGTATTCGACTCTACTTCACGGGAATTATCCGCTCAGATCGCGATGGACCATCATCGTACTTTCAAGGCAAGGAGTACCGATCTCTCCCTGAATCCACCAATATTTTCCTTTAGTTCCCACGAGCAATCAACCCTTCGTCAGGCGTGTCTTTTCCATCTCGCTCAATCGGCTGGCAATGGCTTCATTCTCCATCATACCAAAAAAGGTCAAGCGGAAGAGTAGTTTGCTGAGGGAAATTCCATTTGACATACAGCTCGCTGAAAAGCCAACAATTATATCCCCCACCCATTGATAACTTGATTGACTTCTTCCCGAGTAGGTGCCAAAAGCCTTTGCGGCTTGTCCGAGACTTGT
>Ga0163217_1115923_pt1 | contig 10659 bp, 4 predicted proteins | sample SynspAceP_FD_185933 | JGI IMG/M metagenome (GOLD analysis project Ga0163217, IMG submission 185933) | Saline lake microbial communities from Ace Lake in Antarctica - Synechococcus sp. Ace-P (PacBio error correction) | ecosystem: Environmental > Aquatic > Non-marine Saline and Alkaline > Saline ...
GCCCACAGGTCTATTTCAGGTGATGCGTTTAATAGCTGTGATTTGCGCACCAAAAGAATAACACCTTGCTGCCAAAACTCTGGTTAACGAAGAGAAGCTTATGGAATTTCGCAGTCAAAACTTACCAAGTCAAACTTTGAAAAGTGATTATTCCCTCCACACTCACTTTCAGCAGGCCTGCCAGATTAAAGCAGACTATTCTATGGTAAAACGGTGTGCACTTAATTGAGATGTAGATTTAAATAGTTGAACATTAAGTTGCGTGAAGTGTTCTTAATAAAGCTCTGGCCAAAGCTTGTTTTGACTGGTATGAGGACTCTAACTGTAGGTGACTATTTCGAGTAATTTTGCCAAACGCCATGTATAATTGGGCTTTAAAACAGTTAATTTACTAAGAGCCGAATCTTGCACCCATAGAGGGGATATCTGTATTTCAGTAAATACCTATCGGTTGCATTAAGATTAAAAATCTGGCTAAAGCAGCTGAGAACAGTTCGAATAGCTTGTATTGTGGTTGGCTATACTGGACGGACGTCACCCAGGGATTTAATCTAAACGGTTATTCCATATTTATTGGGTAGACCATCAAACTAACTGCTATTTTCATCATGCGTTGCAACCGAACCTCAAGATTTCTGTAATTCGACCCATAATACAAAGCCAAAGCCTGCAGATACTCTTTATTCTGTGAGCAAATTGTAAGGGAACATAATCTGTTTGCATGCAGCTATTCTTTGTTAATTTTGATACCTCAATCTTGTTTATTAGTCAACTGTGTTATAAGCCTTTACGATATTATGAATGTGTGCAGGCTTATATGTTGCGAGCCACAGAACTGTAGCTAAATATAGACTGAAGGTGGAACTACTTATAGCGTGAGAACATTGGTTTAGATTAGAATGGCGTGTGAAGCGATATGATGGCAGTTGTGAAAGTAAGTTAATGTTGGAAATTCTAGATGTTGTCGTGTTAATGCACGTTGGCTGTTAAAAGCGATGTCTGTTATTGTATTACCAACACGTGCAAAATGATCGTTTAATGCTGTAAATACCCATTCCTCTCTTATACAATTATGAATGATCTAACATAGTTAACACTCAAATTTCCTAAGATAAAAAAAGGTGTCTCATAAATTGTTCACAGATCAAATTAATTCCTACATCACCGCGAATAATCATTATATGGTTTGAGATAATAACCATGTACAATTTCTGGTTTTGGCCTGGTCATGCAAGCACATATGATTCTGCTGCTGCAAATCAGTAATTGGCTGTGATCACTTTCTAGTTAGGTATAGCTGCAAAATTTGCCAACTGTTAATCCAATGATGTATTTATGAGTATTTTATTTAACAGCTTAAATAAGCTGGTCCAGATCGGAGTCCGTATTCGACGACTTTATATCGGACATCTGAGAGAGGCATGTGCCAGGCGATCTGTGAATTAAATGATTGAAAGACAGTTCTGGTGACAGAGTTTGCGAGTATGAGTTTATCGAGCGATAGGTCTATGTGAGAAAGGCTCCCACAGTTATATCACGATGGGGTATGAAAGACTTACCTTCGCAGACTGATCACAGTTACTAATAGGTGCGAAGATGCGTGATAAAAAAATCGCCTTCAATTTTCACCGCAAACCAAGCAAAACGGTCGTGGATATTTTTAGGTGGCATTACGTTTGTGGTTTATAATATAAATCTGTTTAATTCGAGTATGGGTCGGTATATCTTGGCAGTAAAGGAAACTGAATTTAATTATATGAAAAGCCAACCTTTATCTCGAGCACGTTTTACCCCCAGCTTTGCCTATTTGATGCCAAAATGGCGAAATGAAACTGGGAATACAAACTCATATATTTATGGGCTTCCAATTTTACTCAAATCAGGATGTGATTATGATTTTAATAATGCTGCCATTTTCGCTATAATATTATTCACTCGGTCCTGTTCGTTTATCATATCAACAACAAAATGCCATCGATAACCATTATTGATGTCAGGTGTTTTCTTATTTTCTGACTCATTGAAGTAGAAGCGCCCCTTTTGCCAATATTGGTTCAACAATCACTATTGCTTCGTTCTAATTCTTGATTAGTTTCATCAGTGATAGTACGCAGATTAGACGGTTCTTTGACTAGACATCAGAAGGTGTAATTGGTAATTCCTTAATTATCAGTTTGCACTTGAATGCAATAGCAAAAGCAAATAGCAAGGTTCTAAGCTGATTTACGAAATAGCGTAGTAAATAAATATTGCAGATTATATGAGGTAATATGATGCCGTAAGCTTAAATAAAGTTTCGTTGCGGTAGGCAGATACTGAGCTAGCAAGGCAAGGGTAAAAATCAGGGCGTGTCGAGCCTCCAGCAGAAGCACTATACTGCAACGCTATACACCAAGAAACATTATACAAAATTTGAGAATTGAGTCAGAATAAAGCCACAGGGTAGGTAAGGCTGCAAAGGACAGTTTATTAAAAGATAAAGCGCGATGTTTTAATAGCATACTAATTAATTTGTGTATCTGATATCTTTAATATTGAATAAAGAAAGCATAGAAACAGAGCGCAATAATAAAACTAGACTAGGAGTAGTCGGGCGATGAACCCCAGTCGATAAACTACCAACCAAAAATACTAGCCATCAGTAGCAAAACACAGAGTGCTGCAGGCTACTTAAAATATTGATATGCTAATTACGATTGCAAATATACAGGTTATCGATAGTCAGGCTAACATGCCTAACAAAGTATATGATGATTTTTTTTATATTGTAAATTGCCTGATTTACATATTAGCGGTAGCAGTTCGTTTTGCATGGGTTCAAAAAGAACTGACCTTACTGAGCTTCCATTAAATTGTTTTACTCCTTCTTTGTCTATGTGTATGCTGCGAGTAATGTAATGCTGTCATCGCTTGATTTTAGCTTGATGATTAAGCTGAGTAAATCTGCCGGGGAATTGGACCTGATATTGTCGTCTAACTGTGATAGTTATATTTTCAATTACGCGAACAATAGGATAAATATACCATGTCGGATATTTGTTGTGTGTCGTATGCTTACATTCAAACCGCGTTACATCATACCTACATGCGAATAAGTTAGAATATACCTGATGGATTCAGGGATATTATTTCGAGCCAGTTTATGTAAGTTATGATTGCGATGAATGGTTTGCTGTGGGAATAGTGATATTTAAAAATCTACACCTGAAAGTAATATCCTGTCTGGATTATATCTTGTTAGTAATAATAGAGTAAACTTGAAAATTAGGTCGTATGATTCGCGGCCCTGACAACTGTCAAAAGTTGGTGAAATAGACGATAAATAAAAGATGGTGCTATTGCATTCTCGGAAAATCAAAATCACCAACATTCAGTTTAAACTATAAGTGATTAATCGATAACTATTCGTTTACGTGAAGCATTGATGGTAAAAACTCAGCTATCTAATCTTATACCATAATGGATAACTTAGCTATAGCTCAAAATCAATACTAGATATTTTATTGACTATATTTCGCGCTATTCTGAGGTTTAAATAGGATAGCTCCTGGACTAGGCCTCATTTTTATAATGATCATGTTTGTTTTTCAAAGTAATTCTTGGTTGATTTTTGCCAAAGAGGTTTGTTAAATTTGCATGGCTTAATTAGACAACATTAGTTTTAATATGAGATCTTAACTTATAAAGCATATATTGTCATGCTCGTATCAGACCAGAAATCGATATATATTTACACAAGGACTCGATTATCGAAGGTGCCATTAAAAATATAAGCAATGCCACAATTACGCAAAACGTAGTAGTGGCAAATTTGTAAGTTGTCGTAATTGTTATTCGACTTTGTTTTAAATGAATTTGCTTTGTTTGGTTCGAGCGACACATCCTACTCAGACAGAGATATTACAATTATACTTCAAAAGCAATAAATTTGTCGATCGACTTTTGATAATCAGAACTTTGCATCAAGCTAATACGAAGTGACTAGCAAAGATTGATGACGACGTGTGCTAGTTTGTTTATTCAAAGTTTAAGACAGCAGCATCGACTAATACGCAGGACCATCTGATAATGCATAAGACTTCAGTATTAGTAATTTACACCGAAGCAATGTTCATATATTGGAAGCTAAAGTCTCGAGCGAATGAAATATATAACTTATTCGAAATTGGATATAGTAACTTTATCTGGGATCCCCAAGCATCCACCCCCCTATCAATCTACACCCCCTAATCTCTATAAGAGAAAGTAGTAAGAAATAAGATAGCTTAATAGTTATTCGTCCAGGCCAATTGTCAGTTTTTTTTACAAGAAAAATAGATCGTCAAACGGGATAACTATCAGACTTCGCACGCTTAACGTCAAAATAACTTATACGTGAGCGCGAAAAATCGGAATGTTTGAAGCTAAATGTAAAATTTTAAATCATTTATAGGCCGACGACAGTAAACGCAGCCTAGCAAATGGAGATCTCAATCAAATTCTCTTAAACAAGGATGTGTCGTTGAACGTCCCATGCGATACAGTCACTTATCATCGCCTTAAAGAGACTGGGAATCTCCAAAGTGACTGAAGGATTTAAAGAATAAATAACGAATAATTTGCAAAGACGCTATTGGTGCTAAACGCAAGAGGCGACAGACTTTTGAATTAATGAAAATATTCTCAATGAAGCACTCGTACTTCTGATAATCAGAGTGCTAGAAGTTGTGTAGAGTATAACTAAGCGTAGTCAGATACAGTGGGACAACAACTCGCTCGATTTAACTCAAAGCTGGAACATATAAAGACTTGAAGCTGAATTACTCGAGTGCAAGACGACCAAGAAAGTACTACGTAATCGTTTAGTTGCGATAGGATTAACTCGCCACTTTGAGCCATATTACATTCTTGGGGCATGCGGTGAAGCCAATATCCTATATGGACTGATCTATTTGCGCGATATCCCACACCCTGATTGCTTTTGGCTTGGCTTGTTAGTATTTTTCATTATTGCTTTTGGTCTATTCAGTCTTTGTATTGTTCGACTGAAGCAAACTAGTCATCGCACCCATACTTGCTAGTGGATACGACACTATGGCGCAACTTAATGACGATAGTAAACTCTCGACTTAATATGAGTAACCAGTGTCGTCTGTTGCAGTCTAAAGCATTTCTGAGATAATAGAAAAATCCAAAGAGAGTCAGTGTTGAAAGCTTTGGACAGTAAAACCCTATACAGCCGCTAATCAACAGGGTAAACACTAATCGGTTTGATCTTTGTGGTGTCGCGCCTTAATGAGATGAGTAACTAAGACTGTTATGATTAGTTGATAATTATTGCTTTCCCTGAATATTAGTAAGGGCGATGCCAACGTCATTGCAGTTACTCAACTTTTGGTCCAACATTAAAAGACTCTTGTCTTCATATGACATAGTAAGCGCGATCTTTGGCTAGTCGCTGCGTGAGATAGATAATAACTCATTATATTAATGAACTAGTGATGAGATTTGATGTTACCGACCAGTTTCGCTCTTTGCATTAGCATTAATTTACCTTGATTTCTTATCGACAAGAAGGTTAAGACTTAATGATTGGTGCTTATGCGGCTATATCGCACCAGCGACTTGAGGATTTTCGATCATATAAAGCTACAGAGCACATTTGAGCTGGCAGAAGTCATTATATCCTTTTTTAGTGAGGGTGTTTAGCAAAACTAAAGATGCAAGCACCCATAACCAGCAAAGATTTAGGGCAACGTGCATGTATTATCCAGCTGGAAAGAATAGCTACTTATGGTCGTTGCAGATTAGCTCAGCTACTGGACCGTGCAAGGTTAGTCGTAACGCCTTGGGCTTAGTACACATCAGATATTGAAGTAAATTGCATAGTGTACTCGCTCCTATGTCATATATGTTCCCATAGGTTTCAGAACAGCAAGCTTAAGCGTGCTTATATGCAAGAAAAGAAAATAGTTCGTAATCATAACCAGAGTCAATCTTCAGAACACTTTCTAGTGGCACCATATTTGATGAGTTATCTTTACTGAGTTACTATAAAGCTTGTGACTGCGCCACGCAGCCTTAGCGTTCTTCGCAACCATGCATTATATAACGCGAGCCTTTGAAAATCGTAGTGTCTGAAGGGAATACCCCTTACTAACAAGGCTACCCTCACCCCTCACGCACCCTGATAGAAACTTACATGATTTTTTGACTTATAGACAAGTTGATTTTATTGTAAATTTCCGAGTAAACAGACATATTATTGCAACCTTAAACAGAGAGGATATTTTCCCATAAAAACAGAGTATAATTAAACGACATCGCTTTTAAGCATAAACAAAATCTCAAAATTTTTATTTGTCTTTAATTCATCATTAGTTTAGCTGAATTACATTTATTTCTTGCTAGTAAATATTTATAATATTGACAGCTGAGTGCGCCGCAAAGTTACCGTTTCTTTACTCTATACTCTTGCATCATGATGCTATGTAAAAAATAAATATTAATTCGATTAAATTTAGCACTAAATAGAACTAGCGCTAACCACTTATATGTACAGACCTGTAACCACATACTGGTTTTTGTAGCTGAGTAATTTCATCAGTTGAACCATTGACGCAAGTTAGTGCATTATAGACACAGCTATTTTGATACAATAGACAAAAATTTATGCTGGGCTAATGAGGCAATTTATGTAGACTTTACTCTTAATGGAACCTTTAGGTCGATAATGCACATTAACGACACTGCGCTAGCCATATCGAGCAATGAGCTGCTAATGAATGCTCAGACACTATAGGATGTCATTTAATTGCTTGACAGAAGAGTAATAAATGCCATATCATAAGAAAGGTTTTATCTGATGACATAATCACAATCCACATGGACTTGCGGATCTGTAACCAATAATTACTTTGGTGCATTCCTTTGTCATTTTATGGCCCAACTAACTGGAATAAGTTTTTGCTACATAGGATAAGGTCGACCTTATTAACACATAAGGTTTGGACTATTAATAAGGCATTCGCGACCATCGACAACTCTCAGCGACTGGTTAAGGCGCATGGCATTATATAAAATGGGTGCAAACGATTTAGCAGCTCGCGATTATAGCATTCTCTATTGATGGGAACAATATACTGGACTATTAATTGAATGGCAAAGTACAAATAATGCCTTGTTTTAAATAATATCTAATAACGTAGTTGGGAAGAAGTTTTCTGGCCGAGAGTGACGATGATTGAATTTTTCGGAGTAATTAAGCCAGTTTTGTCCTCACCGGCGATCGAATGTAGACTCTGTGGTGATACGAATTTTTCGGAGAAGTTATCTGTGCCCTATCATAATGGATGCGTAAACCCATCGCATTTAATTGATCGACGCCATCAGCTGGCTTCTGCGCAGCGTGCAATGGTATGGAAAGCATCGATAATTAGGGTTGTAACATTGGCTGTATGTACGAATGCTTGAATGTGGCCTCAGAATTGGTTTAAGAGTCTTAAGGTAGAATGATATTAAATAAGACCCCCTCCTCCATTACTTGATATCCGATAGAAGCACAACTCCACCGTCTAATACTCTCAAATGCTGCGCTGCAGTAGCCCTCAAAAACCTAATGGATTTTATTCGTCCGAAAAATTCAATACATCTGGTTTATGATTAAGACCTAGTAGTGACCATACAATAATTGTGAGTGTAATAAATTTTATTCAGTTCGTTATAACACATCAAGGTTTGAGTACTTTTTTAAGGCCGAGGTTTACCGATACTACAGCCCATTATTTCAGACGACGGATCTGCATTCATATCAGAATAAACGACCGTTGCAGATCTGCAGCGGCCATACATAACGTTGTGGCAGGACAGCATATTGGCACTCAACTGACTAATGGCCATCCAGGCTACAATCGTTTATATTGAATTATAGGATTCAGTAGTTTATCGCTACAACTCTAACACCGAATGCTTTTCACTAGATAACAGGGCCGATGTACTGCCTAATATTAGAAAGCTTCGCATGCAGCGATACTCTTTAAGCTTAGGGGATTTGTCTCGCTGAATTAGCATAAAAAACCCACGTCAAGTACGACGAATGAGAAAACTAGCACACTCTGTGCTTACAGGGCTTGCTGTTATGCCCCTTGCGCTAAAGCAGCGGCCAAGCCGTTAACCTTGCTTCATTCGTATCAATCCTTCAATACGCCAGTAGTGTAAATATGGCGCCTTTAAGAGTGCGAGTAATTCTTAAGTTGCACGCGCCAGAAGTCTTGTCGACGTACTGGCAGCAAACATCGAGTAGATGTTCAGCAAATGTTGATGTAAAGTGTTAAACTAGTGAGAAACGGTTAAGGCTCCGATATCTTTTGGCTGATATTGGATTAGCGCCAATTATGAGTCTGTGACTAGAGCGAAAAGGACTGATGAAATGATTAATACCAGCAAGCGATATTTCAGTTTAAATTTCTGTTTAAAAATCAACTATCTACCGATAGGCAGCTGAGACTGAGAATAACTAGTTCAACTTAGATCAATATTTTGATAACCGATGATATACCTCGCTACATGTAACAATGAGGTTAAGCTTTATTTTTACTGCCAGTGTTTGGCATTTCTGAGTTATGCGTAATTGCTGGGAAAAATGAATTTGGGGGCTTCACTGCTTCCCGAGCCATACATACTGCTAGTTCATTATCAAGTTCTTCACTGAGATCTTATTATTGTTTTCGCCTAAAATAATTCCCGGCTTCTGGCGGTAATGGGATTACTTAAGGTTGCCTTTTATCAATATCGAGCACAGGGAATAATTAGGAGTTGAAACACCCGCCTATAGATGACGAACGTTGTGGGCGCTGATGAGCCAACGCGCGCAGTTGGCTACATATGTAAGTCGCGCCCTTCATTGACATAAGATCATGCGCTTACTTTGTTGCCTACTGGCAGTTTACGCAAACGGAGGCAGTTGAGCAACAGCTGGGTTCTGGTAATTTATAGTAGGCGCATATCTAAAGATCGTAGTTGATTTATTACACGCTATATTTTAACACTTGTTCTGTCATTTGCATTGATGCGGTCGTAATTATGTCTAGCGCTTAATAATGCTGGGCTTGACAGCCATATTATATACGCAAAGCACAACTGCCTTTGTTCCCACAATAAAGCAGTGACGCACCTACTTACTAGACCTTCCTTGGGCGTAAACAGCGCAGAAGACCTGTACAAGATAGATATAATTACTCCATCATTACATTAATGCCGCCACTAGGCAGGCAATATGGGATAGTATTACTGGTAAACTTCAATGGAAGGAAAACTCGAACTGAGCACTGCTACTGTATTAATGTTGGTATGTAATCATCCGGCGCTAGACGATTACCGCATAGGATAAGATATGGCGAAATAAGAAATACAGTGCTCCAAGTCAATATATGCAATACAAATGTAAGCGCATATTGGAACGTAAGGTATCCCTCATATCACCTGTGCTGCATTAGTGGACCAGCAATGGTTCAGCTAATACAAAGAACACGTTGAGAATCTTCTCTAGCGAGCTTATACATTTATGTGCTTAGCATTAATGCATAAGATAAGGTGACATTAATTATATGACAATAATCTCTTCCGGATATAAAAACAGTAGCGCTAAGAGGTTATTTATATATTTAGTGATGATCCTTTGTCCAGTTAATAGTCAGTGTGAGCTGCAGTATTAAATCTAAGGGTAATACATTAGTCTGAGAGTCAATAGCTAGGAATAAGGTGCTACGCTGAGTCAATTAAAATTGCGACAGAAGACGAAGTTATCATGTTGAATGACTGTTAAGTGCTCTTTTGACGTTTTTTTCATGGTTAATCGCATAAAGCGATTTTTGGGGCGAGTATGATGCATCCAGTAAAATAATAATATCAAAGGCATGTTTTCTTGATATTGTATAGTTGCTGTGTCTAGCAGCTAATGTATCGAATGCGCCACTTTCGACATAGCCGCTAAATTCTTTGAGTGCTTGGCTGATTATGTGGATACTTATCTATTTCGCGGCTAAATAAATCCAGATAAGAGGAGATGTAGTTCGGGCTATTTAGCTTAATAGTGGGCTTAGCAATAGTCCGGTTCTCATAATCATGATATCTTGGAAATCAACAAATAAAACTGCTGACGGCTTTGCTCTGCGTTTTGTGAGGTTTCAAAAATTCGATAAAGGCTTCACATTTGGTTGCGATATGTTTAAGCAAATGGGACTTCAAAGTGGCTTGAGAAAAATTGTGATAAACTCCAAGGCTAGGAACGTTTATGCTTCATGTGGTTTTAATTCGTCCAGGGTCCAGCAGAAATGCACAGCCTTAACTAACTCATTCAAGTCATACAGTTATCATCCTCCCTGTACTTCTTTCGGGTGTTATGACAAAGTCAGAAAAATATATAAACGGTTACCCAGTAGCGACTTTGCAGAGGATAGACATCGCCACATAGTTGATCGGGCTATTGAGTACCGTGCAGACTTGAGTAGCGAGTTTATTCAGGCATATCTTCTGAAACTGCATATGCACCGGGCGGTCTTAATTGGGCATGATGACGATAAGTGGAGAGCTTTCACCCAGTACTTGTTGTATAATCAAAACATATAATCCTGCAAATCAATAAAAAATAGACATACAAGATGAGTTTTGCTTCGTTCCATA
>Ga0163217_1005078_pt1 | contig 10658 bp, 5 predicted proteins | sample SynspAceP_FD_185933 | JGI IMG/M metagenome (GOLD analysis project Ga0163217, IMG submission 185933) | Saline lake microbial communities from Ace Lake in Antarctica - Synechococcus sp. Ace-P (PacBio error correction) | ecosystem: Environmental > Aquatic > Non-marine Saline and Alkaline > Saline ...
CAAGAGAAGAGATGGATGCTTCAGATAAAAGAAGCGTGCCTTAAACTTGACCAATGCCTCCCTGCGGATATTTCGAGTCCATGGCATAAATCCGCTGATTTCCTTCCATTCTTCATGGTAAATAAAAAATGCCAAATCGGAAAAAGAAAAACCCACTGTGGCTTGACGAAACGTAAGGCAAAGGGTTTATCTTCAATTTTTTCGGATGAATGAAATTCCCGTTGATTTTTTCAAAGGCAGCCAGACGATCCCATGAAGTTCAAAATAATATTCCCTTTTTTTTCTCCACTGAAATGGTTTAAACATCCCAAATTGGTACTGCTTCGGTAAGCAAGCGCAAAGGGCCTCAATCAATAAATCTGAAGCCCCCAGGCAGATTAATTCCCCGGCCCTTCTGAACATCTTGGAAGCAGCTGAACCCAGCGTCCCATCAGACCATTTCCAAAATCCAGCTTGAGCTGCGCTTTCAAAGGGAAACTCTTCCAGTTCGAAATATAAGTTTTTTATATAACTTCCTCATTTCCCGTCAAGTTGGGATCAACAGCTCAAACTGGATGATTTTTAAAACTTCTAAGTCTTCAACAGGCTTGCCAGATATACAACTGGTTTAAGCTTGCTCAAAATTCAGGGCCTGAGATCAGCCGATAGAGATTGAGGATGCGACAGAAATACCTAATGGACTTTGGTTGCGTAAAGAAGCAAATTTACCTCTGGGGTAATTCTTTTCAAAGCTGCAACCAACTATCAAAAAGGGCAAAAGGCCAAAAAAAATAAAGTTTGATGTTTATTCCTTCATGGTAGCGCAAGGTTGAAGTTATTCTAAAGTCCGGGTTTTTGCTGTAATATTTTCAGCGTGTTCTAAGTTGGCTTAAAATATTTCAGTTTTCAATTTTACTTTCCGCATAAGCTGTGGGCCCATTCATGTTCCCCAAATTAAAAAGGCCCAATTGTTCAAAAAACTTGATAAAATGGCGTGGTTTTACGGGCATTTTTCCTTAGATTTTGAATCTAAAAGCAGTCGGGAAACAAAAATTTCCTACGGAGTGCTCAAACCAAAACCAACCCAGAAATGCTCACCGTTCTGATTATCGGCATTCGCTTAGCGCTGATTCTGATTGCCATCATCAGTTTGACAATCCATCCTTTCTAAGCACTTTGTCGGAGCTAATTATTTATGGTTGATGGAATGGGGATGTCTCCTGATTTGATCGTAAAGTCGATTCTGGATGGATTTGGGGGGAGTCTTTGGGAAGTGTGGGATTGTTGATTTTGCTTGAGTGATTCTAGGCACATTTTTAGAAAAAGACGGGGGGAGCGATGGTTAATCGCAGAGAAAGTACTGAAATGGTTGGCGAAAAATCCGTGAATCTACGCTGATGCTTTAGTGGATTGGATCCTCTCTATTCCTGTTTTTTGGAGATAGCACGAATCCATTATGCTTAATCCGATTGCAAAGTCGCTTCTTCGAAAAAGTGGGATTTCATTATCCGCAACGATTGTAAAAGCGGTGTGCGCTAGGTGGCTATGGCCAGTCACTCGCTTGTTTCTCCCCACTCCAGCGTCCAATAGCAACTGCTGGGAATTTTTAGGTGCTGATACTCGGCAGGTCATCTTCTATGGAGGTTGGGTGTCGTTATTTAACCCTTGATTCCACTTTACATTTTTTGTCCAAAAGTGGGTCACCAAAATTCCTTTAAAACCTGTATTGGTAGCAACTGATAAGGAAATAAAAAAAGAAGGACCGTCCAAAATCATCAGTGCACTGGTTCCGATTTTAGTGCCACTGCGTTGAATTAATTATCGCCCTTCCATTGCCAATTTATCCACAAACCATTGGGAGAAAGTGGCTTGAATAAAGCTATTCAGTTTCTCGGGAACTCGGGATTGCTCTTTTGATTGGGGCAATTTGTCATTCACTTTACGGAAAAAATTTGATCGAAAATTACTTTCCGCTTCAGGTTGGGGTTGGAGAGGCAAATTTTACTCGCAGCGCCAGTAATTTTAATAACAGGAGCAGGAGCAGTTTTTTGGGAAAATGCTTCGATTTCTGGAGTTGGCGACCAGTTCTTCCACGATGAGCGATGCCAAAATTGGGGAATTTTCCTTCCCTTCCTGATTGCCCTTTGGATGAAGACTGCGCAAGTCCACTACTGTAGCCAGATCACTACTGCTTCCATCATTGCTCCGATTTTAGGACCATTGGGTTTTGGAATATGCGAGCACGATGAATAGTTTTTACCCGATCGCTATCGAGCTGGCGCTTTGGAGATTTTCCCATTGCCAAGACAGTGGGTTCTGGGTGGTACCGCAACTATCAGGCATGAGTAACGAAGCAGGGAATTCTATCTCCAATAGCATAGGAAACCATGATCGCTGGGTAACTGCCATTTCTTTTGGTGTATGTGCTGATTTGGTGTGGGGGTGAATAAGCATAAAGAATGCGTGTTTTTTTAAAAGACTTAAAAGTAAATCCCCTTGCAATTTGAAGAAGAAACTTCAAATTGCAGGGGATTTTTAACCTTGGGACTTTTCCTGATTTAAATTATCGTCGCTGTTCCAGCCTCCGTCCGACTGTGAGCAATTGAGCCTACCATGATAGTTTTCCAGCAGCAGAAAGCCAAAAATATGCAAGCAACCCTGGAATTTCTGAAGAGTTACCCCAGCGACCTAAGGCTTGTAGCACCCAACGATAAATTTTCTTAACCTTCTTCTGTTCGGCAAATTGGAAGATTCATCTCTGTCCAAAAATGGTCCTGGACAGATCGCATTTACAGTGATCCCAAAAGGAGCCAACTCCAAGGCCTAATCCTCTGTCAACATGGACTACCGCTCCTTTGCTGGAAGTTAACGGAGCTTCGATTAGGCCAAACCAACTAATCCGAGCGTACTTCGCCAAATTGTAATTGTGGCTTTTTGAAGCTTTCTTCATGTAAGTCGGTAACCGCTTCGGGAATGCAAGCCATGTTCCATTGACATTGACTTTCATCACCTTGGTCCAAAATCTCATGCTAACTTCATCTAACCGCTCCCTGAATATTGATTCCAGCAGAATTGATCAGCGTATCTATTCTTCCAAAGTTACAAAAGCAACTTTTGCCATCCTCCATTTTTGCCTCATCGGTCACATCTGCGCAAAGAAATTGCTTACTCCATATTCCTTTTCCAACGCTTCAGCAGATTCAGCGGCTTCTTTTCCATTTCTACTACACGACACAATAATATTGGAATCCACGCGAGGTAAGCCTGCAGCCATGCGCCAATCCAAGGGCCCTTTTTCGAACCTCCGGTGATGCTTGCAAGCTTGTTCCGCCTGAGATCAAAAGTTTAACTCCTGGTATTGGTGAAATCGGTTGGTAATACATTTTTGGAATTGTTGATTTTTGATACTGTGATTATATGATGAGAAAGTTTAAAGTTAGAAATCTGAAATCAGAAGTTTAAATTTTTGAATGTTTTACGTTTTTAATCTTGGCTCAAATTCTTGATTCTAAAATCTCCCCTTCTAGGTCTTGGCTCTAATGTCTTGGATACTCATAGAAAAGCCACTCAATACTCCCCCTAAATACTTTCCTACTAACTTTATGCATTCCAACCACAATTTGCTTCTTTCGAACGCTAATCTCCCTTCTGAAATCCAGAGTTTAACTTGTACTTTGGAAAGTTGAGATTTGAATTCGTTCTTTCAATCATAGCCATAACTTTTTCAAACTCGGCACCTTCGTCTCCTCAAAAGGTAGCCGCAGTATCATCGGTCAACATGGGATTTTCAGGATCACGCGTGATCATTTCCAAGCTGAAGTAATGTTTTGGATTATAATTTTCGGCAGAAGATTACACCTACTTCACATCTACAATTTCCCTCGCCAGTGGAACTTCCGAAAGCAAAAAATCCAATCGGCGTACGTTTTTCAACTCCATCATCTTTTATATGCGTAGAAAAAGCCAGGCGGAGCGAGCGTCTTAATTATCCATTCGATTTCGATCAAGGAAACATTATTCCCAAAATCAGCGTTACTCCAGCCATTCATTGTCAAAATTCGTATAAATAGCTTGCTAATTCTGCTGCTTTCCAGTCTTTAATGATTTCTCGATTGCCATTTATTTTTAAATACTTTTCAATGAATAGGAAAGCCAAATGAATGGATTCCATCGCGTTGCTTTTGAATGCTTGAAATCTTGAGCAGAATGGAAGTTTTCATAGCGACGTCCACTTAAGCATACCGTATCGAAGGACTGTTGCCTCCAGCTTCTTTTGCTGCCTTTACTTCAGATTCAAAGGCAGCGACTTCATTTTTTTTGTTTTCGCAAGCCAAATGCTCCCTTCTAAATACATCCCCAGCTTTCCTCACGCTGAATCTCGCACATTTTTAGGCAAGTCCACTTGCCCAACCATTCCACTCCGCTTGGATTCCTCCTGCACCGATTTTATGAACAATGGTTTCATGAGATCAAGCGGCCATCCTTAAATCCTGGATAGGTGTTTGCTTTTCCCACCTTTAAGAATGCCACCATAGCTCCATATGAATGACACCATATTCCCATTGGAAGTCCCCTTCAATAAACGCTGGAAATCTCCGGAAAAATGGAAAGCAAATTGCTGCTAACCCCGAGACTAGAGGTCCTTTAAGGAATGTCCTTGGTCTGAGCCGGGAATAAATTGGATTGCTTTTTCAAAAAATGTTACGGTTTTTAAGGTGGTGAATTATTCAGTTTTTTAGGCTGCAGCTAGTGACTCCAATATGCTTAATTTCCAATTCCGGCTGGAACTCCATGGATACACACGGCCCTGAGACGGTATGTCTTGTACCACCTACCAAACACGTGTTATCGCTCGAGCTTGATTCCCCCATTCATTTTCGCACATAAGTCAAAGATCGCAGCAATGCTGCATCATCCATCGTAGAATGAGAAGGCAATCACTGGTAAGATCTCCGGAGCATCATATTTCTTTCCCGCCAATCGATAGGACCTTCAATTCCATGCAAAATAAATTAATGCCAAACGAACCGCTCATCGCCTATACCCAATATCGATGCCACTAAAGCGGAGCCATTAAACGCTGCACTCCCTTTTCACTTGGAACATGACATCCGGCACAACTGACAAGGTAATTTTTTACGACCAATCGGCAAAATTGAATCGAGCTTTTTCATCCAGCGAACTCGCCGAACAAGCACCGCTTTCCTGAAACATAACCCGGGCCAGCTAAATGCCTTTTTACGACCGTTAAGTTTTATTTTGAATCAATGGTAAATCAGTTCGTTTGAATAAATTCGGCTCCTCCTAACCAACCAAACTGGCGCTGATTTTGGCATTTCCAGCTTGAATTAGCCATTCCTAACCAAAAACGGTTTCTGCTTACCAATTCAATTCCCAGAATCGCCTGCACCAACCAATGCCAAACAGGGAATTTAAATTTCTGGATTATCCCTCTTTTCAATGATGCTGCCGTCAAATGTCTCCAGAAAAAATCTCTTGTTTTGAATCTGCGTTTTTCCCAGTTCGGCGATTCCCAAAAGTCGAGTTAAGAAGAAAGCCATACTCATCGAGCAGCTAGACTGCTTCAGACTGGCATCTTGAATCAAGGCTTGATCTCCCCAAAAGAATTTAAACACCTGTCAACAAACCCTCAGCGGATGCTCCCTCCTGAGCGATCGCTTGCCTCAAGGCTAACTGCAAGCCCTTTCCGGTACACCTCACTGGTTTTTGGAAAAGCTCAGCCCATTTTTGTTTTCTAGCTTATTCAGGGTTTTCTGGATTGCCTTTTAGCAATCTCAAGGAGTCGAAGTGATGTATTCCCTTTACTAAGAATTTTTGATCTTCCAGCGTCTCAAAAAGCAAATCTGATTAGCGCATTCATTCCCTCCAGTGTCCCAAGAGTGCATGAAATCTTCCCATTTCACTTACTCACTTTTAGCCAAGAACAGCCAAATCCTCCATCGGAATTCGGATCGTTTCGCTCGACAAAAGCCGCTGCGCCATGTCGGATGCCATCCATCTGGATGGAAAGTCCCTGCGAATCAAATTCTGTATTGCTTTTTCTTCGGCGACTTAGGGAAAGGTTCAGGTTTTTCCCAATCTTCAGGAACTATTCGCCAGATTCCTCCCCAAGTGCAAAACAGGCAGATTCAATCCTCTTTTCCGCAGCGTTGTGGTTCCTTCAAATAAGGCGTCATATAGGAGGCCGTGCCTGCAGCGATTCCCATGGTACATATCTGCAATGTATAATGCTTCGCAATCTGGGCCCACCATTACTCCATGAACTGCCGGCAATCGTTTCGTCGGTAGAGCCCCCCCCAATAAACTCCCCTTCCTGAATTGGGATCATTCGCTCTAAATGACGCCATTTTTGCTTCACCACATTACGTTTGACGATATTCCGGCATTTTCCATCACAAAAATATTCACAAAGTATTCAGCAGGAAATAAGATGACTTCGATTGACTGTTGGCGAGCAGCAGAGGTGAATTCTAAGAGTTTTCCATCTTCAGTCAAGTGCCTGGAATGTATCCTCGATTGATGGCTTGGGGTTTAGTTCGATAGGAAAATCTTCCGATCGATCGTCAAATCCATGAATCGATTCCTGTGATGGCTCATGATTTGGATTTCTGGAAAGGTAATTTGCCGGCACAAATCTCCATGAAGCTGTTGACCAATTTAATAATTGTAAAATTCAGACGACCTTGATCATCTGGGAGATCCCCATTGCCCACAGAAACTCCGTGCTATCCCGGATCCAATTCGCCCTGATCTAATTTGTATCGAAGCCGGGATTTTGCACTATAATACGCATTGTCCACATTCCTCACGAATCCATTATCTGATGCTCAGGAACTCCCATTGGAGGCATAGGTGGGAGTCCAAGTAAAACTTTGGTGTCAGCTTTTAATCCCCATCATAACTCCCTGAGTAACCCAAAGTGAATTGTTTTCTGCGATAATGCTCCTCCTTTTTATCAATCCAAGCGCTCTCTCGGCATCACCAAATTATCGAGATAAATGGTGCTCTTATCCTTTCCCCATCCACCATTTTCAATCTTCCTAAAATAGAAATTCCGACCAATGCGGCGGCCTGATCCTGCTTCACTTCATCGATAATTCATCATATAGCCACGCATTTCAAACGACGCCAAAGTCTTCCATGTTTCATCAAACTGGATCAAATGGAATCTTTTCGATCAAAGGCTCAGAAGCTACATTGAACTTTGAATCCAGGTTCAATTTGAAAAGTCTCCAACTCTTCAGCTGCAGTCCTAGCCGAGAATCCAGAAGTTTCTGGAGTGGGCCCTTTTTTTGGGTAGCAGGCAAAAAGAAACTAATCAGGAAGATTAATGGAATAATGCGATTGAATGCATTGCAATAGAATATTTGGGTTTTGAGAATAACTGAGGAGGAATGATAGATCAATTCAAACTGTTATCAGCACTTTTCCAATTTGGCATTTATTCCCATTGATTGACAAAAAAGTAAGCGGTTTTAAAAGCTGGATTGGGAAATGAATGGATAAAAAAAATAGGCTTTGGGTGGAAAAAACAAATACGATATTGCTTTGCTTGATACACTTCGAGAGATAAGCTCTTGAAATAGGATCCCAGAATAAAACTTCGTGTAGAAGGCTTCGCTGAGATATGTTTTGCTAAGATAAAGCACTTCGTGAGATAGCTTCGTGAAATAGAAAATGTCGTTGGGCGATGTGCTTTAACCTATTTTATTTTATCTGCCCAAAAGGGCAATTCTTGAATCATTCAATCAACTTTAAATTTCAGCCTTTTTCCATTTGCCTACCTTTGTGGAAACGCTGAATCCATGAAATTTTCCGAATTTTAGGTTCTTACCAAAAGAAGTAGTCCCTTGCCACCGAAAGGCAACCTGCAAATTAACGCTAACCCCTACCCGATTCAAGTTCAAGCTATCCCGGGCGCAATAAAAGGAAAAGATCTTCTAGGCATAGCTCCAACCGGTCTGGAAAAACAAGAACCATACATATTGCCTATCCTTCAATATTTACAGAAAAAAACGGCTTTCAAAAAGTCGGGGAATCCCCGTTTAGTCTAGTCCCTACTCGTGACTTGCCGCTCAGGTGGCGGAAGTTTCGGAAAATTTCGCCAGATTTTTAAGCAGAAAAGTGAAAACACTGGCGGTTTAAAGGAGGCGTATCGATCAATCCTGCAGATGCAAAAAGCTCTTTTGGAACAGATATTCCTCATCGCCACTCCTGGAAGATTATTGGACCTGCCTTTTCACAAAATGCCCTGCAACTTAATAAAGCGATAATTTTGGTTTTGGATGGAAATGGACAAAAAGTCCTCAGCATGGGTTTTTTTTCGAGAGAGATCGATCAGATTTTAGCCCGAGCTAAACCTTGAAACGCCAAAATATCCTCTTCTCTGCACATGGACGAGACGCCTTGAAGAGATCAATCGCTGCACTTTTTGAAAGATCCCCGGCAAAAATCGAAGTTGAAGCAGAACCTGTTTTGCTACAGAGACCTAATCGAGCAATATGCTATCGATAGAAGCCGAGAAAAAGGCCCTTTTTTTACGCTATTTGGTGAATTCTGGTGACTGGTCACAGATTTTGATTTTCGTGTCTTCGATCCGAACCGCCGATATGCGTGACCAAATTGAAATTAAAAACGGTGGTGGATGGCGATGCCTTTCCATGGGGATAAAAGCCAAGGGCACGTACCGAAGCTTTAAAGGCAAAAAATTCAAGTCCGGAAAACCCGATCTTAGTAGCAACCGACCCTTGCAGGACGAGGAATTGACCATCAAAATTTCCTACCCGCTTGTGATCAATTACGAATTGCCTCGGTCTCCAAAAAGAATTATGTCATCGAATCGGTCGACCGGTCGAGCTGCGCGCAATGGGTGAAGCAAATTTCCCTTGATCTACAGAGGACGATGCTTCATCAACTTCAAAATCATTCCAAAAGAAAAATGGGCAAGCAAGTACAGCTGAGAAGCACGGATGAGTTTGAGTTCTAAGAGATGCATTGATTGGTCCCAAAGGATAATTCCTTGAGATATTTCTAAATTGAGGAATGTATCTCCTAATTCGTAATGAAATTCAAAAGTTATTCGCAATTTTTCCTCTTAACTCGCATTTTTATTTCTAGGACTTGAAAGCTTGCCCAGCAAAGTGCAACTCCTCCGCAAATTTCAATCCCTGATCATTACCGATGAACCAAGGATTTGGGGAATCTAGGATTTCACAGACAAATCCACATATCAATACGCCGACGCCTCGATGCATTTGCTGACGAGAGTGTCCGATTTACCAATTTTTAATGTCTCGCCGGTTTTGCGCTCCGACCCGCTCCAGCTTGATGACAGGCCGATATTCTTTGCCGACCAGGCGTTCGAGACACAAACTACAAGGTGGAGCGATGATGGCCACATCTGAAATCCGAATTGCTGAACTATTTGAAGTCCGAAAACTATACTACAGGAATTTTTTGGGAAGTGCATCTTAGGTGATATTAAATCCAATGCGTCCAAGCGGATCAAGGCTTTGATGATCGTTAATTCACCTCTCAGGAGGAAATGGGACAAGTCGGAGATTTTATACGACTTTCTTCCAAGGGAGATCGGAGCTATTTTGAATCGGTTCTATGGCACAATAAATGAACAGCAAAAAATATTCAGGCTACTGCTCCGATATCTTTTGCAAACGATAGCGATCAAATTTCATCGAGAAAACTAAGGACAAGCCTTTTCACCTATTTATCTTTTAAACGCACCTCACACCCCACTCCAGGTGCCAGACGAGTTACTACCAGAATACCAAGAATATTGGATCCCAGCTTTAGGATTTGCCAAGACGGAAAAGCCTTTTACACGATGTCTGAGGCCAACAAAGAAGATGCTCGAAAAGTCTATGCGATGGTCGAAAACAATTGATGATAATTGAGCCGTCCTGTTCCAAAAAACTGGAAAGAGCTTTGGCATCTCAGACAATACCATCGTGAATCTTTATGACCGATAATGGTCCACAACACGCGACGCTATTGTAAGCTGGACTCAAAGGACCTCAAGGGGGATGTGTCGCAAGGTGGAGTCAGAGCACCCTTTTTCATAAGATGTCCTGCAGCTTTTCAAAGGAAATAGAGAAATCAAAACGCTTACTGCACACATTGATCGTGAAATGCCTAACTCTCGGCAGTAGCTTTGCGATTTGAAGTACAAGGAGAATCGAAAAATAGATGGCCTTAGCAATGCTTCCACTGATTCAGGAAATGAGGTTCAAGGACCAGATCGAAGCTTTTTCTCCTATTGGACTCGGAATATCCTGAGCGATATGAACATATTTCCATCCAAAGATCAGGATGGAACTCAATTGGGAAGACCAAGTTTCGATTCTGATAATTGAGGATTTTGAACTTACAATCTGAGGAGGATCCCTATGAGCTTTCCGAATCTTGCGCTAGTTGAAACTTCTCAAGGCTTTGGAATTTAAAATCCGAATTAGATGGGATTTTTCCAATAAGAAAATAAAAACTCAGGAAGAGAACCTATTAAAACCAGCCTCTGATAGAAATAGGAAATCCAGCAGAAAACCAGTTTTTTAAATCGAAACGATGCTTCAGGCGACGAGGAATTCTGGGCTCAGGAAGATATGTTTGGTTTTATTGGAATAGTTTAAAATCAGAGTCTGGCA
>Ga0163217_1033604_pt1 | contig 10658 bp, 9 predicted proteins | sample SynspAceP_FD_185933 | JGI IMG/M metagenome (GOLD analysis project Ga0163217, IMG submission 185933) | Saline lake microbial communities from Ace Lake in Antarctica - Synechococcus sp. Ace-P (PacBio error correction) | ecosystem: Environmental > Aquatic > Non-marine Saline and Alkaline > Saline ...
CGGAAGAGGCAAGAAACTTACTCGCGTAACTGGATCTTCTTGATCAACTCAAAAAAAAACTCAGAACAAGCTGGAATTGGAGCCCAAAATGGGTAGTCCCCATACTTTCGCGCCATTCCTTTGCGGACTCAGCGAATCGAGAGGTGGAGCAGATCTCTCACGAGCGTTCAGGCCGAAAGGGCTTGGCCATGATAAGCATTACGTACCCAACGAGATTTTACACAGCATATGACAGAGATTACTTAAGGCAGGTGCTGACCGGATGTTTCCATCCGAGGAAATGAAAACAAATAGATTATATAGATATAAGAGTTGTTTATGATTGACTTTAGATTTTTTAATTTCTCATTTAACAGTTTTAGACCAGGAGGGACGCCAAAGATTGTGCTTCGCCTGCTTTTCTTGAGTTTTCTCAAGGAGCTATTATCCCGAGGGTAATTCTCAAAATCAAATGTAATGGCGCGATGCACATCTGATTTCTTGTCTTGCCATCCTTATTTGCGAACATGATAGCGATCAAATCAATGGGTTTGGCTAGCAAAGTTGGTCAAGGATACATACGCAGATCCAGAGTAAAGACGAACTCCGTTTCAACTAATAGTATTACAAATTGAGACTTATAAATTTAAACGCCCTGATTATGGTAGAGCATCCCTCACTTCCTGCAGCCTCTAACAAAAGTCCATTAATTCCCGTGTTAAAGTGCCAATACTTTGCCTTTCAAGTCGGATGGCATCCTACTATTGCCAATCTGTGCTGGGATGAGATCGAGATCCTTGTAGTCGAAAATGAATTCACGTACGAAACGTGAAAAATTTAGCTACCTCCAAGAACAAGGCTTTTAAAAAAGTTGAACTCTAAGCAAAACTGCGATTTATGAACTGTCTTCTCTAGCAGGGAGATCCTAAGGACTTAAAAACGATCCAGTCTCAACGGGCCAAAAGTAAAAGCATCAAAGCTTAGAGGACACTAATCATGATGTTTTTGGGCCTTTCGCTGGAATACCTTCTCGAGACATGCGAGGGTGGGACTAATCGGAATCCACAGGAAGTATATGAAATGCGGAATCTCCAATCACAGGCATATGGACATTTCTGCGGCTATGCGCAGAGCACACTATCTGAGTAACCCGAAACGGGCAAATCGTTTCTGATAATTCAGTGACCTCACAGCTATTCAAAAGCTTGGGGAATGTCGGACAAAGAAGGCGGCCCAACCCTATTGGAACTTCAGCACGGTACGTCTCAGCTATACAAACAGGCCACTCCGAAAGGCGTCAAATTTATGGTAGACAGCTGCGGTTGTAAACTCTTTCTATATTTTGGAAGTAGTGGATTCTATAAATAACTTCGAACTTTTAAGAGATGAAGAGTGTTAGGCTTCGCAGCAATCCCATTAAAAAAAAATCCCTAGGATTCCTCTCAAGAAACCAACATCGTTTCCCAAAAGGCAATACAAAAAACCCCCTTTTAAAAATTTTTGTAAAATCCCCAAAAACCCCAAAAGGTTTTTTCTTAAATCTCGCGCAATCTCTAGTCCTCTCAATCTTCTTGTTCAAAAAATCACTGATCAAACCACCAAACCGGAGTCAACAGTTGTAGCTATTTTTAAATTCACTGGCAGCGCAAGCAATCGGGGATTAGTCATCCCAATCGCCGAGAGGGGAATAAGTACATGCCTCTTCGATGAAAAAAGGAACCTCAAAAAGCACGAGTAGTTATAAATTCGGTCCCATTCACATTCGACCTACTTCGAAGTAGCCAAAACCACCTCATTGAGATTGGTCTGCACATTTTCGAGTATTACGCGGAATCGGTGGCCGGGGGCGTATCAAAGTACGCGAGCCTGTTTGTTGACCAACTCACGCACTTTTTTCGACCAGTAAGTCATAGGATATTTGCTGATGCTCGTTTGTCCGCACATTAAAGAATGCCTACTGAGAAAGATTGGATACCACCATCCGCTCAGCTACGCACCTGCGTGGAAACGCCCCCCGGCCGATTCAATAAATCCCCATTGTCACACGGGTAATCCGTTCTGCATCCGGAAATGCAAACACATAACAATCCCAGGGCCCGTATTCCAAAAGGATTAGGGAAAAAAGTTAATCCCAATAAAAGCTTCATCTGACATACCCATCGCAAATAATAGCCACCGATTTACGGGCAGGGTAACCTCGGTTGTATGGTTAATAAAAGCGTTTTTCTGCTGATCCCTAGAAAATACCGTCGATCAAAGCTATCGCTGAAGTTTATCAGTTTCCTATCAATTCTAGTAAAAATACTTTCCCGGATCTGAGGCGATAAGACCTCCCTCCGACGTCAATTTCGATATGATAGGACTATTCCAGATTCCAATCCACTCGAAGCTTGTCATCCAATTCATGACGGCCACGTTCATCATCTATAGCTCCACTATTACCGGTACCCAGTTCCTTTTCAGACTTATAACTTGAGCCTCCCCGAAACTGGGCGAGGCAAGTCATTGATCACGAAATAATTTTTTCCAGAAAGTAAAGCTCCTCGAAATCTGCAGAAGTCCCGTCTCAGATAGATACACGTATTGACTTCACTTACATTCAGTGGATCTGACACGGCTAGACGATTAGTTTTTCCGACACCACGATTCACTGGAAAACAATTTTTTTCCAACACAGACTCCTAGCATAACCACCAGAATCAAACAAATATATCTATATAGACTCATTGCCAACTGAATACTGCCTCAGCCTGCTCACTGACTCCTTGCTTACTCATACATTACCACCCTCCAATTGTATAACTGTATGTAATCGATGGCAAGATTCGATCCCAAAGATTGCCAATCGATACGACCGTAATTGTTGGGAATCACCATCCTTTTTGCCAAAAAAATACCGAATAGGCATCCGCCTTGCCAAAGATTAATGACAATGCTAAATTTAAGAGCTATCTCCTTTTTGGTAAAAGCTTTCGTACCGGTGTAAGAGATGTCGACCCGGAAATAATCCGGGAACGATACCTCGTTGTTCGAACCGCTGTATTCAGGCACGATATCAACGCGTTCCCAAGAACATAATCTCGAGTTAAACCGCATTGATCGGTTCCTTCCCGTGGCAATATTGACGCTGAAATTAAATACGTCTCTGCCGGATACATTTTTTTTTGCTCACGTGATATCGTTTAATCTCATGGGCTTGTCCATAGTTAGAAGGAAACCCATGCGCCTCCATTGATTTTTCTCTTCAGGTAAAAGAGCTTAGCGTCCTACAAATAATTGAGCGCGACGTAGTATACGCCAACCAGCCACCGTCGCACTCCCAAAGGTTTCTTTTTGATTGATAATATCCCCCTCCGTAGGGGCCCTTCCTTCACCAAAGTACAATTCAGTTTCGATATTTGGTTCAAAAAGAATGCTGGCGCAATATATCTCATACTGCAACCTGATCGCCTGTACATCTCGGCTAGAAGCCATCTACTGAAAATCCCAGGTATTGTTCCTTTAGAGTTGCCGGAAGTAGCCAACGCGAAAAGCCTATCGAGCGCTTGCGGTTTGAATGTAGGTCGTGCTCAAACTGCCAAAGATGCAATGGGCGTAGGCCGAAGGTATTCGATACTGATTGGATGTATTGGAAAAAGTCTGGAAAATGCTCAGACTTTACTCGAAGAGCTGGAATCCGATTAGTGAACGAAGGGAGAACAGCGAGGGTCAAGCCCGAATAGCCCTTCGCTATGCCTCAGTTCCTACAGGTGGTAGGAACGTCCTGGTCTGAGCATCAAGGCGTGATTCGGGACCGTTTTCTTGTATTGATAACTGTATTTCTGTCCCCAATTGATGTATTGTGATAGACACGGAATCCGGCGACTACACCAGTCTTTGAGAAATCTCCCCACCCAAATGATCAACATACAGAAGCTCTACGCCTTGCTTCTTTCCGATTTGTTCGGGATTGAATTAGAACGATTCATGTAGTATAAAGTAGGAGTAAATGACCGTCATTTTTCCCTTTTGTAATAAATCCGCCTCCAACGCAGAGACTAATTCGCGTAGTTTTCTCATTTGCCCCAATGTAGCGGAAAATTTGCCGTTGTTGATGGCGCATACCATTAATCAACTTGCGCAGCATCCAAACCCTCTGAGGGCAAAAAAAGCCATTGTTAAAAATTGCCATCTGCAACTAGGAGCGCGAAATCGAAGATTTCCCAGAATTCCCTTGTAATTTATCGAGCTCACCCGCATCGCCCAGGTCGTAACAAACTCATTCAGAAGAATTTGAATAATCACTGTTAAAATCAAGTGTTGCGCTGAGCTGATGGCCGCAGAGCGATCTTCCCAAGCTAATGATCCCGCATAGCGCATCGTAAGAAATTCGTTAACTCCTCTGAATATCAAAATCCTGTGCTTGGATTCATCAGCCAGTTGGTATTGGGAGATCTCCCGCCCATAATCAAACTGAGACCTTATTTTTTAAGATGGGTCTTCAGTAAAGTCTGGCGTTAGAAGTTCCGATATCCTTACGTTCCACACCAGTCTTGCATATCCCCTCTTTTCATTTTGATATCCAAAGCCGATCCGGCTCCGCCCACCAAGTTCAGTATTCTCCTTTGTACAGCGTGAATGTCTCAGTCCACATCCGTATTGAAGGCAAAAGAGAGAAAACCCAGAGCAGATTCGAACTGTAGTACCAGTGGCCGGTCCATCCATCAGGAGAAGATTTGATCTGTTTTTGCCACCCGCGACATCTGAATTCCAAAGTGCCTTCCCCGACTGAGCACACCCCAGGATAGCTGCAAGCCCTTGAGAAATATCCCCCTCTCCGAGAAAGCTGAAATAGCCTTGGAGCTCCACGAGTGTGAGTCTGGTCACCGCGGTAATGGGATTCTCACATTGCGATCGAGGCTTCGTCCTTACATGACTACAACCTCACATCAAGCTCCCTAGCTTATATCGGTCCCATATTCCAGATTCCAACCACGCCCATTGGCATCAACTCGCAACTTGACAAAACTTGGAATCGAGAAATATGCCGAAAGGAAACACCCGATGTGTTTTCGGAGGAATATTATACCAAATAAGTGCCAAAGCGTCCGAACTATACACAGGTAAAATTTCCCATCAACAAAGAAATCCCAACCCCCTCCAATGGGGTCTGAAAGTTTCCTGCTTCAAGTCCATCTTCCTGTCCAAGATAAGAATCGCGGATTTGTATCAGAATTCCTTACAAGAAAGGTGAAGCGAATCAGTTTGAAGCAAGGCACCTGAGCCAAACCCATAAGAAATTAAAAGTGTTACGATCCGAATCATCTGCTTCAATCTAACTGAAAACTTAAAAATTTCACAATCAGAGGGATAGAGCGGAGAGATTCCGATAGAAAACGGGTTTGCTTTCTAGGGACTAAAGGTTTATCTATAACCACTTTGCCCTCAACTCAATTCTGAAAGATATATGAGCCTCTTAAAGTTGATTTTTCTCCTTGATCTTTTTCAAAAAAAAATGATTTCACAGTGCCAGCCTACCACTCTCGGTTTTCAGGCTAAAAAATCTAATTAGTTATTTAAAAAAATACTAGCGAATTATTCCGAACTTTTCACAACTAGCAATGGAGACTATTTTCTCTCATGCAATCCAAATGAACAGTAATCTACCTATATGAACCTCCTCGCTGCAAAAGCTCCAAGCAAATAACAGATGCTGCGTTCAGCACTGGTCACTCGAATTAGGCCCATTTTTGCATCTCATTTAGTAACGAAGAGCGGGAGCTTTTGCGACAACGGAGGCCTTTTCTAACTCGCACTGATCCGAAAAGATCATGAACTATAATGCCTTACCGACCCTGCATTTCTATCAACCTGAAATTAACTGTCCTCTTGTCAGAAGATGATTGGAAAAATCATCGCTGCCCCTAATTCCAATCTCCATGCTCCTGAACAACTTTCAACAGGGCTGGACGATACCTTACTTCCGGATTAACTCAGAATTGTTAAAGAAAGAGACTAGGATAAGCTTTCTCTGATGGGGCATGGACCCAATTAAAGATCACTTAGTAATTCCCTAATTGAACCGAGCCGCGTGCTGACTATATATTTCTCACATTTATCAAAAGCCCTTTCAAATCTCCACCATAAAAAAGAATCAACATTTAGGCCTTTATTTTCCCAACGCAAACCTTAAATTGGGATTTTTTTCATCAACCAACCACAAGCAAGTTGAATATTTTAAAGAGATCGAATGTAGTCGTATCCAAATCTTGCAATTACCAACACCCGTTCCATTTTATAAATCTTTAAACTTTTGTGCCTTTGTAAATTACCAATGGAAAAAGGAAACACAATTTGTTTTTCAGCTGATATTATCGGCGAAAATCACAGACTGAACAAATATGCCGACAATGCCATCGCTGTTCTGGAGAGTTTGAATGCAGATTCAGATCAATTTTTTGACATTCCAAAGGACAGTAGAACTCGCACTTTTATGGCTCGGGGCAGTTTTCCCGACCTAGCAAGGAAGAACTTGCCGAGCGACAAAAGGGGAGCGAAAAAGAATCCACCGCAAGAAACTCTTTGAAACCTCCCGACAAATACTCCGAAAGACCACCGGTATTATCGCTCTGCGCGTGAAGCTTCGATTTCATCGCTCCGATATGTGGCTTGACTGGTAAGGAAGCTGAAGAAATGCCTTCAATTGAATCAACCACGGGAATGCTATGTCTGCAAGGAATCACCTTTTGACAGGCTCCATCATTATCTATGACACGATGTGTAGAGTTGCGGCGACTTCAATTATGCCAAAAACGTGTTTACCCAAACGGCGGGATCTGAAGGAATCTAAGTGGCATTGTGACGGGTCTAGGTTTGAAAATAGGATAACCACATTAACCTCATGATGCTCGTGGCGGGAGCAACCGTGATTGCTACGATAGATTCCCGCATAAGACCCTGCTTTGGCGCTATGCAAAGAACCTGATTTCAGGCGAATGGGGGCGACCGAACTTCATATCCATAGGATTGGATTTTGAAGCATATCCCAAGTGTGGAGATTTTGGCAATTACATCGAGCAGCAATACTACCGATGATTGCAGTCATAATGCTGCGCAGAAACGTTTCGACGTCCATAGCTGGAATTTTACCAGCATTCAGTCTTTGATGGAAAACGAGGCCCTTTTGACTTTGGACTGCACTACTTACATTCCGCTTCGCAAAAAATTGAACTTTTATTTCCGATCAAACTCCCAATTCACACACACACGTGTTCTCGTCGCAATTGCGAACGGGAACATAAAAATATCCTGATTGCAAGGAAAACAACTCGGGATAGGTCCCCTGACTTCCTTCCGCCAAGCTCACACAAATGTCTTACGCATTGATGATTCTCTTAAGTTCGGAGGAAATTTTTCCAGTTGGAAACTATACGCTGATCGTCAGAAATTAGAATCAAGAAAGAACGACCTAGCTGGCGACTGAACTCGGAAGAAATCCCCACCAGTGAAATGGGTTGGAAGTGCGAGGCTGGGTGAATTCTGTGAGCACCGGTTTGTCCCTTGCAGATCGTCTGTGAACAATTCATGGAAAAGACTGATACGCGAGCAAAAGGAAACACTCATCAATTAATCCTGCAATGGAGGGGAAATTCCAACCAGTTTCACGAAAGAAGCTCGCCATCCACATCCCAATAATGGCCAAAGCCTGCACAATCGGCCTCTGATGACGCTGACTTTCTGCCGCTGAATACCGAAATTCGGGATTTACACCAATGGCCGTAGAGTACGGGCTGGGGTGACTGATGAAGAATCCTGCGGAGTTAGCAAAGCGAAGCAAAGATTTTACATGATTTTCAGCCTACCACTGGATATCGTCGATGGAGCTGACCTCGTGTGATGGATCCTTAATTTGATCGGAATCAATTTCAGGAGTAAAGCATTGAATGGGAGTTTTCTAAGGATTATAACACCAGACGAGTTGGTAGGAGCGGTCACAATTGCGGAAGCGAGGATTACGGAGTGACGAAGCAATCTCAACCTCAGGGCATGTCCTATTACCAATAGTCGCATAGAAATAAAGACAAAAAGAAACCTTATGAAAGCTCCGCTTTACTCGTGAAAACGAAGTTTATCAAATCCACCCATTTTGGCGACTCTTATGATCAGCTTAACATCCAACTTTAATTCGTCGCCAAAAACCGAGAAGGCGTTGTGTTGTTTTCCAGTCTTACCAAAGATACGCTCCTCAGGTGAAGCTCTAATGCATATGCGCGTCTACTATGTGTATATATTTTGGACAACTCTAATGTATTAAGAACCTCAATCCATCTGCCTTACTAATTCACTTGATAATCTTCAGCCATCACAGGCTCTGCAATTGCGGCAGTCCCTCCAAGACTTCGGCGAAAGGTCAATCCGCTTGATCTTACCCTCCACATCCCAATTTATCAGGTTATTATTGTTCTGAAATTCCGCCAAATACTTCGATTCCCATTGTCTCGCCACAATCCACCTCCTGGCACGTAACTCATCCCCACCGCATCAAGCCTCAATACTTTCGAAGGTTAAATTATACTGAGCTCGAGATTGGAACCCTTGCACTCCGGCATAAGACGCCACGGATGGAGTGAATTTGTATTCTTTTTGGCAAAGCGTTAAGGCTCCGCACCAGAAAGCTAGAAGAATAAGCATACTCAGATATCCCGGAGAAGCGTGGGCGCCAAAGGCTTTCAACATGTTTGCCCCGAAGTGGATTTCACCGGAAAGAGATTGCGAGTATGAATCTGTGATCAGCCATTACTTCACCCACGTCTGAGCTGGATTTAATCCTACAAGCATTGATATAAAAGAACGGTCTCGATATCCTTCATTGCTTCATCACTCGAATTGGGAAAAAGTAACGCTCCTTACATGGAGTAAATCCCTCATAGTAATGAAAGGCGCCCTTTACAAGCCACTGGCTTAACTGCTAAAGTCCCCAAACAGCAATTTTCCAGAATGGCCTCTCTACTGTATGCCTCAAAGGAAAGTGTGGAATAAGTCCGGGTAATCTAAGGTTTGGCTCAGCTTCGATTTGAATGCCGCAAAGCCGTTCCCTGAGCCAGTAACCGAGATAATTAACCTCAGATTTTGCTGTAGACACTGGGGAGAACCTTTCGGATGGTGCAGCAGCCTCAAGTCCCCATGGTAAAAAAGACAAAATTAAGAAATCTTATCTGTATTGGCTCACAGATTAAGACACACAACATGATAAGATAATCTCGTCAGGAACCACGGCCAAAACTCTGTATCCAGAGCAAATTGGCCTGAGAATTGTGTCCAAAAGATACTTTTAGAAAAAGGGCGCAAGAGAAAGTGAATCCTAGAATTGACAGATTTGCCTATCAGATTTATTGAAACTGCTACTACTTGAAAACCAATGGTAAACTAATGAGGGTAAACAATGCCTTTCACGACAGAGTAGCAATCAGGAACGAATTTAATTTTTATAGTGCCTGAATACAATGGCTCATTCCCTGGAATCCTAAAAACCTTTATCGACGGGATGTACCCTACCGAATACTTTTTCGCGGATCAAAAAGCGCGTATGATTGGAATCTCCTCTGAGTTTGGCGGGTGGCATCGCGTTGAGCCACCTTACCGACACCTTTCCATTATTTTAAGTATGCACTGTACTGCGCTCTCGAAGGCCGAAGCTTGCTATATAGAGCAAAAATGTCAGATAATCTGCTCCACCCAACAAGTTGTACATTGGAGTTTATTGCCATAGCCAGAGACATGCTGCTTGAATTTTAGGACTTAGTCCACATTATCATGCAGGAAGCTGTTGTACCTAGAATCTTCATTTTTCGTCGCTGAGATTTGTATTTGCTGATGCTAGGCTCGAGAGCTATGCTGCGGCTCTTGAGCACACACATTCTTATCGCTGATAATGGCCGGTTACTTCAGTTTCTCGCTTCCAGCTCATAGCCGGCGTAGGAAATTGAAACGATCTGTTGCCGCTTTAGCTCTCAAATCGCTCATGGCGCACGCTGAATAGCTTTCCTGCTTCAATCTGCCAAAATAATGCATTTGCAAATCCCATCGTCGGCAGGCTCATGGACTTATCAGCTTTATCAGTTTTGGCTTTTCATCTCTTCTTTTCCTCGAAAAGTATCCATGAGAACCATTTTTTCTGGAGCTTCTTCGATTTTCTCTTCTTAACTTCAAATGAGAAAAAAGCCTTCTCCTTTGGCGTTTTCTTACTTCAGGAAAAGTTTGAAACTGGCTTTGGATTCATTGCTTTTGGAAAGGAAAAATACGAAAGTCGAAATCTTCATCAATCGCTTCTTCTTTAGGCGATTAATATTGCTTTTGCCTGAATCCAAGTTGATCAAGGTCTTCTCTACCTGAGGCTCGTCAATGGGACTTTGGGGGTCTCTGTAAGTTTGTGAAAGTCGTGTGTAGGTTTGGGGAGCTGCTTTGAGCATCTAACCTTTCTAGCAGTCCTGCCAGAAGATCCATTTCAAAACCTTGTGGCGAATCACTGTACTCAAATCGGGGGCCTTACCAAACGATCTGGATCGATACCCTGAGCTCGTATATGTATCACTTCAGCATTGTCCGGGCGAGCCTTTCTCTTCGATGGTCGCATATCCCGATAATCGCTTCGAGGCTCGTCCATGAGAACAATCTCGTCTTCACCAGACATGAATGCGAAA
>Ga0163217_1052166_pt1 | contig 10658 bp, 4 predicted proteins | sample SynspAceP_FD_185933 | JGI IMG/M metagenome (GOLD analysis project Ga0163217, IMG submission 185933) | Saline lake microbial communities from Ace Lake in Antarctica - Synechococcus sp. Ace-P (PacBio error correction) | ecosystem: Environmental > Aquatic > Non-marine Saline and Alkaline > Saline ...
CTCACACACCAAAAAAAAAAAGAGAACAAAAAAGAAGGATTTTTTTTTTGGGGGTAAAAAAAGCCCAAACTAAACATCCCTTGGGAAAAAATGGTTTTTTTTTTGAAGGAATATCCTGCCAGCAGCTTTTTGCATTTAACTAAAACCAAAAATATTTTCCTATCAGACATATCAAACGGGTTAAACCACCTTTTGGGAATGACACTAGTATTTGAAAGGCTTTTCCAATATTTAAATGCCTTTCACCTATCACCAAATAACCCAGAGCGGATTTATTTAAAATTTGCTTTTGAATAAACTCACCAACAATTTTCCAGAAAGTTTTTTGTCTTCCAACGTTCAAGTAATTCAAGCTTGTGGTGTTTGAAACCCCTAAAAAAGAGTGCAAACTCGGCCTTGTGGTATAGCCTAAGTCGCGGGTCGTACTGTCATATAAATCCCGCTTTATGTATTTCGTTTTCCATAAGTGCATGCCTTCATTCTCCTCCAAATAATACACGTTTTTTGGAAATAATTCCCCAAAAAAATAGTAATGGAATATTTTTCCATAATTAGGATATATTTCATACCATTTTTTGGATTTTGTTACAAATACAGCCCTATGCAATTTTGAAACGGTATAAACAAAAATCTGAATAATTTTTTAGCGATTGCCGCTAATATGATGTGTCGTGTTTTTCCCGCAGTGCCAGTAAGCGTACCAATACAACAAAGTTAGGGGATAGTCGGGCAATGGGGATTTTTGCCATTCCCCTACACCGTAGGATGGTCGTTTGTGTTTCTTTATAAAAGAAATTCTTTTAACCAATCATTGCAATTTTTGATGTGGCCTACTGGTGTAATTAGAAAAAGTAATGAATGTTGGGAGAGGGCCCCTTTAAGATTTCAAGAAGTGGTAGATTTAACCATTAATTTTTTTATCGAAGAATTATATGAAAAAGGTCTTTTCTTAAGTCTGGAATTTTTAAAAGTCCTGATTACACTATGGAGCGCTTTAGTAGCTGTGGCAAAAAAACTTACGTTATACCGGAGATTTTAATAGCTATATTCATCTAAAATCCGATTCCTGCGCCAAGTGATGAAACTTTATGCGAGAAGCGGTTTGTTATGCCGATCGCTTATCTGTAAACATTGAAAAGTTTCCACTATTTCCGGCTAAAACTATTGCTCCAGACAAAAAACATGAAGACTTACAAAGCCCATGTTTTTAATTAAGAATAAATCATTTCATACCAGCGGACAGAAAATTATAAAAAGTCGCCAATATGCTCCCGCAGGTCAGAGCACACAGATGATCATTGGAGCCACAGGGGAATCAGATAGATATGAATGTACTCCGCAGTGCATTATTAAAAACCTATCAAATGAAGCGTCTACTACTCCTGCTTATGTTGCCCTTGGGCCAATGATGTACCGTTTACCTGCTATAGGTTCTCAGGTACCTATGTTACGCGAAATAGACCTATCAAACGATTGGTTACTTTCCGATTTTACGGTTAGTGTTCATGAGCTTTGAACCAAAATCATCCCAATTAGATGTTTGATGTAGATCCTATTAGGTTGGCCCTCGAAATTTAAAAATGAATTCCCTATCGATGTAATACTGCCGAACCTAGAAATGTTAGCGCGCATCCTGCTTAGGGATGTATTCTGTCATAAAATTGTACAATCTAAAAAATTCAGAAACTAAATGGGACATCTTAAAAAAATCCGGAGTAGCCTTAAACTCAGGGCTAAGTATTTTATGATTTTTGTGACGCTAGGTTATAGACATCAAGATTTACAATCATCCCAAATTAAAAGTTTGATTTTACAAAATCACAAGGGAAATTTAGAAATCAATACGTACGCAAATTCATCCTTATTTAACCTAAAAACTATAAAAACACCAAAACTACCAAAATGAAAAAAGACCTTCTCTATTTAGAAAAACACAAAACAGTATGCTTAAGTAATCGGATATAGTATCGTTGGAATGGAAAAAGCGTCCTTAAAAATTATGGCGAAGGCGCTTAAATTCAAATCATTTGCAAAAGAAATGGCTAATCAAAGAGTTTTGGATTAAAAAGTGAATTCTAAGTTTAATGGCTCACGAACTTGATACCTGGCTTTTTGATTCCAAGACTAAATGTTGTTTTGGAATGCAAAATGAAATCCCACTAGAGTAAACATAAGGTGAATAAAGAAATATAGAAAACCCATACCATGAAAGCAACAAAAATTTTAATATATGATGGAAGTTTTAATGGCTTTTCTTAACCTGCGTATTTAAGGCTTTTTGAAGAAAAAATTCAAGTGGCTGAACATACAAAGAATTCTGAATGTCAAAGAGGATTATTTTCAGAAACAGAAATAGTGTTTACAGAAATGGGAAAAAAGCCAAACGCGTTTGAGTGGTATACGAAAAGAAGAAGTACCGCGCCATTAAAAATATTTATTTTCTTTTTTAAGTGAAACAAAAAACCAGGGAACTACTACTCTATCACTATCAAAAGCTATTCTTAAAACCGAATCATGCACTTAAATTCTCCGAATGAATTGTATACGCCCTCCAGATGCCCAATCGTAGGAAACGAGAAAAACATAGAAATGGAAGCCTTTGTGCGTTTTTTCAAACTCACGAAGGATGGTATTTACTTTGCCTCCTATTGAGCCCGATTTTGATGTCTTGCCTTAATTTCAAAACACTTTCGTTCGCGTTTATGCAAGAATCAACAATGGCTATTTTATGAATGTGAAACGAAAATACGGTTTGTTTTATGCCTAAAATCTTGTTGAACTAGATCTACTGGATTAAATGAAATGTAACAGCCAATAGGCATACACAAAAACAATGCCTTTACCCCTACCAGAATACGACTATCTAAGCTTTGGAATACCTACTTAAAAGCACGAACATTAAATCCGCGTATCAATCTAAATTGGCACCAGCAACACGTTTCTTACCACGCTATGGAAAATACTTAAGCGAAAAAGAAACAGGCGATAAAGTGAATTGGTTATGGTTGGTGCTTGATGATGTTTGTTTTAAGAGTAAAATGTTCCGTTAGAAGCAAATGGTTTGCACAAACTACAGCTTTTTTTTTGTTTTGTTTTAACACCAAAATCCGCGTTACTTGTAGGTGTTGTTGATCCCCGTTTTTTTTAATTCTTTTTGTCTACTGATATATAAAGTTTTCCCCAAAACACTCTTGAAATCCATAACGAAAAACTGATCAACCAACAACCTAGTATTTTAGATTTATCTCAACAAAATGGTCACTTTGTTTTTAAATAACACATAAACGCGTAAAACTTCCCATAAATTCTCGTAACGTATTGGTTGTAATCCATTTTTTCTTGGCGTCCAAGATTTTTGCCTGCATTTATCTTTTGTTCCATCACCCCGAAGCGATCACGAACCATAACAATTTTATGAAAAGAACGATCTATGGAATTTCTTTGTCGAATATAATGATTATCGCTTGGGTTGTAAACCAGGTTTCCACCTTTCCACTTGTCCTGCTATAGGCGTTACAGCATCACATCACCTCCATTTTTCTTAAAATAGTATTAAGATTGCTCCACTTCGAGAAACTTGATGGTATCTACATCATCTCCAAGGCTTTCATAACTTCAAATTCTGCAATCTAATTAATCGTTTCTAAGCCTTTTCTATAAAAGTAAACCAATATGTTGGAGGTTACATTAGTCACCACCCCTTTTCCATGTTCGGGATTGTATGCGATGACCAACTTCCTAATAAGCCATCTTTAATTTTAGTTCTAAATGCTAATTATGTTTAAGTTTTCAATTGGAACAAAAAACAAATCAAATGAATTACTCTTTAAGTAGTCAAAATGTATTTTTGCAACTTTGCTATAGAAAATGAATAAATTACGAAGAAATAATTTGAGGTAAAAGGCGCTCGCGTTCCACAACCCTTAAAAATATTGATATTACCATTCCAAGAAACTTGTGGTGATTACAGGTCTTTCAGGAAGTGGAAAGTCATCAACTTTGCTTTCGATACTATTTTATGCAGAACGGTCAACGTGCCGCTATATCGAAACTTTTTTCCGCCTAACGCACTGACAATTTTGGTGGGCTGAACGCCCTGAATGTAGATAAAATAGACGGACTTTTCACCAGTTATTGCTATGAACAAAAAACCACCTCAAAATCCCCGAATTCTACCCCGTTGGTAACATTTACCGAGATTTTACCGATTTTTTTACGTCTATATTGCCCGAGCGGGTGCGCCTATAGTTATCAATACCGGCGAAAAGATGGTTAGTTAACCGACGACCAAATTCGCGAATAATTAAAAGTGAAATACCTCTCTAAAAAAATAAATATTTAGCGCCCCGTTTTAAATCTAGAAAAGGGGCATTAATCGAGAACTGTTTTTGAGCAAATAACAAAAAGGCTTCGTAAAGGACGTTGTTTTGGATGGCGAGTAAAGAAATTGTCAAAAGGCCATGAAGTAGAGCCGCTATACAAGGTTTCACGGATCATTGATAATTGTCATTGATAGATTAAAAGTTATTGACAGTCGAAGATTTTGATAAACGTTTAGCAGAATCGAAAATACGGCTAAGTATACGTGAAAAATGTTTTTATGGTTTTAGAGGTAAGGCGAGAAAATAGCGCGGTTATTTTAGTCGCGATTTAATGTGTCCCTACTACCGGTATATCTACCAAATCCAGAACCGAATACTTATTTCATTTAATCTCCCAAGGGGCAATGTTGTCCAGATTGCAGCGCGTTTGGGTCAAATCTATGAAGTTTAAATGAAGGCAAGATTTTTCCTGATAGAAAAATTACCTCTATCAAAGCTGGGTGGGATTGCCTCCCCTTGGTCCCTTTTAAAAAATCTGGGCTTTAAAACAAATTTGAAACCCATTGCACGCGGTACAGCTTCCGACTAAGCGCACCTATTGATAAATTACCATCAGAAAGCCTTGCAAGGTACTTTTAAATGGTGGCCAACGAATCCTTCGTCATTGATTCAAAAACTTTAGGGGTTAAACGCACCTATAAAATTGATTATGAAGGGAATTGCTAACTTATAAAAAGTCCAGTTTGATGAAGCGCTTCTACTTCCTTAAAACTTGGGCTTAAGAGTATATGGACAAAATTGAATGTCCCACGTGTTTCAGGCTCTAGGTTGGCGAAAGAGAATCTCTAAATTTTTAAGTTGATGAAAAAAAACATCCGCAGAAAATTAGCAAATTAGATATTACCGGCTAAGCCCAGTTCTTTAAAATCTCCCTAAAAAAATTGAAGGAAATCAACTGAAAAATTGCAGAAGATCATTAAGGAAATAAGTACTAGAATCTCAATTCTTTGTTAGAGTAGGTTAGATTATTTGTCATTAAACCGCAACTCAAAATCGCTTTCTTACTGGTGGGTGAAGCCCCAACGTATTCATTAGCAACTCAAATAGGCTCACAATTAGTATGGTGTTCCTCTATATTTTTAGATGAAGCAAGTAATTGCCTGCATCCAGCCGCGATAATTGAGCGCTTGAATAAAATCTTTAAAGAACCTAAGAGATTTAGGAAAAATTCTGTTATTGTGGTTGAACATGATATAAGATATGATGAAAAGAGCTGATCATGTTATTGATTTGGTCTCTAGAGCCGGGTAAATATGGGGAGAAATTAATATCAGAAGGAAAAACCATCTGATTTAAAAAAAAATTCCAAATATCACTAACCGGGATTATCTCACAGGAAAACGAAAAAATTGAAGTCCCCAAACGCAAGAAAAAGGAAACGGAAAAACAATCACTTTAACCGGCTTGCACCGATAATTTAAAAACGTTTTCGATCAGCTTGCTTACGTTCAGCTTATAGGTTTACAGGCGTTTCTGGTAGTGGAAAATCCTACCTTAATTAAACGAAACCTTTACCCCTATCTGAACGCTCATTAATTTTAATGTGTTCAAAATTCCAAAACCGTCACAAGCAAATTACCGGTTTAAGAGCATATTGATAAGTCAATTGATATCACCAGTTCGCCAATTGGTAGAACTCCCGTTCAAATCCGGCAACTTATACAGGGGTTTTTTTAGCGAAATTACGAAGCTTTATTTACCAAAAACCCCGAAGCAGCCATTAGGGGTTTATAAACCAGGTAGATTTTAGTTTAAAATGTAAAAGGTGTCGTGTGAAACCTGCCAAGGCTGGGGCCACAGAGTTATCGAAATGAATTTTTACGCCGATGTCTATGTGGAATGCGAAACCTGTAATGGCAAGCGTTTTAATAGAGAAACGCCGAATAACCTATAAAGGAAAATTCTAAAGCTGACGTTTTAGATATGAACCATTAAATGAGGCAGTCGCATTTTTTTGATTAATTCCTAAAATTTATGAAAGGTAAAAGACCAATACAAGATGTCGGTCTAGGCTATATTTCTTGGGCACAATCAACCACCTTTATCCGGAGGTGAGCTCAGCGCATAAATTAGCTACAGAGCTATCAAAAGAGATACAGGCCAATACTTTTTTATATTTTGGATGAACCCACTACAGACTTCATTTGAAGATATTCGTGTTTAAATGGAAGTCTTAAATCGTACTCGTTGACAAAGGGAATACCAATTTTAGTTATTGAACACAATCATGGATGTGAATAAAAATGGCCGATTATTTTACTAGATATTGGCTATGAAGAGGGAAAGCTGGCGGCATGGTAGTTGCGGAAGTTTTCCTGAACAACTAAGTAAAGATAAAAAGAGTATACAGCAAATAGTTCTGAGAAAAGAATAGGTTTGTGATCCTTAGCTTCAAAAAAGTTAAAAGTTTTAAAAAAAATGAGAACAGAGCAACATCATAAAGCTGGAACGAAATAAAACAAATGATTCTTGGCAATTGTTTCAAAATCATGGGTGAATTTGTTTAACGCTACGAAAAAAATGAGTCAGATTGGTTCCTGTGTTTCTATTTTGGTCCGCGAGAACAAAAAGGGGGAATAAATATATCAACTCGGAGTTGATGTTGCCAAGAGTATTGCAGAAGCTGGGTTTACGGTATTATTACCCGGAGGTGGTCCTGGAATTATGGAAGCCGGTAAACCGGGTGCACATTTAAGCAGGCGGATTTCGGTAGCGCCTTAAATATTGAACCTCCTTTTGAACAACATCATAACCCTTATATTTGATCGCGATAAAAGTTCAGAATTTGATTATTTTTTGTGAGAAAGGTGATGTTTGTTTAAATATACCCAAGGATTTGTGGTCACTGCCGGAGGTTTTTTTGGAACTTTAGATGAGCTTTTCGAGCCCTCACTTTAATCCAGACAAATAAAATTGAAAAATTTCCCATTTAAATTTTAGTGGGTACTGAATTTTGGGAAGGTCTTTTTGATGGTAAAAAATACGATGCTAAAGCCGAAACTTAAGCCCTAAAAGATTTAGACTATTCAATTGGTAGATACAAAAGAAGAAATTGTTGGAAATAATCGATAATTCCCCCCCCCCCCCCCCCCCTTAAAAAAAATAAAAGCGCATCTCATAGTCCTAATTTTAAGTGTGTATGTTTTTTAAGGAACTTCCTTTTTTTTTAAATATTCTTTTTTTTCACTGTACTGCTTTTTTTTCGGTCAGTGGAGTGCTGCCAAGCAACCTAGGTAATAAAATAACGCCTACCCTAAACGGAGATACAAAAAGCACTTAATATTATTCCAAGAATTAAGTTTTTTTAAATGCCTCTCAAGACACCATAGAATGCTCTTTTTAACGATTGGGCGCAATGCCTATAGCAATAAAAAAACAAAACCCCAATACAGGCCCCCCCCAAAACCGGGGAAAAAAAAATTTTTTTTTTCCCCGGAAAAAAAAAATAATTTTTTTTTTTTTAAAAAAAAAAAGTTTTTTTTTTTTTTCCCATTTAGCCAAAGACGATGAAAGGGGCTTTACAATTTAACGGGGATCGTTTTGATTGATAAATTTTCTGTGTTTTGCCTGAACGGGGTGCTGAAGAGGATATTGTAAAATAAACTAATAAATAAGCTTGCTCCAAACGAGTATGCCACTCTAAATTTAACCTAAACCAAGGTCAACTACCTCCAAGTAATTTAACCATTATTTTGGTATAGTCCAAATGACGAATATTACTTAAAGATTTGGGTACCTAACGCCTGCCTGTATTGAATGGCGAATGGCAATTTGTACTCCAATCAAGATTTAGAAGATTTATACACAGGAATTACCAATACAGACCCTGATTTATTTATCAAAGAACTGTTCTGATATCAAATTTGAAAAAAGAAAGTAAGGAAGAGTTTAGAAAGATTCCTAGAAATTAAATTAAGAGGTGATATAGAAAAAGTTGATTTAATATATAGCCCCTTATAAACTTTTTTGTAAAAACACGAGACAGAAAAATATTCGGTAACCACCGACTCAACGTCCACGAAATATGATGAAATCTCATCAAACCATTGCCATAGATAAAGTAGCTAATTAATATTTACAAACATTCTAGGTAGTTTTCCAACATACAGACTTACTTGTTAGTACTATAGATTTACAATAAAGAACCTCGCTTTATGGCATTACACCCAACTGCCCTCTTTTATTAGGCCTTATGAAAATGCATTTCATTTGAAAACTAAAAATTTTTAAACGCCTTAAATAGTTCCTTGTTGAACGCCTTTTTCGTTGATCCTAGAAAAGAAAAATATGTTATAAGATGCCTTGGTCAATATATGATGATATCCTATGTTGAGGAGAATTATCCTGATCCAAAACTATTAAGGAAAACTTCTAATATTTGGGGATTAGAAGTTAAAACTTGGCTAAAATAAAGTTACAGAACAGTAACCCCCTATTGTACATGGTATCCTGCTCGAAAAAAATATAGATCAGCCTTTAACGACTTCCATGATTCTCTATTAAAATTTATCAAAAAATTGAAACCGTATAAAGCTGGCTGGCTTAATCGTTTTAGGGAATTATGTGGTAAAGAAAAAGTGACCAAAGTATCAAAAGTATTTTTTTTGCCCAATATAAGCTCAGCCCTGTATCTCAAAAGGATTTTGAAAAAATATTAGATACCAATGTCGATAAAGATCTCATGGTTTTTAATGAGTAACGTGATGTAACCAATGAGCGCATTGATTTTAAAATTTTAAAAAAGTATACAAGACTGCAGAATTCTTTAAAGGTAACCTACCAAAATAAACGGAACCAATGGTGCCTATATCGCTATTTGGTCTTAAACGATTCGATGGTGTCCCAATATTGGTTTACGGGTATTGGGAAGTACCAAAACCTTTACCATCCTAGATTAGGAGAGAGATAAATTGTACTTCACTACGATCGAAAATTCCAGAATTTAAATCAACGGGGAATACTGGAAAATCTTTAGGAGGTTTGGTTTTATCCAGTAACAAAAAATTGAAATTTCAGTTTTTTTAAGGATACTGAAGACCCATTTTTACAATCCAAATATTTTATGTTCCTACCGTGCCGTAAATAAATCTGGTTATGATGGCATAACGCCAAGCCATGAGGATTTATAATAAGACCTTTTTTAGAGCGACCTTTCTATATATATCTCCCTAGTTATTCGATTAATGAAAAAACTTTGGTAGGATCAGCGGATTTGGGGTTTGAAATATCAATAATAAAACAGGGTTTTATCTACGAATACCTGTACATGCTTCTTCCTTACCTTTCAAAACATTCAGATACAGCTCTATTACACCATCTGTAGTATTCGGATGGCGACCTATGATTTTTAGATCTGATCCGTAGAGATTTTTTAAGATTAGGCATGTTAATATTTTTTAGATCTACGGAGAGGCTTAGAAAATTAGAAACTCCCCCTGATTATAGTGGTACTATATGTTTCGTGTATTCTAGTTTTAAAAAATGGAATTATAAATTACTTTTTCTTGGTTGCTGACAGCAATATGGCAGTAATTTAGTAACTTTCGTTCAATCTAGAATATCGTAATTATATGAAAATAAACATGCAATTCAACCAATACACGGTTTTTTGCAGGAAAAATTCATCACCAATAAAACCAACTCGGATTATTTTAGTTTTTGCCTTAGATTCGCCGCAACAGATTATTTGTTTGATTATAATTACTTAGGCAAGATCAGAATCTCGGGATTTACAAGTCAGCAAATTATTATGCAGAGGGTGGTTTTTAAATCTCGACTAGAAAGGGTCCGTCGCCAATACTTTAAATGTTACCAACAATACAAGTTTAAGGTTTGGCGCTGGATTGAACTTATGGAGATATTGGGCTTATAAAAATTAAACATGAAAACGGACCAGATTGTGTATGATGCTGGAATTCGTTTTAAAATTTAGTGACCGACTATTTTGAAATTGTATTCTACCGTTTTTATTCGCATAATGGATGGGCAAATTGCACAGCCAGATTATGGCCAAAAATACGTTTATAGTAACCTTAAGTCCTAGAACCCTTCCAAGTCTTTACCAGAAATGGTTCTAAAACAGTTGGTTGTATTCTCAGTTTTTAAATTATTTATTAAAAATATGGTAATTGTTAATAATTTAAATAACGATATTTAAAAAGAATCATAAAGATTTAATACACAAGTTTAGGAGATGGTGAAATTCATTCCTATTTGATATTTTTGTAAAATTCTAAATATTAAAATGAAAGTTAATCCTACAACAAGTCTAGCATG
>Ga0163217_1062762_pt1 | contig 10658 bp, 6 predicted proteins | sample SynspAceP_FD_185933 | JGI IMG/M metagenome (GOLD analysis project Ga0163217, IMG submission 185933) | Saline lake microbial communities from Ace Lake in Antarctica - Synechococcus sp. Ace-P (PacBio error correction) | ecosystem: Environmental > Aquatic > Non-marine Saline and Alkaline > Saline ...
TTTTGCTGAAGCCAGCACACAAAATCGCTGCACCTTTATCTCTCATTGATTCATCATTACTATTGCATCTAAATTCCTACGCTAAAAAGCTAACCCCAATGCATCTCTACTCATTTTCCGGTCTCTAAGCAAAACCAACCAAGATTGATTTTTCTTGTGTTCACCGAACGTTTTAGAATATCTTTATTCTTAGCCAATCCTCTATAGTAAAGTTTCGTCAGACTTTTTAATTTTCCTGCAACAAGCTACAGACTAGGCCTATAGTCGGCTACTGCTGCAGCACAAATTAACGAAATGCTGAATTGTCATAATACACTGTTGCGCTGTGATACCTAATCTTCGCAGAACCAACTTTACTTACATGAATTTTACATCGCCGCTATCGAAAATGTGTAGGCTGTAACCAAATAAACTTCGGCACCTAAATTAGCACCTGTTCTAGCAAGCTCAACACACCCCATTAACCCTGAGGAGTGACTTCCTCATAAACGTACAGGATCAATACGCTTCATTAGGTTGGCCATCCTGGGACATCCGCTCCTCCTCCCTGGGGCGCCGTAATCCAACTACTCTTTTATCTCTCCTGCTCAAAGGCAATCCTTGGGAAAGATGACTTTTTAATAAAATCACCAATAGCCCTCTCGGCTCGGCCATCCTCTACCCTCACCCATCGCTAGGCCGCCTCCCGCCCGACAGCCTCACCCACTGGCTTGCAGCGTATAACCCACAACTTACCCAAATGACATGAGCCGCCAATCCATTGACGCTTCTTCTGTAACTACGGCTGGCTATCACATCTCCTAAATCCACTTCGCACGTGAGCAAACCAAATACCCGGCCACCAACTTCGCCAGCATAAGCTCCGTTGCATAACCATACGATATCCCACATGTACCAATGCCACTCTTTACGAACCATCCGTATTCAGCCTGTACCGCTGGCGCACATAATCAAATCAACGACCTCTGCCCACCAGCCCTATTCTACATGATTGTTCATTCTACCATATTCCCTTCAGACTAACAAAACTGTACACTATCAGGTTTCCTTAGACAACAAGTAGCCAAGGTAAGTCGGTGAAACAAACAGAGCCCGGCGCCCTCTCCGTACACGTATAACTAACGCTCTAGCTGCCAGCTTCTTATACAATAAACGAACTAAGAATGGAATGCTTTATAACCAGCATCCTCCGTAATTCCTAAAAGAATGCTTTTTGCCGTTCACATATTTCTTAGCGTCTTTTTCTGTATTTCTATCGGTCAGATTCTTATCCATCACCACTCCTCTACCTGCCCATAGCATGAGGCCTTAGGCCTTAATCCTTCGTAAAACCTTTAGACACTTCAATCTGCCTCTCTCATTTCTCAAAAAACCTCCCTCTAACTATCCGCTATACCGGTAGCACACTCCCCTAATTTCCTAAAGTTCTTAATTTTATATATATTACAAAGTAATCTTAGAGACAAACATATGCAGTAAGAAATTAGCCTCGTAAATATTCCAGTTGCTTATCGAACTCTACGGTTAATAGTAACAGTAGATACCGCTGCTTTGAGTTTTTTAATCGTCATATTCATAACTTAAATTCTTTATTTGATTCACGTCTTGTGGTTCCAACGTTGTAATCCTTTATTTATTTTCTCGATAATAGTAATACCTCTATCGAATTTTGATTCTGAGGAAATGGCTCTTAAGGTGTGTAGGCGCTTCCCTGCTGATTTAAACGCCTCTTCTTTAGAGCTCACTCATCAACACTAGTTCACATAGCCATATGAGCTCAAAGCCACTCTAATTTAATGAACATTGCGTCTATTCTCCCATAATATTGACCAGGATATCCGAAACAAGACGTTTCACTGCGGCAACAGCAGATTTAAGCATACTCGATAGCTAAAACTCGACCTAACTTATTGTACATTAGCATCACTATCGAAAAAGCTATATCTCTTCTTTCTTAGGCATGTAACAGGCTTCTTGCGGCAGCAGCATTTGCTTCTACAGAAAATATTTCAGATTCAGATACGTATTATGAAGTTTTGCAACTTCAATAGCGCTTTACGTTTCAGTCTGATCTAAAGAATAATTCAGCGTGACACTCATAATAACTTTTTGCCCACCTAAGAGAGGCTTGCACACCAACCGTAATCACTTTTAGGATCGATTTTAGTTGAAGACGTTCACGAATTGATCAGCCGGCCTCATATTAAAATCGCCCACGGTTAAAATAACTATGGATAAAAAAGAACATTAACAACGTTCACCTGTGGCTTACCAACATATTTTCGTGCGATCTGCTCATAACACGGTTAGCCCTTTGAAATCCCTCTTCATAGTATTGTTTTCAGCCACATAATATTTACGCTTTACATCATACGTTCTAAGCACCTTTTGGTACTCGCTATCTAATTGTAAAAGCAATGGCAATTAATAGAATGCGGGAATATTCCGCCTCATTTTAAAACATTTTGCAAAATTAGTGATTTCAATGGATTTAAAAAAACCATTTTAAACCAATAAAAGTACATGGCCTTTATGCGCACAAACTACCTTTGGGGAAGTTTTAACGAAATTATGCAGGTATACGAATCACCGATTCCATAAATGAAACAATCTATGTTTCCAAATGAATCGGTCGCAGACATAAGTGGAAGACGGAACAAAGGCTGCTTATACTAAATATTCAAATATAACTGTAATACCTGCTGGGTTCCCCTTCCTCGATAAATAAGCTTCAATACTTCTGCAACTTATAATGATACTTGTAGGCCCTCATGCGGTATTTCCCATTTAATCCTTCATTCGAACGCATTTTAGAAAATGCTACGGCAATCCTTGGCCTATTAACCGAAATACGCCGTACCTCCAGAACTATGTTGGTAATGCAATAATGTCACACCAGAGAGAATCAAAAACCCTGCTGGCCTTTTAGAAATAAGCTCTAAAACCTTTGCATATCGCCACAGGCTTCTTTAACTGCAACATATATTCTCGAACTCTGCAAACGACTACTGTTTCAGGTAGCAGATTACACCTTTCGGCCTGTACATTATATAGCTAAAGATAGGTAATTGGCGTTACTAGCGAAAGTGCTTTCAAAGTGCTGAAAAATCCTTCTGTGTAGGTTCTATTATAATAAGGAGATACTGATAAAATTGCGGTATAGGCAAGATAAATCTAACCGCTTGTAATTTCCTCTACATTAACCCAACGTAATTATTAACCCCCTACGCCTATTACCAAATGGCAAAACCCCTGCAATTCGCTTCCTCAACCGTACGCTATTACCTATTTTTCAGCGTTTTTGGTAAGCGTTAACAGATTCTGCAAGTTGTACCTAGCACTACCAAATAATCCGATGCCACCTCTATATTTAATAGGATACCACCTTTAAGGGCAAGAACATCTACCGAACCGTCTTCTTAAAAGGGGGCGTAATTACGCAACTCCTGCACCTGTAATTCTTTCATAATTAAATCTCTTTAAAAAATGCCTAAGTATTCTCAATTCTTTTTAAACAACTGAAAAGTCCTTTACGCCGTATCTAATATTAAATCGTTATAAGCAGGATCAACTGTCTTTAAAACCTACTTTTATAGGGCTTTGGTCCTTTGCTGACATTAAATTTTAACAAAAGACTATCCTCGTCGTAATAGTTTACTAACCATAGGTCCGGATTCTCTGCCTAAAAATTCCTAAGAGCATAACTATTTCTATTTCAGCCGTTCCACCGCTAAATCCTTAATCTGAAAATACGAGGTGTTGCATAGCGAATTCTATCATAAACAACGCTATTATCCTATAATCTTTACTGCAATTGGTTGCACGAAAATCGTCTTGAAAACTGAATAAACAGATCTGACTTTTCGAATTTATCCAAAATCCAACAATACCAACTAATGAACTTATAGACCCTTACTCTTACGCGTTACAAGGAAACTGCGTTGCCCCCAAAATGTATTCAATGACTTAGCGGCCAATTTTCCGTTTAAATCTTGTCCTTAATTCTTTTAAATACTGTATTTACATTTACACAAATGTAATATAATAATCCTGCAAACTCTATGGCAAGTAAAACACTTTGGTATTTAAAAATAAAACATTTTTGTTATAATTATAACATTATGTTTAGGATCTGTAAGAAAGGAAACAAAACATCTACCGAATTGACTGAGGCAAATAGCCCATAGAGAGCAGTAAAAATCTGTCGGATAGTATTCAAATTTTGATACTCGCTATCATAATCGGGTGAACAGGTTCTGATAGTACACCATAGCGTACGCTCCATTACGATCTCAAAACAGATTAAATTCAATACAACGGCGGCAACCTATGGCCGATATTGTCATGAGTGAAACGAATCCTATATTTCAAAACGAAACAGGAAATTCGATGACTTTTGTATAAACTTAACCACGTGGTTAATACGTTCTATCATATCTAAAGGTAAAATGTTTACCGCAAGAACGGCCTACGAGGTTTATGCCTTTTGAAAATTCAGTGGTGGTGTAGAGTTAAAAAAGCCGAAGTTCTTCTTTACAAAAAATTGGTACAGAACTCATCACTGCTCGCTATATGAACGCAATAGCGAGCAGCAAACCTGTAGCACGTATTCAATAATCTAAATAAAGACAATACCCGGTAATACTTTACTATTGGCGAAAAACGATATAAAGTATGATAGAACCTATTTTGCTAGCTACTTCACGATTATTTGGTCGACCGGTGGCGATAATATAGGACCTTTTTAAAAGAGGCGTTTCCTAAAACGAGACCCGATTATAATTCCGAAAATGCAATGATAGATTTCTTTTCTAAAGTAGATACGCTATCACCTAAAGTAGACCTAAATATTATCAAACTAAAGTAATACGGAAGAGAAAATTTTAATACGAAATAACGCAGCTTCTTCAAAGTTATTAACTCTTGGCGGATTAAGTCTTAATCGTGTAGCCCACCCACAGACAAAAGAAGCATATTACCAATTTACACACAATGAATGCTGACAGCAGTTCATTATAGAAGCTTTCCAAATGATCATGCCGATTTCCCCTGTTTAGGCAGGTTTGGCTAGAAGAGCGGTTTGGTGATAGTATGCGAAAGAAAACCCCCATACCCTAACTCTTCGATGCCGTGATATTTTTTCCAGGAACCCGTAATTTCAATTTTTTGGAGGTGAACTCGAATTAAATGATGAGTATGCTCAACTTATGATGCGACCAACTATTGGCAAATCATGATTGACAATGGCGTTAACGGACCTTAGCATCTCTCTCTACATATATATATATATCTGCGAGCGCAGGAGGGAAAGCACGATAGCCTCTCCAGAGCGACACAAGAGCCGTTACGCCCATTGACAATCATAATGAGCCAATATCCTCAATTCTAAATTCGAGTTCACCTCCATCACAACAATTAGGGAACACCGGAGAAGGCTGACAAAACTATACGTCACCGGCATCGAAGAGTAGGGTATGGGGGTTTTCTTTTCGAAATACTATCAACCAAAACAGCTCTTCTAGCCCAAACCTCCTCACACGGAAATCGCACATGATCATTGAAAGCATCTATATGACTTGTGTACATCATTGGTGTGTAAAATGGTAATATGCTTCTTTGTCTGCGTGCTACACACGAATAAGACTTAATCCGCAAAGAGTTTAATAAACTTGAAAGAAGCTGCGGTATTCGTATCAAATTTCTTCTTTCCATATTACTTTAGTTGAATAATATCTAGTCTACTTTAGGTGATAGCGTATCTACTTTAAGAAAGAAATATATCATTGGCATTCGTATTTATAACGGTCCTTCTGGTTGAAACCCGCCTCTCTTAAAAAAGTCCATATTATCGCACCGTCACCAAATAATCTGAAGTAGCTACAAATAGGTTCGTATTCATAGTTTATCGGTTTCCGCCAATAGTAAAAGTAATTGTACGGTATGTCTTTAAGTAAGATAATTGAATACCGGCTACAGGGTGGCTCGGCTTGCCTTTATATAGATATTCAACCATTTTAAAAGGACCTTACGCTTACCTCCTACCTCCACCCCACTGATAATTTCAAAAGGCATACCTCGTAGGCCGTTCCTTGCGGTACATTTCCTTTAGAACACACACACACACTCACCCTCCACCGTGTTAAGTGAATTACAGAAGTCAATCGAATTTCCTGTTCGTTTTGAAATATAGGATTCGTTTCACATCAATGACTAATACTGAGTGGCCATTAAAAGGATCGCGACCACGGCCGGTGTTAATTATCAGATAGGCGTCACCTCTCAGGATGTGAGACAACTGAGGAAGATATGCGGCGACGACGGACTCTAAACGCTATGGTACTATCAAGAACACGTTCTATACTCGCGAGTAAGGAAGACAGCGAGAGTGCAAACAAAATATCATAGGAGTATCTATCCCAGTGCAGACGGAGCAACGAGAAGATTTACGTAGTAGTCTCAGAGCGGGACCTCTATAGCGCTACCAGGATGCAAGTTCGGTAAGAGGTTTTGTTTCTTTCTTACAGGATCCTTAAACTAATAATGTTATAAGTCAATAATAGATGGACGCACATAAATGTTTTATTATTTAAAATACCAAAGTGTTTTTAATACTTCGCCATAGGAGTTGCAAGGGCTAGTGATTTACATTGTGTAAATTGTAGAAAATACATGTTTAAACGTGAATTACGGACAAGTTGTAAACGAAATCTGGCCGTAGTCATTGAATAAATTGGTGCAACGCCAGTTCCTGTAAACGGCGTAAGAGTAAGGGTATAAGTTCCTTAGGGTTTGTATTGTTGAATTTTGGGATAAATTTCGAAAAGTCAATCTGTTATCAAGTTTCAAGACGAATTTTTTCGTTGCAGACCAAATGCAGTAAAAGATTAATAGGATTAGCGTTTTTTTTATTGATATAGATTCGCCGTATGGCAACCCTGTATTTCAGATAAGGATTGAGGGTGGAACGGGAAATCAAGAAAATCAGTTATGCTTCTGAAATTTTTTAGGCAGAGAATAGACCTATTTAGTACACTATTACGACAGGATTAGCTTGTTAAATTTAAATGTCAGCAAAGAACCAAAGCCCGATAAGAAAGTACAGTTTTTAAAGAAGTTGATCCTGCGTATAACGATTTAAATATTAGATACGCCGTTAAAGACTGCAGTTGTTTAAAAAAGAATTGAAAGAAGTACTTAGCCCATTTTTAAAGAGATTTAATTATGAAAATAGAATTACAGGGTGCAGGAGTTGCGGTTATTGACGCCTTTTTAAAGAAGACGGTCGGTAGAATGTTCTTTGCCCTTAAAAAGGTGGTATCCCAAATATAGAAGGTGGCAATTCGATTATTTGGTAGTGCTAGTCACAACTGCAGAATCTGTAACGCTTACAAAGCTGGAAACTATGGGTAATGCGTACGGTTGAGTGAAGCGAATCAGGTGGGTTGTGCCATGGTTGAAGTAGGCGTAGGGGTAATAATACGTTGGGTCTTGTAGAGGAATTACAGACTTAGATTTATCTGCCTTACCGGCAATTTTATCGTATCTCCGTATTATAAGAGGACTACACCCTAAGAAGGGGAATTTGTCAAGCACTTTTAAAGCACTTCGCTAGTATGCGCCATTAACCCTATCATATGTATATAAGTTACCAGGCCGACACAGGTAGTAATAGCCTACCTGAAACAGTAGTACGTTGTTGGCAAAGAGTTTTTCGGGAATATGTTGCCAGATAAAGAAAGATGGTGGCGATAATGAACGGTTTTAGAGCTTATTTTCTAAAGGCCAGAGGGTTGTTTTAATCTCTCTGGTGATGACGATTACTGCATTACCAACAAAGTTGTCTGGAGGTGGAACGGGCGTAATTTCGGTAATAGGCCAAGGGATTGCCCGTAGAATTTCTAAAATGGTTCATGAAGGATTAAGGAAATACCTGAGAGGCCTTACAAGTATCATTATAAGTTGCAAGAAGTAGGAAGCTTATTTTCGAGGCAAGGCAACCACAGCCAGGGTATTACAGTTAATATTTGAATATTAGGTATAGCTCAAGCCTTTGTTCACTTCACTATGTCGCGACCGATTCATTGAAAACAATAGAATTGTTTTCATTTCTGAATTCGGTGGATTCGTATAGCCGCATAAATTTGTTAAATACTTCCCAAAAGGTAAGTTTTTTGTGCCGCATAAAGCCTGTAACTTTTATTGGTTAAAAAAATGTTTTTAAATCCATTGAAATTCACTAATTTGCAAAAAATGTTTTTTAAAATGAAGCGAATATTCCCCGATCCTATAATTGCCATTGCTTACAATCTTGTTAAGCGGTAACCAACCAGGTGCTTAAGAACGATGAGTAAAAGCTAAATTATGATTTGGCTTGAAAAACTTCCTGAAGAAGGAGATTCAAAAGGGCAACCGTTTGTATGAGCAATAGCACCGGAAATATTTGGTAAAGCCACAAGGTGAACGTGTAATGTCTTTTATCCAATAGTTATTTTTAACCGTGGCGATTTTTAATATGGCCGGCTATCATTTTGAACGTTCATAAAATCGTATCGGCTAAAAGTGATAAGGTTGTTGAAGCATCATTCTTAGGGGCAAAAAAGTTAATTATGAGTTTAAATCACCTGATATATTCTTTAGATAGACTGAAAGCAATAAAGCGCTATTGAAAGTGCGAAAACTCATAAATACGTATCTGAATCTGAATATTTGTAGAAGCCAAAAGCGATGGCGCAGAGCTTACTGCTGAAGAAAGAAGAGAAAAGCTTTCGCCAATAGTGAAGCATACAATATAGTTTAGGTGTTTAAACTACGATATGCTTAAATCCTGCTGTTGCCGCAGAGTGATAACTTGTTTTCGGATAATCCTGTTCAAAATATAGGGAAGACGCAATGTTCCATTAAAATTAGAGGCTTTTGACTACATATGGCAATGAACAGTTTTTTGAGAGCAAAAGAAGAAGCGTTTAAAATCAGCAAAAGCGCCTACACACACACTTAAGAAGCAATTTCCAGAATCAAAATTCGATAAGAGAGGGCTAATACTATTATCGAGAAATGAAATAAAGAATTACAGACGTTTGAACAACAGCCTCCGTTGAACCAAAAAAATAATTAAATTATGAATAGAACGATTTTTAAAAAAACTCAAAGCAAAGTCGGTATCTCTACTGGTACTATTAACCGTAAACGAGTTCGATAAGCCAACTGGAAACTATTTTACGAGCGTATTTCAATTACTCGCAGAAACGTGGCTTGTTCAGATTAATTTCTGGAAATTAAAAAGCACTTTGTAGTAGAAATTAGAAGAGTTTGCCTACTCTATAGCGATAGTTTAGAGGAAGTTTTTGAAAATGAAAGCGCAGATTGAAGTTCTAATTTACGAAAATTACCTAAGCCTCATGCAAATGCAGTAGAGGAGGGTGAATGGAATAAAAAGCTACCTGATGAGAAAGTACAGAAAAAGACGCTTAAGATATGTTGAACGGCAAAAACAATTCTTTTAGGATTACCGGAGGATTGCTGCTTAAAACAACATTCTTAGTTCGTTCTATTTATAAAGCTGGCGCTAACGTTAAGGTTATACCTTTACCCGAATAGCGCAGCTCTTTGTTTCAGACAACCACTTACCTTGGCTACTTTGTCCTTAAGAACCCTGTAGTACAGATTTTGTTAAATCTGAAGGGCAAATACTGTAGAATGGAACACATCATTAGACATTAAGGTCCTGTGGGCCGATCTTATTATTATTGCCCCAGCTACAGCTATACGATGTCTAAAATGGCATTGGGTACATGTGATTAACTATATTGGCAACGTTACTTATCTGCGAAAGTGTCCGGTATTTGTTGCTACCTGCAATGGAACGTTAGATATGTAGTAAGCCCCGAGTAACAAAAAGCTCAATGGAAGTGCGCTCATGTCATTTGGTAATGTGGCTTATACCTGCGACCAGTTGTGAGCTCGCGAGCGGGCCTACATGGGTGAGGTAAGACCTGGCCGAGCAGAGGCTAGTTGATTTTGTATTAAAAATCAATCTTCCCAAGGATTGGCCTTGACAGGAAAAAGTAATTGCTTACGGCACGTGCCACCTATGAAGCTAATTGATCGCTGTATCGTTTTATAGGAAGATTCACCCTCAGGGTTAATGGGGTTTTGAGCTTTGCTAGAACACTGCTAATTGAGGGTGCCGAAGTTATTGGTAACTAGGCCTACAACATTTATCGATAGCGCAATGGTTAATATTCATGTAATAAATAAAAAGTTTTGGGTTTTTTGTTTCCCCCCTGGGCCCCCCCCCCACCCCCCGAAAAAAAAAGAATAAAAAAATGTAATCACATGCGCACAGATGTAATTTGACAAGTTCAGACATCATAGTTGTGCTGCAGCACAGCCGACTATAGGCCTAAGGTCCTGTAGCTGTGGCAGAAAATTAAAAAGTCTGGACGAAAACTTGTACTAAAGAATTGGTAAAGAATAAAGATATTCTATAAAACTGTTTCGGTGACACAGAAAAAATCAATCTTTGGTGGTTTTTGCCTCGAAGACCGAAAATGAGGTAGAGAACATGCATTGGGTAAGCTTAAGTCTACAGAATTAGAATGCAATAGTATTGAAGTCAAGAGAGATAAAGGTGCAGGTTTGTGCGCTGCTACCAATAA
>Ga0163217_1074665_pt1 | contig 10658 bp, 15 predicted proteins | sample SynspAceP_FD_185933 | JGI IMG/M metagenome (GOLD analysis project Ga0163217, IMG submission 185933) | Saline lake microbial communities from Ace Lake in Antarctica - Synechococcus sp. Ace-P (PacBio error correction) | ecosystem: Environmental > Aquatic > Non-marine Saline and Alkaline > Saline ...
GCCATGCTCTGCTCTCGGCAGCCCTCGCGGATCAACAACGGCTTCAGTTTGCGCTGTCGCACCGATCAGGGTCCTTGGCAGGCTGGTGTGAATGCGGATCGAGGGCCGGTCCGGCGAAGCGCTGGAGCCCTCGAACTACCTGATGACAGCTTCGATTTCCGCCATGACGCAGCGGCATTGTCGAGATGTCGCGGGCCGGTTGCTGTCAGTGGAGGCCAGTCCCACTCCAGCCAATGGGAGCCGGAGCAATGCGTCCGCCTGGAACGACTTTTGTGCCCTGGTCAGTTTCCCGCTCGATTGAGACCGCTCAGAGAACCTCAGGCTGTTCGAGCGTAGCAAGCAAGGCAGTTTCCAGGACAGCTTCGATCCGAGCTGCAGCCCAAGGGCAACCCAGCTCAAGCACCGGCCCAGCTCAATCGTCGCAGGCTGGTGCCGGCCGGACCCGGCCTGAGGATGCGCCCTCATACGAACACTCCAGCCGAGGCCCCAACCCGCCTGGATCTGCAGGGGAACCGGACCTTGCCAGGCTGTTGCAAACCGAGCCTTTGAGGCGAAGAATGGCCTGGCGCTCGATCTGATCGCGCAGGAATCGCCTCCAGCCTCTGGCGATGAAACGGCCTTCCAGCCGGATCGCCACGATTGCAAATCGGCACGTGGCTGTGGTCGTGATGGTCGTGGTCGTGAGACCGGAGTCATGGTCTGAAATGGTGGACATTCGCTCCGCACTGAACGCCCGAGCCGGCTCCCCAGATCGACACGGGAGAGAACCCAGCAAACAACTCTGGTGCGATCCGACCCTGCTTCCACCGCAGCACCTGGGTGCCGGGACGGGTCGCCTGGCCGATGCGTCGCGCACCGCGCGCCAGTTGGCTGGGTCGAGGCGGTCGGTCCCGAACGACCAGCCCAGATCGGGCCGCTCGAGTGCTCGTCGAAGAAGATCCTCTAGTCGCTGAAGTGATCAAAGGCTGGGTCAGCGGCCGTTTGTCGTCGATGGCGGCCGGGATCGCCAACCACGTCCTGCCGGGCCAGGGCTTCGCCATCCACCAATCGCCACCACATACCATTCACCAGGGTGCGGGTGCGGATCTCCGGCCAGGAGAAGGCCTGACCGAGGGGCCAAGGCAGGGCAAAGACCAACTGGTTTCAAACCACGAATCCCCGTCAAGGCGGTCGCCGAAACGACAGGGTCTGCATCGTCCGCAGGAAGTCGTCTTGACGGTGCAACAGAGGCAACCGTGCGAAGCTCCACCCGCCGGTCTTCGGCCTCATCTTTCTGGGCCAGAAAGCCGCAGCTGCGCAGCAGGGCCTCCAATCATGCCCAAATTCACCGAATTCCGGGGTTTGACGAATCACTGCCAGGCGCAGCCGCTGTGTCAAGCAGCAGATGGGGCGCATCAACGTGGGTCTTGCCTGCTCCATAAGCAAGCCTGTCACCAACGGTGACCGGCAGGCCGGCCGCTGGGTTTGTGCTGGTGGGTCCATCTCAGGCCCCTTGGCTTGTAAATGGCTCATTCAGCTGGCGGTTGTTAGCCGGCAAGGGTCGCCGGAAGGAACCGAAAAGCAATGGTCCATGGGATTGCTCCGGTCCGCGCCGTGGATATGAGGAGACAAAACCGGTGCTGATCCCCAGCGAACAGCAGAAAATCTATCGGCAACCCAGGCTTATCAGCCGTGGCGGCGCCGGTGCTTCGCATTCCTCCCGCCCCCCCGCTCCTGGCGCAAGAGGGCACGCTGCTGGAGAATCCAAGCAACCGCATCACTGACAATCTGCGCCCCTCAATCTCGGCATTGGTGAAGCGGCCTGCAAATCAACTTCGCGTATCGCAGCACGGGCCCGCGCAGATCGCCGCCATCTGAAGCGTGTGGCAAAAAAGCCACCAACATCCTCGAGATTGGGCGCCGCTCAGGTCGCTGTCCCTCAAGTCGCTTGGAATTGAACACAGCTCCGCGCAGATCGGCTTCGCCCCAGATCAAGCCCCGCATTTTCGGCCTTGGAGGAATTCCTGCCTGCTTGAGATCACGGCCGTGCATGTTTGGGCCTCGAGATCCTGCAAGGGAGCGTTGACCGCGCAGGCTCCGGCGCCGTGGAATCGCACCAGGCCGGGCGCCACCGTAAGGCGACAGGCCGGCTTGCGCCCAGCATCACAGCAAGTTACGACCAGGCCTGAAATCCCGCTTTGATAAGATCCCGTGTTTTGAAGAAGTAGGAAACAAAAGGCGCAGACCTAGCTTGTTGCCTTCAAGCTATGCCAGGCCAAGCCAAGAACGCGTTTCTGCATGAGCCATGTCCCTGCGGGTGGTGGTGCCACCTCCATCCCCTGAACACCCATGGCTTAACCCGTGCTGCGCGATGAAGCCACCCCAACCCGGCCCTGTTCGCCAGTGCCATGGCGAACGGCCGCTGGCTCACCTACGAGGCCTCAGGGATTGGTTGCCCCACCGTCCTGTCACAGTGCAGACCTCGCCCTGGCCCCTGCCGAGGAAACCGTGGGATGGAACCATCCTCTGCTGGCGTACCCCGATCCCTGCGGGAGGTCTGGGCCTCTGGCAAGGAGCCCCAGACAGTGCTTCCACCGCCCGGTGCCCAATGTGGGTCTGGTGCGCGATGAGGTCAGCGGCATCGCCGCCGCTGCTACCTCGACACACTGCTTCTCAGCATTGGCCCCCAGGTGGGCGTGCCTGGTGTCGACGCCGATTGTTTGGCCACGGCCGGAGCTTGATCCAGGTGCTGGAAAAGCTAGAAGCACTCGGTGTGGGCGGCGATCGTCTGCGGGTGATCAACGGCCGATTGTTGGCGCACCCCGGCCTCAAAGACTCTGGGGGAGCGTTTTCTCCCAGCTCACTCACCATCTAACAGCGCCTGCGATCGACGGCCCGAGCTCGACGAACGCCTTTCGGATGCGTGGCCGGGGCCTGGGCGATGCCCCGGCGACCGCCTCTTCGTTCCAGGCAGCCCCAGATTTAAGAATCCATCCAGGCCCTTGCTGTTGGCTCCTATGGCCGTTGCCGCCGCCGGAATGCCTTCATGCGGAGCCCCCGGGTGCTCGGTGATCGGGGGCGGCCAGCCTGCGCGGGATCGTGAGGTACCTGGTGACAAATCGATCTCGCACCGTGCCGCATGCTGTTCGGGGCGATCGCCCATCGGCGGACCCAGCGTATCGGGCCTGCTGCTCGCCCGAAGATCCGCTCTTCAGCACGGCGGCTTGCCTGCGGCGATGGGGTGGGCGGTGAAGCCCGATCGTGGCGGGCCAAACGCGTGCGTGTGGAGGGTGTTGGCCTCGATTGGCCTGCAGGAGCCGGAGTCGTGACTCGATTGCGGTAACTCCGGCAGCGACGATGCGACTGATGCTGGGCCTGCTGGCGGGCCGCGTGGGCCCGCCAACCTTCCTGCTCGAGCGGCGGATCGCTCTGCTGCGGCGCCGGCCCGATGCGAACGGGTGGGGCCAGCCGCTGCGCTGATGCGGGGCTTCGATTCGTGGCGCGGCTGCGCCGGCAACCCTGGCCCCCCGGCCATTGAGGGGCAAGACCTGATGGGCTGTGATCGGCAACGCCGATCGCCTCGGCCCAAGGTGAAGTTCGGCCGATCTCCTGCGGCGGCCCTGACCGCCCAGGGGAACTCCACCACGTGATGCGAGCCGGCCCGCTCCCGCGACACCACAGGCGAGCGATGTTGCAGGCCTCGGTGCCGATCTCGCCAATCGGCGGCGATCTCCCGGTCGTCATGTCACGGTCCATCCGGCGCCAGCTCCATGCCGCCCGTGGTGTGCCCCGGCGACATCGCTTCTCGGCGGCTCTGGTGGTGGCCGCCGCGAATACCCCCCGTCGCGTCCGAGATCACGCGGAGAACGTTGGGCTTAACCCGACGCGGACCGGGCATCCTTGACGTGCTGACAGATGGGTGCCTCGTAATCGAGCGCTTCCCACCTGCGCGAGGTGGCCGTGAGCCGTCGGCGATTTGAGGGCGCGCCATGGTGCCCCCTGCGCCCCCTTCACGACGCTGGCGATCTGATTCCCCTCTGTCGATGAGATTCCGGTGCTGGCGGTGGCGGCCTGTTGCGCCGAGGGCATCAGCCGTGGTCGGTGAAGCGGCCGAATTGCGGATCAAGGTAACCGACCGGCTGCGGTGATGCCCGCCAGCTCTGGCCATGGGTGGCTCGCCTGAGGAAACCCCTGAACGGCCTGAACGATCGAGGGCGGTCAGGTCTGCGTGGCCGCCGAGGTTGACAGTGAGAGGACCACCGGGTGGCGATGAGCCTGGCGGTGGCGGCTCAGATTGCGTGGGGTCCAACCCTGCTGCAGGGAAGCGAGAGCGGCGGCGGTGTCCTACCCCGGGCCTCTGGGAACGATCGGCTGGCTGCAGGCCCCTGGATCCGGACCTGGCGCCAGGCCGGGGCGGGGGCGAGGGCCCGGTAAGAGTTCCGCCCAGATTTCCCAGGCTTTCCATGCTCGCCCGTTGCTGTTCTGGCTGCCCGGAAAGGGCACCCGAATGAAAGAGTGATCGCCGAAGGTGCTGCAGGAGCCTGGCCGGGTCCAAGCCTGCGGAGCGGGTTCTCGGCTGACTTGCGAGAGCCTTGCGCCCGAATCGCCGCCTGCTGATCCTGGGGCCATCAGGCCGAGCCGGTGGAGGCGTCCCTGGCTTGGATACCCGGCCTCGATTTGTGCGCACACGCCCAGAACGGCACGGGCGCACCGCCCGCAAGCAACTGCTCGGACACTTCAGCGGTTTTCCAGTGGCGACTGCCTGTGCTTCAATGGCGATGTGCCCCTGCTCAGGTGCCCTTCCACCCCTCGAAAGCCCTCTGAGCAGCACCGTCAGCAACTGGGGCCGCCGTCACCCTTGCTCACGGCTCGCCTCGACGACTCCCCACGGCTACGGCCGGGTGTCACGACGGCGGAGGGCTGCTCAGCGCGATCGTCCGAACATCGCCGACTGCAACGAGTCGCAACGCACCAAATGACCTGATCAACCGGCGCATCTACTGCTTCAACTGGAGCCGATTGGCGGCGGTACTTCCCCGATCTTGAGGCCAACAACGACCAAGGCGAGGTCTATCTAACCGATACCGTTGCCGCTGCTCGATCCAGCCGAGCCACCTGGAGGTGGCCGATCCGGGCGAGATCGCCGGCATCAACGAACCGATTCAGCTGGCCCCAGTGTGAGGCGGTGTCTGCAGGACCCGGCTGCGGCGCCACTGGATGGCGAAGCGTGAGCTTTGCCGATCCGCACAAGCTGCAGCCTTTCAGCGATGGCTGTCGCTTTGGGCGTGAAGTGTTGGTTGAACCGCAGACCCCACCGCGTGGCGAATTGCCAAATCGGAGCCCGGTTTCCCGACTGGGGCCAGGCAGCCTGCTGGAGAACGTCCGACTCGGGGACGGCGTTGAGGTGCTCTATCGTGCTGCGCGACGCTGTGGTGGCCGATGGCTTGTGTGATCGGCCCCCTATGCCCAGCTGCGCCCTGGCGCGGAACTGGAGCCGACTGCCGGGTGGGCAACTTCGTGGAGATAAAACAAGCCACCTGGCCGGCGGGCTGCAAGGTGAAACCACCTCAGCAACATCGGTTGAAACGAGCTCGGAGCGGGGTCAATGTGGGGGCCGGCACGATCCCGCCAACTACGACGGCGTGCCCGCAAAGCACCTGCACCGTGATCGGGCGCGGGCAGCGAACAGGGGCAATTCTGTGCTGTCCGCCCGATCAAAGCTGGATCGATGTACGGTGGAGCAGCTCAACCCTCAACACCGCGACGTACCGGATGGGGCCCCTGGCGCTCAAGCCGCACCCCCAGCGAATCAAGCCGACATGCCTGGTCCTGTGGGGCCTAGCCGTCACGGTTGGGAAGTTGGCTTCAAGCAGGGGGATCAGGCCACCAGGGCCACGCCCCGGCTGGCCTTGACAACCTTTTTTTTGACAGCCTGGGCTAGCCTAATTGGCGCAGCGGGTCGAGGGCCTGCTCGGGCGTGGCCACCCCGAACCTGCCTGTGAAAGGTTGGCTGCACCGCGCTCCATGGCCCTGCCGTCGTCCCCATCATCGACGATCACCAGCCATCGAGGCCCAGTTCGGCCGGCCAGCGGCTCCGATCTCCTTGTGCATGGGCGAGGGCTGTGGGCGCCGAGTTCGGCTGCATCGTTTCCCAGCACAGGGCGAAGCGGGCGTCCTCTCTGGCCGCCAGCAGGTGCAGGCGGCCACCAACCGCTTTCAGGTGAGGCTGGTAGGTCTCATCGAGCGGGTGATCCCGGCCGATATGCAGGCGCCCGCTGCGCCCGCCTGGCAGGAACGGGCTCAGGTGTCGCAGAGCTACCGGAGGAACGCCCAGAGTGTCTGCCACCGCCAGGGCAGCAGCAGATTGCCGGGTGTGCCCCCCTCCAGCGGCAGGTCGTAGGTCTCGCGTTGCAGACCAGGCCCTGCGGGGTGAGGGCAACCTGTCCAGTCGGCGAGGGGGCAGGGCGGCGGTGCCAGTGGCCTGGGCCTGGCGGTTCACCAGCAGGGCCCATCAGCGCCGCACAGCAAGCCGCTCCACGACTGGGCGAGAGCCCCTCAAGCCAGGGGATCGCCGGCCGGGATCAGCCAACCAGCCACCGGGCCGCATCGCCGCGTGATTTTCGCACCTTCGCCCGCGAGATCGCCTCAACGCTGGCCCAGTCCCCTGCCGAGTGGCGCGCTGCCTGATGTTTGGTGACAACCACCCACATCCGGGTCAGCGGCCAGCGGAGAGCCGCCGATTTCACCGAGCCCCGCGCATGCCCATCTCCAGCCACCACGGCGGCGATGCTCCCGCCGCCAGCTCGCAGCAGGGTGGCCGCCTCCCCCACATCATTGGATTCTCGTTGCCCGCGGCTGGCTCAGCACCGGCCCAAGTGGTTCCAGGCAGCCCGCAACAGTTCGCGGTGGTGTTTTGCCGCCGAAACCGGTCACCGCCTGCACGGGGATGGCCAGACTCCGCCGCCAGAAAGGCCAGGCCAGCCTCCTGGTAAGGCCACAGGGTTCGTCAACGACCCAGGCCCGCAGATCCGGCCGGCAAAGCTCTGGAGCTGGCGGCCGCTTCCCACGCAGGGCGGCCTGGGCCCCAAGCCGCTGCGCCTGCGACCCATGGAAGGTGTGGCCATCGAAGCGATCCCCCACCAGGGGAACAAAAGCAATTGGGGCCGACTGCCAGGCTGCGGCTGTCGGTGCAGACGGCCCACGCTCGGCTTCGCGTTGGCCCGCTTCCCAGCGCCGATTCGAGCACCCCAAGAAGGCTTTCGAGGCTCACCTAGCCGCATCGCTTTCGGTCGTTTCAGGTGTTTCCGAAGCAATGAATCATGCCTTGTCCCACAAAGGGCGGTTCGGTCCCCAGGCTTCGCCGCCTCTGGGTCGCGCCAGTTCTCAGCCCTGTCGTAGCCCAGGTCTCATGGAATCGTTGAGCCAGAGTTCCGCCGTGCCGGCCGCTGCTCGCCAGAGAGGCTGGTGAAGCCCTTCGTTGAGCGCAAGCTCCAGCCTCCCCCGAGCGGGCCACGGCTGCTGTGAACGATCAGTCCCTGGGGTCGAGATCGGCCAGGCAGGGCCAGCAGCGGATCGATCTTCAGGCAGCTGGGGCGAGATCAAGCGGCTTGCGCCGATTGCTCAAGTCGGTCTGGCCGTGGTTCCCTTTTCAGTGGTCGCTCGGCCGTCTGGATTGGTCGGACCCCGACGGGTTTGATGGGTCAGATGGGTGTTGTTCAGGCCGGATCGACGGCTGTTCAGAGGGCCCAGCAACAGCTTCTGAACTCGGCTGCTGCTTGCCGTCTGTTGGAGCGTAAGCGGCTGGACCAGAGCTCGAAGGAGCCCCCCGGTGCGTGCGATCCGCAGCACCAGCACCGTGGCGCACATTCAGCAGGAGCAGCACCAACGGCGCAGAAACCAGTGCGGCGAGGTCGCCGGGGCCAGAAGGCCCCGGCTGGCCAGATCAACCTTCAGCGTTTGCGCCGCCAGATCTCCTGGCTTTGAGGCGAAGGCTGGCTCCCGACAGCCCCCGCAAATCCCTGGCCAGCAAGGACCAGGGGGTTGGCGATAGGGCGCCGGCAGGTCACGGCCAACTGCGATCCGGACCCACGGTCCAATCGTTTGGGCTCAGCCAGGCCCACGCGCAGCCAACCTGGGCCAGGGGGGTTCCCGCTGGCGGTTGGTTTGCCGAAGGGCTGCTCCAGCAGACCTCGGATGTCGGATGGCCCCGGAGAGCTCCTCGATCTCGGCCGCTGCGGTGTTGCTTCTTTCAACGCCGCGCACGTCCTTGTAACAGGGGCGTCGTAGGCCAGGGCGGAACGCTTGCCCAGCCTGTCTGTCGAAGGCAGGCCCCGCCTGCTGCAGCTCCTGCCAGCTTTGGGGATGCCGCCAGGCTTCCCCCAATAAAGGGGCCCGCAACAATCGCGGTGTAGAAATCGATCGGCTCGTAACGATCGAAGCAGAAGCCGTGCCGCTGTGCCCCGGCCGGGGAGTGGTGGAGTCCACGTGTTCCACCAGCCCCGCCCGACGTTGTGCGGAGCCACCGGGATGCAACCGTAGCGCAATCGCCAACAGCTGGCTGATTCCGCAGGGTTCAAAGCGGCTGGCATCAATGGAAAACACGTCGGCGCCGGCGTAGATCACCGCGCCAGCCCAGGTCCGTCGTAGGTGAGGAGAACGGAAAAAACGGCCTGGGTGGCGGGGGAGGCCACTGCCACAGGCCCGCTCGTAAGCCGCCGCGATCACCGGTGCCCAGCCACGAAACGATCTGGCTGGTCGGTGTAGGCCAGGACGCGCTCCCGCCAACCTGTAGCAAGCAATCCACGCCCTTCTGGTCGACCAGGCGGTGCATCCCCATCAAGAAGCTGCCGGGAATTTGGCCGCTCAGTGCCCACCGCTCCTGCAGGATCCGACCTTGTTGCCCGCCCGGGGGGCCGAGGTTACTGGCCGAAAAACGGGTCCGGCAGGGTGCTGTCGCTGGCGGATCCAAGTCCCTTGGTGTCGATGGCCCGTTGAGGATGCCCGCAACTTGCCGCTCAGGAAGTTCAGAAGCCATCGAGTCCTTCGCCGTAGTCCCGGTGTGCGGATCGTCCTGGGCAATAAAGGTGGGCGAGCGGCAATTGATCCCGGTCGGCATAGAACAGAGCCAAACGCCATGGTGCTGTCCCCCTGCATGTACCAGGGGCACCAGGTCATTTGCGCCTCCAGCTCCAAACGCAGGCCCCTTGGTATTGCAGGTTTGTATCGTGAAGATCGGTGCTGATCTTCCGGGTCCTGGTGCATCCAGGCAAGAGCAAACATGCCTGTGTGCCAGTCAATGGCAGTGCAGCACCTCTGGCTTCCAGATGGTTCTCAGCAGAATTCGGCGCTGGCGTTGCGAGAACGTGAAGCGCCCCAATCTTCGTCGTCGCCGCCGTAGATGCGCTCCTGGATTGACAGACCGGGATGGCGGAGCGCGGCCGCCCCCCCGCGCCAGATAAAGCCGGCAAGCCGTGGCTGGGGTGGCGCGTTTTTCCGTAGATCCGCAAAGTCGTTGTCCATGGCCCGACCCGCGCCAGATGGGCTCTGGCCGGATCGGCACTGGGCTCCAAGTTTGCCGTAGCCCAGAGCAGGATCAACCGGACGTCAAATGGCCGAGGGGCGGCGAAGGCTGGCGGCAGGGCGCCCACCACATCGCCCTAATGCCCCCGACCTTGACCATCGGAGGCACTCGGCGGCGGCGAACAGCACCGCATGGGAGGTTTGCTCAGGTGGGCCGACTCTAACGGGGAGCCCTTACGCGCAGCCAGCGTCTTGTCAGGCAGGACCGTCAACCATCGTTCCCAACCTCAACCAACTGGAAGAGGCCTTGCAACATTCTCATCGAGCAGACGCGCACGCCACCGTGGACCACGCGCTGGCCGACGCTGACGCCGCTGGGGGTTCCATGGAAACCGACGGTGAACGCAGCCCTTCACCTCCAGGTGTTGCTGGCCGTTGAAACCACTGCTCCCCCTGGCAATCCCGCAAAAACCCGAATCCAGCGGCTTGCCCAGGGGGTTGTTTCGGTCCTGCCGGTACCACCTGGCCGGTGGCCGGGTGCTCCACTCAGGGTTTGGCACGCATTTCGATCACCTTCAAAGCGACCGAGGGGCGTTTCCAGCCGGGCAAGTTCCCGACGGCCACCGGAAAGCGGCGCCAATGTTCCCGACGTTTTCAAGGACAATCAGCTGGCGCTGGGCGCGGAAAGAGCACCGGGAGCTGGTGGGCGCTGGGCTGGGTAGGGCGGGCTAGGAGTGAGTCGGGCTCGATCGGGGCGGGGCTGACAAGGTCCATTTTCAAGTCGGCTGGGCAGCTTCTGCAGAAAGCCCGGTGGCAAGCGACAAGCAACCGCAGGTGAGCAGGGAGGCGAACCGGGCGGCTCAGCACAGAAACAATCAAATCTCGGTAGGTCTTGAGATTAATCCAACCCTGGTCTCCTGGAATGTCCACCCAAGCTGACGTTGCCTCAGGGCAGCCAGGCTTGATCGGAGAATCCGGATCCCCTTTTTTGCTAGAAAGGGCATCGCGACCCTCCTGGGCTTCGGCTGTTCGGTAGAAAGAGATGGGTGGCCTGACCGGCCAGTTCCTGCAAAAGCCCGCCATGCCGTCGGTTTCGGCATTGAAAGCAGGCTTGAGGCAAGCGGATCGCCCGTTGGGCTGCTGGCGCCAGCACGGTCGCC
>Ga0163217_1061790_pt1 | contig 10657 bp, 7 predicted proteins | sample SynspAceP_FD_185933 | JGI IMG/M metagenome (GOLD analysis project Ga0163217, IMG submission 185933) | Saline lake microbial communities from Ace Lake in Antarctica - Synechococcus sp. Ace-P (PacBio error correction) | ecosystem: Environmental > Aquatic > Non-marine Saline and Alkaline > Saline ...
CAAAACGCTAGTAACCGATGCTGCGGTCCTAATAAATTCGCACGCCACCTTGGCAGCACCCCAGCGATCATCATGCACCAGATAATGTGGCGGATGCACACTCATATGCTGCTTGACAGAAGACTGATTGCATCTGGGGGTGATGCGATTTTAGTGTAACTTGTCTACCAGCCCGTTCCGAACTTGACGGCAACTCCGTTTTTGTTCCTTTTATGGCTGGTGTAAATTAAGCCGGGGCCTAGTGTGGCAAACGCAGTTGCTGGGGCCCTGCCCCGGTCGAGAATAATATTCCAAAAACTCTGGCGGACTGCTCGACTTTTTTTTAAACCGTGATTGAATATGCTATCTGCCACCAATGGCTCAATAGGGATTTAAACACCATTGGCAGCTTTAGGAACAGACGAGCTGGAAAAGAGCGTGACGCAAGTCAGCCCGTCCATATGACAGCTTGCAAGGAAATGGGGTTTTACCGCCCCCTAATCTGCCCCTCGGAGTGGACGCATTTCCTGAAAGAACCGGTGAAATAGACCCACGCGGTAGAACCCAGAAACTAGGCGTTTTATCAAACCCAATTCTTCGTTTCACGGACAGTGAACCACATGATTCCCTGTCCAAGTATCCAACCATCGAAGAGCGGCTAGACAGAAACGCAAACACGGTTCGGGGTGTCTAGGAGTTATTTTTGGAGCGGACCGACGGACAATGTAAGCCGAGCGGCCTTTGATGAGGAAAATGGGAGAACAACACACATTTCCACCAGTCCGAGCAGCCTTTTTATGGATGGGCTGAAATCCGAACGAGTTGAACTTACGCGATCGTCCTCCCCACAAGGAAATGCGCCTATTCCGGCAAAGAGTATCAAAGTTCTCAAAAAGGCGCCAGGATAAAGATGATACTTTTCCTTAGAGCCCTTCCAAGTCACAGATCGAGCTCCGTCTTGCGTTGCAATTATTAGGCAAGTGGAGCACTAATGGCCATACAGTTTCAGCAAATTATCTCACGCCGATTCAAACCCTTGTCGACTAAAGGCAATTCGATCAAAAGACCTTGGCTGCGCGATACGATCCTTAATATGACGCCCTTCGAATGCTGTTTTTTTTTACGTCAACACCCATAAAAATAATAAACGTCACACTGCAAGCACCCGGCGGAAGAAGAGAGGTCAAATAGTGATATCAGACTGTGTTCGATACCTATGGCCACATACAATGGCCGCTTAGCTTGAGTAGAAAATGTCAATTCACCAAGCGGCCCAGTTCCTGTCAAAGAAAATAAATTCAGCACCAAGGCTGAGAAATCCCCATGGTTAAAAGACTAAACTTATTCGGCCCTGGCCGCCCCCAAGCAAGGCCGGACTGTAGCCGCCGTGATGTATCACCCCCTCACCCCCCTTTTTGGAAGAAAGCGGCAAGCTTGCGCAAGGTCGGTTTACCAGCCGCCATCTGCGGCCAGCGCACTATTGCAGTGCCAAAGTAGAAACTGCGTAACGCCGGTCGCGGGGTCAAGCACCGCCTTCCGCCACTGGCAGCCGGTCGATTGCATACGCCTAACCATCACGCGATGAACCCAAATTAGACACGAAACCACGGGCCATCGAGGGGCTTTTGCCCCCGCCCTGATTTGAGCCCTGACGGCTAGAGCCGCAGGGCGGCAAAAAACCAACCCCAGACATACGGATCATCGAGGTGACCTTAACATTTCAATTGGCACACCATATCGCTTGGGCCAGCTTGGCAAATTGGTGCCGAATTGGCCATTCACCTCGTCACACGTTGTTTGAAAAAGCGGCTGCGAAAAAAACGATTCGCTGTGCGACCTCAGAAGTGGATCGATGCCATTAACACGGCCCACAGCCCAAAGTGTATCGCGCGGACAAATGCCAAACTACAAACTTTTTCAGTATAAAAGGCAATTTGCAAAAAATTCATAAGGCCAAGCGAAGCACCAAACGATTCGTTGGATCGCAAGACGCACCTTGCCATATTAAGCGTTACATCTTCGTCGACGGCCATTTCATCGAGGGGTCATCCGTAATTGGTCAGCGAATCACCTATCAGCTCGATTAAGACCCCAAAGATCGACGTCTCCCAAGCCGCGGATCAAACTGTGTTTCAGCCGATAATGTGCGATCAACTTATCGCAGAGCACGCGCCCACAGCCAAACGTAAATGTAAAGAACCGAAGGTCAGCACAACAGCAGACAAACGCGAATTGTCACACCTGCTAAACGCCCTATCGCAGCCGACCTTGTGCCTAACCGATGCCCAAGGTCCAGCTTAAACCCCATTCAGGAATAATCCTCCCACGCCAGCAAAACCTGCCCGCAACTGATCGCAATCCCGCCTTCGCTGGTCATCTCCCTTTAGGCGGTGGCCCAAATTTAAGGTATTTAGCGCTAAGGACACATCAACACGCAAAATAGGATCGCAAGGATCAAATGGGCTAAAGCAATATACATCACCATTTAACCCCAAGGCAAACAAAAACGTTCAGGGCCGAAATGAGAGCACCAAGCCCCGCAATCAATGGCGGCCAGCTAGCAAGCCCGGGCCATGGATAGGACTAGGCAGTCGGCCCGGTCTTTGCAAGGAACACGGGAAAGCGGTTAATGGGAAGGATGCAATTGGTCAATGGGGTACCTGTACTTGTATCTACTACAACCCCTTAGTATTATCACCCAATTCTTCAAAGCCATCATAGCGATCGTATCTTGCCCCGCGGCCGGTTATCCTTGGCGACTTATTACTGACCAAAAGATGCAGCCACCTCCAGAAACGTTCTCCTTCCAAGCGCATTCATTAGCGTGATTACCCGCCGCCACCGAATACACGCGACCATACTCCGGCGGCAAACAGCCGGAGATCGGTACCCAACCGAAGGCAATCCCATGCATCTGGCTGTCCAGAATTGGTCCTGCAACCCGCTCCCAAAAACGTTTTTGCCGCGTGTATGATGTTCAAGCATTTACCACCCGATAATGGCCCGTTTATGAACCGGGTCAAAAGGATGCTATGTGCAGTTTGGCGACTGCGCTGCAATTTGTGGTGTCGCGCGATAAGTTTTTCCGATGCCGCATAAGGATCTGCCATGAATTCCTGCTGCCATCTTTCTTTTGCTGAAAAGTTGGTTGTCGACCTGCATAAATCCACGCGCGCTCTTGATCATCGGCCTCGATTCATTATCAATAGCGAAAGCATGTCATTGCTCCACTCCATACCATTTCATTCACTTGGCGATTAATTCGGGCAGCGTTTGCGCCAAACAACGAATTCCTCGCCCGTGTTCTTTAAAAGGCACTATATCGAAACGGCGGGGGTCGTGCGGCCAAATTGTTTCAGAATGCAGGCCTGCTCTGCAATACCACTTTTGACCATCCAAGCTTTTAAATCCTGCGAAAATTTTTTCAGGGGGTTTCTGTGCTCTGACGTACAGCAGAGAGAGCAATTTTCTTTTCATTCACGATCATTCTGTTCGTGCGTGATGATTACTCAGAATAATCGAAGCTCCGTAGTCGAGGATCATAACTTGAGCAGAAAAACCCTCAGACTATCGAACTCCCGAGTCCAGCCGATGGCGGCGGGGAACCGGGTAATGCCAGTTCGCGGTCGAACCATGAATCCACTTAATCGACGAGGGACCTCGGCAAAAAATGCGGGATACCGTGGTTGGGCCAGATCGGGTTCCCTTAGTATTTTCCAACAACTTCGGTATAAGTGTTGCCACAAATGCGGTCGTAAATGTGAAATATATTCAGCCCTACCGAGTCCCCGGCGGCCCATCGCTGAATGGCGATCATAGGCGCCCACCGTCGATCATGGGCGGTGACAACAAATAATGAAATAATTTTATAACACGGCGATCATCCTCCTTTGGGAGGGCAGAGCCAAGCCGGTCCTGTTGGGCCAGAAACTTATTTCGCACTTCAGATCGATAAATATCTCCGCCGAATCCCGCCAGAGGTCACCACCGCCGATCGGTGCTCGGGGCAGTTCAAAATCGCAAACAAACGCGAATTATCAACGGTTTTGGGTCTTGAATGTATAACCAGCGCGCAGTCCGTATCCAAGAGCCCGCCTCCTAGCAACCATCGCCCGAAACGCCGTACGGCATGCAACAATTTTTCCCATTTGATGAATATGTGAACAGACGGTGCCGGTAAAACTTTCAGCGGATGATTCCAGCCTGCCTGTTTTGCGTGTTAAGAAGGCACGCACACTTGCCGGCGTTCCGAATGGATGCCTGATGTTCACCGGGCCCATACTGGCCCCACGTTTCAGGTGCAAGCGAGCGCCATAAGCCATTGAATTACCAAAGTGCCCCCGAATCCAAAGCGCCCCCGCGTTTCTGCCCATTACCCACAACAAGGAAATCCATCGCAATGCCCAACTAATTACATGCAGCCAGCTGCACAGCACAACTCGACCTGGCATGCACACTCGGACATAGGCTTCAGCACCTATTTGCGCACCGGACCAATGCACAAATCTTCGGGAGCCGGTCAAATGCGCCGACACTCCATCCAGTCTGCAGCGACAGTTCGGAGCCGGCCTGTCACCCTTAATGTGCCATAAGCGTGCGTCTGAAATTCGGGACTTGTCGATCAACATCAGCAACGCCAAGGGACCAGTACGTCCCTGCACGACTCCAGAAAGGCTTCGGGGGTTCCCTGAATCGAATGACAATGGACCTTTATTGACGCATCCTGCCAGCATCCGGCTTGCGGCGACCAAGACCGAGGCCAAACACCGCCGGCCGAAGTAATAACATCCAAAAAGTTGAATTCACATGCAAAGCCCCACACGGTTTACCCTCAGCGGTCGGTCTAATATTCTGTCAAGACCCAGGCCCCGAATGCGAATCGCCAAAAGAAATAACGCCAAACGGCACGAGGCCAAAAGATCGGGTTTCCCCACGCACGGAATCCCTCCCCAAAGAACATTCCTTAGAAAACTACAGTCCCTTCTTTCGGTTGTACCTGCCACGTGACGATTCACCTATCAGAAATCGGTTTTTGTGCGCCGTAACGTCGCAGGGCGCCCCCAATGACCGCTGCGGTCAAACTAAGGTTTTACTTAACGTCAGGGAACCAATTACTGACCTGCGCGCACCAACGGCGGGTTGGGCTTGGCACTATGGGAGACAAATAATGTCAGATAACGGTTTGATCGCAAGATTTAATCGTACGCTTAACCCGCGAGGTCTTTGACCTGACGGGGCCCGCCAAGGGGGCTGCTGCGCTGAACGCTTGGTGCCGGGGGCAGATGTGCCCCATCGCTCTCTCATCATAATGCGCAATGATCTGGCCCCAAGGCCTTCCCGAATGTGTATGCCCGCGCTGCTTGCAATGGCCGGCAAACCAGTGATCGTGGCGCAGGAACTGGCACGCCGCCGCAGACGAAGCAAGGTTGCCATCTGCGACGACAGCGGTGCGCGGGTTCGTGATCATCCACCGTGAATCTGAATCGACGTGGGCCCTGCGCACCCCGCCTTGAAGGGCGCACCGTGATCGCGATCACCTCCCGACGGCCGCCCTAATCCGCGAAAGCTTACGCATGTGCGCCGCCGCGGCACAAACCGAACCTCCGAGAACGCCGGAATGGTCGGCGCTTGTTGATGCCGCCAGCCCCGAATCAACCGCGCCGAGATGTGCGGCCCCGCCCCTGATATAGCCGCCCTATACCTCGGGCTCTACGGCAAACCGAAAGGCGTGCGGCGCCTTGGGGCGGATCCAAGCGTGACTTCGAAGAACGTGCTGTCGCGCGTTGGCAAAAACCCGAGCGTTGCCAGCTTAAAAAAAAACCCGGTTTTCCGCGCTTTTTCAACTGGCCGCCCGATTTAAACCTCCATTCGGCGCCGTCAACGCTCACGTCCCCTGCCGCCCCCTTTGGTGGCCCCCGGCGTGTCGACCTTTGTCCGCGCCCAAAGTTCGATCCAGAAAAGCTTTTCCTCGCCCCATCGAAAAACAGCGGATCACCCATAATCTATTTCTGGTGCCCACAACAAATGAATGAGCAGGAATGTAATGAAACTTGCCGCCACGACGATTTATAAAAAGGCGTGCGGTATTTACGAAAACCAAATGTGAATCCTCGAGTGAAATTCTGCCGTCTCGACCTTGATCGCTCGTGGATTCCCCCCTATTGAGACACCTGAAAGGTTTCGCGAATGATCGAACTGGTGGGGGCCAGGTGTTCTGGGGAAATTAAGAGCCCTACGCGCGAACAAGAGATTCAAGGGTTCATAAAAGAACCATGGTGTCCTCTTTATGGCTAGAACAGAAAAACTGGCCGCGGCCGCGTGTGTACAGCAGGACAGTATTGCAATGGGCCGGGACGCTGTTTGATATTACCTTGATCACGACGGAAACGAGCACTTTGAGCCCGCGTGCCAGGTCGAACGAATATTTTATTATTTTACGATATAAGCCGCATGGACGTCTTTGGAGGTTCGATAACTCCAATGAACGCACCCATTGCAAAGCCGCGCCTCGCTTGAAAAAAGACACGGGCCAATTATCTTTTCATGTCGGGGATCTGGGGTGGTGGAACACGAGGACGGAAATTCCTTTTCACTCACGATCAGACAAGAAATAGACATATGATCATCTCGGAGAGTTCGGGCCAATTATCCATTTCCCGTTCCAGAGATAGAAGACAGTGCTGGATAGTTCTTTAGCGCACCTTCATTTTCCGCCGTTTATATAGGTTGCCGTCTTTGGATGCACCACCCAGTGTACCAACCGAATTCGGCCGATTACAGATGCGTCGCAGCCGAGTTGAATTGTTTATGCCGAGGGCCCCACAGCGCCGACATTTAGCATTAAAAGGTGCTTGGAATTTCCGATCGGAAGGCAAGACTCGAGAGCACCGTTCAAAAGCCTTCATCGGATCGTTTCGATGGGTTATTTCCACGATGCCTGACTGCCTATTATTGACACGCGATTTAGGACAGCGGCAAAGTATCTTTTAAAACCCCGTCTTGCGCGCCCCCTCTAAATTGGGACTGGGCGGTCGCACGATCTAAATACCGTTGCAGCGATCAATTTCACAATGCATCCTGAGGAACGGCGCTTTAAAATGTCAGCCGGTCCCATCCCTTGCGTATTTAGGAAGGTAATTGGAGATTCTTTACATCGCACGTAAAATTCCTTGGTTAACATTGAAGCACGCTGGCGAGGTTGATCCAGCCGAAAGAGCAAGCCAATAACCAGGAAGAACAAAAATGAACAGTACACACCCTCCTAAGAGCAGTTCATGAACTGGCGCTTATGCACGACCCAAAAAAGATGGACCCTCCAAGAAGGTCCCTCAGGAAAAAGTGAACAAGATTTCATCGGAAGCGAATCCGCATGAACCCACACCTCAAGCCGGCCAACATCAGTCCCTTTTGAAATTTGGCATTGGATCGTGTACTACCGCTCGACAAGTCTGGCGCAAATTTCCAGAGAACAGCACCGAACGGGCGATCAGGCCCAGAATCACCATGAAGGCTCGTCATCTACTGGTATTTTGAGCTAGCGTGGGATACCTACACCTGGCATTGAAAACCTTTAAGCATCTGACTGTTTACGTGACCTCAAAAACCTGAACGAATCCGAAGCCCGTGGCGACCTGCCCATTAAAGCCTGAACGCACGTATTAACAGTAAGAACACTGAATAAACAACCTAAACCTGCCGTTCCGCTTAAGGCACTGGGAAAACCAACTATGTTTCCTCCACTGGCACGCGCGTCAGGCCTATATGCATAAGAGCAGCCCTTGGATGTGGCGCTTGTTGCCGACAGCGCAGAACAAGCGGTCGTCAAAGCACCGCCGATGGAAAGGCTTCGACCCGCCACAAGGTAAATTTACGAGAATTTGTTAGGGTTTGAATAGAACAGACGGCCTACGATGGACGCGTTAGTGTTTGTTTGAGACGGTGCTGCTGTTTAATGTTTCGACGCAGAGAGATGAGGCTTGCATTTTCTCGAGTGATATGTTAAATCGTTGGACTCACATTATATATATTCTACTTGTAATCTTCACATATTTGCGCAGGGACTCATTCCAGCTCTTACTGTCGGTTATGATCACGTTCGCAGAAAAAACAATTATGACGAAGGTATTGTCATGACTCGCAAACTAATAATGAAGACGTGTAGTATCGTTTACATTAGAAGGACCGCGAGTTCTAGCGACGAGAAACGCGATTCAGCAGATGAAGAGGACGCAGTATTGAGCCTGAATATCATTGTTTAAATCTGTACCGACGCGCATGGCGATGGATCGACACACCCCTGTATGTCAGATACGTATGAAGTCTATCTCACGAGCGCGAGGGCGCCTGGAGATCTTATATATCTGTAAGATTTGAGATCTAAATGTTGTTGTGGAGATTCCTGGCTCAGGCATCTAAGTGAGCCAGCGTGTTAGTTGATAATGTTCGACATAATTATAGCAGAAATTATTAAACTATATGATGATATTATTTAAATTCTGAATATGGATAAAATTAATAATTATGTATGGATCAATATATATATGATTGGAAATATTATTGAAATAGTAATTTGTTGGAATAATGTATAAATGATAATAATAATACTTTATGATTAAAAGTGATGTAATAATTATAATATATATATTATGGTTTTTTTATGATGATTTACTTTATGTGATGTTAAATTTTATAAGTTTTGTAATGATATAAATATTTTATATATGAAAGAAAGGCTTAATTGTTAATTGGGTATTTATTTATATTGATTGTGGTGGATGTATGAATTAAATCTTATGTGGATGATGATTGATTTATATTTATGAGTTAAATTATGTATATTGAATGATTGAATTATATTAGCTGGTTGGAGATAGTATTGAGGGGGGTGGAATGTTAATATTGATGATAATATAATTGAATTATTAATGATGAAAAAAAATGATAAAAAGTATTTAAAGGGAAGGAGTATGAAGATGATGGTATGAAAGAGATATAATTGTTCATAAATTAAATTTAATTAAATTATGAATTATGATTAAATAGATTAATATAATGAGAGATTGATTAATTAAATGTATGGGTGGGGTACTAATGATATGTTTTCTTGTAGTAGTAAATATATGAACGACTTGCATGATGTATATGGATTATTGTGTAGAGGAGATGATGGAAACTACTGGGAATGAAGAATTATATGCGTACATGTAGATAATGTGAGGTTGACATTGTATAGTTGATGAAATTAAATATGATTGTGATAAAATGATTATTTTTATATAGAAAAATTATATAATGTTTGTGAATTATTCCTTATGATGTAATATTTTCATATGGTTCTTTATTAATAAAATTATTGGAATTTGATGGGAAAATGGAATTTTGGAATATATAATCTTTGTGGAATATTGTGATATATAAAATATAAATGAATTAATAAGCATGTTGAGTGAGAATTTAAATTATTGATGAAAAGAGCATATGAAGGGGAATGTAAATAAAAAATGTGATGTATAATATGAATTATAAATAGTGTGTATTTGCTAATAATGAATATGAATGAATTTTATGTGACTTATTGATTTTATTGTGTTAATGATTGATGGGTATTTAAAATGTAAAGATATTATAAATATTATATAGAATGTTATGATTATTAGTAAAATTTTCAAGTTTGCAAGAAAAATATTGAATTATGTTTGAGTACATAATTATATAAGAGAAAATATTATTTTATAATATGAATTGAGAGAAATGATTGATATGTGTGTGGCTAAAATTGGATAAAGAATGAATATTTTATAAATAGTAATGGAGTATGGAAATGAAATTACTATTTTGTGGAATAATTATGGGCTGTATGAGTTGAATTATGGGGGAATGTAATATGTTTTGTGTTGTTTGAAAGCTGGATAGATTTATTGATATGAAATTTGTTTGTAATGTAATGATGGAAAGAAATTTTGAAAATAGTATGGTGAAATAGTGATGTATTTGATATTATTATTGAATATAATGAATAATAATGAATATGATTATATGGAGTTAAATAAAAAAACTTATATTTGGTTGAATATTGTTGGTGTGAAGGAATTAAGATATGAATAAATGAATTTTTGGAGATTATGTAAAAGGTTGAAAAATGATGGGGGGGATTAATTATGAGAATTATATGAATGAATGGATATTTTGATGTATATATGAAATTGGGGATTATGATGAGATGGGATTTGAAATAATTGAATGTTGAATATTGAAGAATGAATGAGATGTGGTTATTCTGGTTGGGTTGATGTTAAGTGATTTCTATTGTAAGGGTTATTAAATATATTAAAATTTAAAGTAAATTGGATATGATGAAATTGTGACTGAGAATATTGGTAATGTAACATTGTGAAAGAATTATAATATGGATGTATTGGATAATAGGAATGTGAATATGGTAATTGGAATGTATAATGGTAATATAATAATATAAATGAGTATAATCATATGTATATTAAATGAATAAAATATTGATGTTTGAATAATGAGATAATTAAATAAATGATTTATATAGTATAAATTTTTATTTTTATAATTAATGGTGTTATTGATAGTGTTATGGATAACAAATATGGAGGATGGGTTGTGGGATAATGGATGAAGTATATTTGAATTTGTGAGGAGAGTGAAATTGTGA
>Ga0163217_1078536_pt1 | contig 10657 bp, 12 predicted proteins | sample SynspAceP_FD_185933 | JGI IMG/M metagenome (GOLD analysis project Ga0163217, IMG submission 185933) | Saline lake microbial communities from Ace Lake in Antarctica - Synechococcus sp. Ace-P (PacBio error correction) | ecosystem: Environmental > Aquatic > Non-marine Saline and Alkaline > Saline ...
AGAACTCGAGCTCCGGCTCGGGGGCCCCGCGGTCCGGCCAGGGGCTCGGTCACCCGCGTTTGGCGCGGCCGCCGTTGCGCCGCGTTGGCGAACCATCCTGGTTACGGTCCTTCGGGCGCGGGCCCATGACATGCCTCTTTTGTCTCCATAACACTGGCATGTCCTCTTACCGTAATTTCTGCGCTAATTCACCCCGTTCTTTTCCGCCCCCTACGCCCGTTCCAGCGTCTTCACGGCCGTTCGACAAGTGAGGTCCTGCCCTCTTCTGCCCCGTCCCCCCCGCGTACCAACGGCGCGCTCTTGCAGCGCCACCGCCTCGCCTTGGCGTGCTCCTTGCTCCAGAAACCCGCCCAACCAGGCCCCCCTTCACGTTACATACGGAAACCAAACCCTGTTAGCCGACTCGGCTACTCGTACAACACTCGCCCAAATGGCCCACAACCACGGCCAACCACGTTACCCAGCCCCGCCGACCCCCTACCGTGCGGCCCTCGAAGCTTGAAGCCGCTGGGGCGGAAACGTCTCCCGACAACAAGCCGGCGAAACCTTGGCGGCCTCCCTGTCCGAAACCAAAGGCAGTCGCGCTTAATCCCGACGACTGGATGTCTACCTGACGGCCCTGGGGCGCCGAGCACCAAAAGACTCAGGGATTGCGTATCCCCCGCTCGTGACCACTGGCGTGCGCAAAACGTTGAAGGGATTCGTCGCGTCCAATCGGTCGGCCGAAACGGCAAAGCCCGGGCCTGCGCCCTCGAACACATTGCCGTCTTTCTGCCAACACTCGAGCAGCAGCCTGACTCGCTCAACAAGCATCGCGACCGGGCCCCGCTGCAAGTCCCGGTTTTTTTGGGGCTTCGCCGCAGTGAGTTGTTGACTATTTGAAGTGGAGCGGATTTGTCGTGGGAGGCCGGAAGGCTTGTCGGTAGATCTGACGCCGCTCGAACAACGGATCCCTCAACGCGTGAGGGGCTAAAGCGGGCCCTGCCTCGGGGCAAACGGGCCGGTCTGCCGGCTTCAGTGCCCGTCGAAAACTGGCCTAAAGGCGCGGGCATTCACGAAGGACCCGTCTTTCGACCGGTCATCGCTGGGGATCCGGTTGCACCCCAAGCCCCTCTCAGGGGGTTCCAGTGAAATCCGTATCCTGAACGGCGCTCGGGGAAACCTGCGACTGGACTCGTGCCGACCTGAGCAGCCACAGCTTCGGCGCGGTTTATCCACCGCCGCCGCCGCGGGAAGAAGGTCGACTTTGCGCAGGTCCAAAGCGTCAGGGCGGTCTGGAAGCCAATGACGGGACGGTGCCGGGCTACATCGAGGAAGGCAGCAGTTTACGGACAACGCGCAAACCCCCTGCTGGCCAAAGTTGCTAAGCCTGAATCGAGGCGCTCCGATTAATGTTTAGTAGACAGTGGTTGGCTACTCATCCGAGAAGTTCGCATATGCATATGGACAGGTATGGACTATCACAGCTCACATGCAACAAGTGGATGCGCTTATCCGTTTGGATACGAATCGCGGTCAATGACCGGGCGGCCTGAGGGTCAATGGGTAAACGACCGGCGACAATCGCCAGCATACAAGTTAGGCCCAATCGACCAAAACATGAAGACACTCCACGCGCGGTATCGCCGCATCTAAAACCGCTCGTTTAACCGCCCGCTGGATACCGGTTGCTGTTGATCGAGTAACCAACGCGCGATGTGGCTTTCAATAAATCCCCAGACCACCGGTAATGAGAAATGGCACGCGATACCCATTGCCGGTCCATCCAGTTCCCACCCGGCGTATTTACCCGCAACGCAGAGCCACGCATGGCCCATACACGAGGTGAGCGCATCGGACAACAACGTGGAAATAGGCCCGCACGGCGGTTGTGGTCGTGATGGTCATGAGAGTGGTGTGAATCGTCCTTCCCTGGTGGGGCATTGACTGCTCGGTCATGGTGGGTCGCCAAGAATTTTATCGCGACACGCCGTTGACGATCCGTCCGATGATCGCTACGAAAATAGCGCCGTTGAACGAAATCGTGACCGGATGGATAAAGCGATCAAATGCTCTCAACACCCATTGAAGAGAGCGGAAGCCCGGAACCAGGAAGTACGGCGCCCGTGAACCTCCTCAGCGCATTCCACTTGCCCGGTAACCCGTATACTGAACCGCTGGCTCGATGGCGTTTGAGGTTTCGGCAACCCCGTTTGGGGCGGAATCACACCCGGCCGAGTTGTAGACCTGGACAGACTTGGGGCGCGTTATCCAGTGGGTGGCGCGTCCTTTTATTTGGGCAGTAGATGTGACGATCATTCAACGACAACGTCATGCCGTGAGCCTCTCGGATGGCACCAAGTGCATTTTGACGATTTTCACAGGCCAGTTTTTAACCGGGACGATCGCGATCACTTCTGACCCCATCCGATTCGCCGATATATTCTCAAGATCGCCCGCCAGTGGGTTCCAGATCATAGCGGCTGCGCTGGCTTTGGCTGACGCAGGTCCCCGATCGGATGTGGAGCCGCCTTGGCACTAGGCCCCACAAGTGGATGGCTGCGCTTCCCGGTGCGACAATAGCCCGAGACCGGGTCCGTGGATGATTGCAGCGCTGGCAAAAAGCCTCGATATCCTCGGGCGTCTTTCCCCGGTTCGACCTGGAATTTCGTACCACGTCATGCCGCAGGGACCTCTGCCTTGTTTTTCGGGTTTTGGGTATCAGGCTGGTCGTTCCGTTTCATTTCGAGCTCTGCTGGCAATATCCGTCGCCGAAAACCCGCGTTCTGCCAGTTGTTCAATATCGTTCAATACAGGTTGCGCCGTTACACTACTAAAGCGCTCATCAAGTTGTATTGATATCCATCGACATATCCCCTTTAATTTCAGGGAACTTCTGAATAAGTTTATGTCAGCTCATAGCGCTTGGTTTATCCAAAAGAGACCGGCGAGAATGCCAGCAAGGATCGCTATTCGCTCAGGGCACGATCGAGGCCGGAACTCCTACTCCCAAGTGCAGGTGCTGCGCCATTTCGGGATGAACTCAATCCATTCTTTTACAAACGTCACGGTTTGCTTTCCGCATGCCAGATTTTGCAGGCACGGCCCAACAGTCCCATTCAGTTTTTGGGGTCGGGCAAGTTAAGGATTAATTCATGATCGGGCGTACTCGGCTCCGATTTTGCCGCCAACGTGGCTTGTAAATGCTTCTCCTCGTAGATGGAGGAGCTTCAGCATTCCTTTGTAGTCACTGCGCTGGAATATACCAACGTATCGTCAGGCTAAGCGGAACAGCTTCTGTTAACGATAGAATCGCGAGCTCTGCGTGTCGCCGCCCTGAAAATCAGTTCCGGCACCTACCCGGCGCGAATCACTAACACATTCGCCAGTGAATACCGCCTTCTGGTCGCCCCTGATTCCAGTAAAAACTGAGGATTCATCCAGTGTGACCCGGAGTGTAAATAGCTTCCAACCGAATGCCGTCGTATCAATTCGATCACCTTCCGATACAAGTTCTGATAACGCATCTCCGCGTTAGTAAATTCCACCCCATGAGGTGACGCATTGGGATGGCGTCACGGGCAGATCCACCAATGGCAGTGACGGTGGTCAGCAAATGAGTTGTGGGTATCAATCGCACCGGGACAAGCTCAGATCAAGTTGATTTAATTAACCCAAGATAGGCCTCCGTCGACTCTTTTACCGGGGTCGATGATGAGCGCTCTCCGACCGCCGGCCGGACGCAAAATGAGATAGGTTTAAGGTGCTGGAAATGTTTTTGTCGAAGAACCTGACGGACAGCATGAATTTCAACCTTGCGAAAACTAAAAATATAAGGGTGGTAACTAAATGTAATAATCGCAAAGGTAGCTGTCCAATCGCAGGGCGAGTGGGCGCCAATGCCTAGTGTCTCGCCTTCGGAGGCCCTGCTTTTTTGGTTGGTGAAGGTTAGCGTAACCCTCCCTTCAGGCCCTTAATTTTGTGGTACGCCTCGTCACGGACTGTCTTTCTTTTAATCAAAGGTAAAGAGCAGAGTTTCAAGCCATCCTGGAAGCGATCTGATTAATGGCCATCAACATTCCCACGCTGAGCGCAGCATTCCTTGCACTAACCCGTCCAGCGCAACGCTCGATGCGTCGCAGGCTTGAAATTTTCGCCCGCACCACTGGCTTAGTTTTTGCTCGCCCAATACCCGTGCTTCATCGGAATGGGTACCGTCCTGCAGTGTCCACACCCTCCGATTTTCAGTCAGAACTGAACCCCAGCCACTGGGCCGTTCGAATAAAGTGCGGCGGGCCAACGCCTGAATCGTCGTATGGCGATGCTTTCATAGGTCTGCAGCGCTCACCACTAACCCCCGGCGCTGGTAATAGCGGAATGTTCACCACTCCCATACACCGGGCGGCTTTGGGCCAAGCCTCTCAAGTGGTCCGCATGCTGGATGTATGAGTTTTTTGGTACATAGGGGTTGCATAGAGGCATCCTCGTCCGACAGCTGACTACGGAGTAAAACCTAAACCGGTCCCGTCAACGCCGCATCTTTTAGAAACGGAGCCATCGTAATGTCAGAGTCCAAATCCGGTCGCGGTTCGCTGATCGGCAGGCAGGATCTGCCGCTGCTCTGGCGTCTGCTCTGGTGCGGCTCCCTGGTCTTGGATCACGCGTTGGGGGGACAATATTCCGAGGTGCCCTGAATCGGCAAGCCCTGGCCGCCCCTGGGAACCCTATCGGTCCCCTGGTTCATCGGTGCGTGCACCTGGTCGGCGATGGTCTTTTGCCTCGGCGCCGAGGAATAGATCGACCCTTGTCGGGGCCCTGCCAAGCCGGGCGATGTTCGCGGTACCCGCAAGTGCGCATGGGCCCCTACAAGGTCGTTTTGCACTGAGGATCACGTCCGCGCTGCTCACTACATCTGACTGCCAGTTTGCCTTCCCCCCTTCGTCTAGCCGCATGTGTTACTGAAGACCCTGAATCCACTAATGTTGACTGAGAGGCACTATACATCCTATGAAAACAAAGGTCCCTGATTGCTGCGTACTGTTTACGCGTTCAGCCTGCCTGCCCTGGCCTTGCGCAACAAAACGGTGACCTTGTCCGTTCCTCCAGGCAATGACCCTGTTTCGGCACCTGCCCGATTACGGTTTACAGCTGCCCTACAGCGGGTCGACGGCGTGAAGCGCTGTGGATGTCCGATATGGAGGAACGTGATGCCACGTCACCTACGACGATAGAAAACCTCCGTTGACGGCACGAGACTCAAGCCACGACTACGCGGTGTATACCCCACGTTCAACGGTTTGCGAAACCGCCCACCCAAGCGAACAGGAAGTACCCAATGCGAACCCCAAACCTGTGCGGGTGAGGCCTCATTTGCACCGTGCGGTCGCGCCTGTTTTCAACGCCGATACTGCTGGTTGGGCTAGGCAATCGTTCAGGCCCTGGCTGCCCTGACACGGTTATCTCGACTACTGCTTGTTGCCCGCACTGGTCTTATTTCTTTGCCTGAACTGTTACTGCCCGTCCTGCGCAAGAAGAAACACCGACGCCTGCCATGCGATCGTCATTCAACTAAGGAGTAACAATTTATTAGTGCACGACATAGCCTGCACATTGCTGGTATTGGCAGCGGCCGGTAGATTGCCATGGCTCCCGGGCCCTGAAGGGCGACTGAACGCGGTGCTCCGGGTGACACCTAGCGCATCGAAACGCAGCCCATTGGCGCAACCTGCGTCAACATTGGCTGTGTGCCCTCTAAAATCATGAGTCGGGCGGACTCACAAGTCGCCCCACCCTCGCCAGGGAAAAGCCCGTTTGATGACGGCCTGAGCGCCCAGCGCGCCGTGGTGGAATCGTCCGGCGGCTGCTTGCCCTGCAAGCAACGGGACGAGTGGAGACTGCGCGAGTCCCAAGACCATAAATAATTCTCAATGACACATCGCCCGCGATTAACCGTCTCAAGGTGCGAGGCGGCCGGTTCGTGGACGACCGCACCTGACGGTACGCTCAAATCGCCGGCGGCGAACTAGTACGGTGAGTTTGACCGGGCCTTTATCGCAGCGGGCGCGAAGACCGGCCGACACTATGTTTCCGAGGGCGTCCGAAACTCCCTACTCACCCACCAGTGCGCTGGAACTGAGGATCACATTCCCGAGCGCCTCGTCGTAATCGGTGACATCGGTGGTGGCCCAATCGATTGCTCGGCGCAGGCCTTTTGCAAACGCACCTCGGCAGCGCAGGTCACAGATTCTGGCCCGCAGCCGGTGCTGATCCACCAGGAAGATCCGGCGGTGGAAAGCCGGTGGAAGCGCCTTACAGTCGTGAGCGGCCAATCATAGTGTGCTCAAAAGCACAAAGACCCAAGCCAAGCGAAGTGAGCCCACGAACGGTCAGCTCGTTTACCATGGCGACCACCGCCCGGCAACGATACCAGGCAGAGCAACTGCTGGTCGCCAGTGGTCGCACACCCAATCCGAAAACCTCAACCTGGAGAGGCCATCGGCGTGCCACCGAGGGCGGTGCGATCCAGATTGACAAACAGCTCAAACCACTGCGACGGCATCTATGCCCGCGGGCGAAGTGCCGACCAGCCCAGTTTGTCTACGTGGCCCGCCCGGCCGATAGCCGCCGGTGCCGCCATCATATGACCGGCGTGACGCCAGGCCTCGACCTCAGCGCCATGCTGCGGTGGATATTTACTGACCCGCAAGTTGACAGCGTAGGCCTGTCCGAGGCAGAATTGCTGCAGCGGTGGGAATATACAACCGACAGCCGCACCCTGACCCTCGATAAAGCTGAGCCTCAGAGGGCGCTGGTTAACTTCGATACGGGGGCATCGTCCTATAGATCGCGCAGTGAGCGCTGAAAGCGGCGCAATTACTGGGGTTCAGGCCGCGTGGCAGGACGGGCGCGGTGAAACTGAATTCAAGACTGCTGTGATGGCTCTTACGCCGACGCAGAACCGTTAACCCGAACAAATTGCGAATGAGTTGTTTCCCTACCGTGACGATGGTCGAAGGGCCTCAGCTCTGTGCCCAGACCTTACCAAAGACGATCACCAGCTTGCCTGTTGTGCGGGATAGATGGCGACGTCCATGAATGGACATCCGAGTCAAATCCGGGCGAACGCTAGGTCCTGAAACCGGATAGAAAGGAAGCCGCCGCTGTCATGTGACGCTGTTGCGCCGCCGCTGCACCCTGAGACAACCGGTCCACTTCATTGAGCGGCTTCGCGAAAAGTCGCTACAAACTGGAAACACTGATGAGGTGGTGTATTGGAGCTCGAAGCACGAAACTATGCCACTGCCTGGACCAATCGAGCGCGGCCAGGGACGGCTGATTCGGCTACGGCATCAAACACTGCGGAAACACCGCAATGCGTTTTTGTCGTTAAACGACCCAGACACACTCTACAGCCTGTGTGCACTTGATGATTTGATGTTTCCAATCGTCATTGACGAACAATTTGCGAAGTGTTACAATCGCACCTTGTTCCCGGCATCCACCAACAAATAACCGGTCCACCTTGACGGTTACGCCCCAGGGGTGCTTTTGCTCCATCCGTAGGACGCGGTCATGCTCTTTTAGTATGTTGGCCGCAAGAGGGTGAGACACTTCTGACAGTGCTTTTCTGTTTGCGACGTCCTCTTCTTTTTGGCCTCTCGACAGGCCGGGGGAGGCCTGGTGGCCGACATACACGCGCGCAACGCGACACATGTGAAGTGGTTCAGGAAGGTTCGAACTGGCGGTCGCGGGTTGCCGCCACGCTTGCTGACCGACAGGCAAGAAGAAGCCAATACTAGCATATGACGGTAAACACTCGAACTGGTAAAACCCGAGCCTTGAACGTGGGCCGGGGCCAACAAACAGAAGGCTACGTCATTGTCCGAGGAGAAGCCCGTCTCTGTGGCCTGTCCTGTGCCTACAGATCCGGACTTATCTGGATATGCCGATTGGTGCGTAAGCGCCTGTAGTCTAGCCCCAAGCTGGTTTTCGCCTTATTCGATGACAGCTGCCTGGAACGGCTGAGTTAAATCTTGCTCCTGTCCCGTGAGCGGTCTCGTCATACCGAGATTACCGAGTTTATACAGCAGCGACGGATAGGCGGAGATGAAAACGGCAGTGCGACTCGTCGACGGCAAATACAAACCACACGATTGGTGTTAAAAAGAGCCCGCGTGAATCGCTGCACCAAGTACTAACCAAGGCGGGCACGGTGGACATGACTGATAGGGCGCGCGAAAACCGGCCCGAGGTAATCCCAGGCCGGCTCACCGGTTACCTGTGGGGGGTATTGGCGGTGCTGAGTTGCCCCCAATTTGCCGATTCTTGCATCACCGTGCTGACCGGAACGGCGTGCCGGCGTTTCCTCGGGGACTACTGGGTTCGTTGGGTATCGCACTGAGACCCGGTTATGCTGGATTACGTCCTTGCTGCCGGCCCTGGCCATTGTTCATGCGGCCTTGACCGTCCTACGCGCTTATGGCGCAATGAGGCTGGCAGTACGAATGCCTTGCTGCCGATATGACACCAGCCCGTAGAGTCACAACCGTAAGTCGCGCACTAAACCACCCCTACACGCTCGCCAGCTTAAGCCGAGTACATACCACCGTTTAAGCCAGGAGCACGCGCCATGCACCTCAACCCCCCGCGCGATCCTCGAAACAAATCACGCCCCCGAGGCCATCGCCGGTTTTGCTGGACTGCCTTCTTACCGGAAAGGTCCTGGCTGATGTATCGCCTGCGCCCACGGCTGTTCGGTGCAGGCACCGTGGCAGATATCGAGCATCGAAACGCACTTGCCCGTCAGCTATATTGGACCGGCAGCCTACTGGTGCAATAGCTGCTGCCCGGCGCCACTAGCGACGGCTATCCGGCGGCAACATGTCGGCGCCGACTACTGGCGATTGCACGCGTCGACAGCCGCGGACTGTTGGAGATTGATGAGCTTTTTCGAACGCTGGCTGAGCTGTTTTCGGGGACCGGGAACCGAACAGATTTCGCAGTGGAGCCGAGCGCAGGACCCGCGCCAAGTCATTAGCAAACACGGAATTCCGCGGGGAATCTTGCTGCAACTTAACAACCCGCTCACCAATTCAACACGTAACGGAGCGAATCGCCAACACCACTTTGCAAAGGAAAGCTCAATTCATAAGACATCGCAAAACAACAACTTTTGCGGTTCGATAAGGAGTCCAGCAACCATGAAGTCAATTCCAACGCCAAGCCCGTTCGGTGACAAACGCGTCTACCTGAACGGGATTTTTTAACCATCTTGAACGTCTGATGACGTTTTCGCTCAGGCGTCTGGCCCAGCCGAGCAGAGCGCGTGCAAGGTCAACAACTCGATACCGATGGACGACGGCACCCTTGCGAATTCTTCCGGCCAATGGCTGGCATACTCTACGAACAACACTCGCGGACCAAGCAAGCGGGCATCTCGTTTTCAATCCGGCGTGGAGAAGCGCGAATGAATCCACGGCGTTGGGAAAGTCTTTGGATGACCATACAGTGGCCGGTGGTGGACCTGCCATTTCGCGTGCCTAAAGGTGTGTGTTCGGGTCGACGCGCCAGAGCCGCTCTTCCCGACTGAACTGGAACGTCTGTCGCGTGGCTTATATCCGCCGCCTTTCATGACCTCATCGGGCCGGACGTGACAATCAGTCGCGAGCACCGGGATGTCAACACTCAAATCGACACTCGCATCATGGGTTTGGATGGCGCGACACGAATTTGCCCAGATCGAACCGCCGTCAGGTACCGGCCCACCATCACCGGCAAACCTTTAGGGCTGGGCGGTTCCAGGGGTCGCGTCCCCGTCGGCCACGGGCGTGGTGCGCTGCAGTTGCCTGATCTGTTGGCCGAGCGCCGCCAAGTACACGCATGAAGAACTCGCTGTGGCGTCCAGGGTTTCGGCAATGCCCGGTTATTCACCTCGTCGGCTGGCACGCCCGAGCGCGGCTATCGGATCGTCGGCGCTGTCGGATCCCCAGGGTGGCCATCTTATTGCCCTGCTGACGGACTCGATCCAGACCCGATCTGGCGCCATAAAAGGCAGCAAGGAACCGGGAGCCTTCAATGGTGCTGATGGTTTTACTGTTGATGAAGTCGCGTGCTGCAGAAGCTCGCAGAGGTCCGAGGCAATACTGACCAACGAAAGAGCTTGCCTGCTCTTGATGTCGATGTACGGTACTAGCCGCACTGGAGGACGCCCGTCACCGGACAAAGATGCCTGCGACCGTAAAATTGCCGGCCATCGGTCCTTGCGGAAATTGCCAACGGCCCCGCACCCAGTAAGCGGAGCTGAGCGGTAGGCCACGAACGCGGGGTATGGGTACGCTAGTGCCGGAGTGTACTGGGTCAAGTGCCCAGGCGGTGTGGAATCCCGTCAGCCATCTGGAATGGGGTGCAGAAACCGTATCGGTGATACCTGTCGAAGGACGCAAGTGCAATCGCGACTCACCGACACGATCGCCTGGCCCCGCGAGGCCGGCCGCCTGTTTTTCGACCGGGCGAGGAAGGTAACCACAACGCTGCGGACCGGCGGCCTAATACCAACAGGCCATCGGCCACGCATCAGGCCGATGCCAATGGCGCACACCAAGGCACGCGGCTATTTCACGAACCGAGAGCATAAGAGGTAAGCCGAGTACCTTGAAATCCACCGAGGGCAGTTACCATC
>Ga0163217_1016134_pt1 | contig 10656 bp, 10 predicted proteins | sample SynspAceP_FD_185933 | JGI IMG/M metagenome (GOLD analysis project Ga0163217, IMG submission 185933) | Saline lake microbial communities from Ace Lake in Antarctica - Synechococcus sp. Ace-P (PacBio error correction) | ecosystem: Environmental > Aquatic > Non-marine Saline and Alkaline > Saline ...
GGAGAGATCACGTTGAGGCGTCCCCGGCAGCCATTTGTTTTTTGCCGGAAGGTATTTGTGTTGCCCAGAAAATTTTTGCAAAATTAACAACGTGGGAAATAATAAAAGCCTGGGGGAAAGTTTCGCTGGTCCCGAATACCTAGTGATATCACACGAGATCCAAAAGCCAAAGGCTTGACCCAGAGAGGTCAACAAAGTACCACTGCTTGTTTGAACATGCGAAAAGCCTACTCTTTTAACCTATGAAGCTATAGGGCGCATCTTTAAATCAGAAGCCATGATCTATAAGCCAATAAACATAACCGCGGTATGCAAATGTTCTAACCGTCAGATTCATTGGTTAAGCTTTTCGCATGTTACACAACCGCTACTCAAATTTAAGCCCCATTCAAGTATATGCGTGGACCTGGGTGAAAGCCAATCGCCAGCCATCGCACTGACAATAATATGTTTTAGCACCCAGTTTTCCTGGAAACAAATATTGATGCAGCTTGTTTTTTTGTTCATTTAACCAATGTTTGGGTCCCGTTGTAAGTGACGTAACATCAATCACTCCTAAACTGGTTATTAACTATGTCAAACGTGCTTGGTTAACTTTGCATCTCTAGCATTTTTAGTCATGTCTTTGGTTTTTTGCCCCCGAGCGTTCTCCCAATTGCTTCGGGAAGTTTTGAGGGCCTTCGGTTTTTCTAACTTAATTCTTCCTTGAATTACCTATAAATTGGAGAGTGCTAGAAGAGGCAACTAGCTATACACATGAGGCCTCTCTATGATTGATGGATTATCCGACAAAAATATACTTTGTTTTTTAAAATAAATATGAATCATTAAAGGGTTTTATTAAAAGCTTTTCTTTTTTTGCAGCAATTTTTTTAAATTTAACCAATATGTCGAGAGAACCCAGTGATCTCCTTTATTCACTGTTTTAGGTTTGGCAAAATTTTAAAGCGATAAGCTTTACTAAGTTACCTCATTCTTTTTGTGTTTTTACTTCACTACTGTGAAAGATCGCAGTTTGGGATTGTCTAAACAAAGGACCAAATAAAGTAAATGCAGCAAAAAATCGCCGATAGTAGGAGCAGGCAGTGTTGGTTGTTATATTGGAGGCTGCCCCTACAGCGAATGGTATTGATGTCAATTTTAGTCCGGTAGAGAAACGAATTCAAAGCAATTGACCGAGCATGGTTTAAACGTCACTGATTGGAAGGGGGAGATGAACACGAGCAAATCGAACAGCTACAGTTTTTCTGTTTTAATGGGTAGTGTTGCTGATGCAGACTATATTTTATTGACCGTGAAAAGCGGCGATAGCGGAGTCCCTGCTGCCCAGGTCCATTCTTGCATATGCGAAATCTTCAGCAGTGATTGTTAGCATTTTTTCAGAACGGAAAGCTCAAAATGTAGCGACTTAAAGACTAAGTTGCCAGAATCATAAGATAACTCAAAAGCGCATGGTAAACCTTTTAACGTTTCTCAAATAACGGTAAGGGGCAGTTTTCATTGCGGACGAAAGTAAATTTAGCTATAGAGGCAAAAAGAAGGGATTACGCCAACCCTCAATTCAATGCGCTTAAACAAGCGAATTTGCCAGTGACAATTACATGAAGATATTGGAGGGTCGTACAATGGGGGAAAACTGATTATAAATTTAAATAATTCAGTTAATGCGCTGTCCGGAATTCCATTGTTTAGAAGAAATGAAACAATCGTGAATATCGCTTAAGTAATGACGAAAAGTGATTGAGGAAGCGTTACAGATGAAAAGTTGCTTGGTATCATAGCTGCGCGAAACAGGAAAAGTGTTCCGAGTTGGATGCCAACACATATTGGCACAACCCAATTGGTTGTTTTAGCGAGTGGCTAGTGCAACGCTGAAAAATAGACGCGAAAGCGCGTTCTTCATGTATGAAGATTTTGCACTGAAACGTAAAAACTGAAAATTGATTTTCTTTAATGGTGAAAATTGGTCAAGTCTTTGCTAAAAAAATAATGGCGTGTCGGCCCCAGTTACCAGTGTATTGGTTAATTTTAGTTTAAAAGATGCAGAGGGCAAAAACAAAAAAGCCGGCTCTCCTATGCATACTCCTGAGGTTCTAAACGCTATAAAAGTCATTAAGTTAAAAGGCCGCATCGAGAGTCCAGCCATGTTGTTTGCTATACCAGTCGCCAATAGATGTTGCTAACTTGAGGAATTTTAACCAAGAATTCAAGAAAAGAACTCATAAAGATTCAATAAAGAATTCCAATAAAAAATGCTAAATGAAGGAATATAAGATAATAAGTTTCGAAGACCGAAGGTAAGCTCACCCATGTTGACCGCAGTGGTTCCAAGCTAGTATGGTTGACGTAAGCGCAAAAACGCCGACCACAAGCAGCTGTGGGCGACAGGATTTTGTATCCATGACCACCGGTCAACCACTCGCACTTGTTCAAAGACCCAACAGCATTGCTAAAGGTGGATGTGCTTGCTACCGCCAAGAATTGCGGCCATTCAAAAAGGTGCAAAACAATGCCCGCTCAATTAATTCCTTTTATGCATCCGTTTTAATGCTGCTCAAAAGGTGAAGTAATTTGAGATTGACGATAGTCACTCGCGCTAAATATTCGCTGCGATGTAAGTTAGTCGGTAACTACAAGGCCGTTGAAAATGGAAGGCATTGACTGGTGTTTTGTAGCCCGCGCTTACCATTTTTTGATATGTGTAAAGCCAGACTGATCCAAATATGCTCAATCAGTGATATAAAGTACTCTCAAGAAGGCGGTAAAACCGGGTGAATGGAAGAGAACAGAAGGATAGATAATAATTCGATTTTTTGGCCATGCTGCGTGGAAACGCCTTGGGATCGATACCGCCTAGATTATGAGTTAACGCGATGAGAAAACGTAGCAGATAATAAAGACAAGCCTCGTTGCTCGCGGCGAAACCATGGACCTTACTCGCAAGCAGAACGTATTGATTGCAGCTGAATCAAGGCATTAACAGCGGTCAGCGGTAAGTAAATTGACGGCGATGAAAATTGCCTTTTTTCCCTCCTGTTACTGGGGGCTAAAAACAACGAACCTAAATTTACTTCTGCAAAGGTAATAGATTAAACGAATGATTTAAAGCTGCCTTAACATGCACAAAAGCGTATAATTCTAACGCTATCTGTTGCTTAAAGTGGCCAGGATGGGTTTGTGGTAAGATAACCCTTAACCCCTTATCAACAATAATTTGTTTTGTCGAAAAGCTCATCGTTGAAAAATCCATAGTGTCGTGCACCATCTGATATACCTTCTATAACACGTATCCAAGGATCCCCTTTTAACATTGAAATGGCTTATAGTTGAAACACCTGCAGTTTGTGCAAATGGAACCGAGCGCTTAGCGCGAAATAACCCACCGACAGCAAACATTCAGGGTCTGCAACTAGTATCCGTTTCTTCGCAATGTGGACTGTTTTTGCTTTTCCAAATTTTGCTATGCCCTTAACTGGCGAGTGTTATCCCTGATAGTAACGTTTTTTTTTACCTTCTAAATTTATATAGTGAGAAATACAAAAATGACGAATAAAAATGCATGCAACAGATTATCTTAAATAGTCGGCAGCGGCGCAGTAGAATGGCCTTTGCTGATACGATATTGACGCGAGACCCTGGATGCGAATATCGTTATTGTAAGATAAGCATCACAAGCCGGGGGTCATTGGAATGTTTTACTTATCCATTTGGTGACGTTGCACCAACCTTCTTGCGTTCTATTGGTGTTTAGTTCAAGAGAACTTAAGCAAAGGTTGCAAAGATGAGATAGGTCTTAACAAAGGACTAAATGATTAGCCCATAAAACAGGCGCTGAAGTCAGTGCTTATTTTGATAATGTTATGCGCCCAGCAGTTTTTGCGCCAAACGGGGCGGGTGAAAGTACTTCCCATTTGCGAAATTACAAGGGCAATTGGTAATTTTGAGTCAATCCCTAACCGTTCAGAAAAGCACCATGTTGAAGTGAATTGTATAAACCGTTGATTGTACCTAATTTAAAAACCACCGTTCCCATCTAACGCACACACCCTAATTTTTCTGTGGCTGATGGGTGCGTTTTTTTATGCCGTTGATGACCTGGCCAAAAAATTCCAGAACTCCTCCTGCTGGCTATGGTCGTTGTCGGGGCGGTAAAACCGTATCGATGCGGTATTGTTTTTAACTGAAACCGGCGCAAACCCAGACCATATTACCTGGATTATGCCTCGTGATGCATGGTTACTTATCGTGGAAAAAATACGCAACCAACAGAGGGAGTTTTTTTGCTAGTGCTAATAAAAGGCGCAAGCCAACCAAAATGGAAAGCTATCGTCAACTCAACATCGATAAACGAATAAATGTTTTTGGCGCTTAGAGGCCGGTCAGGCGTAATTTTTTAAGTAAATTGACAAAAATGGTTGGCCAAAAATGTTTCATGGTGCAACGGTTAGTAAAATGGAGGCTTTAGGTGAGTTACAAAGAGTAAGAATGTTGTACGAATCGGGCAGAGTTATGAGTCCTATTTCAGCGAATAAAATCACAACTTCAGAAGGCGAGATTGACACTACGCTAAAGCATAATTCATGTTGATTGTTCTGCAAGCGCGATTTCAAATTTAGTCATGAAACCTATTTTTTGTTTGCGAAAGGTGTTATAAAACGCCGCAAAACGGTGCGTTCTTATCAGCCTGTATTACAGCGCTGCTTTTATTGCGCATGTAGAAGCTTACCTATCAACGATACAGTGGAAAAATAAAATTGTAATGTTGTCCCCGTTACCAAAAATTCCGAACATAGAATTGGCTGCGACTGACCGCTGCTTTTTTAATGAATCACGCATATTTTGGTCGAAAGGACGAAGGGCTTAGAAAGTGGGCTGTTAAATAACCGATTAGATGGCTTTTAGCAAACTTTGTTTCGTTCAGTAAAACCAGATGATTATGGAGAAACTTATGAATAATTAACGCATGCGTGATAAATGGTCAACCGGCGAGGCCAAACGCAGGGTAATTTAGCCCGCAATGAACTAGGAATAAAAACAGCATGAGCGAAGTTTCAAGTAAGTAAAGTAATTATGTAGAAATGCAGAATTATAGATAATGACCTTTCAAATGACATTAGCTGAAGGTTGAGGTTGGTGAAAGTAGATAAATTTGCCAAACTCACCGCGAATAATGTTTATTACCGATGCTGTCGTTTGCAGAAAAAATAGGTTATTGGCAGTTTTCCCTCCCCAATACTGCAAGCGCAAAATGCGAGTGAGGATTATCCGGAATTGGGGAGTGTTGCCCGTTTGGGTTTTGCTGATGTAGTGAAATCAAATACGCTGAGGTTCCAGTGGGGAGAGGCTATTCGGCTATTTCCCCGCCGGCCACTCATTTATTATGCAGGCGACCTAAAAGTAAGTCCTACGGCTTGGATTGACGGCGCTGCAACATCGGTGCTGCATTGCCAGTAGGAATATAATATTTATCGTAAAGTAGAGTCTGAGCCAGGTTATACAAAGGCCTTTTGAAGAATGATCGCATGTTCTATAAGCCCACTGCCAATAAACATCATTTGCGCTCCTAATATGATTAATTTTTTCAAGTAACGATTGAGTTTGGTGCAACTCCAGCTAGTCATGATAAAGCCGCTTCAAGTAAAACAGTACAGGTTTGGCTTATGGTTGTTAAAAGATGACGAGAAATGCGCCGTCACAGGTGGCATTAACTTCAACTCCGCAATAATGCAAATTGGTGAAAGCTTAGCGTTTTACGATACGATCTTATCGTAATGATCAAATAAAGCAGATAGACCGCGACTAAACCGACTTTGATTGTCGATATGTCTGGAAATGGTCAGTTCTGAAATGACTTGCATAAACACTTGGGCGATAACATGAATTTTTGCTCGAATGTTGGTGTACCCATTGGAAAGAAAATCAAAACAGGGCCAGATTTTATAAGCAACGCAGTGAATTCCTACTTATTTGCACCATCGCAGCTTCAAAAGCGCATTTAAAGAATGGGAATGGAAGGTTTTTGAACAGCAAAGCGGAAAAATACTTAAAACTCTTTTGCAAAAAAGTCGTGAATGGCTAAAAATACAAACATCCATGGTTTAGAGGGGATGGCGGATATTTAATGCAGAATGTTTTGTGAGTGGGGAAAATTGGGGGCACCTGAGGCAGGTCTGAACGATTTCCGCATGCCTTCATCTTCATCATGAAAAAACCCCGCCTATGCAAAACTTGGAACAGAATAAGTATCCACAACTGGTTTTTGCATAGGCGCCTGCGACAACCTGAGTTGTGGCTGTAAAAGCAAATTCTTAAGTCGTCGCAAAACTGCTAAGGTAGACAACTTACTCTTTAGAACGTTTCGTTATTTTAGGTTTTTGTACATGTTGGCGCTGCGGTTTAGACACCTGGCCGCTGCGGTTTGGACACCCTGGGGCTGACAGCATGGCGCTTCGTATAGACTGCTCACGGTTCGTTGTTGACACGTTACGGTTATGTACTGCGAAAACCTGACGCGTGGTTGCGACACAAGTCCCGTTCTTTCAGACTTGAACCTTAATAAACTCTGTCGTTGCTCTCTACATCTTCTTTTTTTAAATTGGCTGTGGTTTGGCGTAAATCTCTGCCTTTCTATATTTTCCTCTTTAGCTTTTGTTTTTGCTCGCTGTTGCTTATCTTTTTGGAAAACTGACGTGGTAGTTGCATACTGATTATTTAACGCTTAATTTCCTATCTGAGCTCTAACGTCAGCAAACTCGCTGTGTTTATTAGTCACCCATGCGTTGGTTTATAAACGCTGTGTGTTGCATTTATTGCCTCCGCATATTTTTGGAACGTTCAGAATATGGCGTGTATGGCGTTTTTTAAAACCGGAGTTCCAACGTTTGGTACTCTTTGTTATTAACGCCGCTTTATACCGTGGTATTTGTATAGTTGGTAGTGGTGTGCTAATTCGATAAGACCAATCGCGATTAATTCGAATGTAGTGGTTACCCAATTGACTCCCACCGAATAAATAATCGGCTACCTAATATTGCAACCAGGCGTAAAGTAGACATAGTTGTGACTAATAATGACGCGCATAGAGGGGTTCTTGACCACCGATATGACGAGGTCAACGTGCGCAACTTGGCCCATAAATAATAGTTGTGTTCGTAGTAGGGGACGTAAACTAATTCATGGCGAGCCGGTTGATAACGATGACACGCGTGCTTTGCTCGCGCTCAAACGACGACTTCTGTTTTGTTCAATCGTTTTGCCAGTTACCTGGTCATAGGCTAATTCGCCGCAGATTTTGCACGCGACTTAGTACGAGGTTTCTTTGAATCATTTTCGAAACGTCACCCAAGTCACTTAAACGCAACCTAAGTCGTCCCCGCTCATATTATTCAAAATATCAGGAACGCAGTTAGTGGCAATAACTGAAGCATCCCAGCCCATAACTCCCAACGCGTCTTCTTGAATTGCTTCAATGGTATTTTGATCTAATCCCATTTTTTCATAATCGTTCAGATCGAAATTTTTGGCATGCCTAAATAAAGCGGGCTGGCTTCGATGACTTCCAATTGATAGGTTGAACGCAATTACAAAATGTGGGTTAATAAAGAATCTGGAATAAAGTGCAATAGTGCCAAACGGAGCGGCATCAATTTGATTCATACTCACCTTGAATTCTTTCTTTTGAACCCATAGACCTTATTTTGGATTGCAATGGAGTCGCTTGGGGCATAATGCAGCCTAAGGTTAAACGAACATAGTCAACAACACTGTGTAACCAATAGTTTTTTTATTGTACTTGCCTGCAATCTTGGTTTTCTTGTTTGTTACCTTTTTTTGATTCGTATTCATAACGATATCCTCTTACTTTGATACCCTTAGTTATAACGCTAAGTAAACTTAACCGAACTGAATACAAACTTAAATATGGGGCTTTGGTGCGAAGTAAAAATGAAATACTTAAATGTTCAGCATTGAATTGTGGCCTAGCTTTTTCGGTTTTTGTTTGAGATAAGCTTATTAGCGTCGGTAATACCATGGTCGATTGGGTAAACGCCTTACAACCTCAATACCCATTGCAGTTAATGCACCACCTTTTTAGGATTATTTGTCAATTAGCTCTACGCGTTTTCACTTTCCAGCGTATCTAGCAATCGTTTTGAGATGACTGTAATTTCGCGTAAGATCTGCATCGAAAGCCTAGGTGGTCGTAGCTTTCAACCCGTGTCATAACCTTCAATCTATGCAGACGAATAAGCTTTAAATTTATTAAGCAGCTCTAATACCCACTCTCTCGCGCGCCCACGCACGCGCGCGCGCTCTCCACACAGCCGCAAATCCCATTGGCTACTATAATTTTGCAGCGCTCTTTCCATACTTGAAAACACAATCGCACTTGGTGCTAAATACGTGCGTCACCGGTTAAACATTAGAATAAATACGAATCGGACCACGTTATTTTCTGCCCAATTCACCGTTGACAAGGCAATGTGTTCCTGATCATTAGAACGTGTCTTTAAAGCCATGAATCAGCAAACCCTGCCCAAAGCGAGTAGGCAGTTTTGCGCTAGCTGACAATTCAAATGAAAAGTGTAATGGAATTACTCATATTGCTAGCTAATTTTCCTTGGGGTAAGCGATATGTGGGGAATGAATTTAATTTTTCCAAAACAACGATTATTTCCATTGTCCCGCTATTATACGACACAAACTCGAATTAAAGGTGCATGGTTCTGGCAAATTACACATATCCTTGCCGCAAAGTTAAAATCCCATTTTTTCCTAGCTGAACCATAATCTCAATCAGAACTCTAACAAACTCTGGCAACTGTTTGAATGGACATGCCCCAGCAACGTCGCGAATAGAGGTTACCAATTGCAAGATCAATCGGGTCGGTTAATATATTACGAAATAAATTAGTCAATTTTTAACATAGTCGAGACAGGTAAAGTTTTTTAAATAACCATAACTAGAAAAGCACCTGCCAAAGTCGTCGAGCGCGAAAAGTGCAGCCCAAGCGTCCTAAATTGTTTGATAAAACGCAATAGCAATCGTTCATCTTTAATGATGGCGCGTGGTTTTTCAGTGATTTCGAAACATATTTTTTCAATGGCGCAATGGTTTTTTCAAATGCGTTGAGTAAGAAAAACTGGAAGTCGTCATCAAGACAATGAAGGGCCCGGTGAATATTAATATGCATTTTTGAAAGTTTTATCCATACATAGGGAGTTTTTGTGTTTAACCAAATAAAATAGTTCTCATAACCCACTTATCTATTTTGGCTACTTAAATTGTATCGGTTCGCCGCGGGCATAAAAAATTTCGGGCAACGTCAAGTCAACCATCCTGAGTTCCTTAAGCGAATAAAGATTTCAATATAATCATTGGTCATCTGATTATGTTGAGTGGGGATAATGTTGGAAAATAAAGTTCGAAATGAATCTTCTTTTAGCGCGCGAGTAACTTTCGTTGACCCAGTGAGTTTCTCGTTCGTAACTGTTATTAGTCGCAATGTTTTTTGAAAACTCATGAAACCTTATCTCGTCCACTTTCTTTCGCAACAATACAGGCTGGTGTCTGCCAAAAATGAGCAATTCTTCCGCCGTTGACGGTATACCCTTCATGTTTTGGCAATACCGATACTTACACTTTCTAAAGCGATGAACGATGCCATTTGAATTCGAAGTTACGTACTTGGATAAAGAAAATTTTTTGGGTGTTTCACGAATTTTGATTTTCATCCTGATATTCAACGAATAAGACCAAAAATCATCGGCACTCAAGCGGGCGAAAAATCCATCTTAGGATTCGAAACACTTTCAATACAATTCATGCGCAAGTTCTTTAATGAATACGTCCGCCCGCAGTATGACCAAAGGTGTCATTGATAATTTTAAACTGGTCGACCATCAAATATAAAAATACTGCGAAGTTTTTAATCTTCAATGTTGTTTTGAGTGATTCTTTCATTTAATAATTTGTAAGAAATGACGACGATTATGTAAAAGCCGGGTTAATTGATCATGTGTATTTAAATACTTGTAGATAATTGATTGACTCTGCGTTCGGTAACATCGAATATACTGCCGAAATGCGCTGCAATCACCTTTTGTTTTTTATAATTTGACTTGAGAATTTGAAAACCAAAACTCTCTACATCAACCGCGCCTTTCCTTTCAAACTTCTTTGCCTAATACCGTTTGTTGCGGAAAGAATAACTCCCATCTAAAACAATAAGTCGGCTCAATAGAGTTTGAACAAATCATGTATTTTAAAAAATGAAAAGTTTGCAAGGAGTTGCTGTTCTGACTCAAAACCAAAAAGTGAGGTAATAAGCTGTAAATTTGCGCGCAGTAAAGTTCCCGTCCAAGATTTGGCGCATTATAAACCCTCTGCGGTATTATTAAAATACATCTGCAAAGTGGCTGAAGATTACTATAAAATTGTCGCTTGCTCGTGTTCTTGTCCGATATAACCAATGAATTGTTCGCGCTAATAATGGCAACCCCAATTAACATGATGGTCCAAAGCATATGAAAGCGAAAGGTAATGCCGCTGAATACTTAAAATGAACTTGCCACCTTGTGCAAATGAAAGTATTTCTAATAGCGGCGACTAAACCTATGCAAGCCAACGCACAGAAATATGATAAACAGTGCCTG
>Ga0163217_1020171_pt1 | contig 10656 bp, 6 predicted proteins | sample SynspAceP_FD_185933 | JGI IMG/M metagenome (GOLD analysis project Ga0163217, IMG submission 185933) | Saline lake microbial communities from Ace Lake in Antarctica - Synechococcus sp. Ace-P (PacBio error correction) | ecosystem: Environmental > Aquatic > Non-marine Saline and Alkaline > Saline ...
AAAGAAGAGATCATTGCGCCATTTGGAAAAAAATTTGTCCCCCCCCCCTTCGGGTTGTTTTAATTTTAAAAAAAAAAGTTAAACCAATTAAAAATGGGCCCTAAAAGAAAAAAAACCAAAACAAAAAATAAATTTTTTTTAAAAAATTTTCACGTATTTAAACAAAAAAATATTTAGGTAAATTTACAATTTGACTAAAAATGAACAAGGAAAAATCTGGACCCAAAAATTTTTGGTCTTTGAGTTATCCCCCTAAAAACTATAATAACTTTGAGGAAAATTTAGAATTTTTTTAAATTAGTTTAAAAGAGCGCTGCCAGGCAGCGGCCGTTTGGAGTTGTCCCAAATAAAGCGCTCAATTGGGCGCTTCTTCGCCTTGAAATTGGACCTTTTGTAATCACCTTACCCAGTATAAAAAAGCGAGAAGCTGTTCTTAATTAGCGCCTAACTTTGTTCTTTCTAACAAAAAAGATGAACATTGTCCATGTTGTTTGTATCATTTCGCCTTTTGGAGCTCCACTTGCGCGTGCTTGCCCTGACTTTGCCAATGGAATGTAGTTGGGATCAATATAACTAAATCGTGATACTGATGCTCGCTTGCTTCTAACCCTGCTTATTAGCGTGCACTAAGTAAAAATGATTCATCAGAAGTTTTTTGGTTTTAAATATGACCGGATTCCCAACGAGCCCTTTAATTAAAATTCCATTCCGAATAACGGTTGGATTTCTTGGCGCATAAATTCCCTTTTATGGGATAAAGTCATCTGCAGGGTCGATTACTGGATTGAGAAAACGCTAATGTTTCGCATCTTCTTCATTCATCCATCGGCTTCATAGTCTTATTTGAGCATAAGTTTGTACTGCTGGTCACCCTACTTTTTCTACCATTCGTAGTAATATTGATCATCACCTGCGGGCACCGAAAGCCCGCTCAACTACCATGGTTTTCCGCTGATCTGCCAGCGGTGGTCGGCACTTAAATGTTCCAGCCAACAACAAATCAACCGTGTTTAATCGATGTTTGTCCTCCATTCATGTGAATTAACCAGAGCCTTAAGCAACAAAATCGCGTTTGGGATCGTAGCTTTCCTATAATTCGGGTAACTTCGAGCATTTCACTTTCTCTGTTCAACTTGAATTAAAGTGACCACAAGCAATCTTAAGATCGTGAAAATGGAATGGCTTGTTTATTTTTTTCAGAACTACCATTCAATGAATTTAGTGGCGGCCCATCCTTTCCTTCAGATTTGAGGTAGGCGGTTTTCGTATTGTAGAAAACGGTAATTTACATTCTTGCGAGCATGTTAGCAAAAGGAGCTAGCATTCAGAAGGACAGTAATTGGCCGGCAATAAATATGTCGTTATCTATTTTAAAATAGGGTTGTGTAATTCTTAGTATTTCCGCCAATCCATGCAGTAACTGGATTTCTGTTCCAGTAAGCTTCACCCATTCCTTTATGTTTAATACATCATTCTTCGATACTCGCGAAATTCCGGAGAATGTCTTTTTAAATAGCGAACATGACGTTGGAATATTTTAAATGAACGCAAGCTTAATTCAGCTATAGTTGCGACTCACTAAATCCATCAAGTTCAAGCATTGCTTCCACAAAATGAGCCTAAATAACACTTAGCTAATTGAGTGGTTTCAACTCAGTTTAAAAAATCGACTAGTGTCGAAACTAGTGCTTCATCATCATTTAAAATCTTCTTGCTGCAGAAACAAAGCCAAACCAACTGCCACTCTCTTACGAACAGTATCAACAGCGGCCACCTGGCATGGATTAAAACTCAGCAAGTGTTGGTCGCCATTCAGAGAGTCTTTGAAAGGGCCCCCCAACCATATATAATCACGTTTTGTTTGTCTATATTCGTCACAATGAGTTTGATGCAAAATGTCTATGGGCGCTTAAAACTCAAAATTTGCGAAACAATTTTTTTTGTAGCGCTTAAGTTTGCCATTTTTTAGCATTTGATAAAAAAGTTTTAAACCCTGCGCGTTATTCGTCACACCCAAACCGAAATAACGATCAGCTTTACGAAAAAAGCTAATATGATCCCTATACAAATCTGATCACAAGTCGCTTCTATTCGTTAATTTCACTAGTTCGTAAGCCTCTGCCAAGCTGCTGTAAAAATACAATTTTGGAGTCAGTAGGCCTAGCATCATCACTGTATCAATAGATGGTAATCCACACCTTTCATTGAACAAATCACCGAAAAAATTATCTCGATATTACCAATCGAAGCTCAACTAAGTCCACGTTTCAGAACATTTGATTTAACTGTGCAACTGATACCGCTTTAATACCATTATCACTCAAAAACTTGGCCATAAAATCAGCGTTGTTTAGTAGAAACACAAAAGCCCCAATGTTCTGCTCACGTTTTTGTGCTTTTTCAGTGACTTAAGTTGTGTTTTGCACGCGATAAACAGTGGCTAATTTGTTTTTCTAACTGCTCTGGACTTCGAACTTCCATTGCGCCAACTAATCTCTGTATAGTCAACTGTATCACAATGCCGTTGATACTCAAATGGTCACAAAAATGTCAGCTTCAATCCCATCAAATAATCCAAAATCAAAGACTAATTATCATCGCAAGAGATAAAATTGAGATTGATCTGTAACGTTCTGGCGTGCGCAAGTTAAAGACCAGCATGAAATGAGGACTGAAAGTAAAGACCAGAAGTTTTGATAAACTGCTAGCAGCAACATGATGAAGATTCATCCACCACAATGGTAATCAAAATGGAGGCTGGCGTAATCGTTAGATGCTGTTTTTTACCCAAGGCTGATGGATGCGAATAGCTAAGTCGCACATCAGTTTTGTTTTGCTGCTGCCAGCAAAAGCGGCCCCAACTTCTGCTATGAGGATACATTCTTATGAAAGTCTTTTCTGCTTGTTCGAGAATTTCTTCTCGTGAGCAACAAATAATATGCGCTTGACGCTGAGATTTATTGAAATCAATGCAGACAACCATGTTTAACCTGTACTGAGCCATAACCACTAAGCCACGTTGATAGCCACTAACCTGTTCTGATGTAGAGCGGCTTAATGCCTGCTTTTTGAATAATGTTGGGTTCTTGCGTGGTTCAAAGTCACCATCTTCATTATGCTTATAAGCCTTACTGTATGGTTTTCGGAATAACGTTTTTCGTATTCAATCTCCAATCATTGATTTAATTCAATGCCACCCTGGTTCACTAAAGTTCTTTATATTTACTCAGTACAGTGTTGAATTTTTTCAGGCTTCGTTTTAGATCAACGCTTACATCCCATTCAAGACCGTCGAGCAAGGCGCTTTAAGAAATATTACTCGACCCTATAAACGCGCAACCAATCTGTGTGGGTCAATTGTTTATTTCCTAAAATATATAAGAGCTTTTCAAATGGAAAAACTTTGCCTAAGCTTTCGTTCTAAACACTTTCACTCAGCACCTCTCGACACCAAGTAATAGCAAGTGAAACGTAAAGCAAGTTGGCTCAGTTATTCCCATATAGTCGCCAGTCGAGGATGTCGAACTTTTGCACCTCGAAATAGCGCATCTTTCTAATGCGGAAAAATATAATTTCATACCGGTTTGTAACGAATGAAAGCAGCAGCAAATTACTAATTGATGTAGCGTGGTTATTTGCTGCAATAAACTAGGTAGAATGGTCGTTACCAACAATCAGTAAAGATGCGTTTGTTGAAAAGAACTCATCTTATAACCGGCTTTACGAGTGAAATATTACCCATTTTGCGGGAGGTTCCTGAGGGTTTTACCCTCCAACCACTAAAAAATCAAAACCACTTACGCTAGTCGAATAAAGCAACTAATTGGATTTAATGTGTAGTTTAATTAAAAACCGTCCTAAGTCATCACTTGTTTCTTGTTCACAGCCCATTTAAATGAAAGCATAAAAAATACCATCCACTTTTAAGCCTTTTTGAATTTTAAGAAGCCACATTCTTCGATCTGAAACTTTTTTGGGGCAATAAGCAAACCTCGCACATGCCCAAACACCGTCGAAACTCGTCATGTAAGTACATATTTATGAAAAAGACTCACTACAACAGGTTGCTTAATCAACTTTTCAGCAACCTGCAAGCGCTGCACTGCCGTCCAATGCACAACTGGTAATTAAATTATCTAAAAAGTACTAAATCAGCGGCCAGCAGAGCCACAACCCAAATCAAGGTATGTGCACCATCAAGGGATAATTTAGAAAACCGCTCATACAAAGAGTCGAGTTCATGCTAAATTTCCTTTGGGCGTAAGCCTTGCTTTGTTTTTTTGATAAAATTCATTAATACTGATAAGTTGCCTGAAGGCTTGGACTAATGGAATATCGGCCGGTGCCCACTGACGATCAATCAAGGTTGGATATGACAGCCACTTTATTTCATCATGGTCAATAAGCTGAAATTCTCCACTTAATGCTGTACCGAATAGCAATAAACGAATGACCTTCACCGTATCTGAAATATTTTCACCGACAATTGGTGACAATAGTTTCAATCCCCGAACTCCTTCTTTAATTCAACGTGTAAGACATCTTCTGGAGTTACCTAGCTCAACTTGCCCGCGGGGAATTCCCAAAATCCGGCTAGATGAAGCCCTGAAATTTCTGCCGAACACAAAGGACTTTTATCTTTGACTATTATCCCCCAGCTGAAACATCAATAGTAAGATGCCATTAGTGAGAAGCGATCCACTTGAACTTCAAATCTTTATTTTTTAAGCCAGGTTAACTTATTTCATTTTTTGTTGCTAATTACAAGTCCTGAATTGACCAACAAAAGGGTCTGATCGAAGGTTCACATTATCAAATAGTTTTTCTCAATAATCAGAATTGTTACACACACTTAAATTAAAGCTAAACCATTGATCGTGCTTAGCTTATCCTACCGCTACTGAAGTAATACAAAACTGATTTGTTTGGGCTGGAGTTTAGAATAGGCTACACGAAATCTCGATGGATCATTCAAACTAATCAAAACTAATAACCAAGTACGAAAAATTCCCATGAAAATCGACTGTTTGGTCAACAAATAGACAACTATTTTTGAGACAAAGAGAAGTGTCACAAGCTTGTTTTCTGTAACAAAATTAAACTAGCATCAAAGCCACTTGTTAGAATAAAACATAGGGAGTTGACATCCTCTAAGTTATATACTATATAGTGGACTTAGCAGTTATTGGTTTGCTGTAATACTAGTGAACTCTTTGTTGCCCTGCGAAAACATGAACCAGTTGTCAGAGAAATCACCCCAGAACCGATGACACCCGCCCCTGTAAACCCTCGCAGCCAATGCCCGAACCTATCATGTCCTCCGCCACCACCAAGCATCAAGTCAGCAGAACCTATTATATTGCAGCCTCAGCGCATTGCGAACTATCCAGCAACGCCTTTACCTCAAACTAAAAAGCGAATGAAACCTAATTAACAACTTGAGTTTTACCAACGTTTGTTGTATCGGCCTAAACTCTGCAACTACCGGCAACAAAGGTTTGCTCACGTTTGGATTGGCAATGAGGCATTTTTAACCTGCGCCAGTCCAGACCATGAACATTGCTGAGCTACATTATTGTGCAGCCGTGCATACGTCTTAGTAGGGCCAACGCACAGGATTTTGAGTATCACTGTCACATCGAAAATGTTATTGCCTGCACCCATGCTGGGGTGATGTGAAATTTTAATTTAACAGCTAAAAGCGGGTAACTTTAATCGTAGGCCAACCGTTAATTATACAACACACAAGTTGTTCAGGCCGCAATTTCCCAAAACGGCGAATACCCTTAAGTGTTTTAATTTTGGTAGTAAACAAAGCCTTAATAGATGAGCAGCGTAGCAAGGTTTTATCGATATTTTTTGGCCAAAGCCACTGAATTCTGGGCCGCGTTATAGTTTTACTGTTTGGCGTCATCCTGTTTTTAGTGCGCAAACACTTGAAAAAGTGTTTTGGCTACATCAAAGCGATTCATGGAACTGCGGGTCCAAAGCCGATGAAATACCGTATTTATCCAGAAATAAACAAATAACAGTGGCCCTAGGAAACTAGATTCTATTGAGTCGTCCGGACTGCGGGTCAAAGCCGATGAAATACCGTATTTATCCCAAAGAAATAACAATACAATGTTCTAGGACACTAGAATCTTATGAGCCGTCTCGTAAATTCTCTAGCCTTTTTATCAGCGCCTAACTACGAAATAACTTTGCCTCACTTCATCAAAGTCAAAACCTCCAAACCCTGCTACAAGCTCCTTAACCATCTTTACTAATCAAATCAACCAAACCCCTTCTTCCACTGATCAGAATTAGCTCAATGTAAATACAAAACCCAAAACACCTCATCAAAATAAAGTACAAAAAAGTAACGAGATCATTATCAATAATCATTTTTAAATATGCTCTCACTTTGGTGTTTTTCAGCATCTATTGGGTGAGCTATTACACCCTGACTATAAGCACACAATTTCAAATTTAGTCGTTTCGCCACATATTACTCAGCCTCCTACCTTATTACAAAATTAGAAATGACCTATCGCACAATAAAAATGTACAATGTTACTTTAACTTTTGTGTCTTCCTATTGCTGTCAAAGAAACAGTCAACACTCAACATAAGGAAAGCCTGAATGTTCAAATCGTTAGTTGCGTAATCATAATCACTCCCGCGTTAATTTTCATTTAATTCCTACAGCCAGAAAGTCGTTATTAAGGCAACCCAGCCATTAGCGATAGTCCCCTGCTTTACTTATGGGTGGTTGATCTTTGGCTAAGTGATTTAGCCGGTAAAATTGTACAGCGATAACCAGTACTGCAGCGGTAGAGAGCAACCCGCATATTTCGCGCTGAAATGGCCAAACGTTGCTTTTTCGTCAAACCGTTCGGGTACTAATTCGGTGTATGTATGCCTCTTAGTGGCGGTGAGCCTAAAAGACAACCTGGCAATGCCAGTGGCGGTATTGCCACGTGGGATGTCACCTGATGGGCAATAGTAATTGTTTGCCTCCTGCCCGTAGATACCGCCTCCAAGGCCCGATTAAATCGTTTGGGAGCATTGGGCGCCTTAAATGGTGGCCCTGCTGAGTTGGTAGTTCGATCAAGGCGGCATTCAACGGCAAGTTATCACCGAAGCAAGCAGTTGGTGATGACCGCATGTCGCGCTGGGATGGTGGAGTGGCGCAATATCGCGGAGGGCAAAATCGCCTTGGGTCATTCTAGAACTTAGCAGCCTGAATGAACCATTGATCGATAACAACTCAAACTACTTTTTGAAATATGAACGGTTGGGCGGGTGATAACGGTGTATTTTATTTTCAGACCGCGATTGGGTCCTCGAATATTTGGGCTTATCAGTTAAACACAAAAAAGCTTGCTCTAAATCACCCAATCAAAAATTCGGATATCAAACAATTGCCACTAATGGCAGCAATTAGCCTTTGAACAAAACGGGCTTTTGCATATTTTACGAATATTCGCTCTAAGCAGCTGCAACATTAAGTATAGAAGTTACCGGTGACTTTCCGTGGGCAGAAAACGCAATGGCAAGATGTAGTGAAATAGGCTGAATTGCGTCATTGTCACCTACTTGCCAAAGCGAGCGCTTATGGCTCACGTGGCGAGATTTACCGTGCCCGTTGAACACGGCAGTGTACGTAATATCACACCAGAGTTCTGCATGCAGCAGACCGTGCGCCAATTTGGTCGCCTAAAGGTGAACAAATTCTTGGTTTTCTGATAAAGGGGAAACAAGGTTTCAAGTTGATGTTGCAGGCGCAAGATGGTTTTATCTGAGGCCAAGGCAATCTCTATTGGTGAATCAAGAAAATGGCACTGGAGGCCTACATGGTCGCCAGAGGTAAATACATGCGTTTGTTTGATGACGATCGTGCGTAATTCGTACTGGAGTTGCCTCGGCCACGGATTAAAACGGTGGATATAGGCGGCACTAAGCTTAGAGCGCGGCTATGAACGATCTTGCCTGGGCACCGGATTCTAATGGCCCTTGCCTATGTAAAACTGCCGAGAATGGTTTTCACAAATTAAAATCTATTTAGTTGATCAAAACAAAATCGCATTTTTAACCAAAAATTTGGCCAATTCATTGTCCGCCTGCTTGGGTAGTCAAAACAGTCAATATCTGTATTTTTGGCCAGCCACCGACTACGGCTTAATAGCGGCTGGGCTAATACCAGCTCGATGGGAAGCAAGCCCTGAATATCCCCTATTAGTCAGTTATTGGCTGATGAAAGTTCCCTTTTGCGCCCCGTAGCGATGAAGAAAATAAGCCTGAAGACAAAGAACAAAGACAAAGACAAAGACAAAAAATGAAGCGCTGAGCGGATAAAAAGACCAAGATGACAAAGAAAAAAAGCAAAAAAAGAAAAAAATGAAATAATCAAAATAGATTTCATCAAATTGAGAGACGTTAAATTTTGCCTCTGCCTATGCCAGCCGCCACATCCTTTAAACCCGCACAGCGCCTGCAGCTCGTGTTTTTTGCTATAAAGAACTCGATGAAGAAGAAAGAAATGAAAAGCTTGATTACTGAAATTTTGACTTAGAGAAGCGCGAGAAGCAAACCCTATATTTTCGGGTATTACAGTCGGCCAGCCATCCTCGGCTGCCAGTAAAAAGCTATTAGTGAAAAAAGGTAAACAGTGGTTTGTATAGATGCAGAAAAACCCACAGCAAACCTGAAAAACCACCATGTGGCAGTTGAATGATGAACTCTGACCGAAGAACTCAAAGAATGGCGCCCAAATGTTTGTTTGAGGCAGTGGCGCTATCAGCGCGGATATTTTTAATGACAAAAACATGCAGGTCTGAGATTGGATGCGGGGGCGGGGGCGAGTATTTTAGCCGCTACGAACCGCTGGTTAAACACATCAAACACCCGCAATGATCTAACTTATGTTAACTAGACATGGTTAACGCGATGATCCGTTGGCCAATAAGTTTTGGTATTTGGTGGCGATTACCAGAACACCGAAAACCAGAGCAGGTTTGTTGGGTGCCGACTAACGATAAACCAAGGGCGCTGGCAATTAGCAATAATTTTACGGCTGAAAGGTTGAAATCCACAGTTCACGGGGCCTTTAGATTCAACCGCTTAAAAGGGTCAACACCAAGGTTCAGTAATTTAGTGGGTATAAATGGCAGAAGAACTCACCAGTAATGATAATCCCCTTACGAATTACTGGATGGCACATCCTCGACCAACAAACCGTAATTGCATATTAAACGACAAACCGAGCTGTGGCCGGGGCGTGGCAAATTGGTGTTAAACCGATGGTAAATGAACCTCACTTAGACAAAGAGCTTGGTGAAGGACCACGCGCCGCTTAGTTGATAAGTTACTGAACCGTAAATTTAGCCTATGTGTGGAATACCCAATACCAGTAACGCCTGTGTTTGTCTCCTTAACGCTATTCTTTGCCCAAGCAGGAATAGTAAGGTGCCGGTAATTGATGAGCGCCTTTAATGGTGGTGGTTTTGCTAGATGACTACATGGTTTGACTTGATGAATCGCACTTGCGTGCCGCCCTCACTAACGAAGGTACCCAATGGCAAACCTGTTATTATGTACCCGGCCGGATAAGGGGCTCAAAAGTGTTGCTGATTAACGAATTAGCGGGCTCGGGTGGGATACTTTCCTGGGGCGTTCGTCAGCAAACGTCGGCAACTAATTGGTGCACGCCACCTGGGGAGTTTCGTTAATCATCATGCACTAATGCCTTAGTGATGGCGGGCATTAACCGCCCCCTGACAACGCGGTATTTTGACCCAATAACAATCAATGGGTCGCTGAAACAGTGGGTGTTGCGCCTGATATTGAGGTTATCAAATGCCAAGTCAATTGGCTACAGGGTGAGGATCGCAGTTACTTAGGGCGGTAGATAAATTGCTAAACAATTGACAAAAAAATCAAAACTAAAGAATTACGGTCCACACCAAAGTATTCTACCCAGCGCCTACAAACCATAGTAGTGGGATTGATTTTTGGCGCAGTCAGGCAAGGATCCACTGCTGCAAAAACACTTAAACCTTGCGATACGCTGACAAAAATTCAACGATATTTGTCGTTAAGTAATTTGTTTGGCTATGAATCGAAAGGCGATCATAATTAGCTGAACCTTTATGGCATTAAGCCTAATACTGATGTTTTAAACGCAATTATTGACGTTGGATAATGCCCTAATGCCCCTTCGTTATACTGGTATGCGAAGCTGGGCTATGCTGTTGGGCCCCTATTGTCGAAGCTGCCTGATGGTCGCAGCATAGACATGCACTTGCATGGTTTGACGGCGTTCATTTGGATGCCTGCTGTCACCAGTCTTGGTCTATCCAAAACAAACATAGGCAAAAAAAGACATAGTCAAATCAAACATATCGTCACTTGTAGAAAGTCGGCCCATTTTATCCCCTAACTATAAAGGGAATAATTAAAATTCATCAACTAAAGGAAATTACAGAATGAATGAAATAACACAAATGCAGAAAACGCTAAAGACACGGCTAACCTGTTTTATATACTTATTTAGTTTGGTTTGGTTTTTGGCTCAACAGGGAAGTTGGTTGGTCATGGCTTACATTAAAAAGATATGCACCTGAATGGCTAAAACCCATTACCAATTCCAATTAAGAATGACCTTTGGATAGT
>Ga0163217_1044854_pt1 | contig 10656 bp, 6 predicted proteins | sample SynspAceP_FD_185933 | JGI IMG/M metagenome (GOLD analysis project Ga0163217, IMG submission 185933) | Saline lake microbial communities from Ace Lake in Antarctica - Synechococcus sp. Ace-P (PacBio error correction) | ecosystem: Environmental > Aquatic > Non-marine Saline and Alkaline > Saline ...
AGGCAATATTTATTAAGTAATTATTGCACTAAAACCAACAAAATGGAGAAAACACTAAATGATCGTCCCAAATATAAGATATATATTTTTAAGAATTCACTTCAATTTACTGTTTCCAATTGGAAACGTTTTTTTGATTATGGATAAAGAAAATGACGTAAATTGATCTAATGACTGACGCTCTTCGGAAAGATGATCTTTTTTTTCATCATCCTAGACTGCATAGTGTTTATTATACGCAAAACTCATTGTCTTCTAGGCATACATGTTTTATTAAAGAGGAATTTACCCATTGGTCAACAACCGACGCTTTTTTCAGCCAAACGTTAGCTGAACCGAGATCCAGAGCTTTTGCAACGATTGTTGCAGAAGACGAACGCCAAGGAACCCGCGGCATTGAAATGATCGCTTCTGAGAAAATCACTTCAAAAGCAGTCTTGGAAGCTCAGGGCTCTGTCCTTACCAAACAAATACGCTGAGGTTATCCGAATCGTCGCTACTATGGTGGCTTGTGAAAGCGGGTAGAACGTAAACAGAAACAACTTGCGATCGACCGAGCTAAACACTTTCAAACGGGCGAGTTTGCCACACGTGCAACCTCACTCTGGCGCCCAAGCAAATGGCGCAGTAATGCTGCTCTACTCAGCCAGGCGACACTATTTCTTGGTTGTCTCTTGGACTCAGGTGGTCATTTGACCTCACGGTGGCAGCCCCAGCGAATTCAGGTAAATGGTTTAATGGCCATTCATACCAGAGTTCACCTGACCAACATTATGTGATTGATTACGATGCATCGAAGCACAGGCATGGAATGCAAACCGAAATGAATTCATCGCAGTGGCTCTGCCATCCTCTGAGTTAAGACTCAAGCCGTTTCCGTGAAAATGCTGACAAAGTTGGCGCCTATTTTGTTTTGTTGATCATCGGCCTCACTACTTGCTAGGTGGCTTGTAGCGACAGGTGCCTCTTCCATCTCGCGCTTCCCTGCAACGCCACATGTTGTAAAACCACAACACACAAAACACTTCGTGCCCCGCGCGGCGGCATGATTCTTTCCAACGGATCTTGTCTTGGTAAGAAAAATAAACTCTGCAGTTTTTCCCAGGCATCAAGGTGGCCCACTGAGCACGTCCATCGCAGGTAAAGGCGTTGGCCTTTGGTGAAGCCTAAACTGAGTTTCAAAGTGTACATCGATCCAGTAGTTGCGAACGCTTAGTATTGGCAGAAGTGATGATTGACGCGTGCGATAATCGTGACCGGAGGAACAGACAACCACTTAATGCTTGTTGACTTGGCGCCCCTAAAGGCATCAAAGGCGCAACATGGCGGAATAAAGCACTAGAAACGCGCCGGCATCACCTGCAATAAAACGGCATCGCCATTTGATACTGAAAAACCAAATGATCACATCTTGGTATCCGTATCGGTACACCGGCAGCAACGTCGCGTGGTTTTGGCATAGAAGAAGTTTCGTCAAGTTGGTCATCTAATCAGTGACGTAATCGGATGGATTGGTAGCAATGCCAGAAGGCAATCCAGAAGTACGACAGCTCGCGTACTTTCTGAAGTAAAAGAACTTTGCAAACGCCTTCCCACTTTACCGCTAAAAACACATACCCAAGGATACGTAATTTCTTGGGTATTTTTTTCGAAGAGGCATAAATATAAATGAGCAACTATCCCCAGAAAATCTACACAATACCCGGTCTCATGAATGGGTAACTAGACAACGGTGACGGTAAGTAACTGTTGGCATTACTGACCATGCACAAGACCTACTAGGCGAATGTTTGTTGTATGTTGAATTTACCAGAAGTAGGCGCAGAAGTTACCGCTACTGAGCAGTTTTCGCTGCGTAGAATCAGTAAAAGCGCTTCTGATATTTATGCTCCCCGTTAAATGGTGAAGTCATCGCTGTCAACGAAGCACTAAATGATGCACCAGAGTTGATCAACGAAGTACCATTTTGAAGGCGCTTGGATTTGCAAAAAATCAACGCTGTAGCGACGCCGCTGACCTTGATAACTGCTTGACGCTGCAGGCTATTCAGCCACCATCCGAATAGTCCCTCCTTATAGGCTCTCCCTCTTCTTTGATGAGAGAGCCATTCTCCCGATTTTATCTTTAATAAGGTGAATTGAAACATGACCTTCGTGCAATCCGGCGATTTGTAAACAATGATGAGTTTATGCTCGCCATATCGGCCCTGATTGCTTCTGAACAGCAAAAATGCTAGCAACTATAGGCGCTAACCTCGCTTCCCGAGCTGATTGACAAAACAGTTCCTGGAAGCATTCGTCCAAGCAAATCTAGACCTATCTGCTAACCAGTTTACAGCGAAAGCGAAATGGCACTGGATTCATTAAAAGAGAAATTGCCAGCCAAAAACAAGTGGCACGTTCTTTTATTGGTAGGGTTATCACGATAACCTCACGTCCCTTCGCCTATTTTTAAGAAAATCTACTAGAAAATCCCAGGTTGGTATACAGCGTACACACCTTACCAACCAGAATATCACAAGGTCGATTTGGAAGCACTGCTTAACTTCCAACAAGGTCATCACGATCCTAACCGGCATGGAATTTCTAATGCGGCATTATTAGACGAAGCGCGCAGCGGCAGCCGAGCATGACGCTTATGAGCGCTCAAATCGCAAAAAGAGGCGATTCTCTTTTTGTTGCCAGCCATTGCTACCCGCAACTATTGACCGTTTATTTAAAACCCGTGCCGAACTAATTGGACATTAATGTCATTTTGAATGATATTAATAATTTTGAACCACGACGTATTTGGCGCCATCTTCCAATCCCAGGTATTGCGGCTAGCGGGTAAGTGATTTTAACGCGCTATGATTGCCAAAGCACAGCGAAACAAGGTGCATTGGTAAGTATTGCTGTTTGACCTATTGTCTTTAGTCTTTGCTGAAATCTCCAGGCGCCATGGGCGCAGACACTTGTTTTCGTGCGCACAAACGCTTTGGCGTACCAAGGGTTTCGGCGGACCACACGCCGCATTCCTAGGGCAACAAAGACGGCATTCAACGCTCTATGCAGGTCGCGTATAATTGGCGTGCCTCTAAAGACAAGTCAATGGTAACGTGCACTTCGCATGGCCATGCAGACGAGAGAGCAACATATTCGCCGTGAAAAAAGCGACATAAACATTTGTAACCGCTTCAAGCCTTAACTCGCCATGATGGCTGGTTTCTATGCGGTCTATCATGGCCCAGTTGAGGATTGAAAAAAATCGCCAACCGCGTTGTCGCTCTAACAGATTGTTTTGCTAAAGCCGTTCAACAACAAGGCTTAAACCACCAACGCAAACTACTTTGACCACGGTTATTGTTAACTCCGGCAGTCAAACTGACGCTATTATGGCGAAAGGCGTAGCCAAGTTGATGAACTTCTACAAGGTCTCAGAGACCCAAGTTTCTGTTTCTTTGAATGAACCATTACAGCCAAGCGATCTAATCGATTTGGCGGAATGCTTTTGGTGCAACACTGACATTAGAAGTTACTAACTCTAATGCGAACTTACGGCTTTTGACATGCCCTAACTACGCCAGACGAATAATTGACGCATCCTGTTTTTTCAAATCAGTCCATCAGCGAAACGGAATTGATGCGTTACATGCACCAATTAGAAGTAAAAGACATCGCCTTGAACCAAAGTATGATTCCTCTTGGCTCATTAGCACAATGAAACTGAAAGCGCAGCGTCTGAGATGATTCCAGTGATCGTGGGGGCAAATTTTTGGGCCGGCATTCACCCATTTGGCCACCAGAATAACCAAGTCAGCGCTTATTCATGCGTTGTTGCAAGACTTTGAATTTAAGATGCTTTCGAAAGCAACAGGCTACGACACCATGTAATGCAGCCAAACTCGGGCGCACAGGGCGAATACGCGGGTTTAATCGCGATAGACAAATTACCACCATAGGTCTCGTGGCGATCACGAACAGAAACATTTTGCTTGATTTTCCAAGTTTCTGCTCACGGTAACTAACCCAGCTTCAGCCGCACTAAGCAAGGCATGAAAGTGGTTATCGTGAAAATGCGATGAAGATGGCAACATTGATTTAGTCGATCTGCTGAAAGCAGACAATATGCGCAGGCACTAAGCTGCAATCATGGCAACTTACCGTCCACTTCACGGTTGTATTCGAAGGAACCATTCGTGAAGTTGTGACATCGTCCACAATCGGCGGACAAGTTTACATCGATTGTGCAAAACTTAAACGCATTTGGTTGGTGTTGCGCCTCCAGGCAAATTTGGTGTGACCGTTTCTCACCTTAAACTTTGCACAAAAACATTTTGTATTTCCTCATGGCGGCGGTTGGCCAGGTATGGGACAATTGGGTGTTAAATCTCACCTTGCGGCCTTTCTTACCGTGGTCACGCAGTCACACCGTAATGGGCATGACAGAACAACATGGTGCGGTTTTCTGCAGCAACCTATACGGCAGCGCAAGCCATTCTGGTGATTTACTTTGGGATGTAACATCAAAAATGGATGGGCGAGCAAAGGCCTACGTGAGCAACGCTAACGGCTATCTTGAATGCAAACTACATTGCTGAAACCGCCGCTTGAAGATCATTACCGCAGTACTTTACACAGGTAAAACGGCACAGTAGCTGCACGAATGTATTAACGACGATTCGCCACTGAAGCAGAATCAGGCATCAGTGAAGAAGACATCGCAAAACGTTTGATGGCTTCGGTTTCAGCGCCAACCATGTCTTTCCCAGTTGCTGGCGACGCTGATGATCGAACCGACTGAATCTGAGAACTTGATGGAGTTTAGGATGCGCTTCTGTGACTCCATGATTAAAGATTCGCCAAGAGATCAGCAAGTGCAAGCAGGCGATGGCCGCTAGAAGACAACCCATTAGTAACGCTCAGCATTACTGCGGACAGTCTTCTTGATATCGAATGGCCCACGCTTACTCACGGCAAAGACGCAGCTTACCCATTAACCTTGGATCAAAGGTCGTAAATACTGCCACCAGTTTGGTGGCCGTATAGACAACGTCTACGGGTGATCGGTAATTTATTCCTGCGCAATGCGCCACCGACGACAGCTACGAAAGATTAACAACGTCATAGCTGAACAAAAAACGAGTCGCAAGTTGGCTCGTTTTTTTTTATTGTCCTTAATTTTTAGCGAAAATCTAAAGCGATTTAGCCAAGCTCCTTTATTCAGCGCTCGTCCAAGTAAGCCAAAGTAGCATTTTTGAAATGTCTGATTGATTTTTCTCGCTGCTCCCCTTGAGGTAAAGCCCTGCCTTTGCTTCCTCGGAATAGCGGTACCTTTTACTGAAAGAATCCGACTTGATGGTTTTTTGTCCTCTACGAAGGGACTCAAATGCACGAGCGCGCACATTTGCTTCTGGTTTGGAGTTAGTTTTTTTTTAATTTATAGAAGGTATTGTGCTTTTCATCGACACATTGTAAGACGCCTTGAAACAATTTCGCGCTGGTGTCGCCCCGTCTGGACTGAGTAGAATACTCTTGAAAACAGTCGCCTAGAAAGATCATTCAAGGATTGATTTGAATATTACTTGAACTGGTCTGCTGTAGCCAATTACTAGATGCAAAGCTAGCTGAAGAGGCGAACGTGGAACATTTTTATCACCTAGGTAATGATCGAAAGCAACTGAAACCATTCAATGAGCAAAGGCTTTCCCAGCGCCCGCATTTTTTCGCCTAAGGACACGGCTTTGTCCGCGTTGCTGGAACAGATAGTGGAGCAGCCGCACGCCAGGCCTTCACCTTTTCCATATTGAAGGCCAAGAGTACCCTCAGAAGATATAAGCAACTCAGGCCCTTGCAATACAGAGCATTAAATTTTCTAAACGCCACGATGAAAAATTAATCCGCTGCTCGATCATCGTTCTTTCGGACGTAACCCAACGCCCATTTTCAATACCACGAAAATCGAAACTGCCGCCGAATCGTAAAAAACTAATTTGAGGGCCTGTTGAAGCTGACATTATGACTCGCTAATTAATTACATTGAACTTAAAACTGTATATGGAATTTATGTGATACCAATTGCTGATGAATTCAGCATTTTTTGGAATCGCGCATATTTTTTAAACGCGCCGCAATTCCTTCTTCAACCCATCCCTTTAACTCTTTGTTTGCACAGGGTCGTTACTGGCTACAAACATTAAGCTCATGTCATACTGATCCAACAAGGCATCAAGTTCATCTTGGATCGCCTCTTCGACAGGAGCATAAGGCGACGTTGATGCGTTGATAGTTGGGACGGTTGCTGGGCGTGCTTTTGTATATAAGCCAGCGATATTATCTAAATAAAGTTGATGTTCAGTGGTCAAGCTTTGCACCACGGCCTTTTGTAGAGTACTTTTTTCTATCATGCAAGAAAGTACCCTTGCCCTTGCAGCACCTCTGGCTTCGTAACCAACACTAGCCTGCGCAAACGGCGGACGGGCACGTTTTTCAATACAAGAATCGCGGTAAAGTAGACTGGCAGCTTTTTCAGAAATAAACTTTCTTCTCGATGCGGATCCTTATACTATAGTCAGTGAGCTAAGGCCTGCCTTGGTTTGTTTTTCAAATCTCAACAAAAACAAAGTAATTGCAGACGGCAAAATATACAGTGACACGAATCTAGATTCACTTAAGGCAAAAGGATAAGAACAACCACCAAACAGCATGCATTTTAATCTTATCTTTGCCGCCTTTCAGGTTTGACTACCGTGACACCTTTAATTGTATGGCAACACAGCACAACGCAGATTAGCGTAATTGCTAACACACATAACATCACGTTTTCCAGAAAAATTTAGATGAACAAATTGGCATGCAAAAATAAATAGATGTATAGCCTCAAACATTCGGTGCGACTATGAAGGTCGTGATGGTGTAGCCCTGTTGATAAATCACAGCTATACACAAAATTTAAGCGCTAAGCGCTAGAGCTGCAGTACATCAGAGTTCAGCACGAAAGCCTTAACTTGTAAAAAAGAAAAGGGCAAACAATCTGGCTGCCCTTTTCTTTATCTATTTACCAGTAATCAAATTACCTTACAATCACGTTTAGATGAACTTCTCTACCGCTCTTTTGCCGTTAACCGGCATTCAGGATTTGTATTTATAACTAACCAATTAGCCAACACCTTCGCATCCAACAGCCCACGACAACCCCCAAAACGCTAAATTGACGAGGCCTCATGAAATAAAACCCCTGTCCAACCAATCACTCCACCACTGGAAACATAACCTGAGCCAAAAATAATCGGTGAGGTGCCTGCGCATAGTGGGTTAACGACATCATCTCTCTCACGAGAGCGACAAAAGCGACAAGGTGAACTTGACCTAGCGCACGTATAGAGAGAGAGAGGAATTGATGTGGTACCATATGTATCTTAGAGCACCCTGAGCGATTTCTGCTCAACGGAGTTCTTAATGGAGGATGGAGATTCACTGGTTTAATCAGTGAGCGCTCGTCAAAATTTAGCCGGTTATGCTGGGGTTGTCGGGTGGGAGGGCTGTCGCTGCGCATTAGGTGGGCTACTTGAGTTTAATACAAATGCCTGAATTGTGTAACGGCAAAGTTAGAGGAAGTTATTCTAACGTGCTAGGCGAGAGAAGGTAATTATTGATTACTGTGTATATACTAAAGAAATATGTCTATAGAGGTTGCCGCGTCTTTATATCTTGTAGAGGCTTTCGTGCTGAACTCTTAATATGAGCTATAGCGGCTGTAATTTTAGGATAGCTGTGATCAACAGGCTACACCATCCGAATCATAGGTTTTCGCACGAATGTAAGATGAGGCTAAATACATCTATTACTTTTGCATGCAATTTGTCATCTAAATTTTTTTCAGAAACAGTGAATGTTTATGTGTGTTAGCAAATACGATCTGCGTGAGCTGTGTTGCCAATTAAAGTGTCAGTAGTCAACCTGAAGGCCAAAGATGAGATATAGAAATGTGTTCCAGTCATATTTTCTACTTTGGGTGTTCTTAATCCTTATGTGCACTTAATGAGAATCTAGATGTCCTTATATTTGGCCATTGCATACATTTTGGTTTGTTGAGAATTGAAAATACAAACCCAAAGGCAGCCTTACAACTGATATACACCCACACGACCCGCCATCGAAGAAAGTAATTTCTGAAACAGCTGCAGTCTCTTACCGCGATTCCCTTGTAGTGAACACGGGTTGCCCCGTCGGTTTTGCGCAGGCTAGTGTTGGTTAGAAGCAGACGGTGCTGCAAGGCAAGGTACTTTCTCTGATGAATAGAAAAAAGTAACTCATAAAAGAGCGTTGGTGTAAAGCTGACCGCTGGAAATCCAACTTTATTTAGAATATTTCGCTGGCTTATATACACAAAGCATCGCTCCAGCAACCGTCCAACTATCGAACATCAAGTCGCCTAGGCTCTGGTCGAAGAGGCGTATCAAGGCAATGACTTGAGTGCCTTTGTTTGGAATCAGTATGAACCCTGAAGCTTAATGTTGTAGCCAGTACGACCCTGTGCAAACAAAAGAGTTAAAAGATTGGGTTGAAATGAATTGGCAGGGGTTAAGAAAATATGCGCGATTCAAAAAATGCTGAATTCAATTCAGCAATTTGGTACACAGTGTTAAATTCCTATACAGTTTTAGAAGTTCAATGTAATTATTTAGAGCGAGTCATATGTCAGCTTACAGGCCCAATTAGGTTTTGTTTACGGATTCGGGCGGCCAGTTTCGATTTTCGTGGTATTGCAAATGGGGCGTGGGGTTACGTCCGAAGGAACGAGATCGAGCAGCGGTTAATTTTCCAATCGTGCGTTAGGAAATTTTTTTTAATGTCTGTATTGCAAAGGGCCTGAGTTGCTTATATTCTTCTTTGAGGGGTACTCTTGGCCTTCATATGGAAAAGGTGGAAGGCCTGCATGGCTGCTCACTATGTTCCACCAGCAACGCGAACAGCTTGTCCCTTACGAAAATGGGCGGGCGCTGGAAGCCTTGCTCATCGAATGGTTTCAATGCTTTCGATCATAACCCTAGGTATGAAGAATGTTCCACTTCCTATCTTCACATATGCTTATGCCATCTATAGTAGAAGTATAATTGGGTACAGCAACCAGTCGTAGTAATATCAATCACATCCTTTGAATGATCTTCTAGGCGACTGTTTCAAGAGTAAATGCTACCAAGTCAGAAGGCGGCGACAAGCCAGCGAAATGTTTTCAAGCGTCTAATGTGTCGATGAAAAGCACAATACTTCTATTACTCCAAACCAGAAGAAATGTGGCGCTCGTCGCATTTGAAGTCCTTCGTAGAAGACAAAAAACCATCAGTCGATTTCTTAGGTAAATAGGTACGCGCTATTCCGAGGAAGCAAGGCCCAGGGCTTTAATCCTCAAGGGGAGCAGCGAGAAAAAATCAATCAGACATTTATCAAAAATACTTTTGGCTTACTTGGACGAGCGCTGAATAAAGAGCTTGGCTAAATCGCTTTAGTATTTTTCGATAAGATTAAGGACGATAAAAAAAACGAGCCACTTGGAACTCGTTTTTTTGTTTCAGGCTATGACGTTTTAATCTTCGTAAGCTGTCGATCGGTGGGCAATTCGCAGAATAAATTAACGTCACCGTAGACTGTTGTCTATACGGACCCAACTGGTGGCCAGTATTTACGACCTTTGGATCCAAGGTAATGGGTAAGCTGGCGTCCTTTTGCGTGAGTAAGCGTGGGCCATTCGATATCAAGAAGACTGCCCGCAGTATTGTGGAGCGTTTCTATGGGTTTGTTCTTCTGCGGCCATTTCGCCTGCTTGGCACTTTGCTGATCTCTTGGCGAATCTAATCATGGAGTCACAGAAGCGATCTAACTCATCAGGTTCTCAGATTTCCAAGTCGGTTCCGATCATCCGTGTGCCAGCTAAACAGGGAAAGACATGGTTTGGCGGCGTGGAACCCGAAATCCCATACAAACGTTTTGCGATGTTCTTCTTCCGACTGATTCGGTCCCCTGTATTCCTCTGGCTTTGCAGTGGGGCGAATGTCGATAATACATTCGTGTGCCGCTTACTGTGCCGTTTAACCTGTGTTAAAGTACTGGTAATGATCTTCACGGCGTTTAGACAATGTTAGTTTTGCTCAGATAGCCGTTAGGGTTGCATCAACGTAGGCCTTTGTCGCCCAATCATTTGAATGATCATCCAAGTAATCACCAAGAATGCTTGCCGCTTGCCGTAGAGTGCTGCTCCACGGGAGAACGCGCCCATGCTGTTCTGGTCGATGGCAGCATTAGGGTGAACTAGCTGACCGGTAAGAAAGACGAGAGGCGAACGCACCAAAGCTGGTCCATACTTGTGCCATGGCAACTGCCGCTATGAGGAAATACAAATATGTTTTTGTGCAAGTTTAAGGTGAGAAACGTCACCACCAATTTGCCTGGAGGCGCAACACCAACCAGATGCGTTTAAGTTTTGCCACCATCGATGTTAATACTTGTCCGCGCGAATTCGTCGAGCGAGTGTCCACAACAGCTTCAGAGTGTTCATTGCGAATACACGATAGGTGTGGCGCTCACAGTGTGTGCCACGCACTGGCAGCTTAAGGTGCTCCGGCCGGCAACTATTTTTCGTGCTGTCCCAGTCAAGGAGACTAAAAACTATGGTTGCCGG
>Ga0163217_1027285_pt1 | contig 10655 bp, 6 predicted proteins | sample SynspAceP_FD_185933 | JGI IMG/M metagenome (GOLD analysis project Ga0163217, IMG submission 185933) | Saline lake microbial communities from Ace Lake in Antarctica - Synechococcus sp. Ace-P (PacBio error correction) | ecosystem: Environmental > Aquatic > Non-marine Saline and Alkaline > Saline ...
CCCGAGCACATGATACAATCCATCAATTCCTATAGACCTGCGCCAATTGCGTCTGACAGTATTTATCAATTTCCTGAGAACTGTGTGTTTGATTTTTTCGCAGCTGAAATTAACATCGTTATGGTCTGCATAACTGTCCGGGGATTGGGAGTCAAACCCCTACCAAAGCTCTCAATCCACACCCTCTCGTGGCCAACGGGTGAAAGTAGGGAGTATCAACACACTTAGGTATTCAATTTTTCTTTGATAGCCATAAATTATCCAGGCAAATACGGTTCTGCGAACTGCTGGCGCATCATCAGACAGCATCACAACCTTGGACCTGGAGGTTCTTTTCTACCGGGAGTTTTCTATTTCCATTTAGGGGAACTAAGAATCACAACCGCGAGTTGTTTGATTTACAGCTCCCTTTTAAAGCTCTAAAAGGAATAAATCATGCCTATTTTTATTAACGAAGGATGATTTTTCCTTAGAGCTCATACTTTCCTTCCTTATTCGTCAGCTTTGCGAAGCTGAGCGAAGCAAAGTTTTCCTAGGAACAACAATTAGAAAGAGCAGTTTAACTGCAGTCGGTCGCCTCAAAAGCCCTCTCGCATATGAACGTTAATTTTTTATATCAATCCTCGTCTCAGCTACACATCAGTAACACTTTCTATCGGGTCGGAATTTATGCAACCTTTTTATTTTGCTTAAAAGTGTGGCTAATAGAGCTGCATTAGGCAGTGGTCTTCACCACACAATACAGATGCTATTTTTTACTCTGCAGAATTCTCTTTTAAATAACTTTCCATACATTCTTGGAGACTGAAAAACATGGAATTCCTTTCAACCTCCTCAGGTATTGTATTTTTGAGGCTCTATATATATATCTATTCCACTGCTTCTATAGGATTAACAGTAATGGTTATTTTCCCGGCTAGAATTTTTGGTAAATCTTTCTAAACTGATTTACATGAAAGTACGTAAAGTGTCTAGTAGCCTTCACCACTGAATTCCACTAATACTTGGCTAAATCTGTAGCGCTATTTTCGAGTGGTACTACTTTCCAAAATTTATTTTTAATGCATCGGCGTGTTTTTTCTGCCAACACAATAACTGTTGAGAGATTTTATACGTTGTCTGCCGCGTTACTACTATGTGTGAATAATAGAGCTCCTACCGGCAATTATTTATAACTTGTAAACACAACATTTTTTGTGTTCTTTTTCAATACGATAGGTGAAAATACGGAGTTCGGACTTATTTTTAATAAAATCAATCTGAATCGGCATTCGCAGCTATACTTCAGGCGTAACTGTTTGTTCGTTTTGGTTAATTTTAGGTCGAAAAAAACGTTAACTGAGCACCTGCATTTCCGCTAATTCTGTCAATTAGTACCCTTTTGCCGCCTCTGGCCAAAATACTTTTGGCAACAATCAATAGGCCTCAATTTGAATGTTTTCCTAAAGGAGCTGTTAATCGGCCTTCTAATTTTTTACTCTCCATCAACCATTTAACACAATTCCTTTAAGAGTTACCATTTTTCTTATCGATATACGATAAGCGCCAATTGGGGCAACTACAACCAGTACACCTTCAAGTTCTCTTAAAATTCTCGTTCTAAGGTGACGCAAGTATCGGGTTTTCCTCAGTGGTTAATTGAGCAGCATGCTTCACGAATTTTCTTCATCATTTTCCCATTGGCTACAACCATAAAATTGCGCCCTGTGCTGGTGCGGGTACAATCCAAGTTAGTCCTATAGCTAATTTCAGGCTCAACCAAATCACGTTCTAAGCCGAAAAGCGGCAAAAATATGGCTCAACCGATTCCATTATTGTATGTATAGCTTATTCTAGTCTACTATTAAATCAATTCCGCAGAATCCTTAAAATTCTAAAACTATCGACTCGTATTGGGTCGGCATTCTATTAGATCTCATTGCGTTGCGTACGTGAAACTACCGGTATGCAAAAATACTCGCCCTGTTTGACTGCGCTGTTCGCACACTAGAGTAACTGTCTTGTCTAGTTTGCTATTAAAGGTTCAAGATATGCTCCATAGGCTTAAATTTAACCCCAGCAGCGTTTCATAAACTAGTCTAAGAGCAGCTTTCACTACTCGAGCCCTTTCGGTGAGTGCGGTTAGGTACATCTTTCATGGAGTGTACAGCGATGTCGATGTCTCGGAGTTGAGCATGGCTTAACATCTAAAAGTTTTTTGTGAAATACAGTTATGCCAACTCATAGAGGTTTGTCTAAAGACCTAAAATCTCCTGTTGATTTGTACACGCCAGGAACTCTTCTCAATACCACTACGATATAACGAAAACAGCTCAATCACCTGTAACGCGCTAAAAGGCGTTGTACACTACAGGTAATTGCGCTTCCTGAGAGGCGGGTGTTTTGCCTGCCCAATATGTGCGACGCTCACAATGGTCGCTAGTCGTCGTGTGAACTCCTAAATGTATTATTACTACATTTTTTTTGTCCAAATTCCTATTGAATACCTTTTTTTTTGGATAAATCGTAAGCTTTTGAATTGAATCATACCCGTGTCATCCTTAAAGATGATCTTGCAAAATTGTGGTAGTTATTTTATTGACATGATGCCGAAATTTCGTAATCACATCATGCCTGATCTGCGGCGTTGAAATTAACTGTTTCTTAGATTGATAGTAACAGCTGTATCTTCAATCTTTCGTCATCAGTCCTTATAGCCTTTTTTCTCCATGCATTTTAATTACGACGGAGGCAATTTTCACTAAGTTTCTCACACACATTGGTTGAATCATGCATATACCTTCGTCATTGATAGGAACTTTCCGCTTCGGGTATGCATATTGTTTTCTTGTTGCTAGTCGTTTTCATCGTCACACATTGTGTAATGATCTAAATGAATTGACACGGTAAACGTTTCACCCAATATCTGAAGAATAGCATCCGTATACTACATTTTTTATTAGGTTAAACGGTAGAGTAGTGATCAAAAGAAACAATCCCCCGCCGCAGATGTTGATTTTACCACAATGGTTTGCGTATATCCATTTAACTCTTCGCGTAAATCGTAGGTTTCCTGTGCACATCGCTGTACCTGTCTACAACCAATATATAACATATCAGAGTATGTCTGAATATTCAGATTATGTAGGTTCACCGTTATCTTTTTCGTCCACCAATAAGGTGTAAAAGCTTCTCGCAAATATTCGTATCAGTACGCGATGCGCTATGCTAGTCCTCTACTGAATAAGGCTCGATAACAGATCCGACACTTTGTATAGTAATTTCCCGTAACCGAGGGCTTGTATTTAAGGTCGTACGAAAAAAGTGTCTAACGCCGCCATGAATGTTGATACTTACAGCTCATAGCCTCATCTTTTGATTCTGACGGATGATTGTTCAGCAGCTAATAACATCCGTTACGCAGGACAGACATCCATACGAAAAAGCACAATCACACCTCGAGGAAGTTCTCTCTGCGTAGAGGCGGAGAGGTGTGAGCTGAACACCTAGGTCGGCATTATTTAGGGACGAAAAACAACCCCAGCATGATAAATTTGTCATTGATGCCTGTTTATCATGTGTGTTGATTTTTCGCAGCTGATAACATCCCGTTACCGCGCAAATTCCGTTGGGGCAACACCGGTTGGGGCAAGCCCGTTGGGCAAACCCCGTTTTGTGGGAGCAAAACCCCTACCAAGCCTCATCCACCTCGTAGGAGTTTTCCTTAGGGACGAAAAAATCAACCGCACACGATGGAGAAAATTTGTCATTGATGCCCATTTATTACCGTGTGTTAGATTTTTCGCAGCTATAACATCCGTGGGGCAACACCGTTGGGCCGCAAACCCCTACGAAAAGCTTAATCATGCCGCTTTTGGTTATTCATTACACTGCACGATACTTTTGCTCGCAGCTCGCAGCTCGCAGCTCCGCAGCTCGCAGCTCGCAGCTCAGATTCTCTATACCCGTTAGGTTATTCGATCTGCCAACTTCCACGAGTCTTTAACACATTCTGCTAGGCGCAATGGATGCGTTCGAGGCTCTTCCAGTTTAGGGCTATCTAATAGGGCTGTTTTGGGGTGGCGTAGCAGGCACTGACGACCAACAGCGCAACGAACGCAAGCCGTCTAGGTCACTATCCTGATTCTCTACTAGGAAGATGGCTTGCGCACACTATCGAGTTTTTATCTGCGAGGAGGAGTATCAATTATGACATGGCCCGTAACGCATATTAAGCGCGTATGGAGAGCGCCGCTTGTGTCTCTAGCTGACTTCTGCTCAACGATACCTACATCAGATCTTTTGCGAGATAGCTCTTGTTCTCTATACACGACGTAATAAGAGTGCGTATCGCGTCTAACTCTTTCGGCGAACGTGGATACAGTAGATTACAAGCGCATCACAGCCAGTGCGCGTAACGTACATGGTAGTGGATAGAAGTCACTTTGACCAAGACCGACTAAAAAACTGCCCACCTCGTTATCTGAGACACGGTGGGCAATGGGTGATACAAGGGCATCGAGTCTATCATGAGGGCTCATATTAATCCAATGAGTATAGGCGGATATAGGTGCGCAACAGAATCACGTGTATCACTGAAGATTGCGTGCGGCACCACGGACGTATTGATAAAATAAAGTAACACTGGCATTATGGGATGACACCAAGCGCATTAACGGTGCCCTACAATCTGAAAATTTAGAAAATCTGATATACTTGGTTGTAGCGACCAGTGCGGCAGAAAGCTCCTAGATCGTAGTAATAGAAACAGTAATGAGTCTATAGTTACCTAATACAAATAATAACATCTCAGACGAGCTCGTATGGGATTTGATTTGGAGATGCCCAGTTGGCACAACTCACTTACTTCGCGCTCCTGAAAGAGAGCAAATGGATACCTAGGAACGAAATCGCCATATCAGATCATGCACGATAGAGCGTGTAAGTGAAACTAAATACGAATGTTTTTAAACGCCCGCTTTTTGCATGGCTTCACATAATATTGAGTACCATGTACACATTATTGTTGAGTATACTATGGGCTATATTTCACCGACTTACACCACATGCTTATCTCTAGAGCCAGCTGAAAAAACTATCTGAGAATCTGAGAAACACCTGCGAGTCAATCAGCTCCGTATTAGTGCGAAACTGAGTCAAATAGATGCACGTCAAAGAGTAGCAGTGACCACATCACGACAACTTACTACCGGTTCAAAGAACACAGCGTGTGCACGTTTGCCAAAGGATAATCGCAAACACCTGTTTAAGCGCACTCTGTAACTTATCAGAGGATGAGTTCATCATAGATTAGAGCACAGAAAGCTTCACAGAACTATATATCAGACTGTCGTATGAGCAGCTTGCGACTATATCCCAATATATTGCAAACTACAGAAGAAGCATGCAGCCTAAAGTTAACTTCAAGACGACAGACTCAGCCTGTCACAGAGATGGAGATACGGTCCAATGCGCGACACTATTTCCACTTCAGAGTTTATGGGAGATGGGAAACATAGACATACAGGAGTTGCACAATATGCACTGCGAAGTTGTATTCGCTTATAGACTGGGATACAAGCAGATAACAATAAAAACTAGGCGTAGATTCCAGAATGCCAATAGCCGCTTACTGCGAAATTGTCGCTTATGCTCAAAGTCAATATATCATATTAGAAATTGAGACCAAAACTGAGTTATTATAACAGATTAGAGTTCTAACGATTTAGGTCAGAACAGCCGCGTAAGTTATTTGCGTATATGGGAGCCTACGCTAGTATCAAGGCGTATAAGAACACACTCACGCTTGATGAGAGTACGGAGAAGTCTCGATAGTACTAGTATTACAGCGAGGAATAATAATAGTTATACAATTCTAGTTGTCTTCAGAGCCTAAATATTATCGGGCAAAAATTTTTTTCCGATTGGAGAGCGAACACCGTAGAGATTAAACGCTTGGTACCAGATTTAGTCTTAAGACAAACGATATCCTATACAGTTAATTATATATAAATATAGTGTTAGCGATTTTGAAATTCACAACGTAGCGTATAAGTATTTTACAAGAACGACGGGCCTTCTATAGCGCGCAGCATAGAAGTCATCAGGAACCGTGCCATGCACGCTATGTTTTTCCATTGCTGGTTTTCAGGGTAAATAGTGGCAACTACCACACCAACAACCAATGTAGTGAATCAAACAAATATGCAAAATATGCTCTCACTGGCATTCATGACTCAGTAAATGTTGGATCAATGATTACCCTTGCGCTACGTAGCACTCCAAGTAAAATTACCACCTACGACATGCAACCACACTTGATTAAGTTACCATACAAACATACAAAGGTATACCTCATCATGTTGTTCAGCAAATCGTCTAGGATAATTGCTCAGGATGCTACCACTCACGCAGTGCGACACAGAGCCGCTTAATACAACTGCCAGAGCGAGATATAATGCACTTGTAAGTGAGAGCGAGCTAAGATTATTGATGCGAGCGCTCTAGTATTAAAATTCTCATGATATGAAAGAACGAAGCAACTGAGTCTCTATTGTAGGACGACGTGCGCGAGCGTATTATTGGCTACCCGGAAGCGATTAACCTACGATCTCTCGCGCAAGTATTGAGCGGGAAAAAACGAGTCAAAAATCTCTGAGAGCATAATAAATTAGATCAAGGCCCAAACGCACACGTATGATGCCGAGACGGTGGCAACATAATTCTGGTTCGTAGCTGTAGGTTGAAGCCAAGAGGGGCGAGAGCTGAGCATATAAATAAGGAAGAGTAACATGTATAATGAAGGCAAGAGTTTCGATCACAGTTAAGACACGAAACTACGTACGAAGTATTTCAATATGAGGCCATAAAGCGATTGAGATCGAGTGATGGTCATATTTGTCTTGCCGCGACACAGAGGTTCTATGTAGAAGAGACGCTGACTGTGTTTACCAGAGAACCGCAAGCCACACATGAAAACAGCGCACTAGAAGCACACAGACTAAAAAACAAGGGCACTTAAAGCATTCTTTTCTACATTCGCACTTCGTGTGTTGACGCGAGAAAAAAATATGCCGGCAAGTACAAAATAAAAATAGCGGTGATAAGCACGCAACGGCGAGCATAGGTGGCGCGCACAATGGATCAACGCGAAATGGAAAATGCACTGAAGTCAACACGTTCTGCAGTACATGAGGCGAGCCCAACCAGCATAAGCCTACCCACTAAAAAAGCCGTAATTATTCGCGAGAAACAACAGCATATATTTTGACTCTAGTCGGTGCGAGCTGCTCAAACTACTGTGATGATGACGAGCACACACCTCGACACCGAGAAGTATTCTGTGAGGATGGTGGTCTGTATAGCGAGTTGCACACACGCTGACATCTCGAGAGCGAACGGCTGAGTCAGAGAGCGTAATAAGTCATAGCACTACAAGAATACCACTCTTCTTATTTAAAGGACCATAATAGCATTACCGATATAGAACCAGAGAAATGTTATATCCCGAGATATAGAATACTCTCTGAGATGATAACAAGAGTAGTAAAACCGAGAGTTCAGATCTCAGCAGCGTCTTGCGTACTATATCTCACTTGCGTCACAATTTGTCATGGTCGACAACACCATCAGAGAGAGTCGTCATATTAGTGTTGAGTGATTTGAGTAGATCAGAGAGTGCCCTAACACGCGTACCTAATGTGCTAGCACACAGAGGCACACGGAAAAGAGAAGCGTATGATCTTAGAAATGGGATATGCCACGAGCTACCACGTGACCAGCAAGAGAAATGACATGGAGTTCCAGCTGACCAGAGATCTAGTTTAATGGCACTTATTTTTTGCACCTATCTCGCTATCTAAAAAATTGACCATCGGCAGGCCATCAGATACAGACGAGCGAGAGCAGCCTGAGTCAGTACCTGAAAAGACCGATAGATAGGCTGCATGCGATACGACGGTGATAAACAATCCACCTTCTGAATACTGGCGGAATACTATAGACACAGATATTAAATAAACGCCAGCTCGCATCTGTATTATAGCTAAAAGAGAGACGTATCCCCACATTTCTGTAAATATCCGTTACGCGAGAGTCTATTGGGATGTGCGAGCACATAGAAGCAACTATCTAAGTTGATTGCGCAAACATTATGATTAGTATCATCACGCAAAAATAATGTTGTGGTCCTTTTATCTAGTATATTATAAATTGAATATACGGTCACGAAGCTCACTACTTTATGATTTACTACACCGTCTACGAGTATTTAACTTCGACACGAGCACAGGAGATCGTGGCTGATGGTAGTAGTGAGATAATGTATGAAAATTAAGCGACGCTATTATGTGATTGGCAGAATAAACAGAGCCGAGAAGTACACAAAACATAATAGTGAGAGATGCTAAAATGAACAGCCTACTCACAAAGTAATATTAGTCGTTGGAACCAAGTAGCGCGTAACAAAATCAAGTAACTTAGACAAAACCGTCCACTCTTCTGAATATATGCTGTCGACCAGAATAGTGCCATGATATGAGCTCAAGTATAACTGAGAATATGGATGTCTGTGCAGTAAAGGCTCTCAAATTAGCGACCTACACCTTCAAGTGCAGCGTACAAAAATGCCTCTGTATCAAAGTATATCGAATTTACCTCAAAATTTAAATTTTCACACTATGAGAGCGGATAGAGAAATACACGTATATATTCTTGAGTAGAGTATCAGATCAGTCTTGGTTGATTAAGTTCTACTAATATGAAGCAGCTTATTAGCAAAACATATAGAACTGAAAAAATTATCTATATGCGACTATTCATATGCATACAAGACCTAAGGCCTTGAGAGTGTATGCATACACGCTTGAAGCACTATAGTATAATAATGTCTATGCTAAAATTACTCACTGGCAAATTGTAAGCGAAAGACATGTGGAGTAATTTAAGCTTAGCTATTGCTTAGTGTACACATAGTCAGACAAATAGAAAATTATATTTCATAGAGCTGAGAGTGCATCGTTGCGTATGAAAATTATATATATATATGTAGGTTCTTGATGAGTGAATTGCTAAATCTCGAACATAAAGCCTGTAAGTAAGACACAAGGGAAAATGTGGTATGTTTACACATTTGGAATTCGTTCCTAGTTATAGGCGGTTTTTTACAGCTTTTTTTGTGCGTTATATTTAACTTTGTTACTAGTGACACCACTAGCCCAATCATTTGGGAATTGTGATCATCCGACGAGCTAAAAAAAACACAAAGGTAATGGTCCTTTGACCGGTGGTTTGGCCATTTTCGGCGCAGTACTCATTGCCAGTGTTGCGACAGATGTATGAGTTTAAAATAGCTCAATTATTTTTTTTAACTGCTTCTGCATTCATTATTCTTTCTAGGCATGTTAGACGACATGGCTTGACCTCAGCCCCAAAGGCCCGTTTAAATGTGCCAATTTGGTGTGGCGGCTATATGGCTGGAGTGCGCAAAACTATATTAACTAATCTGGCGACTTATTTAGGTAATGGGGTCCGATTACCTTTGAAATTTTTTGGCTACTTTTTTACTATGATTTTGCGTCGTTGGCGTTATTAAAATGCTTTTAATATGAAATCGAGGCATTGATGGTTTTGGCGGGTGGCATGAGTTTAGTTGTGTTCAAAGTGTCCGTCTTTTTGCTACTAATTTCAAACAATGTAAAGCTATTATGGGCCACATGAATTGTGATCGCGCCCATTGACCTTTTCTGGCCTTAATTTGATTGGAAAGGCTATTAAGGGCAACAGAATCTTTTATGGAACAGCGGCAAGTAATGTTTTGTTCGGACTCACCAATTGTCTGGTATTAGTTGAAATACAACGCAAAGGAGCGAAGCCTGCCATGCCGTCCAGTGACCGGCAGTGGGCTATTGGGTTTACCCTTAATGATATGGCCGCGATCATGTACCGCAAAGATGGAGAAAAGGTCAGTCCAGTATTGAGACCTGATAAACAAGCATTTACATAAACTTTATTGCGCGCTAGAGAGCTCGAGCTATTCTTGTCATCAGCTGAGACACAGATGCAGAGTTTGCAAAAATTCCCCGTAGGAGAAACTGTGAGCTGGCTAATTTTTGTTAATGGGCTGCATGTGCGCAGGCATTTGGTATTTGTACGTGATAACCGCGAAATTTCTCGAGAGAGATGCTATAATAATGTATTTAATCGGGTTAATCGTTAGTTCAGATGCGCGGCATGTAGCTTGTCTATGCGAGGCGTACGCGAATAGTTAACAATAATATCTGGCGACAGATTGTTGTATAACCAAATTGAGTAAAGCGTGTTGCCAATCATACAGGCTCCAAGTATCGCGCGTGTAAAAATACGTACAGCGATTAATTTACGACTAAACGTTACACTTTACAAAAGCTAGTGAATCTTACAATATGATCTTTGGCAAATACTGACACCAGGTTAGTATTTGCGTAGTTTTTATTTCGGTAAAGTGTTGTTTATGAAAAACCTTTTTTTGAATTTCCACATCAAGTATTTCCCTTTTTATGTGCATGCTTGACAAGTGTTACTCACAGAGCTCTATTGCCTTTAAAGGATCTCGGAAACCTTTAGTGACAATCTAGAATTATATCAAATTAGATTACAAGATTTACCCGAATCTATTTGCATAGCCTGCCAAAATAAAA